>WNGH01009261.1_pt1 | contig 13910 bp, 9 predicted proteins | sample 5400631 | NCBI WGS metagenome assembly WNGH01 (sample SAMN13153373, study PRJNA577476) | soil metagenome | isolation source: 115 cm soil or saprolite under Garry oak tree replicate 1 | place: USA:California | collected 2016-06-15
CTGACCCGGGACCTCACCCGATCGAGGAATTTGTCCCAGGAATTGACAGCTTCGTGCGCACGGCCCATTTGAGTTGCTGTCGTCATTGGAAGAGAAAAGAAAATCCCACGCTATTTCCACAGTTGTTAAAAAGCTGTGGAAAGCAGGTCCGTTCGCGTCTTCAGGCTTCGGGATTCTTGCCCGCACCGGAACGCTTTACTTTGCCCCTGTCGCTCCGCGCGCGGCCCGTTTGGAATTGCTGGCCCACGTACCGCCGCTATGAGTCAGCGCGGGATTGTCGCTGATTGATGCGCAGGGGGCAAGAGAAAAATAGGAGCAGGCACTCACCGGTGTGCACATCCCGTGCACAGTTTTTCCACAAGTACAATATTGTACAGTATTTCTGATTGCTGCTGATTTCGAGGCGTTTGAGAACATATTTTCACCGCGCGCCGAAACCGTGCACAGAACCGGTACCGGCGGGCCTGAGGAAAACTCGGACTATTTCTGGTTTTTCTTATCCGGCCGGTCGAATTCGTAGATACCCAGCGGGTCAGTTCCGATCATCATACGGTCCGGCTCCACGAGAATGGTGGTGGCTTCAAGACGCGCGCCTTGTGGCGTGTAGATTTTGTAGCTGGCGCGCCGGTTTCCCTCCTTGTCGAAATGCAGCAGCGTGTTGTACAGCGCGATCCACACCTCCCCATTGGTCCGATCCACGCCCACGGCCGTAAGGATGCGCTTCAGCGACGGCTGATCGCCACGGCGCTCCTGGCGCTGGATCTCCTTGCGCGCCGCCTGGGCCGCGGGCATGGCCTCGAGCGCGGTGTACTGAATGTCCTGTCGCGCATATCCCAAGCGGTCATATTGCCTCACCGTGGGCTCCGGCAAATAGGCAAACGCATAGTAGAGATGCCCCTGAGCGTCGGTAGCGAGCTCCCCGATGTTTAGGTAACGATTTAGTTCCTGGCGCTCCGCCAGGGGCTCCGGATCGCCGAACTCGCGCACGTCCCTTCCGTTTTTGTCGAAAACGATCACCAGGTGTGGCTCCCGCAGCGTTCCCACGGCAACTTCGCCTTCCGGCAGAGCCGCCACGGAAATCGGATTCTTCACGGAAATGGAACGAAGTAGTGTGCCGTCGGGGGAGAAAACCTGGATGAGGTTCGCGCCGCGGTCCGCCACGTAGATCTTTCCGTCGGCGTCGCCATCGCAGTCTTCACCGAAAGTGATCAAGGCGCGGCCGGTCTTGGCGCTGGTATCGGCTCCGGGAAGTTCGCTGACAGTGAGAACCTGCTGGCCCTGCCGGTCGAACACCAGCAAGCCAGGCGAGGGCGAAGCCAGAAGGTACAGCCGCCCATCCGCGCCCCGCTTGATCGAGCGCAGTCCGGGACCCACGCCCGGAAAAACCCGCTGCCGGGCGGTGAGGTCGCCTTCGTCCTGAGCAGCCGCACTCCCGGCGGCGCACGCCAGGAGACACATCAACCTAAGAACTCTCCTGATTGGTCCCACCCTCTGTCTCATGAATCTTCAGATTACTATGGAGGTGTCGAGGTTGCCCTGTGTTGCCGCCGGCCGCAACCATTAGTCGATCGAGAAGCGCAGGCGTTCGATGGAGCGGGCGCGGAGGCGGCCGGCCGAATTGCGCGGGCCTTGGTCTTCGGTTTCGATCAACACGCAATTCATTTGCACGTCGCCGGTAGCCACCTCGAACCGCGCGGGCAGTCCATTCAGAAACTTCCCGATGATGCCCTGGCGGTCCATTCCAATCACGCCGCCATGCGGCCCGGTCATTCCCACGTCGGTGATATAAGCCGTGCCTTGCGGAAAAAGGTGTTCATCGGCGGTAGCCACGTGGGTGTGCGTGCCGACGACAGCGGTCACCCGGCCATCAAGATACCAGCCCATGGCGATCTTCTCGCTGGTGGTTTCCGCATGCATGTCCACAAACACCAAGGCGACATCTTCTGGAATTCTCCTTAGTTCGCTGTCGGCTTTCCGGAAAGGATCGTCGATCGGAGTCATGAACACACGCCCCTGCAAATTCAACACGGCATATTTCACGCCATTCTTAGCGCTTCCGAGATACAGCCCGCTGCCCGCATTGCCTTCCGGAAAATTTGCCGGTCGCAGCAGCCGAGGCTCATGCGGCAGGTATTCTAGGATCTCTTTGCGGTCCCAGCTGTGGTTTCCGCCGGTGAGTACATCGATACCCATGTTCAAAAGCTCGTCCGCCAGCCGCGGCGTGATCCCAAATCCCGAAGCCGAATTCTCGCCGTTGGCGATCACCAGATCGACCTGCCGCACGGCGACGATATCTCCGAGGCGATCGTGAACGATCTGCCGTCCCGGCGAGCCGACGATGTCTCCTACGAAAAGTACACGCATGAACTCTTGGACACCGCAAAACACAAAAAATGGAGCGGACCGCTTGGCCGTGGAGAGCTAGGCCGTGAACCTCTGAAATAGTAGGGCGCCACGAGCCAACCGTTAGGCTTTCCTGCCCCGCTCGCGCGTCTTCATCCTTGCTGCTCGATGGGACGCGCCGGCGGGACAGGCCGTGCACACGGGCTGTCTATCCGCAGCACCTCAGAGATTCGTCATTGGTTCAAACAGCTTTCGCTCCCGCACCTGCTTCGAAGAACCGCTCCATCCCCATTGTAGCCTCCACGCCAAAGCCGCGTCCAACCGCCCCGTCGCCAAAGGTTTAACTCCACCAAAGCCAAGCGCAGGAGGTAGAATCACTCCGCAACAACAGGAGAAGCGTCATGCGCCACGAGCGACGGTCCACCTCCGCCTTCGGGCTGCTCATCTTTTTTCTTGCTCTCGAACCGGCCGCGTCTCGAGCGCATACCTGGTCCGCTCAGCTCGGCAAAGTGAATTTCCCGACCAGTTGCGCCGCCGAAGTCCAACCCACGATCGAACAAGGCGTCGCGCTCCTGCACTCGTTCCAATACACGCAATCCGAGAAAACCTTTGCCGGCGCGGCCACCCGCGATCAAAAGTGCGCCATGGCGTACTGGGGAAAAGCCATGGCCCGTTATTACCAGCTCTGGGAATTTCCCAATGATAAGACTTTGAAAGAAGGCCGCAAAGATATCGAGAAGGCGCTGAAGCTGCACTCCGCTAGTCCACGCGAACAGGGTTTCCTCAACGCGGCCGCCGCTTTCTTTCAGAAGAAATCCAAACTGACGCACGTCGACCGCACCCAGGCCTACTCCACCGCTCTGGAGCATTTCTACCGCGGCAACCCCGGTGACGCCGAAATCGGCTCGTTCTATGCTCTTTCGCTGGTCTCCCTGGCCGAGGAAGACAGCGACACCACGAGAAACCTGGAGAAGGCCATCTCCATCCTCGAAGGGCTGCTTCGGCAGCATCCGCACCACCCCGGCGTTGCGCACTACCTGATCCATGCCACCGATCGTCCCGAATTCGCAGCCCAAGGCCTTGACGCTGCCCGCCGTTATGCGGCCATCGCGCCGGACTCTGCTCACGCCCTGCATATGCCTGCGCATATCTTTGTGCGCCTCGGCCTGTGGCAGGATTCCATCACCTCGAATATTGCCGCCAATGCCGCTGGCGCACACGCCGCGGAAATGCACCAGGCGGAATCTCACTATCAAACCCATGCCATGGACTTCCTGAGCTACTCCTACCTCCAGAGCGGCCAGGAAGCCAAAGCGCGCGAAGTCATCGAACACACCAACCACGTCGTTGGAGCAAGTGATGAAGTTAAGGCCGATCATCGCGCCTATCTTGCCGCGCGCACGGCGCTCGAATTGCACCGCTGGACAGAAGCAGCTGCTTTGTCGATTCCGGCGATACGCAGGAACTGGGATGACACCACGTATTGGGCCCGCGCGATTGGCGCGGCGCGCAGCGGCGACGTGGCCGGCGCGGAATCTGACCTCAAGGAACTTACCGAGCTGGTCGCCGACCGCGAGAAGCGCTCGAAAAAGAGCGGCTACACGGTCTCGGCAGAAAAAGCCACCGATTTACGCGAAGCCGAAGCCTGGCTGGCCTTCGCCAAGGGAAAGTCCGAGGACGCTCTCGAGGAGCTGCGCGCCGCCGCCGACCGTCAGGACAAAAACGGCGGCGAATCCGTCAGCATTCCCGCGCGCGAAATGCTCGCGGACATGCTCATGGAAGTCCGGCGTCCCGCCGAAGCCCTCGCTCAATACCGGACGGTGCTGAAGAATTCACCAAACCGCTTTGACGGTCTTCTGGGTGCCGCACGCTCCGCCGAGGCAAGCGGTGACGCCGGGAGCGCGCAATCGTTCTACGCCAAACTCACCCAGGTCTGTGATCCAAGTGCCGATCGAGTGGAGCTCGTCGAGGCAAAAACCTATCTCGCCCAGAAATAGAACACCACTCTTTTGTGCGGATACACCCGGCTCACTGAATCTTGTTGTGCTGCGCGTTACCGCCCCAGGCGTACCAGCCGTCGGCGTCTTGGTTTCCCGTCTTCAGGCAAATCAGCCGCCCGTCGGAAGTCCCGGCATAGACGTTTCCTTTCGCCAAAACAGGTTGAAAGGCCATGGGGGCCTTCAGCGCATAAGAAAATCCGATACCGCCGTTGCTTTGCCGCACGGACACCAGATGGCCATCCGCGCCCGCGAGATAGAGATAATCGCGGCCCACGGCCGGCGGCGAAAAAACCTGCCCGCCCGCCGTACCAGGCAACCCCACAACTTCCGCCTGCCACGTCTGACGCCCATCCGCCGCGCGCACGGAATTGATGTAGTTCCCCTGGGGGAGCCGCGCTGAAACCCACCGAGGAATCCAGAGAATGCACCGCCTCGGACGAAAGAGCCACACCGCCTCCGTTTCCCTGGTTGAGGTATTCGGCTTTGCTTTTGGCGATCAATTCCTTGTCGCGAGCGTTTCCTTGTTTCGTGTCCACACGCGCAAGGCCCTCTACCGTTTGTTTCCCGGCTAACGTCTTGCGCGTTTCATAGAGCTGCCCGTTGGCAATCACCGGCGCGCTGGTGGCCGCGTTTACCTTCACCCACACCACCGAGCCGTCACCGGCATCGAGGGCATAGGAAGTCCCATGGAACGTCGTGAAATAGACCGTCCCGTCGGAGACAACCGGCGCGGTAATCACGTCGCCGGAAATCTCCTGTTCCCAGATATGCCGACCCGTGCTGAGTTCAGCGGCGAGCAGCCGGTGGCTGCCGCCCGGCGACGCTGGCCGGGGATGAAATTCCAAGGGCTTCTCGGGCCGCCCAGTGGCCGCCGGATGGGCCATAAACAGCACGCCCTTATCAATCGCCGGCTGGCTCATCAGCGGATCGCCCAGCCACTCCTGCCAAATCACACGTCCCCTTCTCTCCTCCACCACCACCAGCGTGCAGCTCTCGGTGTTGAAGGCCACCATTCCGTCGGCTACCACCGCCGCGGTCGGTCCGTCGTCGCCGGTTTGGATCTTCCAAATGACTCTTCCCGTCTCGGAGTCCAGGGCGTAAAACTCGTGCGAGCCGTAGCCGCCGCCGACAAAGAGCATCCCATCGGCGTAGGCCGGCGTGGCGATGGGCCGCCCGCCGGGGAGCCGCAGCACCCAGCCACTCCTGCCGTCGGGGGTGCCGAAGGAAGCGGCTTCGAAATCGCGGCCGGTCGCTGGGAGATTCACTTTCATGGCCTTGCTCAAATCGATTCGCAGCGCGCTCGCCTTGACAGGCCGGTCAGCAGCCTTGTCTGGGGCCGTCGCAGCGGTCTTTACTTCCGGCCGCGAATCCGGCATAAGCAGTGCCGCAACACCCAGAAGCAAGCTAATGCCGGTCGAAAGCGACGCACTTGGGGAAGACATGGGAACCTCCACGGCGCAACGCGCTTATCATCAGCAGTCGCGCTTGGAGGTAGAACGCCCGGCCTCGGAAATCTTGCAGGAAAATTTCGGTCGGAAACCCGTGGACGAGCCGGTCATTTGCTGGTAGCGGCCAGACGGTCCGCGGATGCGCTCTCGTCTCTAGAAATGGAAGCCCAGTTCCGCGGTCAAGGAGCGCGGCGTAACGAAGTGAGTGCCGCTGAAGGTGGAGAGAAAATTATACAGCGCGACTTTATTCGTTACGTTGATGGCCGTGACGCGCAGGCTCCACTTGTAGTGGTCACCGTGGAAAAGGTCGTCTTCACCCGCGGCGATGTCAAATAAGTTGCGCGGTGCGATGCGCGGCGGATGGTGATCATCGTTCTCGGTGCCGTCCGCCGGAATCACGATCCGGGTTGCCCCGTGGGGCATGCTCGCCGGGCAGCTGGTGACCGGGCTCGCCAGCGTCGCGAAAACGTTCCCGCAGAACAGCCCGATCGCTGCTTGCTGATCCGCGTCCAGCGCCAGCGCCGTGGCAAAATCGGGAACCGAACCCGCCACCAACCCGCTGTCATACCGCCAGTTGAACCCTACCCAGGGCCCGCGTTTCCAAGGCTGATACTGCAGGTGCGCGGTCTCGTTGAACTTTTCATCGTGGTCGATGCGAAACACCGATCCGCCCTGCCCGACCGTTACTCCTAACCCGCCAACCTGCGGCGGAAAATTACGAGCCGCAACGCTGGACATCACCACCAGCGCCGTGAATCCATGGAAATCCGGAACGCTGGCGCGGATCGCGAAGCCAGGAATTTTCGAGTTATGCCACTCAATCGGGAAAGTGATGGGCGTGTTGCCCAGTACGCTGAAGTCGTACGCGTTGTGCGTGTACTTCCAGATGTACTCGCCATCCACGACCATGTACTTTCCAAACGCTTGTTGCAGGCCGGCGTGGAATTCATTCCTGAACCCGGGCGCAGAATTTGCCGGCACGCACGGAACCAGACCGGCAATCACCGCACTATTGCAACCAGTGGTGGATACCACCAGGTTTTCGTTAAAGGGTGTCTCCAGTGTCCGCGCATAGGAAATTCGCAGCACGGTACTACTTGGCTTGATGTTGTAGGCGATTCCCACGCGTGGTTCCGCCTGGCGAGTACGCGAGAAGCCGTTATAAAAGTCCCCGCGGATCCCCAGGTTGTACGACCAGTTCCCCTTGGTAATGGTATCCTGCAGATACACCGCCAGTTCCTTCACGTCTGCATGTCCCGCAAACAAGAAATTCGTACCCGCGCGCGTGAGATCGAATGGCAGCAGAACCGCATTGAAAGTGGAATTGATGTGATCTCCTGCCGGAAGGCATTGGCTGGTGCTGCTGAAACCGGCCACCGGCTTCCATTCACGCACGGCGCATTTAGCAGCGGATCGATGATGCCCAAACTGTCATTCTCACTAAGGAAGGTATGTTCGTACGTAACTCCCGCTTGCAAGTTGTGAATGCCCTTCACGTATGAGATATCAGAGCGTACCCCCGCGTTAGTCAGCTTGCGATCCTGCCCGATGGTCTCCGAATTGATCGGACCGAAATCCGCAAACGGGTTGTTGCTCGGAAAATAGTTGTACTGGTCCCGCCGCACGAATCCCGCAAGCGTAAATACCGCGGACCGGTTGATCAGCCTGGTCCACGTCGGCGCGACGTTGAACGTTCGAATCTTCGAGCGCTGATCAGTATTGCCGACGTTGACCCCGTGGGGGTCGACAACATTCAGATTGTCGAAAGTATTCGGCGTCTGGAACCAAGACCGCATGTAGCTCGTATTCAGATGGATCGAGTCTCCTGGCGACACGTTGTAATCCACCCGGTCGAAGAGATTTTCCTGGTTGCCCTTGTCGTGGAACACCGAAAACTCCGGCCCATCGAGAAACCGCCCGCTCTTCAATGTGTTCGCAGCGATGAAGTTCCCCCACTTCTCGCCCCCATACGCGAGGTTGAATCCAAAGTTGGCAGTGCCAAAACTCCCATAGGAGGTCGTCACGCTTCCCGTTGGTTTGGTCATCCCCAGCCCTGATTTCGTGGTTACTTTGATTACCAGGCTGGTCTTGTCCCCGAATTCCGCCGGTGGCGCTCCAGAGATGACTTCCATCGACTGCACCGCGTCTGAGGAAAGCTGGTTGGAAAACACTTTGCTCGTCTGGTCGGAGATCTTCTGGCCGTCAACGGAAAACGAGGTCTGTGCGTGATCCCCCAGCCCGTGCATATTGCCGTTGGAGTCCGCGGCCACGCCCGGAGAAACCAACGTCACCAGAGAGGTCAGCGACGATGAAGCGCTCTCGAGCGGGAGCCGGTCGATAATTCCCTTGTCCACGTCGGTGTGAAAAGTCGAATCCGTTTCCACCAGGTCGGCGCCGTTAGCCTCCACGGTGATACTGGTCGCGGCCGTGCCCAGCTTCAAGCTGATCGGCACGCTGGTAGGAACCGTGGAACGAACTTCCACATCCTGCGAATACGATGCGAACCCCGGCGCTGTTACTGCCAGGTGGTAGGGATTGAATGGCACGTTCGTGAATCGAAACTCACCGTCGCTTCCCGTAGTTGTCTCGCGGTGGAATCCGCTCACGAGGTAGGAGATTTCAACCGCTGCGCCGGCAATGACTCCGCCGGTCGGATCCTTCACGACACCTTCGATCGAACCGGAATTCCCTACTTGCGCCGGCGCGGCCTCAACCGTCGACAAGAAAACCAACCCCAATACAAATAACGTGCAGACACTCAAATGCTTGAACTTGTTTCCTCCATCCCTTCGAGGGCGAGGTGCAGTTAGTGTGGATAGAGCCCGCCAAGAATGGCGCTGGCGCTGCCTTAGATTGGCCAGGGCATGAAAATACACTTCGACTCAGAGGTTGGAAATCAGGCGAGGGGAGGTGCGCGTCCGGCGTGATAGAGAGAGAAACAATCGCTCGGCGCGGTATGCGGTGGTTGAGAGGCATACCGCGCGACCATCTGAGGTGCGCTGATGAGGTCCAGCCTGGCGGCCGCCAGCACCGGCATGTGCAGTGCCTGGCAGATATGGCAAGCGGTAGCAGGCCCATGCGTATGTTGGTGGAAGAGCGAGCCGCCCGCGGCGAAATAGAGCAGCGCGGCGCAAGCCAGCAGTGCCAGCACGCGGCTCACAATCGTTCGCCCGAAAATGGTCTTCTGCGGATGCATCTGCCTACCTTATCTTGGCGACTTAGACGAGACGAGCGACCGACCTGATTGGTTGCTCTCCGAGCTCAATGAGTGACCCCCTGATGCTAATCCTTCACCCTATCTTCGCCGCTGGGCACCCCGACCCTTAACTATTTCAAATACGCCCTCACGACCTCGATCAGTTCCTCTGCGGCAGCAGCTTGCGCCGAATCCTTGGCACGATTGGGGTCCAGGACATGGAACCAGATATGCCCTTCGACCAATTCAGCCATCAAACCGTTTAGCGCTCCCCGGCAAGCCGCCACCAGCTGAAGTACCTCGCTGCATTCATGCTCTCCAGACAGCACCCGTTCGATCGCCTGTACCTGTCCGCGGATTCGCCGAACCCGAATCAACACCTTTTCTTTGTCTCTTGCCGTGTGGGCCATAAGCTGGTTTATACTATCGTCCAGTATAGTATATGAACGCAAGAAATCTCAAGGCTTGTGCCCTTGACGCCGCAACCATTCCCACCTAAGCTTCGTCTTACGTAATCACGTGCAGACCAAGACTCACCAGATCCGTTTATTGGCGTTGCTACTCGGGATCGTTTTCCTCGGCGCGCAGTTCCATTTTTGCACCGACCTTACCGACACCCCCCGCGCATCGCACTTTTGCCCGGTCTGCTCGACGGCTGGCTCTGTCGTCGCCACGCCGTCTCCCGCGATTGCTATTGTGCCGGTCTTGCGTCGACTCGAAGTCGTGGCCCTGACCGTTTCCGTGTCGTCTTCACTACCGCGCGCCACCTCGCCGCGTGCCCCTCCTTCCCTTTAGCTAACCGTCGGCTCTCTTGGCTGTTCCTGTCCTGATTGCTAACGATCCTGATTGCTAACTATCTCTTTTACTTGGGCTTATGAGGAGTATCCACTTGAAAAAAGGCTTTCTTTGGGCCCTGGCTCTCCTGGCTATGCCCCTCTGTGTGACGGCGCAGCAGAGCCCGGCGGCCCGTCGAACTCCACCACCCATGGCCGTGACCCAGCCACCCGCCTGGCGCATCCCCATCGAGGAAGCCATTCGCCTGGCTTTGCAACACAACCATGCTCTCGAGGCCGCTCGCTCGACCATCCTTCAAAATCAGGCCCTGGAAACTACCGCCAATCTGCGCCCCAATCCCGTGCTCTCCTGGGACGCCCAGTTCCTGCCCATCTTTCAACCGAACAAGTTCGACGCCGACTACGTCAACACGCAGGCGCAATTTGACCTCGGCCTTGGCTACACCTTCGAACGTGGCAAGAAGCGCCAGCACCGCCTGCAAGCGGCAAGAGATGTCACGGCAGCGTCTCGCTCCACCGTCGTCGACAATGAGCGCCAGCTCGTTTTCAACGTGACGCAGCAATTCATCGACGTGCTTCTGGCCCAATCCACCATCGCTTTCACCCAGCAGGATTTAGACAGCTTCCAGAAGACCGTGGACATCAGCGAAACCCGCTACCATGCCGGCGACATGAGCGAGGGCGACCTCCTCAAAATCAAGCTGCAGCTGCTGCAATTTCAGAACGATGTCTTTGCCGCCAAGCTAGCCAAGGTGCAGGCGCTCGCCAGCTTGCGGCAATTCCTCGGATTCGAATCCGTTCCGGACAATTACGATGTCGAAGGCGACCTCGATTATCTTGCCGTTCACGCTGGCCTCGACGACCTGAAGGCCCTGGCACTGCGCACCCGCCCGGACTTGCAGGCCGCCCAGCAAAACGTCACCGCCTCCCGCAGTGCTGAACTGCTTGCGGAAGCAAATGGCAAGCGGGATCTCGGTGCCAGCTTCAACTACTCCCACGTTGCCGCCACCAACACCGGCGCGTTCTTCTTCAACATCCAGCTCCCCATCTTCGACCGCAACCAGGGAGAAATCGCGCGCACGCGCTACGTCATTACGCAATCACAGGAGCTCGCCAGCGAAACTTCGCAGCAGGTTCTCACCGACGTGGTGGACGCTTTCTCGGCCCTTCGCACTAGTGAGCAAATCGTGCAGCTTTATCGGGGCGGCTACGTCGACCAGGCCAAAAAGTCCCGCGACATCAGCGAGTACGCCTACAAGCGTGGCGCCGCCAGCCTGCTCGACTACCTTGACTCCGAGCGCACCTATCGCGCCAATCAGCTCGCCTATCGCCAGGCGCTTGCCACTTATATGACCGCGCTGGAACAGCTGCGCCAAGCCGTCGGAACAAGGACTCTGCCATGAGAAACATATTCTTCCCAGGCTCCTTCTTAACGTTCGCAGCGCTCGCTGCCGGACTCGTGTTGGCGGGTTGCGGTTCCGGCCGCTCGGAATCCGAATCCAAAATGACCTCGTATTCCGCTTCTGAATCCAAGGCGGACACCGCTTCGCTCTTCACCGTTCCTCCAGACCAGATGCTGCATCTCCAGGTCGTGGCCGTGGAAAAGACGAAACTCCCGCGCCGGCTGCGCCTCACCGGCAACGTCACCTACAACGCCTTCAAGACCACCCCAGTTTTCAGCGCCATCGGCGGGCCCGTTCACGAAATCCTGGTCGCCCCCGGCGAGACCGTGCACGCCGGCCAGCCGCTCCTCACCGTGAACAGCCCGGACTATTCCGCGGCGCGCTCCGCCTACATCAAAGCCCGCGACGCCTACGCGCTCGCTGACAAGATTTACAATCGCTCCCAAGATCTTTACGCCCACGGCGCCATCGCCGAGGCCGACCTCCAGCAAGCCGAATCTGGCCGCACCCAGGCGCAAGCCGACATGCAATCCAGTGAAGATGCCTTGCGTGCGCTCGGCCTGAACGATCCGGAAGCGGTGGTGAAAAATCTCCCGAAGATGACTTCGCAAATTCCCATCATCGCTCCCGTCGGCGGCGAGGTCGTCGAGCGTCTCGTCGGTCCCGGCCAACTGCTCATGGCGGGCGCAACGCAAATTTTTACCATTTCCGACATGAGCACCGTGTGGGTTCTCGTCAACGTCTACCAGGGCGACCTGGCCTACGTGCACGCAGGTGATTCCGTGGACATCACCACCGATTCTTACCCCGAAGTCTTTCACGGAACAATTTCATACATCGCCCCTGCCCTCGATCCCATCACGCGTACTTTGCAGGCGCGCATCGTCACCAACAATCCCGCCAAGAAACTCAAAAAAGATATGTACGTCACGGCGACTGTCGAAGCCAGCGCGATCCGCGATGCGCTCACCGTTCCCGATGCCGCCGTTCTCCGCGACAGTGAGAACCAGCCGTTTGTTTACGTCCAGTCCGGGTCCAATCAATTTGCGCGCCGCCTCGTCAAGGTCGGCGACAGTCAAGGCGGCCGCACCCAAGTCACGGATGGCCTGAAGGAAGGCGAACGCGTCGTCGGTAACGGCGGCCTGTTCCTGCAATTCAAGAATTCCTTGCAGCACTAACGAGAGACGCCGCCGGAAAACTCAGGATGATCCATCGCATTGTCCAATTCGCCCTGCAGCAGCGCTTCCTGGTGATGATGGTCACCGTGCTCATCGTCATTGCCGGTGCCATTTCCTTCCAGCGCATGCCCGTCGATGCCTATCCCGATCTTTCTCCACCCATGGTCGAGCTCATCACCCAGTGGCCCGGCCATGCTGCAGAAGAAGTCGAGCGCCTCACCACACTGCCGCTCGAACTGGCCATGAACGGTACACCGCATCTCCATGTGATGCGCTCCATCTCCCTTTACGGGCTTTCCGACCTGCGCCTCACCTTCGATGAAAGTGTCGATCCCTACTTCGCCCGTCAGCTGGTCTTCCAGCGCATCAGCGACGCCTCGCTCCCCACCGGCGTCGTCCCCAGCATGGCGCCGCTTTTCAGTCCCAGCGGCCTCGTCTATCGCTATGTTCTAGAGAGCCCCGATCGTTCTCCCCAGGAATTGAAGACCTACAATAACTGGATCATTGCCCGCGCCTATCGCAGCATCCCGGGCGTCGCCGACGATTCCGGCCTCGGCGGCCCCACCATGGAGTATCAGGTCCTGCTCGACCCGTCGCGCCTTTACAACTACCACCTCCCTGTCGTGCAGGTGTTCAACGCCCTCACCGCCAACAATGCCAACACCGGAGGCGGCTTCTACTCCCAAGGTGGCCAGTTTTACTACGTCCGCGGCCTCGGCCTCCTCAAAAACACCGAAGACATCGGCGAAGTCGTGGTCGGCAGCAATAATGGCGTTCCCATCCGCGTCAAGGATGTCGGCCACGTGGAAATCGGCCACGCGCCGCGCCTCGGCATTTTCGGTTTTCAAACTGCCACACAGAACAACGATGACGCTGTGGAAGGCATTATCCTCATGCGCCGCGGTGAACAACCGCAAACCGTTCTGCAAGGCGTTGAGAAAGAGACCGAGCATCTCAATCGCAACATCCTTCCCCCGGACGTCAAGATTCGCCCCTTCTACGACCGTAGCGACCTTGTCCGCGTGACCACGGATACCGTGGAATGGAACCTCATTCGCGGCATGGTTCTCGTCCTTCTCGTCCTCATCTTTTTTCTTGTCAGCGTGCGCGCCGCTGTCATTACCGCACTCACCGTTCCCTTGGCGCTGCTTTTCGCCTTCATCTTCCTTCACGCCACCGGTGAAGCCGCCAATCTTCTCTCCATCGGTGCCATCGACTTCGGCATCATCATCGACGGGACCATCGTGATGGTCGAAAACATCTATCGCGAGCTCGGCCTGCGCAAGGGACAAGACTACAAACTCAACGAAGTCATTCTCGCCGCCGCGCGCGACGTGGACCGTCCCATTTTTTATTCCGTCGCGGTTATCATTGCTGGTTACTTGCCTATCTACGCCCTCACCGGTCCCGCAGGAAAACTTTTCCACCCCATGGCCGACACCATGGCTTTTGCGCTCATCGGTGCGCTGGTCCTCACGCTTACGGTCGTTCCCGTGCTCGCCTCTTATTGGTTCAAGAAGGGTGTTCAGGAAAAATCAAATCGCGTCT
>WNGH01005977.1_pt1 | contig 13906 bp, 8 predicted proteins | sample 5400631 | NCBI WGS metagenome assembly WNGH01 (sample SAMN13153373, study PRJNA577476) | soil metagenome | isolation source: 115 cm soil or saprolite under Garry oak tree replicate 1 | place: USA:California | collected 2016-06-15
GCTGGTGAGGAGAATCGCCACAAGCGTAGCCGTGAGGAAGAGATAGACCTGACGTTGCACGCGATCGTAGATCTGCGCAACTTGAAGCGCCGCCTGTTCTTCTCGTTCGTTGTTTTGCACCAGGAGGCGAGCCACAGCCGTGCTCAAGGCGGCCTGGCGGGCTTGCAAGGAAAGGCGGATTTGGTCGCGCGCATCCTTATCTTTGCCGTCGCTGGCGAGCGCGAAGATGCGCTCAGCGGCGTCCCAAAACTGCGCAAGAGAGCTGGCGAGGTACTGTTTCTGCTCCGGGGTGCGGCTGGTGAGGGCCAGCTGCTCTTCGAGGCGAAGGGCGTCGTTCAGATCGGAACGAATGCGCCGGAACTGCGCCGACCAGGCGGTGAGCGGATAGGGCTCGTCGTTATCAAGCATATCGCGCATCGCCACAGCGAGAGAGTTCAGGTCATTCTGGATGCGCAAGAGTTGCAGGGAGTCCTTGCGGCTGCGGTCGGTCAAATTACTTTGCAGATTGCGAAGTCCGGAAATCTGAATGGTTATGTACCAGGAATAAGCCACCACCGCGGTAAGCGTGATGATCAGTCCGAAGATGAGTGCGGGAGTGGGCGAACGCCCTGGCGCGCGCTGCACGAATCGAGAATACAACGCGGAACCCCGAAGTTCCACTGCCGTGCCGATGGAGACTAGCTAGGGTGCAAGTAGCTTTCCCAGCCGCGAATGCGCGCTCTTAGGACTTCCGGCGGCCGGGCGCAAAGAAGTAACAGTAGACTCCGCCAAGAGCGACCAGCAACCCGCCCCACCACACCGGCGCGTGCAATTCGGCGAGGATGGTCTGCGGAGGATTGGACCACTCTGCCAGCCCAGTCGCTAGGATCAGGCAACCGTAGATCAAAAGCAGAAGCCCCACGAAGAACCACACCGGAACAATGTGCCTTTTCTCGCTCACGCGCTCACCAGAAGATCCACTGCAAGATCAGGAAGGCAACGCCCGAAACGCCCGCCCAAAAAATTGGACGCTTGACTAAAGGTAAATGTCCCTCGCTGGGAATTTTGGTAGCGCCATAAACCAGCCCCTTCAGTTGAATGTCCTCCTTGGGCTTCGTGGCCAGGCTGACGGCCACCGTAACAATCACGCAAATGATCCCTGACCACAGAGCGCGCCACATATCGATCGCCAGAGGCTTGGCAAGAGGCGAAAGCGCAATCAGAGCTACCTTACTTGGATCCAGTTCTACCAACGTAAACATAACGATGGAGGAAAGCGTGCCGGCGAGTAAACCCAGGAAGCCTCCCGCCGAGGTGGCCCTTTTCCAGAGCATTCCGAGCAACACGGTTGGGAACAGGGGCGCGATGAAAAAGCTGAACAGGGCCTGAACGTAGTCCATGAGGCTGCCAAAATGGGTCACGATGTACGCCGCGCCGATGCTGATGATCAATCCGATGATCGTGCACCAGCGCCCCATCGAAACGTAGTGCGCGTCGGGCGCGTTCTTGCGCAGGAACGGACGGTAGATGTCATAAGTCCACACGGTGGCGAACGCACTGACGTTGCCGGCCATGCCGGCCATGAAGCCGGCGATGAGTGCGGTAATGCCCAGGCCCAAAAGTCCGGGGCCGCAATATCGCGCCAGCATGAGCGGAAGGACCTCATCATAACTATGTTGGCCCGGCTGCATGCCGCTCGCCGGCACCAAATGAAAAGGCAAGGCTGCGAGACCCAGCAATCCCGGCAAGATGACGATGAACGGCACGGCCATCTTAAAGAAAGAGCCAATCACCGGGGCCAGTTTGGCGGCGCGGACATCCTTGGCCGAGATCACGCGCTGCACCACCAGAAAGTCCGTCGTCCAGTAACCCATCGAGAGAACGGCGCCGAGTCCGAAGACGATTGCGACCCACTGAACACCCATGGGATTGTCGGCGAAGTGGGCCATAGGGCGCCACATGTGCGTATAGTCCTGGCCGGGGAAGTTTTGGTGGATGCGGGCCACCATGCCGTTCCACCCTCCCGTCTCCACCAGACCCAAAATGGGAATGAGGAGTGCGCCGAACCAGATTAGAAAGAACTGAACGACCTCATTAAAGATCGCGGAAAAAAGTCCACCTAGCGCCACATAGATGCCCACGGTCAGCGATGAAATCCAGATACTGAAGTGAAAGTTCCAGCCGAGCACCACTTTCATCACCACGGCCATCGAGTACATGTTGACACCGGACATCAGGATCGTCATGAACGCGAACGATAGGGCGCTCAGCGCGCTGGTAGGTTAATGCGCGGCAAGAATGCCGTATTGGTAGGCGTTACCCGCCCAGCCCATCAGCTCGAGGGAACCAAGATTCGCCGATACGAAGCTCAGTCCCGCGACCCACGCCGTCATCTCGCGCCCCGCCAGGAAGAAGTCCTCGCCGCTCTTGGCGACGCGCTTCAGATAAAACCCGATCAGCAGAACCGCTAGAAAGTAAATGGCGATGATCGCCAGATCGACCGCCGAGAGATGCACTAAGCGCTGCGGATTGACAAAAACGAGAGCCGAGATCATAGATGTGCCCTTGAGATCCCTCCCGGCGTTTTCGGCCCGTTGAGCGTGGCATTGTATGCCAAACAGCGTGCGAAGCAAGCAGACTTGTGTGACCAGCCGCTCCCCCGCGACGAGGACTCCCAATTACGGCTCAATTCTTCCCCTCCGTCGCAAGTTCGAAGACTACAACCGTGTCGAATTCATCCCGGCTCTGCTCCGGAATTTTCAAAAGCAAGCCTCCGGTAACGGGAGAGACTTCGGCCTTCTTGCCGCCCTTCAAAAAATGAGCGGATCGGACCGGTCTTGGCATCTCGGGAAGGGCTAAAACGGGATCCCGCCAATCGAGAATGTGGACATAGAGTGTGCTACCTTTGCTGGTGGTGACTCCCCACGGGCGCGGACCGATGGGGCCGCCGCGCGTTCCGTAGACGGACTCGCCGTAGCGGGCCAGCCACTCGCCCATTTCCCGCAGCCGCGTGACGAAGTCGGGCTGAATCGTCCCGTCCGGACGCGGACCGACGTTGAGCAGGAAGTTGGCATTGTTGCCGGCGGCGCGGACGAGATACTGGATCAGCTCGCGGGTGGATTTGAAGTGATGGTCGTTCTGATTGTAGCCCCAGGACTGGTTGATGGTTTCGGCCGTTTCGAGCGGGAGGCTACCCACCTTTTCTTCTTCGTTGAAGCCTGCGGTATTCCGTCCGGGAAGATCCTTCTCGAACATCTGGAAATCTTCACCGGGCAAAGGTGTGCGATGGTGGTTATTGCCGATCAGCGCCTGCGGCTGGAGGCTATGAATGAGCTGGTAGGTCTTGTCGAGTTGCCAGTCCGCGTCCGATTTGTCCCACCACCCATCGAACCAGATGCCGGCAATTTCGCCGTAGTTCGTGAGCAGTTCACACAGTTGTGCATTTTGATAGTCGAGATACTTCGTCCAATCGCCGCTTTCCGGCCGGCCAGAGGAGTGGCCGGTGGCCCCGCGCGGGAAGTAATCGCGATGGTGCCAATCGAGCTGCGAGTGGTAGAAGAAGAGCTTGATTCCCTGCTTGTGGCATTCATCGGCGAGGAGCTTGAGGACGTCGCGCTTATAGGGCGTCCGCTGCACGATCGTCCAGTCGGAAACTTGGGAATCAAACATGGCAAAGCCGTCGTGATGCTTGCTCGTGATGGTGATGTACTTCATGCCGGCGGATTTCGCTAGGGCCACCCATGCGGTGGGATCGAAATTTTGCGGGTTGAATTGCGATGGCAGACGCTCGTAATCCGAGACGCGCATCTTGTGTGTTTCCATCACCCATTCCCCGTCGCCCAAAACGCTGTAAACACCCCAATGGATGAACAGGCCAAACTTGGCGTCCCGAAACCACTGCCGGGCCTCCAGGTTCGCAGCGGAAGGAGTATAGGCGGTTTGGCCTTGGGCCAGCGAAGAAAGCGTCGCGCCCGCCATCATCAAGAGGAGCGGCCGCAGAGAACGCAGAAAGAAACTGCGCATAGTCATCAGCGAGACTCGGGAATTGTACTCCGCAGTGCGGCTGAGTCCGCAAAGAAATTTTGTCATGTGCGTGAGTCTTCCGTGCCGGATTGATTGGTTTTTGCCTACGCCGCCTCCGGCGTATAATCCCGGCGAAAAGAGGACACTTGCAGTTAGCCTTTTCGCGGTCACAATTGCCGACAGGGGGTCAATTCATGCACGAGCGCACGACTCGGAATGCAATCAATCGCAGGGAGTTTCTCGGTGCGGCAAGCGGGGCGGCCGCGGCGGCGCTGACGGCGGGACCGCTTGCAGCCTCGGCCGTAGGCTCGGTTGGTGAAGCGGCGAAGCCGGTTTCGAAGCATCTGCTCGATCCATCCGTGCCCAAAAAGAAGATTCCCATTGGGGTGTTCGATCCGGTGTACGCAGACCTGTCGCTCGACCAGATGCTGGACCGCGTGTCCGCTTTGGGGCTCGAAGCCATGGAGATTGGGACAGGTGGATATCCGGGAGCGTCGCACTGTCCGGTTGCGGAACTCCTGGCCGACGCTGCGAAGGCTCGCGCGTGGAAGAAGAAGTTCGAAGATCGCGGGATTCGCGTGGCCACGCTGAGCTGTCACGGCAACCCGCTTCACCCGGACGCAAAGCACGCCGCACGCGATGCGGAGATATTTCGGAATACGGTCCGGCTGGCGGAAATCCTCGACGTGAAGGTGATTGTCGGTTTCTCCGGTTGCCCCGGCGGCTCGCCCACCGACGCCATGCCCAATTGGATTACCTATCGCTGGCCGCCGGAATACGGCGAAGCGCTGAAATGGCAGTGGAAGGAAAAGGTGATTCCGTACTGGAAGGAGGCGGCGAAATTCGCGCGCGAGCACGGCATCAAGCGGTTGGCCTTCGAGATGCACCCCTGCTTCGTGGTGTATAACCCGAAGACGCTGCTGCAACTGCGCGAGGCCGTTGGCGAAGAGATCGGCGCCAATTGTGACTTGAGCCATCTGTTCTGGCAGGGCTGCGATCCCGTGGAAGTGATCCGGCTGCTGGGCAAGCAGGGAGCGATCTTCCACGCGCACATGAAGGATACAGTGATGTATCCGGAAAATGTTGCGCGCTACGGCGTGCTGAATTTTGCGTTCGAGAAAAACGAACTGGAGGATGCTTCGGAGACTTTCCGCGCGGTCGGCTATGGGCATAGCGCGAGCCTTTGGAAAGCCGTGGTCGCTGCCTATATGGAGGTCGGGTACGAAGGCATCCTCAGCATCGAGAATGAAGACCCGATTCTGCCGGGTCCGGTGGGCGTGGAGCGCGCCGCCTACGTGCTCAAGAACGTCCGGAACGAGTTGCTGGAATCATGACACTGAATCGGCGTGAATTTGCGCGCGCAGTCGGAGCCGTTGCGGGCGCAACTGCTTTCGGCGGAGGAGTAAGCCCGGTCGCTGGCGAAGAGAGCGCCACGAGCGGACAGGCGGCGCCCTTCCAGCTCTCCGTGATGCTGTGGACGGTGTACCGCGATTTGCCGTTCGAGCAGCGGCTGGAAAAGGTGGCGGAGGCGGGCTATCGCGCGGTCCAACTCGTCCACGAATACGACAAATGGTCCGAGGAAGACTTCCGCAACGCGAATCGCAAGAAACGCAGCCTCGGGATGGGCTTCGATACCGCCGCGGGCCTGCGCAAGGGAATTTGTGACCCTGCCGAGCGGCAGGTGTTTCTCGCCGATGTGCGTTCAATGATGCCGGTATTGGACAAACTGGAGTGCAGCCGCCTGATCGTTTTGTCTGGCAACAAGAATCCAGACCTGCCCCTGCGCGAGCAGCACCAGAGCTGTGTTGAAGGCTTGAAGCGCGCAGTCGAAATCGCCGCCGAACGAAATGTGGAGTTGCTCCTAGAAAACATCGATCCGGAGGAGAATCCGAAGTACTTCCTTACGTCGGTGGCCGAGGGGTTCGAGATTATCGGCGAGGTGAACCACCCCAAAGTCAAGTTTCTGTGCGACTTGTTCCACGAGCAAATTGCGGAAGGCAATTTGATCGAGAAGCTCGAAAAGAATATCGACAAAGTAGGATTGATCCACATTGCGGACGTGCCCGGGCGTCATGAACCCGGAACGGGCGAGATCAATTTTCCGAATATCTATCGCAAACTGGGACAGCTTCACTACAACCGCTTCGTCGCGATGGAATTCCTGCCCACGGGGGATCCGATTGCGAGCCTGCGAGCGGCGCGGGAGATGGCGATGCAATACGGGAGCGGCTAAGCCGGGACTGACGAATCGCCCCGGATGCGATTGGGGATTGACGGGAGAACCGCGTGGCGGTAGTTTGCACGGGGTTCAGCTCTTGAAGCGAATGTGAACTTCGAAAAGGTACGCGGGCGTCGCTGATTTTCACGCGCAAACAGATCTTTGGCGCAAAGAGGAGTCATTCAATGGAGAGACGCGAAGCGATCCGGCTGCTGGCAACGGCGGCGGGACTTTCTCTGGTCCCCTCACAACTCAGAGCGCTCCTTCGCGAGGCGCGCGCGGAGGTCGGCGACCTGCCCGCGCTGCGCACGCTGGACGCGCACCAGAACGAGATCGTGACGACGATGGCCGAGATGATCATCCCCGCAACGGAGACGCCCGGCGCAAAGGCCGCTCGCGTGAACGAGTTCATCGATTTGATTCTCACGGAGTGGTGCAACGACGAGGAGCGCACACGGTTTTTGCATGGTCTCGCCGACGTGGATACGCGGAGCCGCAAGCTTTTCGGCAAGGATTTCGTGGGATGCGCGCCCGACCAGCAGAAGGAGATTATGACCGCTCTGGATGAGGAGATGATGAGAGAAGCCGAAGCCTTGAAGTACGCGGCGCGCGACTCCCGTGGTTCACCACCCCATCCGGAGAAGAATTTCTTCTATATAATGAAGCATCTCACTTTGACCGGCTACTACACTTCACAAATCGGCGCGGAGCAAGAACTGCACTTCCAGATGTTTCCAGGACGCTTCGATGGCTGCGTTCCCGTCACAGGGGCCACCGGCGGGGAGGAGTAGCCGTGGCGGAAACGCAGTACGACGCGATTGTCGTCGGCTCGGGAATCACCGGTGGCTGGGCCGCCAAAGAGCTCACGGAGAAGGGGCTGAAGACGCTCGTTCTTGAGGCGGGCCGCCCGATCAATCCCGAAGAAGACTACGCGGAGCATGTGCCCGTCTGGCAGTTGCGTTTTCGGGGCATGGAAGACCGCCGGCGCGTGGCCGACGAGCAGCCGGTTCAAAAAAAATGCAACGCGCTGGACGAATGGTCGAGCAAGTTCTTCGTAAACGACAAGGAAAACCCGTACACGACGCCGGCGGACAAGCCTTTTCTGTGGATTCGCGGCCGGCACGTGGGCGGCCGGTCCATCATGTGGGGCCGGCAAAGCTATCGCTGGAGCGACCTGGATTTTGAGGCCAATGCGCGCGAAGAGATCGCCGTTGATTGGCCCATCCGCTACAAGGACATCGCTCCGTGGTACGACTACGTCGAGGACTTCATCGGAGTGAGCGGCCAGGCCGAAGAGTTGCCGCAACTGCCGGACGGAAAATTCCTGCCTCCGATGGCGATGACGTGCGCAGAGCTCATGGTCCGCGATGCGATCGCCAAGCACTTCGCGGGCGAACGGCGGATGACCATCGGCCGCGCCGCCGTTTTGACGCGCACACACCGCGGCCGCGCCGCGTGCCACTATTGCGGCCCCTGCCATCGCGGATGCGTGACGCGCTCCTATTTCAGCAGCCTGAATTCGACCCTGCCCGCGGCCATCGCAACGGGACGCATGACGTTGCGGCCTTACAGCGTCGTGCAGGGCTTGAATTTCGACGCTGCGAAGCGCCGGGTGACGGGTGTCCGCGTCATTGACGCACAGACGCACAAAACGCTGGAGTTCAAGGGGCGTGTCGTGTTTCTCTGCGCTTCTGCGCTCGAGTCGGTCCGCATTCTCCTGAATTCCACGACGCCCGAATTCACCAATGGCCTGGCCAATTCGAGCGGCGAGCTTGGCCACAACCTGATGGATCACGTGATGGGGGGCGGCGCCGGCGGCATGATCCCGGGGAACGAAGACCGTACGACGTTTGGCCGGCGGCCAAATGGAATTTACCTGCCACGCTTCCGCAATGTCCGGGACAAGCACCCGCTCTTCTTGCGCGGCTACGGCTATCAGGGCGGCACACAACAGCGGTCCAACTGGGGCGACACAGCCGCGCGACTGGGATTCGGCGCGGAGTTTAAGCGCACCCTTGCGAAACCCGGACCGTGGCATTTCACCTTCTACGGCTTCGGCGAGTGCCTGCCCAATCGTGAAAACTACATCGAGCTCGACAAGGAAAAGAAGGACGCGTGGGGCATCCCTGTGCTGCGCATTCAGTGCGCGTGGAGAGAAAACGAAAGGGCCATCCTGAAGGATATGTCGATCCAGGCGGCGGAAATGCTTGCGGCGGCCGGGGCGCGGAATATCGAGCCGTTTGTGGAGGACAATGCGCCGGGTCTGACAATCCATGAAATGGGCACGGCAAGGATGGGCCGGGATACCAAGACCTCGGTGCTCAACGCGTTCAACCAAACGCACGATATTCCCAATCTCTTTCTCACCGATGGCGCGGCCATGGCGTCCTCCTCGTGCGTGAACCCTTCGCTTACGTATATGGCCCTGACCGCGCGAGCGTGCGACTATGCTGTGCAGCAGATGAAACGGGGAGAGTTATAACTGCCCCGGGTGTTCAAGCCGGACAGCACTTCAATCGGGCGAGCCAAACCGAGAGAGCTCGCCGACGGGCCACAGCACAGCTTAGCTTTCGCTAACTGATCCAGGCCTCGTTGGCGATGAAATGGCGCGGCTAGTACCGTTCCAACTAAATGAGCCGAACAAAAGGACATTGACTCCCAGAACTACTCTGCGAAGACGTCAAGAAAGAAGTTGCTCCAACAAGTTGGAACGGCACTAGGGGATACAGCTCGCCGGAAGCAGCAATTCCCGTCCTTCGCGGATGAAATTGGGATCTCCAATCCACGGATTTGCCAGAGCGATGCACCGCCACGCGGCTCCTCGGCCATACTGCGCTTGCGCAATCTGCCAAAGCGTATCGCCCTTTTGGATTCGCATCCTCAAGGGATGGCGCGGGACTGAGGCTTGGAGAGGCACGTAAATTCGGCTGCCGGCCATCACGCGGTCTGGATCCACGATGGAAGGGTTCAGAGAAAGCAATTCACGCCAGCGCGCGCCCTGTCCCAAATTGCGCTCTGCCAGTTTCCAGAGGGAATCGCCGCGCTGAAGGACAACTACCGCAAGCCCGGGGCTTGTGGGGCGTGGCACAGGCTGCATAGCGCGAAAAGGATTTCTTGGCTTTGGCGCGATTCTCACCGACGGAGGCGGGGGGAGCGGCCTGGTTGGCGCAGCGGGCGACGCCAGCGGCGCCGTGCTCATCGTGTAAGGTAGTTTCGCCGCTTCCTGCGCCTGGCGCTCCTGTTTCTGCCGGCGGTTCTGGCGCGCGACTTCTCCGAGGGATGGTTGAGTAGGCCGAGAGGAGTCGCTGGGTGCGGGTGAAGATTTCTGCGCGTTGAGCGGGTCGGGCGTATTGCGCCGGGCCTCAAACCTCGCTCGATCTTCCGGCGTCAGGATACTGCGACGCTTCAAGTCCTCCTCGGTGTACACGTGTTTGGAGCGCTTGCCATGGTTTTCCTTGCGCGTCCGGTCCTGACGGGCAGTTTCGCCCAAATCTTGCGCATGGCTCGGCGGCGGCGGGATGAGGTAACAACTCAGAAGAACGGCACTCGTGAGACAGATTCGGCGGCCCGAAGACAGCCGCCCCCAAACAAAGGCAGGCTTGCCTGAGGACACTTCCCGGTCGAGCGAAAGAACGGGCATAGGCTCCGAACGGGGACGTTAAGGCATTGTACCTAAAGCGCCCATGAAATCAAAGCGATTCTTTTTGGAAAAAGACGACTCCCGGTCCTGAGCCGGAGAACGCCTGTTCCAGTTCCACTGGGCTATTTCTCAAAGCTCTGCCCCGCCGAAGCGGTTCCGTGTCTCAATGCCGGACGTCCCTAAGCCCCAGCCCCGTTCGGAGGAGCCGGGTCATTTTCTCCAGCTCTCCAGCGTCTCGATGGCTGTATCGGCGCCGCCTCTTCAGCCAGGGAGATTGTAACCCTGAAAAAGCGGCGCACCCTCAGAAATAGAAGCGCAGAGAGAGCTGAAGGTTGCGCTCCCCGCCGCCCACGCCGCCTCCCTTTGTGGTTACTTTCCCGAAGTTAGAGCTCGTCGGGTTGAAGTTCACGCCTCCTCCGCTGCCTCCGCCCCAATTCGGGTGGTTGATGAAGTTGAACGCCTCGGCCCGGAACTGGAACCCTCTTTGCTCGTCAATCGGAAACGCTTTGAACAACCCGAGGTTCCAGTTCTGATATCCAGGCTGATAGATTAGGTCGCGAACGCGCTGCGTGTTAAACGTTCCGGTGGTCGGCTTGGCAAAGACGGAGGTGTCAAACCATTGGCCACTTGAACCAAACGTGCCGATGATCTTGGGAGTCCCGCTGACCACGTAATATTGGCCGTTGACGCCGCACCCAAAGTTCGAGTCCAGACCGACACCAGCGTAGTCTTTATTTTCGGCAACCCCGCACGGTAAGCCGGTCTGGAACTGCGTGACGCCGCTGATTTGCCATCCGCCCAGCAACTTGCCGCCCAGCGTCGAATGGTTTTTGAAAAATGGCAGGTCGTAAAGGTAGTTGAGCACAAGGATGTGGCGAGCGTCGAACTCGGACGGCCCCCACAGCATGCTCACGTCATATGTGTCCGGGACAACGTCGCGCTGGTTGGACCCGTTGTCCATGCTCTTGGACAGCGTGTACGACACTCCGAACAGCAGCCCCCCGGAGTACCGCCGGTTCCAGGCTACCTGGAGCGCATTGTACATGGAGTTGGCCACATTATCGGTTTGCCGAATCGAGCCGAAACCCTTATAGGGCCGCAGGAAGTTGATATTCACGCCTGGATTCGCCGCCACAGCAGTCGTGGTCGGCTGGTTGATGTCGGCTTCCCGTTGCATGTGCAGACCGCGGCGGCCCACGTATCCCACGCTCAGGAGCGACTTCCAGGGCATCTCGCGCTCGACCGTGCCATTCCACGCCCACGCTTCCGGGGGCTTGAAGGCTTTGCTCTGCGTTGTCACCAGCAGGGGAATGTTGGCCGCGCCGCCTAATCCTGGGTTATCTGCGGAGCCGTTGGAGACAAGGGCGTTGGGCTGGAACGGCGGATTCCCTCCGAGGAAGATCGAGTCGCTCACGCCCAAGCGGGTCATGTAACGGCCCGCGCCGGCGCGAATCACAGTCTTGTGATTGAGTTCGTAGGCGATGCCCAGCCGCGGTTGGATACCGCCCCATTGGATATCGGAGTAATGGTCGGGAACGCCGCGGAACAACCGACTGAAATCTCCCTGGCTCGGGTCCGCCTCAGGGACGCGGCCCTGCGCAGAGCTCGGAAACCCGCTCCCGGGTATAACCATGCCGTTGTACACATCCGCTCCCGTACCGATGACAAGACCGTTGTTATCGACCGTACCCACGATAAGACCGGTCGTGGGGCTGATCGTCACCGCTTTGCTCGGATCGTACAACCGCGGGTCAAAGACGATCATGTTTCCCCACAGGGCATGGTAGGGAACGATGACCGAGTAACGGAAACCGTAGTCAAGGTGGAGCCTGCGTGTGGCTGACCAGGAATCCTGAGTGAAGCCCTCCCACATGTTGCCGCGAAAGATGGTGTACGCGCGGTGCCCAATTTCCGAGTACGTATCGAACAGGCCCAAAGCCGCGTTGGCAACTGCCACTCCGGTTCCACCGGTTCGCTTATCGGTGAACTGGAATTGGCCGTTCTGGTTGTTCGTGCACGTCGAGCAAGCTTGCACGTTGATCTCGTCGTTGTCGTCCTCGCCGGCCCGTTCAAAGAGAAAACCGAACTTCGTCGTGTGGTTCCCCTTGACCCAGGTGAAGCTGTCGGACGCCGTGTAGATGGGGCCCGAGGAGTGCGAGGGATACGGTCCGCCGCTCAGGTCAGAGAAGTTGGATATTTTCACAGTTGGGATGCGCGTCGGGATCAGCTTCCCTTGCGGGAATATATAGGAATAGTTGAGGCTGCAGGGCACCGTTGATTGCGTTGGTTGCGGGCACGCGTTATTCCGGTTGAAGAAGTTTACCGTGTCCACAGGGATCAACACCACGTCCTCGCTCGCGGTGACTTGGGCCTCATTGACCATCCTGGGGTTGATGGTCCATACGTGGTTGAGTGAGCCCGTCTTGTTGGGCCGATTGAAGAACTTCGGCGTGCGGTCGGTATTGCCGTCGAGCGGCTGGTACTCCAGATATGCGTAATTCATCGTCCGGAACCTGAGCCGCTGTTTCTCCGTCAGGTTCACATCTACGGCCGCCGTATCCTTGCGCTGGTCGAAAGTGTGTAGCTTCGAGGCAAACCAGTTGCCGTTGCGGCCGATGAAGTCGCTGAAATTGGTGAAAGTGGGCACCGGCCACGCATTCAGAATGCCGATACCGTTCGGGCTTAGCCGATCGGGCGGAATGACGTTGCCGGGGAAACAGCCATTTGTATTGAAGACCACGGGGGGTCCTGGAGAAAGGACTGTGCCGCACTGCGAGGCCATGGTTGACTGAGGATCCTTTATATACACGGGGATCTTTATAGTTTTAGTGGCGTCATTTGGGTCTTTTATCGTGCGAGTGACGAAAGGATTGTTCGTGTCAAGCAGTTCGCTGAAATCCCCTTGCCGCATCTTGGTTGACGGCACCAACAGCAGCCCGTTCGATGGCACCGTTGAGCCCGACTCGGTAAAGTGGTATTTGATCCATTCCTCGCCCCAATAGAAGAAGACCTTGCTTTTATTCGCGTTGAATTTCCCGGGGATGTAGAACGGGCCGCCGAGGTTGTACCCAAACTGGTTGTAGTGGAGGGGCGCCGCGTACGCGGTAAAGGGGTTGGTATTGCGCGCCCACGTGTTCGCGTTGAAAGCATCATTCTTCAAGTATTCGTATGCGGCGCCGTGGAAGTCCTGCGTGCCGGTCTTGGTGACGATGCGAATTTGCGCGCCGGAGGTGCGGCCGTACTCGGGGGCGTAATTTGCAGTAAGGAGCTGAACCTCCTGTGTGGAGTCCACATCGGCCGCGCCAATGCTCGTGCCGTTGGAGCGCGTACGTGTAGCCGGAGCTCCATCAAACGTGATCAGGTTTTCAGGGTTGCGTGAGCCGTTGAAATTCGCCGGGCCCTGACTGAGAAAAGCGTTAAGGCTCGCCAGCGTCCCGCTGCGGGCACCGGGCACCAGCGCCGCTAGGCCAATCGGGTTTCGGCCATTCAGCTCGAGTGAGTCAATCTGCTCCCGGGTGACCAGCTTTTGCACGCTGGCCGATTCCGTCTGCAAGGTGACAACGCTCGCCATCACCTCCACTGTTTGCGTGGCAGCGCCCAGCGCCAGCGTCGCATCCAGGCCCAGATGTCCGCTCGGGTCAAGCTTGTTGTTTGTGGATTCATACTTCTGAAAACCGGGGGCCTCGGCGCTCATGGTATAAAAGCCGGGCGGGATGTTGGTGATGGAATAGTATGCCGGTTTGGTTTTTAATCGTGACCTTGGCGTTCGGAACGGATGCGCCGGATTGGTCTTTGATGAAGCCTGAAATCGTGCCCAGGTCCGACTGCGCGAACACTATTCCCGCAGCCACAAGGCTCAAGAGAATCATTAAGGTGCTCGTACGGCATGCGTTTTTCATGGTGAGCTCCGTATATAGAAATCTCCAGCCGAGATTTCCGTCTTGAACTTGGGGACGACCGGTTAACCCAAACTCATCCAGAAATTTCTGTTGAGCTGCGCTCTAGCCCGCGCCAATCGAGAGTGGGCTTGCTTCGCCGCTCCCGGA
>WNGH01024350.1_pt1 | contig 13906 bp, 14 predicted proteins | sample 5400631 | NCBI WGS metagenome assembly WNGH01 (sample SAMN13153373, study PRJNA577476) | soil metagenome | isolation source: 115 cm soil or saprolite under Garry oak tree replicate 1 | place: USA:California | collected 2016-06-15
CTCATTCCGGAAACCTGACACAAGCCCGTGTGCAGAGCTGTCTTGACCTGTATATTGAGCCTCGCTGCGGATTGATTTATCGCACATGCAGCGCGGATCGCGCGAGCCGGTCCATCAAAGGTCGCGATGAATACGTCGCCTGCGTCGCCGACCCGACCCTTGAACCATTCCGCTTCCCTTTTCGCCATTGAATGAAAACGCTCGACAACCTTCCCGTCCTCGTTATTCGGCTCAGTCGTTGAAGTAATCCGGACGATTAGAATCGTCGCCAGTACAGTATCTGATTCGGGAGTGCTTTCGGCGTTTTTAAGAAAGCTTTGGACCTCGTGCATAACTTCGTCCTGATTGCCCGCGAAAATGAGGTGGTCTTCGCCCGATAATTCGATGTACTTTGCGCCGGGAATTCGCGATGCAATGTAGCGGCCTTCTGCTACTTTCGAGTCGCGGTCGCCGAGGCGATGCATAACCAGAGTGGGCACGCGTATCGTCGGCAGCACTTGACGAACATCGATTACCGTATTCATCCGCGCCAGCGCCAGAGCTGCGCGCGGGCTCACGCTGCGCCGTTGATAAGTGGCCCACCATTCTCGAAAACTCTCATCGTTGGCTCGGCTCGGAGCAAGATCCTCTATGCCCAAGGGCCCGCCCCATTCATGCTCGAGCGCATCGTAAAATTTCTGCCGCTCCTCAGGTGTAGGCGCCCACGGATATTCCGGGTCCCAGACGCGCTTCGCAAATACGCCAAACGTGATCAGCGCGATCGTTCGCTCGGGATAAGTTGCCGCGAAAAGAAGGCACATGTTGCCGCCTTCGGACATACCGAACACCGCCGCGCGCTCGGACTGCGCTGCTTCCATGACCGCGCGCACATCATCCATACGCTGCTCTAAGGTGGGCAAATCTGTCGTCTGGTCCGAAAGCCCAGTGCCGCGCTTGTCGAACAGAATCAATCGCGAGAACGATCCCAATTGATTAAAGAAGCGCGCAACCGACGGCTCTTCCCACATATACTCGAGATGCGAGACCCATCCGGGCACAAAGACAAGATCGATCGGCCCTTCACCTACTATCTGATAAGCGATGTTCACGTCGCCGCTCTTTGCATACTTCGTGACGGGGGGATAAGAGGCAGTTACTCTCGTCGAACTTTCAGGGAGAACGCGGGTGGTAAATGCTTCAGCCGAGACGCGCGCGGTCCCGATCAGTCTGGTCGGCTCCTCAGGTGAAGCTTCGACCAACCTCGTGCCGTCGACGCGACAGAAATTGAGCGAGGCGTCGGGGTAAGTCCTTTGGCAATTCGGGCAGCGCTTCATGATTCCTCGAAAATAGAACGTGATATTAAATCGAAAAGGCCGCCCATCACCAAGGCAGCCTGTGATAAAACCAGATTCGATCTGCGACTAAGTGATGTTGACCAGTTCCGGTACGAAGCGCGTTAGTCCGGCCTCCGGTGTTGCCCGCGGACCTTCGGCCAGAAGCTTCTCGGTTTCACTTACGAAGGCGTCAACGATGTCTTCGCCGGCAACTTTCCGCATAGGCACGCCATCTTTGAAAATCATTCCGACGCCGCGGCCGAACGTGATGCCGAGTTGTGAATCGTGAGCTTCACCCGGCCCGTTGACTGCGCAACCCATGATCGAAAGATGCAGCGGCTCCTGGATGTGCGCGAGACGCTTTTCAATTTCAGTTACGATGCCGACAAAGTTATCAACATCAAGGCGGCCACACGTCGGACAGGCAACAACGGTGACGCCGCGAGTGCGCAAACCGAGCGATTTCACAATCTCCCAGGCGACGCGCACTTCTTCCTGAGGTTCCGCCGCAAGTGAAACGCGAATCGTGTCACCGATCCCTTCGTGCAGCAGGATGCCCAAACCGATTGACGATTTGATGGTGCCGGTGAATGCCGTGCCCGCTTCGGTGACGCCGAGGTGAAATGGATAGTCGACCTTCTCCGCCAGCAGGCGATACGCGGCTACCGTCCGTTGAACATCGGAAGCCTTCAGCGAAATGATTATGTCTGTAAAGTCAAGGTCTTCGAGAATCTTAATATGTCGCAAGGCTGATTCGACCATCGCTTCCGGCGTTGCCGTGCCGTATTTTTTCAGGAGATCTTTTTCCAGCGACCCGCCGTTGACGCCGATCCGAATCGGTACTTTCTGCGCTTGTGCGGCCCGCACGACTTCGACGATGCGTTCGTGTTTGCCGATGTTTCCGGGATTCAAGCGCAACTTGTCGATGCCGGCTTCGAGCGCCATCAAAGCAAGTTTGTAGTGGAAGTGAATGTCGGCGACGATCGGAACTTCGGGCACGCGCTGGCGGATTTCCTTGAGCGCAACGGCGGCGTCGTTGTCAGGCACCGCCAAACGCACAATTTCACAACCAGCGGTGACCATCTCTTCGATCTGTGCTACCGTGGCGCCGACATCCGAAGTGTCGGTCTTAGTCATCGATTGGATGACGACCGGCGCGCCGCCACCGATTTGGACGTGCTTTACTTGTACTGCTTTCGACTTTCGCATCATTACCTTTACGAAGGTTTAGCGGAGGGTTACCGCCCTCCGAATGGCAGGCAGTAGCCGCCTCTAAACTTCATTTTGCCGGCGTCGCGTTCACTGGCGGATTGCTGTTTCGCCCCCGCCAAATCGACGCCTGCTTCAGCAGATCATTCGTAATCACAAAGACCATCAGCAGAATCACGACGACGAAGCCTACCTGCTGAATGCGCTCACGTACTTTGGCCGAGATCGTCATGCCGACGATCGCCAGCAGTCCTTCGATCAGCAACAAAAAGATCGCGCCGCCGTCGAGCACCGGAATCGGAAGCAGATTGAATATTCCCAGGTTCAGACTGAGAAAGCCGAGCGTTGTAAACACACCCGCCCAACCCAACTCGGTCGCCGCCGCGGAAGCCACGCGATAGATGCCGATCGGCCCAGAGATTGTGTTGCGCACCGAGCGTTTGCCGGTAAACAATTGGCCCAGAGCTTTTCCCGTAAGGCGCATGATGCGGATGTTCGAGTCGACCGCGTAGCGTCCCGCGGAGATCGGTCCCCCGCGGCCCATCGGTAATCTCTGGCCTAAATAAAAGCCTAGCTTTTCTTCCCCAGGTCTTACGTTGGCTGTGACCTGAATTTGGCGGCCGTTGCGATCCAGATTGAAAACGATGGGCTCGGGTTTATGCGAGCGTACGTATTGAACCACTTGCTCCGAACTCTTTATCGGCTGTCCGCCAACCGCCAGAACTCGATCACCGCCTTGCAAGCCCGCCTCCGCTGCCGCGCTTCCCGACACCACATCGCTAATCACGACGATCACGTTTCCGTAGTCGGGAATGAAGTCGAGTTCGCCGGCCGTCTCGCCATCTCTGGTCTCTGCGGTTGGCTTAATCGTTAATTGCAGCCGCTGAGTGTTGCGCTCGATCTCCATCGGCAGCGGCTCGTTCGGCGAGAGCAGCGCGTCGCCGCTGATTGCGTCCCAATCGGGATTGACCGTGCCATTGAAAGAGATAATCCGATCGCCGGGTTGCAATCCGGCAGCTTGCGCCGCTCCACCGGGAATGACTGAGCTAACAACCGGCGCGGGCGTCGCAGGAATGCCGTAGATCATGCCGGCGGCAAACGGAATGGCCAGCGCTGTAAGGACATTCATGACCGGACCAGCGACGGCTACGAGGATCCTTTGCCAACGTGGCCGCAGATCGAATCTTTCATGCGGAGGGATATCAGGCGCGCCTTCGCCTTCAATCGGCGCGTTCGATTCGTCGCCGCCCAGTTTGACGTAACCCCCGAGCGGAATTGCAGACACGCGATAATCGGTGGTCCCGTACTTTCGGCCAAACAACCGCGGACCGAAACCCACCGAGAAAGTCTCAACGCGGATTTTGAAGAGCTTGGCAATGATGAAATGGCCAAATTCGTGGAGGATAACCGCCGCGCCGAGGATGAAAATGAAGGCGAGAATTCCGATTATGCCGCTCTGTAATAAACTCATTTATCGATTTCCTGTTGACTCACTACTTTCAGAAAAGGTTTTAGAGGTTCAAGTTCGATCACCAGTTGCCAAAAATGAGTTTACGTGGGGCGCGCGGGCTGGTCAATCCGAGGTTGGCAGTGCTTTGAGTTTCCGACCGGCGCACGGCACGTGAACTCACGCCACTCCGAGGACGCGGAACTCTTGAGCCTGCTCGTATATAGCTGCTTGGGCGACAACTCGCGCGGACCGATCGGCTGCGAGCACTGTGTCCAAATCCTTGACCGCTGACGTTCGGTGTTGATTCATTACCCGCTCGATAATCTGCGGAATGTCCGGAAGCGATATTCGCTCGTCAATGAAAGCTTGCACCGCTTCTTCATTCGCAGCATTCATTGCCGCCGGCAAGGTGCCGCCGGTTTTCAGCGCGCGATAAGCGAGTGAAATGCAAGGGAAACGTTCTTCATCCGGAGCCTCGAAACGCAGCGAAGACAGCTTTGCCAGATCGAGAGGCGGCAACTCGGACGTGCATCGTTCAGGATAAGTGAGCGCGTACTGGATGGCATGACGCATGTCCGTCACCCCCATTTGGGCAATGACTGAGCCGTCGATTAGCTCGATCATCGAATGAATTACCGACTCAGGATGGACCACGATGCTGATTTCGTCGACGCCGAAACCGAACAGCCAACGCGCCTCGATTACTTCCAGGCCTTTGTTCATGAGCGTTGCCGAATCGATCGTGATTTTTGAACCCATGTTCCAGGTCGGATGTCGCATGGCTTCGGCCACTGTGGCGTTCTGAATCGAAGCCTTATCACGCGTACGGAATGGGCCGCCTGAGGCGGTCAGAATAATGCGGCGCACTTCGGATCGCTTCTCGCCGCGCAGACATTGATGTAAAGCATTGTGTTCGGAGTCGACAGGCAGCAACTCGGCGCCGGATTTTTCAGCCGCGCCGGTCATCAACTCGCCTGCCATCACCAGCGTTTCCTTATTGGCAAGCGCGACCCGCTTTCCGGTTTCCAGGGCCCGCAAAGTTGGGACGAAACCGACTGCGCCCACGGTACCAGAGACCACGCAGTCGGCCCGGTCGTGAGTTGCGACTTCAACCAGGCCACTTCAACCAGGCCTTCTTCGCCGATCACGATCCGCGGTAACCAAGCATTGCGCGTTGTCAGCTCGGTCTTCAGTTGTTGAGCGGATTCTTCGGTGTCGACGGAAACTAGTTCGGGTTGGTGTTGAGTAATTTGATCTGCGAGTCTGGCGACATTGCGGCCCGCGCCCAGCGCGACGATGCGAAAGCGTTCCGGGCCCAACGACTCGATGACGCGCAGAGTATTGCACCCAATCGAACCGGTTGAACCGAGGATGGCGATGCCGCGAGTTGACATAAATTAATTGGATGGCGGCCCAGGCTCGCCGTAACCCTGCATCAAATCGATATCTTGTCCGTCACGATTGTATGATGCGCCCGTGACCCGCCAGGCGCGATTCTCGCGATACGAGAGATCGACGCGAGCGTTGACCGTTCGCTTTTCGGCGATGACCTTGAGGTGAAGCGTGGCTACGCCATCGCCATTCTCCACGTTAATTTGGCCGGTAACAAACGAACCAAAATCTTGCACTTCACCGATGTCCTGCTTAAGGCGCGCATTGCTTCGAAGGTATGTGCGCGCGGTGTCCGCGGCTTCGCTGGTCCCAATCGTATGAAAGACGAACCAGGCAATACCGCCCACAAAGATCGCGACCACCAGCGCGAGCACGCAGATGATTCCAGCGATAATTAGGACGATCTTCTTTGTGGTCATTTGATGAAATAGGCGTAAGCAAAATAGTAGATGACCGGCGCATTGAACAGCAAGCTATCCAGCCGATCGAGTATACCACCGTGGCCCGGCAGGATCTTGGCGGTATCCTTCGCTCCGGCGCTGCGTTTCAGCGCGCTCTCGGTCAAATCGCCGAGCACGCTGATGACATTCATTGCCGCAGCCAGTGGCAGCGCCAGCTTTAAAGTCAGTTCAGGAAAAAACCAGTAGTGGGCAACGGCAGCTAGCAGTAGACTCGCCAACATTCCCGCGACCGCGCCCTCCCAGGTCTTGCCCGGACTTACGCTCGGAGCGAGTTTATGCCAGCCAAAGGTTTTTCCTCCATAATATGCGGCGCTGTCGGCTCCCATAATTACCAGGAAAAAAAACGAGAGCAGATGTTTCGACAGTTGCGGCGCAAAGCCCACTCGCAACGCGACCAGGTGACCGCCAAGCAAGACTATGTACAAAACTCCCAGCACGGTAATTCCCGCTGAGGTAATCATTCGATCGAAGGGCGCGCCGCGTAACATCGCCGCCGTCAGCGTGCCAATCGTGAGTAAGATCAGAATGAATTGAATCATCAAGAGGTCCAGTTTTCCCGGTTCACTCAAAAAGAAGACGATGAACAGCGCCGCCGCACCCAGGAATCCGGCGACAAAATCAGCGCGAGTCTGTTGCTTGCGCGCCAGCACCCAAAACTCGACGAGCGCGGTGCCCATTGCCACGGCAGCCAACGCGACGAATAGGTAAGCTAGTTTCTCGACGAGAATTGAAGCGATCAGGATCGGCAGGAGCACTACCGCGGTTAGTATCCTGGCGACTGAGGGTGGAATGCTGGCGAGTTTCGATGTTGGCTTCGGTTTTGGTGGTTGAGATTTCAAGTTCGGCCTGGAGTTAGAAGTCGAGTTCCGCGAAAAGCTCGGACAGCGGCATAGAGAAGCCCGGAATTACATCCTCGCCATCAACAGAGTCAGCCGCTTTAAGCAGGCGATCAGGCTGTGGCGAGTGATATACCAGCACCGTCTCCTCTTCAGGATTCAGGACCCAAATAAGGCGAGCGCCACTTTCAAAATACTCGACGATCTTCTCATGCAATCCCTCCACAGCGTCGCTTGGAGAAAGGATTTCCACCACCACATCGGGTGCGCCCTGGAAAAATTTCTTCGGCGCATGCCTCAGCCCTTGGAGCCGCTCCTTAGCAATGAACGAAACATCAGGCGAACGAAGATTGCCGGACTTCATCCAATAGCCGGCACTCGACCCGCATACGACGCCGAGCTTCATCCGGTGAACGAAACCACCCAAAACAATGATTAGACGTGCGCCAATGTATTCGTGCTCGATGCCAGTGTTGCCCCCGACGATCTCTCCTTCCACGAGTTCGTACTTTCTGCCATCGTCCGGCAGCGCCATCAACTCTGCTTCCGTCCAGACCTTGTTTTCGACCAGAGCTTGCATGACATTCACTCCTCGGGCTCAACTTAATTTCAGTTTAAGACTATTTCGCGTTGGCGACCAGCTTTAGTCCCCCAAAACGGCGGCTGCGTTGCTGATAATCGACCACGGCCTCAAGCAGATGAACGCGACGGAAATCCGGCCAAAGCGTGTTCGTAACATGTATCTCGGCATACGCGCTTTGCCACAACAAAAAGTTCGAAATGCGTAACTCGCCGCTGGTTCGTACCAATAGATCAAGCTCCGGCAGATCGCTGGTATAAAGCGAGCGCGCGATGTCTTCTTCGGATAATTGATCAGGTGACTTCCCTTCCCGCATGATCTCTTGCACGGCCGCCCGACACGCGTCGACAATTTCCGCACGGCCGCCGTAGTTGAGTGCCACGCTCAGTACCATCCCGGTGTTCTTCGCAGTCTTATTGGAGGCGCGACCAATTTCTTCGCGCACGTTCGGCGCCAGCGCCGCTGTTCGCCCTATAGTCTTAAAGCGAATGTTCTGCCGGTCGATCTCTTCGAGTTCGATCCGAAGGTACTTGCGCAACATGCGCATGAGCGCATCGACTTCGTACCTCGGGCGTTTCCAGTTTTCAGTCGAAAATGCGTAGAGCGTAAGAGCGCCGAGACCGAGCCGCGCCCCCGTATCAACCGATGCACGCACCGCTTCGACTCCTGCCCGATGACCGGCGATGCGCGGTTGCCCGCGCTGTGCTGCCCAACGTCCATTGCCGTCCATGATGATCGCGACATGGCGTGGCAGACGATCCCAATCAATCGACGCCAGGAGCATCGATTCGCGGGTTCCTTTCTGTACTACCTCGTCGAAGTTGGAGAGCACTCTGTTTTTAGCTGCGGCTGCGCGGCAAATTCATCGAATTTCGGCTTCAGCGCCATTATAGCGTGGGACCTTCAGGCTGTCAGGCTTCATATTGCACGCTTTTCAACGTTAAGCCATGCGCGGGTGCGGTGGGGCCGGCGAGATTGCGTTCGCCATGCTGAATCGCACGTTCCACCGTTGCTTCGTCAATTTCACCCCGCCCCACGGCCAGCAACGTACCCACAATCGAGCGCACCATATAGCGCAGAAAACCATTGGCGGTAATGCTGAACTCGATCAGGTGGCAACGTCCTCGACCATTCCAGCGATTCGAGATATCAAAGGCCATCACCTCGCGCACGCGAGACTCTACATCCGATTGGGCGGCCGAGAAAGCTGACCAATCATGCTCGCCGATGAACAAAGAACTACACCGGCGCATCCGTTCGAGATCGAGCGACCGCGCTTCCTGGTGTGCATAACGAGCCCAGAAAGGCGACATCACTGAATCATGGACTTCACGGTAAACGTAGGTCTTGCTAAGCGCGGAATAGCGCGCATGAAAATCATCGGCCACGTTTTCCGCGAAGATGACGCGCACGTCGCCGCTCAGATTTCCGTTGATTGCATTCCGAAGTTTCCAAGGAGTGATCGCGCGTTGAAGGTGCACATTTGCGACCTGACCTTCTGCGTGCACCCCGGCATCGGTGCGCCCCGATCCATGAACAATGATTTCTCGATCATCGAGCAAAGACAACACGCGCGTCAGTTCGCCTTGTACGGTGCGCAGCTCACCCTGCATCTGCCAGCCGTGAAAGTCCGTACCGTCGTACTGAAGCAGAAGGCGAAAGTTCATTGATTGGCGCAACTATCGTTTAGCGGCGGGCTACTGCCCGCCGGTGTTCAGAAATTGCTCGATCGGCGGGCAGTAGCCCGCCGCTAAACGTTTGTCTTCCGGCTGCCGGGTTTTGTGGCTGGCTCTCCACGTTTGCACAGATTACACGCAGAAGGATCAACGGCCAGGACATCAATCGCCGCCAACGAGACCAGTGGCACGCCCACGCCGGCCTTCCCGCCTGAGCGATCGATGATCGAAGCGGCGGCAACAACTTTCGCCCCGGCGCGCGACAGCGCTTCGATGGTTTCGCGCGTCGAGCCACCGGTGGTAATCACGTCCTCAACCACCAGCACTGGTTCGCCATCATGAACTGTGAAACCACGCCTTAAGGTCATTCTACCTTCCTCACGCTCCGTCCAAATGAATCGGGCGCGCAATTGCCGCGCCACTTCATATCCAATGACGATGCCGCCGATTGCCGGCGAGGCCACGGTTTCGATTTGCTGATCTTTCAAGCGTTCAGCTATCGCGGCGCCGAATTCCATCGCCACCGTCGTCGACTCTAAGGCAATGGCGCATTGTAAATAGATCGAGCTATGAAGACCGCTCGACAAAATGAAATGGCCCTCAAGCAATGCGCTCGTACGCTTGAAGGTTTCGATTACTTCGTTAGCATTCATTTTTTTTGAAGCAGCGGTGTTTCAAAAACTCAGTTCAATGTTTACAATGTACGCAATGGTTATTCCGCGAAACTTGATCTCCGATTCAACTCTGATTCAGGACGCGTTCGATCTCTTAAGCGCAAACGGTGGCCGTGCAAGTTTCGCCGATATTGCCAATTCGGTTTTCTGTCTTTCACACGCGGAGGAAGAACTCGCCGCCAAGCTCATAGCCGATCTAATTGCTCACGATCCACGCTTCATCATTGAAGACACTCATTTGGCACTTAATGCCGATTCGCCGGAACTCCGTCCATTGGCGGAGATCGACTTCGTCGTCCTGGATGTCGAGGCCGTTACGGTGCGTTCTCGGCCGGCGAAGATCATTGAACTGGGCGCATACCGCCTTAAAGGCGGAACGATCGTTGACGAGTTTGAGACGCTAATTAATCCCGAAATGCCTGTGCCTCGCTTCATCGCCAACCTCACCGGCATCTCAGACGAAATGCTCAAACACGCACCTCTGTTTTCTGAGATTGTCGGTTCGTGGCTGGATTTTGCCAGTGATGCAGTGCTGGTAGCGCACAACTCGGATTTTGACCTGCGGCTTTTGAATCTAGAGATTGGACGCTGTTTCCCCGGATATCGCATGTGCAATGCGGAACTGTGCACCGTGGATCTGGCTCGACGCCTCATGCACAATTTGGATGGCCACAACCTGGATGCATTGGCCGACCACTTCGGATTTGAGATCTCGCGACGGCACCGCGCCGCCGGAGATGCATTCGCGACCGCGCGCTTATTTATTCAATTACTTGATCAGCTTGAAACGCATGGCGTGCGCAACCTGGCTCAAGCGCGCGACTTTCGCGCCGGTAAAGAAGCGCACGACGCCGGCGAAATTGAAATGCAACTAGCCTTCGGCCTCTGATATCGCGCTGGCTTTCGCCGCCGCGTTTCGCCGCATTAAGTTCTTCGCCACGAACGCAACGATAATTAGTACCGCCAGCGTAATCCCAATGCTCGGATAATATCGCGCCAGCAACTCCTTCGCTTGCTCGCCATAACGCGCCGCCGTAGCAAGTTAAGCCGAAAGACGCCCGCCGAAACGATGAAGACCTTGAGTGGAAACGGCGGCGGCATGACTGAAGCGACCAGCACGGAGAGTACATCGTAGCGATCGATCAGGTCCTTTACTTGTTTCTGCTTCGATTCCGAAAAGCGTCTTAGCGCCCGGTGACCCGCGCGTCGCGAAATCCGATAAAGGCCGACCGACCCCGCGGTGGATCCGATCATTGCCGCAGCCACGTAGATCAACATCCACGACGGCTTTGAAGCTGCCAACAACATCAGGACGCCGTCTACTCCACCTGGCATCGGTATCATGAGTGAATCAAGAAACGCGATTGTCAGGAGTCCAAGCGGGCCAAATGAAGCCAAAAAATGCGAGAACTTGGTCAACCCACCGGTAATTTTATGAATGATTGATTTCAATGAATTGATTAGACCTTTCTGAAATTAAGAGTGCGCTTACTTACCTCAGTTCTCGATCAGAAGTCTCTCTCGCGGCCGCTCTTCCTTTGCTCGATACGAGATAAATTGCCAAAGCAATGACAAAAAGCCCGGCGGCGATGCTCACGATCAGTGCCCCATTATCTTTCAAGAATCGCAGGACACGCTCGCCGTAAAAGACCGCCAGCGTGCCTTCCGTATAGTAACGGACCGAGCGCGCCAGCATGATTGTCAACAAGAAGCGACGCCGTGGAAACTGCAAAGCACCAGCCGTGGCCACAAAAATCTTGAAAGGCATCGGCGGCGGCAAAAGCGCCGGGATCGCTAGCGCCAGAATTCCAAAGCGAGCATAAGCACGCTCGACCCGCAGCACGTGATCCATCCGAAAGCGACGATGCAAGACCGCTCTGCCGCCCCGCCGCAAGATCGTATAAAGCAAAAGGCAGCCGAGCACTGAACCTATTGCCGGAAACAAAGGAAAGATGAAAGCAGTTTCCGGATGCGTGTAACAGCGCGCTATGACCAAATAATCATTGATCTCAGGCAGAGACAATAGCGATGAGTCGAGCGCGCCAATCAGAATCATCGCCGGTCCCGCCACGTAAACCGGAACATGCACGATGAATCGACCCAATCGCCGCGCCAGGACATGCAACCAATCAAACATAGCGTCTGATAAGCTTTAGCTTGTCGATTCTCAATTCCGGCACACTCTCAGGTCTAAATGTCGAAACGACAGGTTGAAATCTATGCCACTAATCGACAAACTGAAGTTTATCGGACATCACTTAGCTGGCGTAAAGATTGAGGGAGTATCATACGTGACGCCTACCGTGATTCCCGAACGCGGGCTCCGCTTAGTCAATCCCTTGATCCCGGCAAAATCAAAACGCAATCCTGAAGCGCGAATTTGCATGCCCAGACGCGCCTCGCCTTGAGACTCAGTGCCCAAGGGACCGCTTCCCGGACGAGTGTTGGCGCGGCCATTTACTTCGCCCGCCAGACTGAATTGTCTGTTGAGGCGGACAATACTCGCAACGCCATAAGTCAAGACATCGTTCTGACTAAACAGGGAGGTCGGCGCCGTAAGAATTCCAATGCCCAAATTACCGAAGGTGTTCACCCGCGCGTCCGGCCCGAACTTTTTTCCGAACAGTACCTGACCGTAAGCGTTCGTCTGATTCAGGCCGATGCCGCGCGCTTGATTAGAGTTCGGCAACTGCACGCCAAAACGAAATCCGAACGACGGAGCGTGCCTGGTCTCGTTGCGCAGCTTGATCTTGGCCCAGAGAGTAAAGTCGCCTATGTCGCTCGTAGAATTAGCATTGCTCGCCAGATTAAGCGGAATCGCGGACGCGCTGCGTGAGTTTATGCTCAACACGTTCTGCGCGACTCCTTCGATCTGAAATTCCACATTGGGCGCAAAGCCAACGTTGATTCCGATCACGCCGGCGCGCGTTAGATCGCCAGTCAAACCGGAGACCGGAAATCGCGCCTTCTGCACAAAATCAACCCCCGCTTCGATGCGCAACGATCCGGGCGGAATAATGTCCACATCCTCTGTAATTAACGGACGTTGTTGCGCATGAGCGATAGCGGCGCTACAGATCACGAACGATATCCAGGCGAAAAGCTGCGCGAATGATCTTGCGAAACTCGTTTTCATTGCGAACGCAGTCTATCACAGGCGAGCAAGCGTTTCAGAACCGCGAGCGGTAGCGACCGGATCATTTGCCATTTGCAGAGCCGCAATTAGTGGCTATCTCCCGATGACCAAATGAAATGTCAAATCTCAAATGACACATGATCCGGTCGCTACCGAGGCTGTGTGAAAACTCAAATGAAAAAGTTCGCGGAAAAAATCTTGGCTCATATTTGACCTATAAAAGGTTTTTCGATCGCGTCGAATGATTTTTGATGGACCATTTTTCGCGATTTTAGAGTTTTCACACAGCCTCTACCGCTCGCGGTTCTGAAACTGTAGCGCTACAATACGCGCAGCTTGTGAAATCGAAAGGACACTGACTATGGCGGTTGCTGAAAGGTTCACCTCGGCGGATCTGGCGCTAATGCCGGACGACAATAAGCGCTACGAAATAATCGAAGGAGAACTTTACGTGTCCAAATCACCTGGTTATGAACATCAATATACGTGCGGCCGTTTTATTCAGCTACTGAGCACGTGGAATGACGAGGCCAATCTCGGAGTCGTACTCCCTATGCCGGGCGTCGTCTTTGCCGAGGATGATGACGTGGTGCCCGATGTTGTCTGGATCAGCCGCGCGCGCTTGAGCCAGGTTGTGGACGAAGCAGGACATCTCCGAGCCGCTCCCGAGTTAGTCATCGAAGTACTTTCGCCTGGCAAAGCCAACGAGGAACGAGACCGACAAATAAAGCTCAAACTCTACTCACGTCGGGGCGTCCTTGAGTATTGGATTGTCAGTTGGATCGGCCAGTTTATCGAGGTATATCGGCGGGATAACGCGCAGTTGCATCTCACCGCGACGCTCTATGCGAAGGATCTGCTGGAATCGCCGTTGCTTTCCGGATTCTCTTGTACTGTGGCGCAGTTGTTTTTCAGTTCGCGTGCGTAGTCGAGCGCATCATTCGCCGCTCGTCCATTTCATCCACCATTCACATCGAGCAGACTCATATGAACAGAAAGATTCGATACCTTCTATTGGCACTCTCCATCCTGTTAATCGTAAACCTGTCGTCTGATTCCTCGTCGTCAGCTTCACCAGAGGCATCCGCTCGCCCGAGTTCTCAGACGCTACAGCTTCAAGGACTTCGGGATCGCGTCACTGTGCGACGGGACGAGCGCGGCATTCCGTACATCGAAGCA
>WNGH01008267.1_pt1 | contig 13904 bp, 14 predicted proteins | sample 5400631 | NCBI WGS metagenome assembly WNGH01 (sample SAMN13153373, study PRJNA577476) | soil metagenome | isolation source: 115 cm soil or saprolite under Garry oak tree replicate 1 | place: USA:California | collected 2016-06-15
AGATAGAGCGGCACCATCAGGGTCCGATGGCCCATTTGGCGCAAGGCGCCGACCAGCGCATTGTCGCGCAGACAATTCCCGCAATACATGCCGCCGGCGCCCGGAGTGATTTGAACGATGTTCACTCGCGGTGATTCAGGACTGGCGGGCGCGGAAAATCAATCCTGATCAAACGCTCTGCGTTACCGCCTCGGGCAGCGGCTGACCGTAAGGCAAGGCCGCCGGCACTTCGGCGAACTCGCCGATGGCGGCGAACAATCGGGTGAAATCCTTCTCGACGTCGCCCGAGAGACAATCGGTCACCTCGCCGGCCAGGTCGGGGTACTTGTCGGTGAGCGCGCGGAAACTGAAATTCGGATCGTAGAAGGCATAAACCAACTTGCGCATGTTCTCGATGCCGTGGCGCAAGGTCGCGCCGTACTCGGCAAAACGGGCGGGAGTAAAATCCCGCGCCTGGAGGGCGGCGGCCACGGCGTCGGCCGCCAGCACGCCGCTTTTCAGGGCGAACATCAGGCCGGAGGAGAAAACCGGATCGAGAAAACAGAACGCGTCGCCCACCAGCAACAACCCTTCCATCGCGCAATGCCGGGCGTGAAAGGAGAACTCGTTGGTCACGTAGAACGGGCCGGTCTGACGGCCCGCCGCGAGGTGTTCCTTGATCCAAAGGTTCTCCTCGATCTCGCGCTGGAAGATTTGTTCGGGCGCCCGAACGCCGCCGCGCGTGAGATATTTGCCTTCCGCCACCACGCCCACGCTGATCATGTCGTTGTGCTGCGGGATGTACCAGAACCAGCCCTTTTCCGGCACAAACGCCACCGTGGTCGCGCCGGCATCGATGCCGTCTTCGCGTTTGGCGCCGCGGAAGTAAGTCCAGACAGCGACCTTGTTCAACTTGGGGTCGCGCACGCGCCAGTGATTGCGCACCGCCGCGAACGATTCCTTGCCCGAGCAATCCAAGGTGATCGGGGCGAAGTATTCGACGACCCGGCCATCCCGATGCCGCGCCCGCACACCCGTCGCGCGGCCGCCCGTTTGCAACAGCTCTGTGACGGTGACTTCTTCCTGCACGATCGCGCCCCGCGCGCGAGCGTGCTGCATGAGCATCTGATCGAACTCGGAACGGAGCACCTGCCAGGTCTGGGCCACGTCCGGCCCGTAGCGATTGAAAAAATAGAACGGCTGCGAGGCTTTGCCCGAGGCGGAAACGAACTGCACGCTGTATTTCTTGATGAACGCCGACGCGCGCATTTTCTCGATCAACCCCAGCCGCTGCAGCGGATAAAAGGCGAAGGGCAACAGGGATTCCCCGACGTGGTAGCGCGGGAACTTTTCCCGCTCCAACACCAGCACCCGCCGGCCCTTTTCGGCGAGCAGCGCCGCCGCGGTCGTCCCCGCCGGACCGCCTCCGATGATCAGCACGTCGTTTTCCGGTTTATCGTTCATGCCACGATCAGTTCATTTCGACGCGAAGGACATCCTGCCTGCTGCTATTTACCCTCCGGCCTCGCTGCGGTCGGCGGGAGAATTTCAATGATCTCCGCCAGCGGCCGGCCCGCGGGGTCAGCCAAGGTGTTACGCCGTCCGTAAAGCAAGTTGGCGCCCGTGAGTTGCAGGACGCTGTTGATGAATTTGTCCGACGCCAGCCGCAGGAAAGCCTTGGGCCGGCTGACGTAAGCGATCGCGCCGTCTTTGAGGATGCGCCCCAGGGGCCATCGCTCGGCCAGGATTTGCTCGACGACGGCGGGACGGAAACGTTCGAGGAAAATTTTGATGGCGCCAAATTCGACCGGTTGTTCGCTTCCTTCCAGGCAGAGCACGACTTCCCGGTGGTATTCACTTCCGCGACGCTCGCGTCCCAGGACGCGGAGGTGGATGCTTCGCCCGTGGAAAGCTTCCAGGGTCGAAGTCATGTCGGTGTCGTGGACGAGCAAGGTCTTGGACGGCTCGGGCACCTCTTCGCCTTCGATCTGCTCCAGGGGAGGCAACGGCAAGCCGCTCCGGGCATAAAATTCATCCAGCGGATGCGCGATGGCAGTCACGCCGGCCTGGGAGGCGGACGATGGATCGATCATCAGCGCGGCCTCCGCGGTTCGACCCGATCGTTCGTGGCTGGGCTGGGAATTGGCATCACGGGCACGGCGGAATTGAGGGGAGTCGCAGCCATAACCTCCAGACTTTACGCATAGCGGGCGTGGCGATGTTCGGGCAGGAAAAACTCGTGGAGCAAGCGGTCCACCTGCAAAAGCCCTTCGCGATTCAACACAATGAAGTCGCCTTCGACCGTCAAAAAGCCCCAGTCCTTCAGCCGCTGGATCGGCGCGACAAAGCGCTTGCCGGGATCCACCGCGAACTTTTTCTGGAAATAAGCGCGGCTCACGCGGCCCAGTTTCAATTGCAGCACAAACTCGCGGATCAGCCGCTCGTCCTCGCTCGGAGTCAAGGCGCGGTAAAGCGGCAATTCGCCCTGGTTGAGCCGGGCCACGTAGGGATCGAAGTCGTGATGGTTCTGGTAGTGCGTGCCGCCGATGTAGCCGAAACTCGCCACCCCGAGGGCGAGCAGATCGGCCCCCGCCCACAAATGGTCGCGGTAGATGAATCGGGTCTTCGCCGGATCTTTCACAGCGGTATAGGCGCTGGCGACGTGGTAGCCGGCTTGGCCGAGTTCGTTCCAGGCGTAGTCCACCCAGCGGCGCTTCGTTTCCCAATCGGCCACCGGCGCGACGAGCCGGCCCTCGGCCTTCATTTGCTGGTAAATGGTGGTGTTGAAGGGGATTTCCATCTCGTAAATCGTCACGCTGTCCGGCGACATCGCGAGGGTCTGGCGCACGTTTTCGCGCCAGTTCGCTTCGGTCTCTTCGATCATGCCGGCAATGAGGTCAATGTTGATTTGCGGGAAGCCAATGTGCTTCGCGTAGTCGTAGCTGCGGGCGATCTCGCGGCTGTGATGCGCGCGGCCGTTGATTTCCAAAATGTGATCGTCGAAATTCTCATCGACTCCGTGAGGTGTTTGAGCTGGTCCACGGAGAGATACGAAGGGGTGCCGCCGCCGAAATAGATGAAGTTCGGCTTCCGCCCGCCGATGAACGGCTTCGCGGCGTAGATCGAAAGTTCCTTGATCGCGGCGTTGATGTAGCCGCGAATGGCGGCCGAATCCTTGTCGGTATAAACCCGGAAATAACAGAAGTGGCACCGCTTCCGGCAGAACGGGATGTGCAGATAAATCCCGAGCGGCGTGCCCGGCTTCGGCGGCCGTTCCAGCGCGGCGTGCAATTCCCCGACCCGTTCCGGCTTCCAAACGGAAAACGGCGGATAGTTTGAGACAAAGTAATTGCCGACCGTGGTTTCCTTCTGGATCGGCGGTCGCGGGGCCGGCGGGGGTGTCAAATCGGTGCTCATAAAGGATTCATTTCCCTCCAGTTTGCATCACCGGGGCAAAGGCATAGACGCCGCCGTCATCGGAGCCGATCACCAGTTTGTTGGCCACCACCGCGGGCGAACTGGCCACCGGCTGGCCGATTTCGTACGACCAGAGTTCTTTGCCATCGGCCAGCGAGAGCAGGTAAACCCGGCCATCGTCCGAACCGACCACGACCTTGTCGCCGCAGATGACCGGGGAACTGTCCACCTTGCCGCGCGTCGGGAATGTCCACAGCGGCCCGCCATCAACCCGCTTGAGGCAATGAACCAGTTTGTCGCGCCCGCCAAACACCACCCGGTCTTTGGCGATGGCCGGTGAAGAAAAGTAGGGAAATGGCCGGTCGTTGAAGGTCCAGAGATTCGTCCCTTTGGCGAGATCGACGCACTGGAAGGCGTTGTCGAAGTGGCCGAAATAGGCGCAGTGGTCCGCGATGGCGACCGAACCGGCGACGTACGCCCCCGCTTCGATTTCTTTGACCTGCTTGCCATCGGCCAGCGAGATCACGTGCAGCAAGGCGTCGCAGCCGCCAAATACGGTCTGGCCGCCGGCGACGGCCGGCGAACCGTTGATGTAATTGCCGCTCTCATAGACCCAGTTGCTCTTGCCGGAGCTGGCATCGACGCAATGGAGTCTGAAATCGTAACTGCCCACCAGGATCCAGGTCGCGCCGCCCGCGGGCGACTTCACCCAGTTCGGTGAGCCGAGAATTTTGTCGCCGGTCAGGTATTTCCAGGCGAGTTTGCCGGTGGCGGCGTCGAGGGCGTAAAGCGAGGAATCACTGGAGCCGAAAAACACCCGTTCATTCAGAACCAGCGGCGAAGACTCGATCGGCCCTTCGGTCTTGTACGCCCAGAGCTTTTGTCCGGTGCCCAGGTCAAGGGCATAGACGTGCTGGTCGCCCGAGCCGACATAGACGCGCTCGCCGACAATGGCCGGCGATTCCGGAACAGTGGCAGTGCATTGAATTAAACAAACGGGTCCGCCATTTGCCGTGGCAACCTATCCCCGCCTCGTCGGTTTGGCAAACAAATAATACCTATACGTATTATTTGGGCACGGGCGTTCGGAAATGATCCCTGAGGCCGGCCGCGGAGCGACGGAAGGCCGTGGCCCGCCTGAACATTAGAGCGTGTTTTGAAAATCGCCCGGTCAGGGGACCGGGCCTACAATGGGGCCAGAATCGCCGTGTCTCCTGTAGGCCGCGTGCCCTCACGCGGCGCCTTCGTTGATTTGTAAAACACGCTCTTACGGCCGAGCGGAAAGGATTCGCTAAAAGGCGAACCATATGTTCTCCCGGGAGGGCCGGCTGAAGGGAAGATGGGCGACAGCGATTACTACCAAGACCCGACACCTTTTCGAGTTCTGGTCATAACGGAACCGGTCCGGTGTAGCGAATGGTGCGTGGTTGCGTCGTTTGGACGAAGCAGGATGCGGCCACGCCAATCCTGGGCAGGCTGTCCCACGTGCCGTTCCTGAACGTGTGGATTTGGAAACGTTGCTCGGGGTTGTCGAAGGCATAGACGACATCGCCTTCCTGCGGAGCGAAGCTCAAGCTGTCCCAGCCGAAGCGCGGAATTGGCGGCGGCACGAGCGGCGCGAAGTTGATCGTGCCGCAATCCGGCGAACTGATCAGCGAAATACCCGCTGGAACAAAAACCGAGCCGCCGTAGGCGCAGTTGCCGGTGAAAGTCACGGTAACTGGCCTGTGCACGGGAATGAAAACGAAGGCGCCTTCGCCCGGCGCAAGCGTCTGTTGAGGATCGGACCAGCGCCCGGCGTGAAAGACGTTCCTGGGCAAGAATTCCTGGGTGGCGTGGTCGAACTTCAGGAGCTGCGTGCCGTTCGGGACCACTTTAAGCAACTCGCCCACGGTATTGTCGGGCACGGCGTCCGCCACGGTGCTGCCTCGCCTGTGATAGAGCGGATTGGCGATCAGCGACCACCGGGGCGGCAATGTGATGGGGATGGTGACGGGATTCGCCGGACTATTCCATCCGACCGGCTGGCCGACGGCGCAAACTGCGCTGAACAAAGCCAGGGAAACAGGGACGAGTTTAATCTTCATGGACCGCCTTTCCTTAAGCGTTGCGTCTCCTGATGAACATCGCCAAGCCCGCTCCTGCAAGGAGCAGCGCGAAGGCCGACGGCTCCGGCACGGGCAGGATTTGACCGCGAAGCTGGCCGTCAGGCTGCCCTGCGGAGGTGATGTTCTCGTACCACAGGCCGGCTTCCAGTTGGGCGATTTGGGCGTCAGTAAGCGGAAAGGGCCCTGCACCGAAAGGCGGGACGGCCGGACTGCCGAAGCCATAATAAGGGGGGCTCCCAAAGCTGTTGCCGCTATGAAATGTGGGGCCGCCCAAATCGAAAATTATTGGCGCGTTTGCTCCCGGCGAAGCCGGGCCCTGGATGTAACCGCTTAAGGAAATGAAAGTGACAGCGGGGACGTCCACCCTAAAGCTTAGCAGGTTCCCATCCAGCGAGAAAATTCCAATCGCGGTGGTCGGATCGCTATTCGGGGGAACCTCGGCTGAGCCGGTGAGGCTTGCCTGGAATTGGATCGTGCCCTGGGCGTGCGCCTGGAGGGCGCAGGCCAACAGGCTGAGAATGGGTCGAGTGCCTTTCAAAACCTACGGGCTCCGGCGACGGAATACGCAGCCTAATAATAGCGCTCCAACGCCGAGCACTATGGGCATAGATGGCTCCGGCACGGGCAGGATTTGGCCGCGAAGCTGGCCGTCCGGGTTTGCGGCTGAGGTGACGTTAACATACCACAGCCCGCTTTCGAGTTGAGCGATTTGCGCGTCGCTGAGCGGAAACGGCCCCGCGCCGAATACGCCGTCGAATGGACTGAAGAACCGATAACCCGGGGGAACCCCGAAATCGTTGCCCGGGCGAAATGTTGGACCACCCAGGTCGAAAATCACCGGCGCATTAGCTCCGGGCGAGGCAGGACCCTGAATGAATGCGCTCTGCGCTATGAATGTGACCAGGGGGACATCAACATAGAAACTCAAGACGCTCGCATCTAGAGTGAAGCTTCCTATGGCAAGTGTCGGATCGCTATTGGGAGGCACCTCGGCCGACCCCGTGAGGGCTGCTTGGAATTGGATCGTGCCCTGGGCCTGCGCCTGGAGGGCGCAGGCCAGCAGGGCGAGAATGAGCGGAACATTTTTCAAGATTGCCGGAACCGAAGACGGAGTACGGACGCTAAAACGGCTCCGCTGCCCAGCAGCGCCAGCACTGGCGGCTCCGGCACGGGCAGGATTTGGCCGCGAAGCTGGCCGCCCGGGTTTGCGGCTGAGGTGACGTTGACGTACCACAGCCCGCTTTCGAGCTGAGCAATTTGCGCGTCGGTGAGCGGAAATGGGCCCGCACCAAAGGGCGGAATCGGCGGACTGAAAAAGAGATATTCAGGCGGGCACCCAAAACTACAGCCACCCTTAAAAGTGGGGCCACCCAGATCGAAAATTACAGGTCCATTGCCTCCGGGCAAGGCCGGGCCTTGAATGTAGCCGCTCTCCGAGATGAAGGAAACCGCCGGCACGTCAACCCGGAAGCTCAATAGGTTCCCATCCAGACTGAAACGCCCTGTCCCAATGGTCGGATCGCTGTTCGGGGGAACCTCGGCCGACCCCGTGAGGATTGCCTGGAATAGCATCGTTCCCTGGGCCTGCGCCTGGAGGGCGCAGGCCAGCAGGGCGAGAATGAGCAGATGCCTTTTCATCGGAGTGGCTCAGTGGACGGCCTTGTAAAAGCGGTGCGGATAATTCGTGGCCGACGCATCCGTGAAGGTGAATGGCGAGTTGTTTGTGTAGATCGAAACCTAACTCGTGAGGTTCGTCGATGCCTGAATGATGTAGCTGTAGCCCGGCACGCCAGCCAATGAAAACTTGAATTGGTTGTTTGTATATGCGGAGGCGCTCAAGGTCGCGGCCGCGGAGCTATAGACGGTCAGGACAGCCGCCGTGCTCGTGGCTGAGCCGACCGAGTTGCTCGCCACGACCGTGTAGTTCCCGGTGTCGTTGGTGGTGACGTTGTTTTTCGTGTAGCTCGATGACGTAGCGCCGGTGATGGTTCCTGCGTTGAACTTCCATTGGTACGTTGGCGTTGGAGTACCGATGGCAGAGGAAGTGAAGGTTACGTTGTTGCCGGCCACAACGTTTTGGCTTTGTGGCTGCGTGGTAAACACCGGCGCGGATGGCTGATTCCAACCCAGGACCAGGTTGCCCATCGAGCCGGCGAAACCGTCCACCGCGATGCGGTAGGTCGTGCCGCTGGCTGCGGTGAACACGACGCGGCTTGCACCATTACCGGCCGAGCCGTTGTCACTGGCGACCGCAGTGAGCGCACTGACGCTGCTGCCGGTATAGACGGCGAGGAGCGTGTTAAAGGTGCTGCCAATGGTGTCGATCGTGACGGTGCCATTTGCGGGCGCGGTCCAGTTGTACCAGACGGACGCGCCACCCGTGTTTCCGGCATGGTTCGGCTCGCCAGTTTCCTTCGTCGCGCGGATATTCGTTCCGTTGGTCGTTCCGTGACCGCCGCTGAGGGTCTGCGCGGCGCTGAAATTGTCGTTGGCTGGCACGGTCACGGTGACGTTGGCCCACCAGGTGGCCCATCGGCCCGAGCCATCCACAAGCGAACCGGAGTGCGGCCTGCTATACTCTTGCAGCGTCCAGAAGTCGGCATCGTTGAGCGGGTCAACCGCCGTGGCGCTATAATCGCCCCAGCGATTCCGCGTGTCGGGGAATATCTTCCAATAGCTGTCCTCTCCGCCTTTGAAAGCGCGCTCGGGGCGCATTGTGTTTTGCGCATCATAAAAGGCACGGAACGCGTAATCGGCGCTGACATATTGGGTGCCAGCAAAGCGGGAGAAGCCAATGAGCACGTCGTTGAACCGGTTGACGGCGATGCTCGGGAAAGCGTAGTAATTGGTGGTAGCGGTGTCTTCGATCCGGCCGAGTTGAGTTATCCCGAGAGCCGGATTCACCTGGTACCACTGCACCACGCTGTGTGTCGGGCTGCCTCCCGCCGGCAGGAACGCCGTATGAGCGAACCACAAGAACCCGTTGCGATAAACGGGGCTCCCCATCCGGGCATCGAGGTTTTGGACTTTGACCGACAGGCCAAGTTGTGGGGCGAAATCAGCCCCATTATTGGGTTCCTCATCATCCCAGGTCGCATTCACTTGCAAAAGGCTTGGGCTGGTCCCCGCGTTATTCAACTTCTCCGATCCGATTGCTCCGGTGATACTCAAGATGCGCAAATACCCGTGGCCTTGAGAGTTCCCGTTCTCGGTTTGAACAACGTAGAGGTTCGTAGCTGAATTGTCAAGCGTGACAGCCGGGAACTCGCCAAAGGCTGCGGGAGTGTTTGTGTCGGCGAGCAAGGTTGGATTTGTAAAGTTTCCGGCGTAGAGATTGGTCTTGTTGAAGACCCAAAAGTACGAACTGTCAAAGTTGTTGCCAATGAACATATTTGCTCCAACAACAATCCAGTCCTTATTAAAGCCAAGCATCGGAAAGTCTGCCCATCGCTGGCTGGTCGGGTCAGCTTTTACGCGACGCACATTCCAGCCGTTGGTCGGGCTGCTGGTCAAGGAGACGCCTACCAGAATCCCGGAGTTGCTGCTGAAAGGTTCAACGCCAGCGCAGGCGATCCAACGATTGTTATACGGATCATAGACGATGCGCGGGTCGAAGACCTCGGTAAAGCCGCCGATGTTCGTGCTCGTCCAGAAGTTCGAGAGCGTCATGGTTTGAATGGTCGTTCCTGTCCTGGTCTGGATGCGCACCTGGGTGTTGAGCATCGTGACCACGTTGTTCAGCCCGACGGCTCCCATCGTGTCTGGCGGAAATAGGACGTTGTTATCGGTCAAGGCCTGAAAATCAATTGTGGTCCCCGGCGATGGCTGCGGCGTAGGCGAGCCGCCTGGCACCGACGGCACGAAGGAGCGGTCTGCCATAATCGTGGCCCCGTTCGTATTCACCGTCCGAGGCGGAACTTGTTGGTAGGGCACAGACTGCTGGCCGATGACAGTCGATGTAACTGTTGAGAAACCTGCAAGCAATACGAGCATCAACCTGGTGGTTGTGCTTTGCGTGCGCATGATCGATCGGCGTCGAATTTGGAGAGAAACCCGCTCCTCTGCCGCCGACGCTGTAGGGAAAAACCGACCAGCCAAGGCGCCGGCAACGGCGCCCATTTTTAGAACTGTATTTTTCATTGCTTAATGTCCTTTTAATTTTGTCCGAGGCACTTTGCGGGAACGGGCACAGATCGAGCCTCGGCTTGGTCTGTTCCGTGACCAACACCTCCCTCTGAATACCGCTTTGGAGGTAACGCATGCGCAGGTTGCCCGGGCCGGAGCTGCTCGCGGTCCTGGCGATATTGAGCGGCACCGGCCGCCAAGCAAACGATCCATCAACTAGCGTGACTACCTTCATAATCAATGGCTTCCAGCGAACTGGCCTGGCCCGAGTTCCGAAATCCCTCGCCCTGCTCCGGGCGCCTTGCTGAGGCTCCCCTGGCCGGCGTCCTTAGCTAGCTGGGAAATGCGCTCTTTGGCATCGCAATTAGCCCAGCCGGGTTCCTGATTGTGGATTCAATCATGCGCGGGCACTGGGGGCGCTCAAGCACCAAGACGTATCCCCAGGCGACATCTCGTATCCCTGGGCGACATTTTGGCGAAAAGTTCCCGGCGGAGGCCCAAAACCTTGGCGTTCTGCGGAGCGGATTCACCAAAGGGTGAATGATTCAAAAGTTGGATTCCGTGGGCGAGACGCCGGCGGGCGCGACCGGGACGGTGGCGCTCCCCAAGGAACTGGGCCAGAAGGTTTTAACCCGTTCGCCAGGAAATGTCTTGACTTTCCCAAAGCGTTGTGGTATAGGCCTTCCAACGATGCGAGCCATCCAAATGCGGAATGCGGGCGCTGCGCGCGGCCACCTCGGAGGCCCAAACGTGGATGTGGACAGCCGAAACTCATAAAAGCAGAAAGGGCCGTTCAATCGGAAAATGTTCGCCTATGTTCGCCTAGGTTCGGTCATGTTCGCCTATGTTCGCTTGGCAGGAAAAAATGTTGAGGGTGCTGCGCACCGCCAACACTGGGGATTGCAAAATGCACGACAGACGGATCACGGCGGATCGACATCAGGGCAATTTAAGGCAAATTAAGGCAAATTAAGGCAAATTAAGGCAAATTAAGGCAAATTAAGGCAATCAAGACGAATCAAGCGTGGCGCGGTGAGGCCACCGCGCCCTACCATGTGAGTTGCCTGCTAGCTGTCGTTGGGCTCGCCGGGACGTTTTGGGGGCTTGGCTCGGCAACGGCGTTGAGGCAGAGCGGGTTATCAAACTTCTCACAGTGAGAAATTTGATAAGTTCCTTGTCTGCAATGAGTTGGAGAATTCCGGATTGCGGTGTAGAGCTCGGGGCTTTCCTACAATGAAAAGCAATCGATTCAGCAAAGCAATTTAAACCGTGGTGTGCTATGAAAACACTGGCCTTTCTGGCAGCGGCACTGGCGAGGAATCCGCTGGCAGGTCTTGCCGACGCCGGGGGATCGGGGTTTGTGGACTGTGGCTATTGTTGCGGCGGCGGTCACGCTGAAACACCGCCGACGCTTTTTCAGAAGCGCAATTCCGCGGGGATTTGCGTTTTTTGTTCCCTCGGCGGCCTGGCAGCCCGTTTAAAAACCCGCTTGAGACTGTAGCGGCGGTCTGTGACCGCCGGATTTCCGCAGAAAAAAACGCGTCGGCGCTCACCGAGCGCCGCTACAGGCCGGTTTTTCAACGGTCCGCTAGGCGGCCTTGCGTCCAAACCAGGAGCTCATGAGTGACTTGGATTCGATCTGCCCCTGCCGGACCTTGAGCTGGCCGAGGATGGATTGGAGACCGATGAAAAGTTTGTGCCACTGATTTTCCACGGCCCGGAGGGAATTATCGCTCATCTCGCTCAGAAAGCGGACGGAGGGGCCGGAGGCGATGAGGGCGTGGACATCCTCGCGGCTGATAGGGCCGCAGTCGATCGAGGAAAGGATCAGTTCCAATTCCTGGGTGATGACGCTTTTGATTTCCAAGAATTGGTTTTCGTCCTCCTGGGTGAACTTCTTATGACGCGCCATGGTCATGAAGGTGTTGAACTGTTTCCAGCATTCCAGGTAGCCCTCCATCCGGAGGATCAATTGTTCGACGTTGGTCTTGCTCATAAATGACGGCGGTTAGTTGTTGGACTTTTTCAAGCTTTGCTTCAGGGACTGCGGCATGAGGAAAATAATGGCGCCGCCGCGCAACTCGCGCGCCAGGAGTTTGAGGGCCGCGTAATGAATGATGATCTCCGAAAGGGGCATCTGCGCCTTCTTGGCGGCTTGAAAGGAGGTCAGGACCCGTTGACCGATCTCGCGCATCTGCGCGGCCGGGAAAGACTGCGGCAGGGTCGAAGTCATCACCTTGCCTTCCCGGTCGAGGGTGAAGCTGCCCGAGGGGAGCCGCATGAGGCGATCGGCCTTGGATCTGGTGAAGAAGCTTAGGAAGCCCATTTGGTTAGAATGCTTTTCATGGTGTCGCGGAGCTGGTCGGCCGAGAGCGAGGGCGGAAAGCCGACGCACAGCTCCGACTTGCCGCAGGGAGCCAGGGCCACCTTCCGTTGCGGCCCCGTCCCCACGACTTGCTGCATTTGTCCCACTTGAAGGCGTTCGCCGAGGGCGCGGAAATTGTCCATGGTTTCGTGCATCCAATCGGCCATCGGCTTGGGGTTTTCCAGGCCCCAGAAATTCTGCGCCTCGCGATTGTTAGCGCTGACCGCCAGGAGGAATTCCACCCCGTTCAACTGCGACAAGTCGGCCAACAACTGGGCGGAGGTGGCGACGTCGGCGCCGTCCCCGGCCAGCGGCGGGAGCGCGACCTGGGAAGCCGCTTCATCCAGGGCCTGGGCGGTGTTGAGCAGCAAACCCTGGTAGGAGGTGAAAATGGTGCGGACGCGGTCGGGTTCCGGGGGGAGATTCTCGAAGCTGCCGGTTTTCCAGGCCAGGATTTTTCCAAACGCCGGCTCGGCGGTGGCCTCCGGGGCTTCGGCGTCGATCACCTCGCCGTTTTGGATCCAGATTTTCCCCTCCAGAATTCCATTGGTGATCTTGAGGACCGTCGAGCTTTGCGACAGGCATTCCAACTGGATGATGTCCACCAGGCTTTTGCTCTGCACCCCGCGAAAGCCGCCCGAGGCCTCGCGGTTGAGCAACGATTCGATCGACTCCATGAAGAGCCCGACTTCCTGGTCCGACTCAGGCTTGATCCAGTATTGATCGACGCCCATCGCGTAAGCGCGCGTGCGGAACTGTTCCTCGCGGATGGCGGTGAGGACCACCAGGCGCAGTTCGGGATACTTGCGGCGGGCAATGGACAAAACCTGCAGCCCGTCCATCTTGGGCATGTTCAGATCGACGATGAGCAAGTTGAACGGTTCGGATTCCAGCATTGCCAGTCCGCGCGATCCGGAAGAAGCCACGCGCACGTCGGGCAAACTCGACAAGTGCTGGCTCAACATTTCCCGGTACAGATCCAGAAAATCCTGATCGTCATCCAACAGTAGAATCTTTGGCGGCCCTGACATTTTTTACCCAATTAGTGCTATCGGCATCTGCGAGGGGGAAGTTAGCAATATCCAAGCCGACCGGATTTTCTCCCGGAAAAAAATTCTGGCAGATGATGTGCTGCCGGAACCCTGGAATGTTCGGCGCCATCAAGAAATTTTTCGGCAAATCCAAGCCGGCAGAGACGATTTACGCCCCTGGCGGCTCCGCGCCAACCGTTGAGACTGAGGCGAATCCGTTCGCCTCAGGAAGCGTGCCACCCCTGCCTGACGACGCACCGGCCCCGCCGGGTTCCGAAGGTTGCCTGGAGGTGGCGTTTGCCGCGATTCTTAGGCAGGTACCTAACGAATTGTACGGCAAAATTGCCCCCGCCGGGGTCGCCGGGCACCATTTTTGCATTCTCAAGAAAAAGGTTATCGAGCAGTTGCCGCGCGGCGCGGTGAAAGTGACGTTCGGCGAACTGCGCCGGAGCGCTCCCACCGGAGTATTCATTAGCGGCGCCGCCCATGACGCCCAATTGATCGATCTGCCGATGGGCGAGATCCTCAAGCAACTGCAGCCGCAGCTTTACGCCCGTCGCGCCGATCAGCGGCAGGTCAATAAACCCGCCGACATCGAAGACCTCTTTGGGACCAATGGGGAGCGCTTGATGCAAGTGCGCCTCCTTGACAAGGAGGAGGCCCAGAAAGCCGCCGCCGCCGGCGCGTCCAAGCCCGATACCCAAACGATCACTAAGCCGGTGACCGCGCCAACAGCCGTGCCGACTGCCGCGCCGGTCGCGGCTTCCGCCCCTGCGCCTGCGGCTGCGTGGCCCTTGCCCCCCAGCGTCACGCGTGTTCCGGTTCCCATTCCTGTGCCGGCCGCGGCGAAAGCGGCGCCGATTACCGCGCGCGGGCCAG
>WNGH01011057.1_pt1 | contig 13895 bp, 11 predicted proteins | sample 5400631 | NCBI WGS metagenome assembly WNGH01 (sample SAMN13153373, study PRJNA577476) | soil metagenome | isolation source: 115 cm soil or saprolite under Garry oak tree replicate 1 | place: USA:California | collected 2016-06-15
AGACGATTGCCTACATGACGTCTGACCACCTGGGCCCGGCCATCGACCAGGGCCCGCTCTATCTGCCCGGGCTGGGCTTCGGCTTTGGTCTCGGCTTCGCGGTGCGAAAGGATGCCGGCGTGTCGCCATTCGCCGGCACGGTGGGCGAGTTCAACTGGGGCGGAGCGGGCGGCACCTACTTCTGGGTCGATCCCAAGGAGGACATGTTCGTCGTCTTCATGATGCAGTCGCCCAAGCATCGCGTGGCCTATCGCTATCTGCTCAAGGACATGGTCTACGCCGCCGTCACCAAGCCTGCGAAGTAGGGGTGCGGTCGAGCTTGACGCGGTGCGGCGAAGCTGTTAGCGTTGTCGCCCAACCGAGACAACCCACTGGAGGGACAGGCATGACGATGAGACGCATGGTGATGGCGGCAATGACCGCGCTGGCTCTGGTGCTGCCGGGAGCGGCGGCGGCTCAAACGATCAAGATCGGCTTGGTGCAGGGCATCTCCGGGCCGTTCGAGGTCTACGCCAAGCAGGAGATCACCGGCTTCACCATGGGCCTCGAATACGCCACGGGCGGCAAAGGCGAAGTGCTCGGGCGGAAGATCGAGGTGCTCATCGAAGACGACCAGCTCAAACCCGACGTCTCCAAGCAGAAGGTGACCAAGCTCTACGCCGACGACAAGGTGGACCTCGTGGTGGGCACCACCTCCAGCGCGGCGGCGCTGGCCATCCTGCCCGTGGCCGCCGAATTCAAGAAGGTCCTCATCGTGGAGCCGGCGGTGGCCGACAGCATCACCGGCGAGGCGTGGAACCGCTACATCTTCCGCACGGGCCGCACCTCGAGTCAGGACACGGCGTGGCCGCCTACAAGGTGCAGGTCGAGAAGCTGGGGGCCAAGGTGGTCCACGAGGAGTACACGCCGCGCGACGCCACCGACTTCACCGCGCCCATTCAGAAGATCCTGGGCGCGCTCAAAGACGCCAAGGGCCCCAAGTACGTTGCGGTCATCTGGGCGGGCAAGGGCGGGCCCTACGCTCAGCTCGTGGCGAGCAAGGTCGACAAGAGCGGCATCACGATCACGAGCGGCGGCAATGTCCTCGACATCCTCAAGGCCTTCAAGAGCTACAACCTCGAAGGCATGGTGGGCGGCGCGTACTACTACTACGAGATCCCCAAGAACCCCGTCAACACCTGGTTCGTGACCGAGCACATGAAGCGCTTCAAGGAGCCGCCGGACTTCTTCACCTGCGGCGGTTTCGCCGCGGCCATGGCCGTGGTCGCCGCCATCCAGAAGGCGGGCGGCACGGACACCGAGAAGCTCATTGCCGCCATGGAAGGCATGGAGTTCCAGACGCCCAAGGGCAAGATGATCTTCCGCAAGGAAGACCATCAGGCGCTCCAGAGCATGTTCGACTTCAAGCTCACCTCGAAGCCGGACGTCCCGTGGCTCATTCCCACCCTGACCCGTGAGCTCTCGTTGCAGGAGACGGCGCCGCCTATCCAGAACAAGAAGTAGGCGCGCGATGTGGGGTCTCGGGAGCTAGCGACGGCTGACGCGCCTGTCCTCTCCACGCGCGACCTGACCATACGCTTCGGTGGTCACGTGGCCGTGGACCATGTCAGCCTCGACGTGCCGCCCCGCGCTCTCAAGAGCATCATCGGGCCCAATGGGGCAGGGAAGACCACGCTCTTCAACCTGCTCTCCGGCCAGTATCGCGCCTCCGCTGGGAGTATCGCCTTCAAGGGAAAGGACATCACGGGCTGGACGGCCGCGCGCCGCACGCGCGCGGGGATCGGACGGTCCTTTCAGCTCACCAACATCTTTCCGAGTTTGTCCGTGCTCGAGAACGTGCGCATCGCCCTGCAGACGCGCGCAGGACTGACCTTCAACGCCTGGCGGAGCTACCGGAGCTTTCCCGAGCTGGAGGATCGCGCCGGGGCCATCCTCGAGACCGTCCTCCTCGGAGCCAAAGGGCGGTCGCCGGCCAGTGAGCTGGCCCACGGAGAGAAGCGCAAGCTCGAGGTGGGCATCCTGCTTGCCCTCGACGCGGAAGTCCTGCTGCTCGACGAGCCCACCGCGGGCATGTCGCTCGAAGAAGTGCCGTCCATCATCGCCCTCATCGAGGCCATACGCCGCCGCGGAGACCGGACGATCCTGCTCGTGGAGCACAAGATCGACATGATCATGGCCCTGTCGGACTCGATCGCCGTGCTCAAGGACGGCCGCCTCATCGCTGACGACACGCCGGAGGCCATCAGCGGCAACGCGCACGTACAGGCGGCCTATTTCGGCGGCGGTGTCCGCTGAGATGAGCGAGACCGTTCTCGAGGTGGAGGGCCTCCACACCTATATCGGCCAGCACCACATCCTCCAGGGCGTGACCCTCACCGCGCGGCGCGACGCCGTCACCGTGCTGATGGGACGGAACGGCGCGGGCAAGACCACGACCATGCGGAGCATCATCGGTCTCCTGCATCCGGCTCGGGGCGCCATCCGCTTCGAAGGGCAGGCCATCGAGGGCATGGCGCCCTACCATGTGGCGCGACTTGGCGTAGGCTTCGTGCCCGAAGGGCAGGGCATATTCGCCACCCTGTCCGTGGACGAGAACTTGCGCGTGGCCATGCACAGGGACGACGCGGAGCGCCGGGATCGTCTGGCCCGCATGCTGACCCTCTTCCCCGATCTGGATCGCTTCCGCCATGCGCGGGCGGGCACGCTCTCCGGCGGCCAGAAGCAGATGCTCGCCATCGCGCGCGCCTTCGTCAATCCGCAGCGGCTGCTCCTGATCGACGAGCCGTCCAAGGGTCTGGCCCCCATCATGGTCGAGCACCTCATTGCCGCGCTGCGCGCCGTCAAGCACGAGACGACCGTGCTCCTCGTCGAGCAGAATTTCGCCATGGCCGAGGTTCTCGCCGATCACTTCTTCCTGATCGACGATGGGCGCACCGTGGGCGAGGGGCCTATGTCGGCGCTCGTGTCCGATGCGGGACTGAAGAAGCGCTATCTGGGCATATGAAGCGCGCCGCGCCCGCGGTCATCGTGCTTGCCTTGGCGCTCCTGCCCCTCCTCGGCATGGAGCCACGCGTGTATCTCACCCTCACGGTGGCCGGCCTCGCCATGGGCATGCTCATCTTCCTCGTGGCCTCGGGGCTGACCCTGATCTTCGGTCTGATGGACGTGCTCAACTTCGCCCACGGAGCCCTCTTCTCCTGGGGCGCCTATGCCGGGTTCAGCGCGCTCCTGCTCTTGAATCGCCGCGCGGGCTGGGCCGAGTCGCCCTCGGTGCTCTTGAACGCGTTCTCGCTTCTCGTGGCCCTCGCCGCCGCGGTGCTCGTCGCCCTCGTGCTCGGCATCGTGCTCGAGCGGGTCATCGTACGGCCCGTGTACGGTCAGCACATGTTCCAGATCCTCATCACCCTGGGCGCCACCATCGTGCTCGAAGAAATGATCCGTATCGCGTGGGGTCCGAACGACCAGGTCATGCCGGTTCCCGCTTCCTTCCGGGGCTCGTGGGATGTGGCGGACGTCATCGTGCTTCGCGTGCCCGTCATCGCCATCGGCCTGGGACTCGCCGTGTACGCCGGCATGCTGCTCCTGCTGCACAGGACGCGCGTGGGACTGATCGTGCGCGCGGGCGTGGAGAGTGGCGAGATGGTGCAGGTGCTGGGCCACAATATCCACCGCTACTTCACCGGCGTCTTCGCCCTGGGCTCGGGGCTGGCCGCGGTGGGCGGGCTCATGTGGGCCGTCTTCCGCCAATCGGTGAGCCCCGCCATGGGGGGCGAGCAGCTCATCTTCGCCTTCATCGTGGTCATCATCGGCGGGCTCGGCAGCGTGACGGGCTCGCTGGTGGGCGCGCTCATGGTGGGGCTCTCGTACAACTATATCGCGTTCCTGCTTCCCAAGGCCGCCCTCGGTGTGAACATGGCGCTCATGGTCCTCGTGCTCCTCATCCGCCCCACTGGTCTCTTCGGCGCCTCGCGGTGAGTGGAGCGCCGACGCCGTTGCCGATCGGGCGGCAGGCGGAGGGGGCGCGGCGCGGGCCCGAGCCCACCGTGTGGCTGCGCGGGGTCGCGCTCGCTCTCTTCGCCCTCGTGCCGCTGGTCATTCCGTCCTTCCAGGCCACGGATCTCGCGATCAAGATCGCCATCTTCGGCGCGCTCGTGGCCTCCTACGACGTGGTCATTGGCTACACGGGCATCGTCTCCTTCGGCCATGCCATGTATTTCGGCTTCGGGGCCTACGCGGTGGCGCTCGCCGTGGGGCGCTTCGGTGCGCCGACGTACGGCCATCTCCTCGTGGGCTTTCTCTCCGGCATGGTCGCGTCGGCCCTGGTGGCCGTGCTCATCGGCGTGTTCTCGCTGCGGGTCAAAGCCATCTTCTTCGCCATGATCACCCTGGCCTTCGCGGAATTCTCGGGCATCCTGGCCGTGCAGTGGAGCGCCCTGACGGGCGGCGAGGATGGGCTCTCGCCCAGGCTCCCTGGGATATTCGCCGTCGCCTACGACGGCGGCCGGGTGTTCGGCATCCCGCTCACGGGCAAGCTCGTGACCTACTATGTGGTGCTCGGCGTGTGCGCGGGCCTCTTTCTCGTCATGAGCCGTTTCGTGGCCTCCCCACTGGGCCGGACCCTCCAGGCCATCCGGGACAATGAGCTTCGCGCGGAGGCACTCGGCGTGCCCACCTTCGCCCTGCAGATCGCCTCCTCTACGTTCGCGAGCGTGGTCGCCGCCATCGTGGGCGGTTGCTACCTCATGTGGGTGCGCTACGTGAATCCGGAGTCGGCGCTGGGAGTGCCGGTCATGCTGGACGTGCTGCTCATGGTCATCATCGGCGGCGTCGGCACGCTGTGGGGTAGCCTGATCGGGGCGGCTGTGCTTCTCACCGCGCGACTCCTGCTGCCCGACCTCCGAGGGCTCGCGGTGCTCCTCGGCGGCTCCGAGCTCGCCCAGCGGCTGACCGCGCGCTGGCTCCTCATCTTCGGAGTCCTCTTCATACTGGTGGTGTTCTTCTTTCCCAAAGGTGTGCTCGGCACGGCCCGCGAGGCGCTCAGGCGCCGACGCTTGGGCGCGGCCCCGGAGAGCTAGCCATGGCATGGATTCACGTGACGGGCGAGGAGCGGGCGGAGGGTCTCTTGAAGGAGGCCTACGAGCGGATCAGGCGTGCCCTCGGGCGGATCATCCCGTACTACCGCGCCTACAGCGTGAGCCCGCGTCTCCTCCACGCCCACCTCGACTTCTACGCGGCCGTCGGCGCGCCTGGCGCGCTGTCCAAGCTTCGCAAGGAGCTGATCGCCACCGCGGTGAGCGCGGACAATGGGTGCCGACACTGCACCCAACTCCACGGGGGTTTTCTCGCCAAGCTCACGACCGACGGGGGCCTGGTTCGTGCGCTCATGACGGATGCCGCTCGACGGCGCCGACCGCGTGCTCATCGCCTATGCGCTCAAGCTCACACGCGCGCCGCGCGAGGTCTGCGAGAGTGACGTGGGGGCGCTGCGGGCTGCCGGCTTCTCGGCGGCGGAGATCTTCGAGGCGGCCTTCGTCACCGCCTACTTCAACTACACGAACCGCGTGGCGGAGGGGCTGGGCGTCGAGCCGGAGGGGTGAGCCACGCTTGCGCCGGGCGCCGCTGCCCCGCTACACTGTCCCGCGGCCTCCCCACGCCGGGATGGCGGAATTGGCAGACGCGAAGGTCTCAAAAACCTTTGAGCGACAGCTCATGGGGGTTCGATCCCCCCTCCCGGCACCATTCAAATCAGGCATTTGTTCAGCAGGCACGGCGCACTCCGAAGTGCTTCCGACTCGAAATTGTGCCAGAAATGTGCTAACGCGATTCCGGGAACGGGATGATTGAGCGTGCGGTGAAGCCCTGGACTTGATGGAGACTCGTAAGCTTCTCGCCGCCGGCTATGAGATCAGCTTCAGAAACGATCGCGTACCTCCGGTAAATCGCCTCTGTTCGGTGGCCAACCATAGTCATCGCGACCGATCTCGGCACGCCTGACCGCTCGAGGTTTCGCACGGCGCTTCGTCGCAAGTCATGAGGCACGATGCCGGGGACACCGACCTTTCGGCAGGCCGATCGCCATGCGCCATAGAAGTCTTTGATCGGGTCCCCATTTTCTCGGAAGAAGATCCACGGAGTGATTTTTCCAGTTGAACGTACGAGTGCGTCTGCTCTTGCCTTCTGTGCCTCAAGCAGTGACCGCAGAGGCGGGATCAAAGGGAATGGCGACCTTCTCTGTTCTTGGTTTCGCCAGGCTCCAGACGGAGCCAGCCCCCTTTGAAATCGACGTGAGACTATTGGCGCGTCAGGATTTCAGAGCGTACACGCCAGCCCGTCAAATACGCTGTCTCAATGACGGGCCTCAAGACTGCGGGCAGCTCAGCTACAACGGCCCGGAGCTGATCTGCTTCGAGGAAGCCCTTTCGAGCATTGTTTTCTCGCAGAAGCACGATATGGGGTCGCTTCACGACCTTCTCGCTTCGCTCGCCGAGGATGAACATCCGGCGAAGGCTAGCGAGCTCGCGATTGATCGTCGCATTAGCGGCTCGCTGTTCTTGGCGGTAGACCACGTAACGAAGGATACGATCTGCTGTAATCTCCAGGGCCAGGTTCATGGCTGTGGTCGCGAGGGCAGCGACCAGCGGGAAGAGCACCGCCCACCCGACGGCGAACGGGAGAAGGATGCGCACCGCCCGGTTCCTGAGGAAGCCGACGGCGCCGCGCTGCTCGAGCAGAAGCGCGCCGAAGAAGCCGGCGATGCAGTAGAAGACGGGCATGCGGAAGACATGGATGAGTCCCAGGGACACGTCGAACAGCCCCGTCGTCGAGCCGTCCTTCCAGGGCCAGCTGCCGTACCGGGAATAGGCGACCGTCGCGTGGAGGTAGATCCCGAGGAGCATCATCGCGCCCCGGAGGGCGTCGAGAGAGTGGTAGCGGCCAGTCGCCATCGGACCCATGCTGCCTAGCCTAGTAGGGTAGCGGTACGGTCAAGGTTTGTCGAAGCGACCGGCGTCCAGCCGTCTTTGACCGCGCCGTCGCCCCTGCGTAGGATTCGCCTACGGAATGGGTGAGGCTTCAGCGCTGGGCCCAACCGGTCGACAAGGAAGGCATGTCAGGAGCGTTGGCGGCAGGTGCGGTGTTGGCGTTGGCCGTTTTCGGCAGCGCGACGGGAGCGGGGGCGCAGGGGTTGATCCCCTCGCAGAAGCTGTCGGCTTCGCTCGCGAACAAGCTGGTGGGCGAAACGGTCGCCGTGTGCGCCCAGAAAGGCTATGCGGTGACGGCGGTCGTCGTCGACCTCGACGGCGTCCGGCAGGCGGTGCTGCGGGGCAACGGCGCGCCGATCCACACGCTCGACAACGCCTTCTTCTGCCGTCGGCTCTTGGGCCGGCCGGCGTCCGAGTCTGGGAGGTTATGTCACAGTGACGGGGCCCACGGAGGAGGGGCCACCGCCTCCGGAGAGCGTTCATGTTGCCTTGTATCCTCTTGCGTGCAACACCCACTGGCGGGGCCGTCCGCCGCGGCTCCGCCGAAGCAGCAGTTAGACGCGCTCCCCCCCAGGTCCCCGGGGTACGCCGCGGCCTGATCCAGCCAATCCGCCGTTTTCCGTGGCGGCCCCGGGCCTCGCCTTTACACTCGGGAATACACCGCGCCATCCGGCCGACCTCGGTCGTCATCGAGTGTCATAATGATGCATGGGGCGAGGCATCGGCAGAACCCGGCAAAGGACCGGCCAGCGATGATTGCGGACGAGGAACAACAAACCCGCCAATACCTCCTCGCACGTTTTTGGGACGCGGCGCTGGGTTTCTGGCGGAAAGGGGGCGGGCGCACCGCGTGGTCATTGACGTTTATGGTGATCGCGATTGCGCTGACGAATCTCGCCCTACAGTATCGCCTGAACGTATGGCACCGCGTGATGTTCGATGCCCTCGACAAGCGTGATGGCAGCGGCGTGCTGTATCAAACCATGATCTTTTTCCCTCTGATCGCCGCTGTCGTGGGCGTGGCGGCAGCGGCCACGTATGCAAGAATGACGCTGCAGCGCAGGTGGCGCGACTGGCTGAACGCGCACGTGCTTGATCAGTGGCTCACCAGCGGTCGTTATTATCAACTCAACTTGGTTCCGGGCGATCACACCAACCCGGAATATCGGGTGGCCGAGGATCTGCGTCTGAGTGTCGACGCACCGGTCGACTTTTCAATCGGTGTCTTCTCGGCCGTCACTTCAGCGATCGTCTTCATCGGCGTCCTCTGGTTCATCGGCGGTGAGCTCACGATCCCGATCGGAAGCACGGTGCTCCGTATCCCGGGGTTTCTGGTAGTCGCCGCCTTCATCTATGCTCTGCTCGCGAGCGGATCGATGGTCATGATTGCCCGCGGCTTTGTCACCGTCTCCGAAAATAAGAATCAGGCGGAGGCGGATTACCGGTACATGCTCACCCGGCTCCGGGAAAACGGCGAGAGCATCGCGATCCTGGGCGGGGGCAATGAGGAGCGCGCCGGCCTTGACGGCGCTTTCACGACGGTCCGCAAGCGCTGGTACGAGCTAATGATCCAGTACATTCGCACAACTATTGTGTCCCAGAGCAGTAACGGCGTCGCGCCGATCGTTCCGATTCTCCTGTGCGCCCCTAAGTACGTCGCCGGGACCATGTCCCTTGGTGAAGTCATGCAAGCCGCTTCCGCGTTCATGATCGTGCAGGCGGCGTTCAATTGGTTGGTCGAAAACTATCCACGCCTCGCCGATTGGACCGCCTCAGCGTCCCGATTAGCCTCGCTAGTGGTGTCGCTGGACCGCTTGGAGCGTGCCGACCGGGAGGAAACAACCGGCCGAATTGTTCGCAGGCAGGCCGAGGCGGGTACGCTCCGGCTGCGGGACGTTTCCGTCACGTTGGACGATGGAAGCGCGGTGGTGAACGAAGCTGACATCGAGATCGCTCGCGGCGAGAAGGTGCTTGTCGTCGGCGAATCCGGCACGGGCAAGAGCACGCTGGTGCGGGCGATCGCTGGCCTGTGGCCGTGGGGCACGGGAGAGATCCTGATCAAATTCGAAGGGCTGTTCTTGATGCCCCAAAAGCCTTACGTGCCGCTTGGAACCCTGCGCCGGGCCGTGACCTATCCGCTCTCGCCCGAGGAGGTCGACGATGCCGTGGTCCGTACGACCGTCGAGGAAGTGGGTTTGGGCCATTTTCTCGATCGGCTCGATGAAGATGCAACTTGGGAACACGTGCTCTCCGGCGGAGAAAAACAGCGACTTGCGTTCGCCCGCGTCCTCATCCAGCGTCCGGAGATTATCGTGATGGATGAAGCCACCGCCGCGCTCGATCCGCTGGGCCAGGAACAGTTGATGCGACTCCTACTGGAGCGACTCCCCGAAGCCACCGTTATCAGCGTCGGACACCGCGCCGAGCTCGAGGCATTCCACACTCGGAAGCTCGTGCTGGAACATCACGCCGACGGCGCGCGCCTGGTCAGTGACGAATCCATTCAAAGAACGTTCGGCCGCTCCGCGCACTTGCTTTCGAAGCTGCCGATTCGCAGGAAATCGCGCAAGATGTCAAGTTCAGCTCGCTGAGCAGAGCCAATTCGTTCAGCACTCTCAGTCAAGGCACTGCCCCCGACAATGACCCCCGACCTGGCTTGTGATTTTCCAACACCTTTCTCGCGATCGCCGGAGAGGCCTCCAGCACCTGGCCGAGCACGCGCTGCGCCGCGCCCAGCTCGAGCCGGAAGCAGCTCTGGACGCCGAACTCGATGGCCTTGTGTGCTGAGGTCAAGGCATCGTCGAGTCGGCCCTCGGCCAGGTGCAACAGCGCCCGGGTCTTGGTGAGGTAGGCCAGCGCGAAGGCGCTGGTGTTCTGACGCGAGGTCGCGAGGGTGAGCGCCCGGTCCAGCACCCGCCGGGCCTCGTCGGGGCGTCCGACCTTGAGGGCGGCAAGGCCCCGCTGTGCCGTCGGCTCTTGGGCCGGCCGGCGTCCGAGTCTGTGAGGTTATTTCACGGGGACGGGGGCCACGAGTGGGGTGCCCGCCGCCGGAGGGCGTTGATGTTGTCTACCCTCTCGCCGACTCCTGCATGGCCGAGTACGACCTCGACGGCTGGACCGCGAAGGATCTCGTCACACCGGGCTGACGCGGGAGGCGTGGTCGGACAGACGCGCGGCGGAGCTAGAGCAGAAGGCCAGCTACAGCGATCCGGGTCGATGGGGCAGCCAGGGGAGTGACAGAATCGCCGGCTCGAAGCATGATTGCTGAGCCGTAGCCGCGCACCGCGTTGATGCTCCAGCGTTTCGTTGCCAGGTGCTCCTGGTAGTCACGGGTCAGGGCGGTGGTGAAGGCGCGGCGGCCGACGGCGTGTTCCCCCTCACCCTGCCCTCTCCCCGGAGGGGAGAGAGTGCTCGATCAGGTGCGGGCGATCGGCCTCGGGCTCGATGATGAAGGCGCAGAGCGCCGCCGCCACCGCCAGCGAGAGGCCGCCGATGACGACCACGGCGAGCCGGTTGTCGCCGCCCAGCTGCATCACTAGCGCGCTCTCGTTGGTGAGGAGGCGCTCCATGAGCGTGCCGAAGCCGAGCGCGGCCAGGATCTCCGGGATGACGATGAAGAAGTTGAAGATGCCCATGTAGATGCCGGTCTTCCCGGCGGGCAGGGCGCCGGCCAGAATGGCATACGGCATGGCGAGGGTGCTGGCCCAGGCCACGCCCACGCCCACCATGGACAGGAGCAGGACGTACTTGTCGTGGATGACGGCCACCGAGAGCAGGCCAATGGCGCCCATCAGCAGGCACAGGCCGTGGGTGAGGCGGCGGCCCAGCCGCCCGGCCACGGCCGGTAGCGCGAACGAGAAGGCGAAGCAGACGGCCGAGTACATGGCGAAGCAATTGCCCGCCCAGGCGATGCCCTGCTCGTAGGCCGGCGTGCCGGGGGTGCCGCCGAAGATGTTCCGGGCCACCGCCACCCCGAAGTAAAGCCACATGCAGAAGAAGCCCAGCCAGGTGAAGATCTGCACCCAGGCCAGGCGCCGCATGGTCTGCGGCATGGCCAGAACGTCGTGGAAGATCTCGGTGACGGCGGCGCCGAAGCCGGCCTTCTCGGCCTTCATCCGCCGGAAGGCCTCCAGGTCCTCCGGCGGATGCTCGCGGGTCGTGAAGACGGTCCAGAGCACGGCCGCCAGGTAGGTGAACGCGCCGAGATAGAAGGCCAGCCTCACCCCGAACGGAATGGTCTTGCCGGGCGCCCCGCCGTCGCTGCCGGCCGGGAAGAGGCCGTACAGCAGCCAGGGGAGCATCGAGGCGATGACCGCCCCAAGCCCGATGAAGAGCGCTTGCATAGCGTAGCCGCGCGTGCGCTGCTCGGGCGGCAGCAGATCGGCGATGAGGGCGCGGAAGGGCTCCATGCTGATGTTGATGGAGGCATCCATCACCCACAGCAGCCCGGCCGCCATCCAGAGCGTGCCCGAGCTCGGCATGGCGATCAGCGCGAAGGAGGCGAGCAGCGCGCCCGTGAGGAAGTAGGGGCGGCGTCGGCCGAGACGGTTCCAGGTGCGGTCGCTCAGGTGGCCGATGACGGGCTGCACGAGCAGCCCGGTCAGCGGGGCGGCGAGCCACAGGATGGGGATCTGGTGCGCGTCGGCGCCGAGGTACTCGTAGATGGCGCTCATGTTGGCCATCTGGAGCGCCCAGCCGAACTGGATGCCCAGGAAGCCGAAGCTCATGTTCCAGATCTGCCAGAAGGTCAGGTGCGGTCGCGGGTCTTCTCCCGCCATCTCGACGCCTCCTCGGGACTATTTGATGAGCAAGACCTGTCCCTCGTGGGAATCGAGGGCGAGCGGCAGCCGCCGGCCCGGGCGCAGCTTGCCGAGTGCCTTCTCCGCGAGGAGGTCGGTGACCGCCCCGTCCGGCGGCGCGGTCTTGATGGTCACGGCCTCCCGGACGGCGGCGCGGCCGAAGTTGATGGCGGTGACCTGGGTGCCCCCGCCGGCGGGAAGCCGGTGGACCATGACGACCAGGCCCCGCGCCTGCACCGCCGGCAACTCGACCTGCTCGCTCTCGTTGATGCGGTATTGCGCGCGCACGCGCAGCATCTTCCGGAGCTCGGAGGCGAACGAGTCCGGGCGCTTGAGCTGCTCGGGAAGCGGGCCGTAGAGATCCTGGGCGCGCGGCAGATCGCTGCTCGACTTCGCCACGCCGGAGTGCTTGCCCAGCAGATCGTAGGCGCCCCGGTTGATCCAGCGCGTGTCGCCCTCGGCGATCAGGGACTCCACGGACTCGGCGGGCAGGGTCAGAGCGCCCACCAGATCCCAGCCGGAGAGCGCGAAGACGCCCGGCTGCATCGCGTTGTACAGCGCCAGGAGCAGATGCGCGCGTCGGATGTCGCGTCGTTGCACCTCGGTGAGACGCCGGATATCGCGGATGCCGAGGGCGGCGGCCGCCACGGTGGCGGTGGTGCAGGAGACGCCGTTGGCGGCCTTGAGGTTGTAGGGTGCCGCGAGGCCCATGAGGCGGCCGTGCATCTCGGCCCGGATGGTCTCGCGCAGTGCGCTGCCCTTGACCGGCTTGCCGCGGAAGGTGAAGGTGGTGTCCTTGTGCCGGGTCCAGAAGGGCACCAGCTCGAGCGTGAGCTCGTCGTGGTTCTGGAGCGCGTGGATGAGGGCCGCCGGGTCGACCTGATGGGCCCGCTGCAGGCCGAGCATGAGACGCAGGAACTCGGCGTCGCCGGTGACGAGGGCGTGCTGGTAGGCCGGGCGGGTGACGAAGTCGTAGGAGAGATCCGCGCCCCCCTGGGACATCGCCTGGATGTCCTCGAGCGTCAGGTTGAGCTCCTGGAAGGTGAAGCCCCCGAGCTTGCGCACCAGGCCGGCGATGAGCTGGTTGGCGGTGACCGAGAGCGGATGGCCTTCGGACCAGGCGCGGCCGTTGCTCGGGCCGACCTCGATGCCGAGGAAACCGTTGGCGTCGAGGCGCAGCATGCGCTCGCCCAGGGTGGCCAGCGAGTGGATGGCGTCCCCCGCCACCAGCCGCGGCGCCGCGAAGGTGGGGTCGAGCCAGTTGAAGGTCGGCTGCCCTTCCTTGAAGTAGTGCAGGTACACCCAGCGCCGGGTCTTGCCGTCCGCGCCGACGACGGCGTCGGTGGCCGACCAGTCGGTCTCCTTGACGCCCGGCTCGTAGAAGATGGTGCGCGGGAGCTGCCCGACGATGTAGCCTCGCGCCTTGAGGGCGTCCACCGCCGCGGGCCCCAGGTTGATCGAGTCCTTGCCGGCCGGCACCGCGGGGAGCAGGCTCCAGTCCGTCGGCCGGATCTCCATCATATGGTAGAGGCCCGGGTAATCGCCGTAGCCGCGCTCGGCAAGACGGAAGTCGGCGCCCTTGCCGCTGTGGCCGGGGATGACGTCGCCGATGACCACGGCGCTGTTGTCACGTGCGTGCCGGACCATGGCCTGATACTGCTCCTGGGTGCCGAAGCCCGGGTCGATCTCGCTGCTGATGCGGTCGAAGTTGCCATCCACGGTGGGCGTGTACTCGCGCCCGCGGATGCCGCCGGCGCGCTTCATGGGGCCGGTGTGCATGCCGCCGATGCCGATGTCATGGAAGACGCGCCAGAGATCAGGGTCGCCCAAGCCCTCCAGCACCGACTCGCCCGGCCCCGTGATCTGAGACGGCGGGTACGCGGTGAACCATACCGAGGCCAGGGCCGAGGCGGCGCGCGGCTGCGGCATGGCGTAGGGATGCTGCCACATCTGTCCCTGGCCCGAGTAGCGTCGCGCTGCCAGCTCTGCCTGGTGGAGCATCGAGTGCTCTACCAGCCAGCGGATGTAGCTTTCGCCGGAGACGACTTCCGGCGCTTGCGCCGACGGCGCCGCAGGAGTGGGCGCCGCGCTGGCGGCCGGGGCGGGCCTGGGCGTG
>WNGH01009616.1_pt1 | contig 13892 bp, 6 predicted proteins | sample 5400631 | NCBI WGS metagenome assembly WNGH01 (sample SAMN13153373, study PRJNA577476) | soil metagenome | isolation source: 115 cm soil or saprolite under Garry oak tree replicate 1 | place: USA:California | collected 2016-06-15
CGCTCCTGAGACGCATCTGGAAAAAACTTATCACGTGCAGATCGCAACCGTTGCCGACGAAGGATTCTTGTCGGCGCTCGTGCGCGGCGTGCGCGATGAGGGCAGGGAAGTCTTGCGCGCGAAGCGGGCACGACTGTTACGCTCCGGGCAGAAGAACTGCTGGTTGGAGATCGTTCTGGACGAAGGCAAGAATCGTCAAATTCGCCGCATGATGGACGTAGTGGGAGTGGAGACTCTGCGATTGATCAGAATCGCCATCGGTCCGCTGCAGTTGGGCAAATTAGCCAAGGGTGAGTTTCGTCCGCTGACCGCCGAAGAAAAACGCTTTCTTGACCAGGCGACGAGCCATGCTTGATCAGGCAATGCGGCATGCTTGATCTGACGATGAGCCATGCTTAACCAGGCGATGAGGCACGAACCGGCACGCTCCAGCCGCACGGCAGTGCCGGGAAAGCGACCCACACAAAAATCAGTCCCGTCAGGGACGGCACGTTTTTCGAACGACTGACGAGCGAAGGAAGATCTGACCCATTTATGGATGAGCTCACTTTTCTCTCTGCCGTGACTATGGCAGAACAAGTCCGCGAAAAGAAAATTATCCCGTCGAACTGGTTGAAGCGCAGCTGACGAAAATCGAATGCCTAAATCCAAAATTAGACGCCTACGTGCACGGGGACGCAAACCGCACCCGGCGTACCGCTCGCGACGCAGAAGCCGCCGTCATGAGTCGAAAGGCTCTCGGTCCGCTGCATGGAGTTTCTTATCAGCATCAAAAGTCGATCGACGTGGTCGGTCTGCGCTGCGAGGCCGGAACGCGCCTGCGCGCCGGCTTCGTCCCAAGCCACAACGCCCCCGCTGGTCGCGCCTCTCAAAAATGCGGGCGCAATCGTCCTCGGCGTGACCACCCCCCCGAGCTTCTCATGGCATGGGAGACCGACAACCTGCTTTACGGCCGCACCCACCGCCCATGGGACCTGGCACGCACACCCGGCGGCTCGAGCGGCGGCGAGGCGGCGGCGATTGCGGCCGGAATGACAGCCGCCGGGCGTGGGCAGCGACGGCGGCGGTTCCATCCGAAGTCTCCGCGCACTTCAGCGGCATCTACGGCCTCAAGCCCACGCCGCGCCGAATTCCCGCCACCGGACACTTTCCTCCTCCCGCCGGCGCTCTGGCGCAGATCGGCGTGGTCGGTCCGATGGCGCGCACAGTGGCGGAGCTGAAAGCGTTGTTAGAAGTGATGCAAGGCCCCGACGACGGCGACCCCTGTTCCGCTCCCGTGCCCCTGCGCTGGCCCAGCGAGCACGAAGTCAGAAAACTGCGCATCGGATATTTCGAAGACGATGGTCGCGCCCCAGTGACCGCAGAGACGAGGACCGCAGTGCACACCGCCCGCCGAAGCCTTGCGCCAGGCGGGTTTCGAAGTCCAACCATTCCGGCCTGATGTACTCGAAGCAGCGCGAGTAGTCTGGCGTAAGTTTTTCGTCACGGCGGGCGGAATGCTGATTCGCCCGATGTTCAAAGGCCGCGAACGCGATCTCAGTCCGATCTTGGAGCAGTTCCTAGACGGGTCGCCGCAGAGGTGCCGTTGACCGCCGAGTCGCTTCTGGACGCGTGGGCGCGCCGCGACGCCGCTCGCGCGCACTTCCGTCAGCAGACTCAAGAGCATCCCATCCTGCTGTGCCCGGCCGCCCGCCTTCCGCCACGGCGAACGCGAATGGAATATCGGCGGCAAGACTGTCCACTATCTTGACGCCTGGAGTTACACCGAGTGGTCAACCTGCTCGCAAATCCGGCCGCCGTGGTTCCCGTGAGTAAGTCGCAAGAAGGTTTTCCCATTGGCTTGCAAATCGTCGGGCGACCGTGGGAAGAAGAGAAAGTCCGGACTGTAGCTTCCGCACTGGAGCGGGAATGTGGAGCGTGGAGAACGCGCCGCTTTCCTAACTGACCTGCATCATTAGCTGGCTAATATGTTTGTATTATTCCGTCGTTGCTTCACGCCGGGTAACTTGGTCAACACGCGATTTTCAGTCTCTGTGGGCTGATTCGACGTCGTAAGCCTCCACGTTGTTCCGATGCGCAAAAATTCACCATCTCAGCCTTTCACCGGACGAGCATTGCCGTGGCTCCTACCACTCCTGGTTATTACGGCGGCCTATCTCTACACCTTTCCTCAGCCGAATATCTTCTACGCCGTAGTAGTTCTGTTGCACGCGCTCGGAGGAGTAGTCGCGGCAATCCTTGTGGTCCCGATCTTGCTCCGAGTGCTGCGAAGCGGGAGCTGGTTCACTCGCGCCGGATGGACGCTGGTCGCTACCGGAGCGATGCTCGGCCTGATACTGATCAAGACCGGCACTCCGCGTACAGAATGGAGATGGCTTTACCTGCACATCGCGATCTCGCTCGTCGGCGTCGCCTTACTGTTCGCCGAGTGGCTGGGAAAGCGCGGCTGGCTCGCTTCCAGCTTTGGTTCAGCCGCGATGCGCGCGACAATCTGTCTGGTCGCACTCGCAGCCGTTGGTTACAGCGCGCGCTACATCCGCGAAAGCTGGCAGACGCGCAATCGCATTCAGAATCCGGCGATGCCTCCTGACACAATGAACGGCGAAGGCGACGGCCCCGAGGGCCCCTTCTTTCCCAGTTCGGCGCAGGTCTACGGCAAGCAGAAAATTCCCAGCAAGTTCTTCATGGAATCAGAGTCCTGCAAGCGCTGCCACGACGACATCTATAATCAATGGTTCAGCTCCGTGCACCATTTTTCTTCGTTTAACAATCAGTGGTACCGCAAGTCCATCGAGTACATGCAGGACACGATTGGGACCAAGCCTTCGAAGTGGTGCGGAGGCTGCCATGACCCCGCGGTGCTGTACAGCGGACTGATGGATACTCCGATCAAGCAGATCGTGCATAGGCCCGAATCGCAGGCCGGACTTGGCTGCATGATGTGCCACTCCATCGCGAACGTGAAAAGCACGATGGGTCAGGGAGATTTTTACCTGGAATATCCCAAGCTGCACGAACTGGCCGCGAGCAAGAATTTGGTGGTGCGGGATTTACACGATTTCTTGATCAAACTCAATCCCGAGCCGCACCGCCGCGTTTTTCTTAAGCCGTTCATGCGAGAGCAGACTGCGGAGTTTTGCTCTTCATGCCACAAGGTGCATCTCGATGTGCCGGTGAATCACTATCGGTGGTTTCGCGGCTTCAACGAATACGACAATTGGCAAGCTAGCGGGGTGTCGGGACAGGGCGCGCGCTCATTTTACTATCCTCCGAAGCCGGCGCAGTGTGCGGATTGTCACATGCCGCTGGAGGCTTCTCACGATGCCGGCAACATTCATGGATTCGTGCATTCGCATCGTTTTCCTGGCGCCAACACCGCGGTTCCGACGGCCAATGAGGATGCTCCGCAGCTCAAGCTGACGGAGGACTTCCTGAAGAGCGGTGCCTTGACGGTCGACATTTTTGCTCTGTCTCCGGCGCAGGCCGCACCGAAACTCGGCGTGACCTCTCAAGCGGAGCTTTCCACCACGTTTGCAGTAGGAGAAGAAGCGGAGAGCAAGGTCACGGCAAACACCAACGGTGAAGTTGCGCCGGTGACCGCGCCATTGAACGAAGTACAGCCTGCCCTGAGGCGCGGCGAAACCGTTCGCGTCGACGTGGTCGTTCGGACGAAGAAAGTCGGCCATTTCTTTCCCGGTGGCACGGTCGATGCCTACGATACGTGGCTGGAGCTGCGCTCATTTTTACAAGTCACTCCAGGTGGATGCACACGGCAATGCCATCAACAAACGTAATGCCTGGGCGACGCGAGCCGTCGTGTACGTGCGATTGATTCCTCCCGGTGCGGCGGACACGGTCCACTATCGAATGTCCATTCCCCAAAACGCAGGAAATAAGATCACGCTGCATGCCCGCCTCTGCTATCGGAAGTTCTCATGGTGGGGCACCCACTTTGCGTTCGCGGGGATGCCAGATCTGAGCAAGCCAAGCGAAGTCGGCTCCGACTATGATGATCGGCCGTTCGTCTTTACCGCACCATTAAACGGCATCTCGGCAAAGGCAGAAAAAATACCTGATGTTCCCATTGTGACCGTGGCGGAAAACGAAGTCACACTGCCAGTCGTGGCGCATAGCGCGCCAGTGTCTGAACCGAAAACTCTGGCGCGCAAAACAGAGTGGCAGCGCTGGAACGACTATGGCATCGGATTATTCCTGCAGGGTGATCTCAAGGGCGCGGCCGCGGCATTTGAAAAAGTGACAGAAGCTGATCCGAATAATCCCGATGGATGGGTGAACATTGGCCGCGCTGCGGTGCAGGAAGGCGATATGGAGCGCGCCCGCAAGGTGCTCGAAAAGGCGCTGGCGTTGGCTCCCAATCTGGCGAGATCAAATTTCTTCTATGCCAAGGTCCTGCGTGCAGATGGAAACTATGAAGGTGCGGCTCAGCGGCTGCGCCAGGTGATCGCACAGTATCCGCGAGACCGCGTGGCCTTGAACGATCTGGGGCGCATTCTTTTTCTGCAGCGTAAGTATGCGGAATCCCTACGAGTGCTGAACTCGGTGCTGGCCGTTGATCCTGAAGACTTGCAGGCGCACTACAACTTGATGCTTTGCTACAACGGCCTGGGCGACGAGAAGCAGGCCAAGGAGCATCAGGCACGCTATCTGCGCTTCAAAGCGGACGAGTCCTCACAGGCCATCACCGGGCCTTATCGTCAGTTGCATCCGGAAGATAACAACGAGCGGCAGGCGGTGCATGAGCATGTGTCGGTGCCGCTGCCGGCGCTCGCCTCGAAACACATAGGGACAGCCGCCTCGGCTGTCCCCTCGGGCAAAGCCCGGGTCACTTCTACTGCCGCTTCGGCCGGGGCCTTTCGATAATGCAGATCTCGTCACTGCGCAGGCCGGAATCCGTTTCGTGCATAACAATGGCGCATTTGGAAAGAAGTGGCTCCCGGAAACGATGGGGCCGGGCTGCGCTTTCATCGACTATGACAACGATGGCTATCCCGACATTCTTTTAGTCGACGGAGAGGACTGGCCCGCGCATCCTCGCGGCGGAGCCAACCGTGGCACAGCCACGCTCAAGCTCTATCACAACAATCATGACGGCACCTTCACCGACGTAACTCGCAAGGCCGGGCTCGCGCTGTCTATGTTTGGCCTGGGTGTCGCCGTCGGCGACTACGACAACGACGGTTTCGACGATCTCTTCATCACCGCTCTAGGCCAGAGCCATCTCTTCCATAACAACGGCAACGGCACTTTCACCGATGTGACGAAGTCTGCAGGCATGTGGGGGCCAAATGAATTTTCAACCAGCGCCGCCTGGCTGGACTACGACCGCGATGGCAAGCTCGACCTCGTGGTTTCCAACTACGTGCAGTGGACGCCGCAGACGGATCTTTACTGCACTCTTGACGGTGCGCACAAATCCTACTGCACTCCTGAGTCGTACAAAGGCACATCGCTGCGGTTGTGGCATAACCTCGGCGGAGGGAAGTTTGAAGATGCCACAACGAAAGCTGGGCTCGGCGACCCGACTTCGAAGAGTCTAGGCATCACAATTCTCGACTACAACAGCGACGGCTGGCCCGACATTCTGATTGCCAATGACACGCAGCCCAACAAGCTTTATCTCAATAAGAAGCAGGGAACGTTTGAAGAGCGCGGCGTCGCCGCCGGCATCGCATTCAGTGAAGACGGCGTGGCGCGGGCCGGCATGGGCGTGGACGCGGCCGATTACGATCGCACCGGTCATCCCAGTGTCATCATCAGCAACTTTGCCAATCAGATGGTGTCGCTCTACCACAACGAAGGCAATGGCCTGTTTGTCGACGAAGCCCCACAATCGGAAGTAGGGCGGGCCACGCTGGTCACACTCGGCTTTGGATGTTTCTTCTTCGACTATGACGACGACGGCTGGCCAGATATTTTTGTCGCCGACGGCCACATTGAGGATCAAATCGAGCGCGTGCAGAAACGTGTGAGCTACGCCGAGCCGCCACACCTTTTCCGTAACCTGGGAGGGGGCAAGTTCACCGAAGTGACTGCCCAGATGGGAACTGCCTTAGCAGCTCCGAAAGTGGCGCGGGGCGCTGCTTACGGCGATATTGATAACGACGGCTTCCCTGACCTTCTGCTCACCACAAACGCAGGTCCCGCATATCTTTTTCATAACGAAGGCGGGACGAACCATAGCCTGCGCCTGAAGCTGGCAGGCACTAAATCGAACCGCGACGGCATTGGCGCTGTGGTGCGCGTGACATCAGGAAATGACAAGCAGTGGAAGACACTGCGCTCTGGGTCGAGTTACCTTTCGCAGAGCGAACTCGTGTTGACGTTCGGGCTGGGAACCAATGTGAAAGCAGACACTGTCGAAATTCAATGGCCCAGCGGCCAGGTGGACAGGTTTTCGAACACCAGCGCCGGTCAGACGGTCACGGTGGAGGAAGGGAAGGGAATCGTGACTACACGTCTCTACGCAACGCCGGCGAGATATGCAAAGTGAAGGGAATCATCAGCAGGTAGACACGCAATGGAAGATTCCTTCTCTGACCTCTGTGTCCGCTGTGGTTAAATCGTTATTCGCATGACTCCCCGAATCTCAGCTGCTCTTGCCGGCATGATCCTGGCCGCCTGTGGCCTGTTCGCCACGGCTCCCCAAATCCAACGGAACGCCTCGAAACCAACCGAGGCGGCGCGCCTGAACAATCTCGGCTCGGCCTACATGAATCAGCAGCTTTTTGAGAAGGGACTGAGGGCCTTCCAACAAGCAGCAGAGCTTGATCCCAAGCTGACCATGGCACGGCTGAACCAAGGCATAGCGTTTCTAAACCTACAAAAAGTAGACGACGCCAAAGCCGCTCTCGAAGCGGCCCTCAAGCAGGATCCGAAGAATCCGAACGCGTGGTACAACCTCGGCCTGCTCGCCAAGAACACCGGTGACGCCCAGGCAGCCGTTGATGCATTCAAACGCGTGATCGAGATCGACTCCAACGACCCCGACACATGGTATTTTCTGGGCACGGCTTACGTGCAGGCGAAACAGTTTTCGCAGGCCATCGACGCCTTCCAGCACGCGCTGACACTCAACCCGCTGCACGCCTCGGCTGAGTTCGGACTGTCGCGCGCCTACCAGCAGTCCGCCGACGTCGATCACGCCCGCGAACATCTCAAAAGATTCCAGTACATCACGCAGAACAAAATTGGCGCGCCCATGAGCCTGGCGTATGGCGAGCAGGGCCAGTACTCGCGCGCGGTGGAATCACCGTCAGCGGTGTTGAAGCCGCCCGGGCCGATCAAGGTCCGGTTCGCAGAAATGACGAGGGAAGCGGGACTGGCTACGAAGGGTGCCCCGGGTACCGCAGCGGACATGGCTTCGTTCATAGGTCCGGGCGCCTGCTTTCTAGACTTTGACAGCGATGGCAACGTCGACATTTTTCTGCCTGATAACGGCGCGCAAGGTGGCCTATCGCTCTACCACAATCTGGGGAACGGCAAGTTTGAAGAGGTCACCAAGAAAGCCGGTCTTGATCCAGCCCGACATGCGATTGGTTGCACGGCGGGAGATTACGACAACGATGGTGCCAGTGATCTGGTCGTGAGTTCGAGTGCGGGGGTGATGCTGCTGCACAATGAGAAGAACGGAACGTTCAAAGACACAACTGAGACGGCTGGGATCGCCAACCCCAAGACGAAGAGGGATATTGTGCATACAGGACTTACCTTCGTCGATTACGATCACGATGGCGATCTTGATCTGTATGCGGCAAGTTCTCTCAATATTCCAGCTCCGCGCGCGGGACAATCTCTCGAACTGCCGATCGACGAGTTGCCTTCACCACACGAAATGTGGCGCAACAACGGGGACAGCTCTTTCACGAACGTCACTGAATCTCTGGGATTTGGCTTGATCGGTTCTGGAACAAGTTTTGGTGCGCTCGGCAGTGACTACAACAATGACCGTGCGGTGGATCTGGTGGTCAGCGATCAAGGTCCAACAATTTTCGAGAACCCCCGGGAAGGAAAGTTCCTGCGCCGCAAGCCTTGGTCTCGACCCATGCCGGCGCCAGTTGTGGGTGTCGCCATCCTCGATTTCAACCACGATGGCTGGATGGACTTGGCTTTCACGCACATGGGAGCGCCGGGCCTCACGCTTTGGAGAAACCATCATGGCAAGACTTTCGAGACGGTCGAATTGCCGAAGACAGATTGGGTCCGGGCTTACGGCGTCGCTGCCTTCGACTACGATAACGACGGCTGGGTCGACATCGTTGCAGTCGGCGAAACGAAAGACGGCAAGGGCGAAGTACGCCTTTTCCGGAACCTCGGGCCCGACGGCTTCAAGGACGTCACCGCCGACGTTGGTCTCGACCAGCTTCAGCTCAGAGACCCGCGCGCCGTCATTACCGGAGACTACGATGGCGACGGCGCGACCGACCTGCTGATCACGCAGAATCACGGCCCTGCCGTGCTCTTGCGCAACCTAGGCGGAAATCAGAATCACTGGCTGCGCCTCTCGCTCAAGGGACTGAATGATAACAAGTCCGCCATCGGCACCAAGGTCGAAGTTTTTTCGGGCGGCAACCGACAGAAATTTGAGATCTATGGCTCCAGCGGCTACTTCGGACAAAATTCCAGCGACCTCGTGGTTGGCCTTGGCGACGCCAAAGAGGCCGACATCGTGCGCATGCTATGGCCCACCGGAGTGTTGCAGGACGAAATTCAGGTCGCAGGCGACAAGCAACAAAACTTCCTCGAGATCGACCGCCGCGGCAGCTCTTGCCCCACGCTTTTTGTATGGAATGGCGAGCGGTACGAGTTCGTCGCCGACATGCTGGGTGCGGGCGTCGTCGGACACTGGGTCGGCCCCAACCAGCGCGACATCCCGCGCCCTGTCGAATACATCAAGATCGATCGCAACGCCATCCGCGAGAAAGACGGCAAGCTTAGCTTTCGCTTCATGGAGCCGCTTGAAGAAGCTGTCTACCTCGATCAGGTGCGCGTGCTGGCCGTCGATCATCGTGCCGATATCGAAGTTTATCCCAACGAATATTTCGCTTCGCATCCCCCGTATCCGGAATTCAAAGTTGTAGTGAGCCGAGACGCCCGTCCGCCGGCCGCGGCGAAAGATGAACACGGACACAATGTTCTGCCCGCTCTTTTGGCACATCGATACTTCGGTGACTTCGAGCTGACGCAGTTCCAGGGCTTCGCCAAACCGCACAGCCTTGAACTCGATTTGGGAGAGGCTTATCGGGGCGGCCCCCTCTGGCTCCTGCTGCACGGGGAAGTCGAATATTTTTCCGCGAACAGTATGTACGCTGCGTCGCAAGCCGGCGTGACGGCTATTTCTCCCTATGTTGAGGCGCTCGATGCCAGCGGCACATGGCGGCGCGTGGTAGACGACATGGGCTTCCCGGCAGGCGGGCCGCGCACCATGACCGCCGATCTTACCGGCAAATTGCCGCTGGGCACGCAGAAGGTTCGCATCACCACCAATCTGCAGATTTATTGGGACAGCATCCTGATCGACCGCACACCGCAACCCCACGGTGACCGGGAGCTCAGCTCGGAAAGGCGTCATCCGGAGCGCAGCCGTTCTTCAGACGGAGCGAAGGATCTGGCGCGTATCGCCACCATCCCAACACGCGTGGCCCTCGTACCGCTCACCCGCGCCGATCTGCAATTCCACGGATTTCCAGTGAAGATCGAGGGCGCGCCCCCGGGCAATGTGCAATACATCTACGAGACAGTGAGCGCGACCGGCCCTTACACACGTCCGGCAGGAACCTACACTCGTTACGGCGATGTACTCCGACTGCTTACTGCGACCGATGACAAGCTGGCAGTATTCGGATCAGGCGACGAAGTTCGTTTGGATTTCGATCCATCGAAGTTGCCCACGCTGCCCCAGGGCTGGGTGCGCGATTATCTCTTCGCGGCCAACGGCTACGAGAAAGACATGGACTTCTATGCCGCTGAGGGCAACTACGTAGCTCCGCTGCCGTTCCACAGCATGGGCGAGTATCCCTATCCCACAAAGAAATCCTTCCCCTTGGATGACGCGCACTTGAACTACCTTCTCGAATACAACACACGGCACATGTCAGGAAACGAGCAACGCGGGTATTGGTTCGCCTACGGCGATCGAAAATAGTGATGGCGACAACGCTCTGTCGTCGGTCTCCATGAACTCGAGTCTTCGATTCCTGCAGAAGGCAAACCGAAGGCTCCCACCGGCGTGATCAAGGCCTGGGACGATCACCGGATCGGAACCGAGGCTTCCGTCAGCCTTCTCAGAGATTGCTTCCGAATCCTGGAAGGTTATAGAACCGTTTTAATATTGACATTTTCCCCCCTCCCATAATCCAATAGCCGCATTCATGGAAACCGCCTCCGCTGCAGTTTCATCCTCGGCTCCACGTCTGCGCCGCACGCTCACCCTTTGGGACTTGATCTTCTACGGAATCGTTCTCATCCAGCCCATCGCACCCGTGCCGCTCTATGGCGTTGCCCAGAAGCTTTCGGACGGCCACTTTGTCACAATCATTGTGATCGCCCTGTTCGCCATGCTGATAACCGCCGTGAGCTACGGACGCATGGGTGCGCTATATCCGACGGCGGGTTCGGCCTACACCTACGTGGGCCGCGGGCTCAATCCGCACTTGGGATTTCTGGCGGGCTGGGCGATGATCCTGGATTACCTGCTGCAGCCGCTCATCAACACGGTTTGGATTTCTACTGCGCTGCACGAGCGTTACCTGCCGCAGGTTCCGTATATCGCGTGGGCGGCGCTCATCGCCGGGATCATGACCCTACTGAACCTCGCCGGAGTCAAGGCATCGGCGCGCGCCAACAAGGTGCTACTGGCGGTGATGTCGGTGGTTGTGGCCTTCTTCGTCTGGCTCGCGATTCGCTACTTGTGGCATGGGCAAGGATGGGCTGGATTGTTATCGACTGAGCCGTTCTATGACCCCAAGACTTTTAATTCCCATCGCATCCTGACCGCGACTTCCTTCGCGGCGCTTACCTACATTGGTTTCGACGGCGTCACTACGCTCGCCGAAGACGTCGAGAATCCCAAACGCAACGTCCTCCTGGCGGTTGTGCTGACCTGTATTTTTGCCGGTGTGTGCAGCGGGTTTGAAGCCTATCTAGGGGCACGCGTGTGGCCCGACTGGCACTCTTTTCCGAATCTTGAGACCGCCTTCATGGACATCTGTCGCCGGGTTGGAGGCCTTCTGCTGTTCAATGCCATGGGCGCGATCCTGATCGTCGCGGCCTTCGGCAGCGGATTGACCGGCACTCTGGGTGCCGCGCGCTTGCTGTTTGGCATGGGCCGCGATGGCGTTCTGCCCCGCAAGTTCTTCGGATACCTGAAGCCCGGCAGCAGCACGCCGACCTACAACATCCTTCTCATTGGCGGGCTGGCTTTCGCCGGGGCTGTCCTGCTCAACTACATCGGCAGCGCGTACGAGCATGCCGGCGAACTGCTGAACTTCGGTGCATTCCTGGCGTTCATGGGAGTCAACTTCGCCTGTTTCTGGCAGTTTTCAATGTTGGCCAAGCCAGGCTACAAACGGAATCTCTTGCGCGACGCGATACTGCCGCTGATCGGTTTCGCTTTCTGTGGACTGATCTGGTGGAATCTGAACAGCTTGGCAAAAACAGTCGGTGGCATATGGTTCGCGGTCGGTTTGCTCTACGTTGGATACAAGACGAACTGGTTCCGGGCTGCGCCGGTGATGATCGACTTCAGCGACAATTAGAAATTGTTGATTGTTGAAATTTTGATGGTTGACTGAAAATCAACTGCATACGGATCCAAAGCCGATCTTGGGCAGCTCAAGATGGCTCGGAGGGCCGTGGAAGTTTGAATGGCTCAATTACCCGATTACCCAATTACCAATTTCCCTCACTCCACGTTCCAGCCGCTGACTTCTACTACAGGCTTCGACGCGCCCAGTTCACTGGCCCGGTAGGTCGCGGTCACTTCGCGCTTCTCACCCGGAAGCAGCGAAATGTAGTTGTCCTGCCAGATCACTGGAAGAATTTCGTCACGGTGTGAACCCTTATCCACTTTAAGTCGCACGAAGAAGGCAAGACTCTTGCTCGGATTCGTCAATGTCACGTGCGTGACCGCTTCTTCACCCTTGTGTTCAGTTCGCTCGGTCACGTTCAACTTAACCTTGGGCAACTGTGAAAGAGCGCTGTAGTCGGCGTACGATTCCGTCGGCGTCATCCACCAGTTCGACTTCGCCCAGTCCAGGGTCTCAGGCTTCGTAGACAACCAGTAAAAGTTCGAGCCGACGAGCTTGCCCGTGGAATCTTCCAACCGCAACACAACAAAGTAAGTCGGACTCAGCCCAGACACATCCGGCAGCGTGAAGATCTTCGCCGTGCTGTCCGCGGCAGCGTCCAGCGGATTTTCCTGCGAGAACTTCTCGGTCGCGTCGAGGTTGTATACCTTGGTTGTGAGCTTCAGACCTTTGACGTCCTGATACTGGCTGCTCACCACCCAAATGGCATGGTCATCGTAGCCATAGATCGGATGTAGCGCTTCCATCGCTCTCTTAGAACCAAAGTAGCCGCCCCCCGGACGCAAATAATAATCGTACAAATGCCAAATCATCGAGGGCCAGGCATTGTTAAGCATCCATTGAATCACGCCCGTCGCTTCGTACTTATTCCGGCTGTAGGCTTCATACATGGCACGAACGCCTTCGTAGGTCATCAACTGCGACTTGAAGGCGAAATCTTCCGCGCTGTCAGCCTCCCCGTAGCGATGAGTGAGCGCCTCATTAAAAACTTGGATGGTCTTGAACTCTCCGCCGCCGGCATGGAAGTTCCACACGTCGTCGATTGGCCATAGATGATCTTTGCCCACCATGGCGCCAATGCTTTCGATGGGCGGAACTGCCGGCCCCATGCTGGTTTCCGTGTTGAAGCCGTACGCTCCGCCGCAGCCGCCAGGATTGCACTTCTTACGGCCGGGCTGGCCCTGAACCGTGTCCTGTTCCCAATAGGCGGGGGCTACGTACTCATACGGGCCCGTCATTTTGACGCCACTGTCGCCGGTAACCGAAGTCGGTTTTCCAGTGGCGGAAGACACTACGGGATTCGGCCACAGCAGTTGCTTCTCGATGCTCAAATACATCTGCTCGACATCGGGCGGAGGTGGATTATCGCTGCCGTTGAGCCACATCACCAAACTAGGATGGCTGCGCAATCGGTAAATCTGGTCACGCAGAGATTGTTGGGCGATCTCAAAGTCCGCCGGCTTCCACCGTGGCCAGCGCTCCCAGAAATCGCAGCAGCACCATCCGGCCATCACCAGAATTCCTTGCTGGTCCGCCAGGTCGAGAAACTCTTGCGTTTCCAGCTTGCCTTCCAGACGGATCGTATTTAGCCCCATGTCCCGAACATAGAGAAGTTCATCCCGCAGCCGTTGCGACTTCTCGCGCAGCATCATATCGGGCGACCAGCCGCCGCCGCGCAGCAGGATGTTCTTGCCATTGATGTGGAAGGCGCGCCCACCTGTCGCGTTCAGCTCAGAGGTCACCTCCCGAATTCCAAACTTGCTGGAAGAGCTGTCGCTAACCACGCCGTTGATTTCAAATTCCATCGTGAGCGGGTACAGGTCAGGCGTCCCCATCTGTGCCGGCCACCATATCCTCGGATTCGAAAAGTTAAGCTGCTGAAATTGATCGGGCGTGAAGGTGACGTCTTGGCTTTGGTTCGGAGAGAGCTCGACTTCGCGCTCGAACCTAACGTCTTCAATCTTGCCCTTAATGGTCCCTTTGACGGTTTGACCGGTGGCGTTTTTCAGTTGCGCAGTCACCGTCAGGTGAGCTTGGTCGGTAGCTGGCAAATCAAGTTTGGACACC
>WNGH01004115.1_pt1 | contig 13883 bp, 10 predicted proteins | sample 5400631 | NCBI WGS metagenome assembly WNGH01 (sample SAMN13153373, study PRJNA577476) | soil metagenome | isolation source: 115 cm soil or saprolite under Garry oak tree replicate 1 | place: USA:California | collected 2016-06-15
CTTCATCGGCTCCATCATGACCGCGGCGGCGGCCGAGGACGAGAAACAGCGGCCGGCCTGGTGGCGGGGCACGGTGGTATCCCATGAGCGGAGGGCGTTCGATGTCTCTGTGCTGCTCGTCCGGCCGGAGCCGCGAATGGATTACCTGCCGGGGCAGTCCGTGGCGATCGAGTGCCCGAGCCGGCCGAGGTTGTGGCGCTACTACTCCATGGCGAGCGCGCCGCGTCCTGACGGCCTCCTCGAGTTTCGTATCCGGCTGATCGACGGCGGCGCGGTGAGCATGGCGCTGACCAGCAGCACCATCGTTGACACCGAACTCAGGCTGGGACCTCCCATTGGTGCCCTGACCCTGAGTCAGCCCCCCTCTGGCCGGGATCTGTTGCTCGTGGCGGGAAGTACCGGGCTGGCCCCGCTGAAAGCCATTCTCGATCAGGTGGCGGCTCTGCAGCACCCCCCGAAGGCGCATCTGTTCTTCGGCGCGCGGAATGCTGACGCACTGTATGACCTGGACAGTCTGGAGAAGATGGCCGCCCAGCACCCCTGGCTGACCGTCACGCCAGCCGTGTCAGCCGACTCCAGGTTCGCCGGCGAGACCGGCAGCCTCCCGGATGTGGTGGCCCGGCACGGCGATTGGTCAGGGCACGACGCCTACCTGGCCGGCCCCACCGAGATGGTCCAGGAAGCTGTCACCCGGCTGGCTTCGGCGGGCATGGCGCAGGATCACATATATATCGAGGATTTCGGGTGGAGTGAGCCGTGACCATAGCGTGGTTCGATGAGCAGGACCGGCTGACTCCCGAGGAGCTGCAGACCGCGACGTTTCCTTTGTCGCGGCTGGGCCGGCGTGGTTACGAGGAGGAGCCGGTCAGGCAGTTCCTACGCCTGGTGCACAACGAGCTCGTGCGCCTGGTGAACGAGCGGGCGTCTTTGTGGCAGGAGGTTCAGCGGCTGCGTCGGCGGATTCTCGCCGGGGAAGCCGACGGCGATCCGCAGGCGGTGCTGTTCGGTGAGGCAGATGCGCACGTACATGCGGTGCAGATACTGTCGACCGCGCAAGCGACCGCAGACAGGTACGTGGCCGATGCGCAGGCTTACAGCAGCCGGGTAACCGAGGAGGCCAGGCTGCGCCGCGATCACATCATGCTAGATGCCCAGCAGCACTCGGACATGATCATGGAGGAGGCTCACGCCAGAGCCCGCGATGCGGCGGTTTCCGCGCTGAACCTCCCGGCGCCGGTGCAGACAGACCAAGAGCGGCAGGCCGCGCAGGCCGAGCTGGCGTATCTGCGGACCTATAGCGACGTCTACCGGGCACATCTGCGGGCCTACACCGAGGGTGTCCTGCGCGGTATCGAGGAGTGGGAGCGCAAGGAAGCGGCCTCATTCCAGGAGGCAGCGCAGGTTCGCACCGATCAGCGGAGCATCGGCCGCTGATGCGACGCACCGGCTCAGCACTCCAGGCCTGGCCGCCGATATTGCAGGTCGGCCTGCTTCAGCCGTTCGCACGCCGGGTGGCGGTAGAAGTTCGGCGCCTGGTCGAAATCCTGGTAGTACCGGTGAAAGACGGGGGTCGAGGACGATGCGGCAGGCGGCACGATCCAGGTCCAGTCCGCCGGGCAGACGCGACCCTGCCGCTCTTCGCGCTCCAGATGCTGGAGAAAGCGAACCGACTCAGTGTGATGATCGGAGATCGTAACCCCCGCGCTGCTGAACGAATGCAGGACCGCAAGGTTGAGCTCGGTCACTGCCTTGTCCTTCCACAAGGTCCGGTCGCTGGCCGTGGACAGGCTCATGTGCTCGGCGATCACCGGCAGCTGGTCGTAGCGGCCAGAGTCGCCGAGGTCGCGCGACCCGATCTCGGTGCACATGTACCAGCCGTTGAACGGCGCGGCGGGATAGCAGACTCCGCCGACGTCCAGGTACATGTCGCTGATCACCGGCACGGCATACCACCGCAGCCCAAGATCGGCGAACCAGCCGAGTTCCGGATGGCCGATGAGTACCTCGAGTACCGCGTCGGCGGGCAGTTTGTGCAGCGTGAGACCCGCGTCGGCCCCCTGCACGATCAGCGGGAGTATGTCGAACCGGCCGGCCGGCTGGCCGGCCGGCCAGCCGAGGCGGCCGGCCAGGCGGGTGGTGTCAACGTTCAGCGGATCCCCCATGATGGCGCCGTCGGCGGTCTCGTAGCCCGCATACTGAACCAGCTGCGGATTCAGGATCCGCGGGCCTGGCCGGCCCGGAGCATCCGGTGCGAACACGGTGATCATCGGCCGGATCCGGCCGCCATTCGTCGCCTCGCGCAGGTGGATGATCGACTCGGCCGCGACATCCGATGCCGCGCTGACCTCACGCCGGTCGCGCACCCGCAGGCTGCGCCAGTACAGTCGCCCGATGCACCGGGAGCTGTTCCGCCACGCGACGCGCGCGCCGAATTCCAGCTCAGCAGCGGTGTGCTGGTAGGTGCCCGTCGTCTCGATCTCGCGGCGGACATGCCTGAGCCGCCGGTCGGGCGGCCCCGCACGATTCTCGCTGTGGAACAGCGTAATGAACCGCTCGGCGCTGACGAACAGGCATTCAAGGGCGAACGAGTCCTCGCCCGCGAAGGGCCGGCCCGCTGGAGGCATGTCCAGGTCAGCGGCGAAGCTGGTGTCAACCTTGCTGGTCACCGGGCAGGCCTGGAAGGACGGGAACTCCGCGGATTCCTCGCCCGGCTCCAGACCGTAGTTTCGGCTGTGCAACCGGCGGCGGCCAAGAATGCGCCAGTGAGAATCCGGAGGGATCCGAACTCGGTTGGGACCCACGGCGACCTCCCGGTAGCTCCGGCCATGTGCGGTAGTCCCCGGCAGCGGGCCGCCAGCGATACCCACTGACGGGGACTGCAGCACCATCGTGTGCTACCAGCCTGGACGCCCGTCTTGCAGTCGCCTTGACGCCAACCTTGCATCCCAGGTCAGGGCCAAACCTGGTGCCCGCGGCGGCACGCCGGGCTAGGAGATGCGGAGGCTGAAGGCCGGGTCCATGGTCTCTATGCGAATTCGCGCGGACTCTGCCTCGGGCACGCCCAGCCGTTCGAAGATGTCCAGCGCCTGCCGGAAGACAATCCGCGCCGCATCGGGCTGCCGCTGGGTGCTGAGCGTCGATTCCGCGATTCCCTCGAGGATCTTGCCTTCCTCGTAGGGCTCGCCGATCTCCCTGGCCTGCTTGAGGGCGGTGTGGTAATGATCAAGCGCTTCGCCGTACCGCCCGGAGCCGCGATGTATGTCGGCGATCCTGCGCACGGCGATCAGCTGCTGGGAAAGGTTTCCGATGTCCTCGGCGATGCCCCGCGCCTTCTGGTGATGAATAAGCGCCTCGTCGTAGCAGGCCGCACTCTGGTAGATGGCACCTATCTCATTGAGCACGTCGGCTTCATCGGGGAGGTCACCGATGTCCCGGTAAATCGCGAGTGCGTGCCGGCAGGCAGCCAGCGCTTCCTGGTGGCTGCCCTTATAATGATGGACGGTGCCAATGTTCTGGTGGAGAATCGCCTCGTTCTGCGTTCCGCCTATTTCCTGGAATATCTCCAGGGATTCCTGATAGGCGTCGAGCGCCTCTTTGTGGCGGCCGTTGTACAAGTGCATGCGGCCCAGATTATTGAGCGCTTTCGCTTTCCCGCGCCTGTCGCCGACTTCACGGTAAATCGCCAGCGCCTCACGCAGGAGCTCATCTGCCTCGGGGTAGCGCCCCAGATGCCAGCAGGCGATACCGGAATGACTGAGGGTGTCGGCCGCGCCGCGCGCGTCCTCGGCGGCGCCATAAAGAATTCCGGCTTCACGGAAATAAGCGAGCGCTTCACGGGATCGGGCCGTGCGCTGGTGGGCCAGGCCCATCTGGTCGAGGGACTCGGCCTCGCCTCTCCGGTCGGTCAGCGGCCGGTAGATCGCGGCGGCCTCCTCGGCCAGGGGCAGCGCCGCCTCGTGCTGCCCGGTCTGCTGAAGCACCGCGCTGAGGGCCAGCGACGCCTGCGCGACCCCGGCCTGATCAGCGAGATCACGGGAGGATTGCAGGGCCAGGGTGTGCGCCTCGATCGCCTCGGCCCAGTACGCCTTGATCTCCAGGAAGTCGGTCATCACGTGACTGAGCTCCGCGCACTTCTGCTTCCACTCATGCCGGCCCGCGTACCGCGCGGCCTGCAGGATGTTGCGCCACTCCGATACCAGCCAGCGGGCCGCGGTCTCCTCATCGCCCAGGTCTGGGCTGCCCGCTGGAACGTGGCTGACCTGCACCGATGTCCGGCGCCGGAACGGGTGCAGGATCCGGTCGGCCTGATCGGCTGAGTGCAGGTAGTAGTCGAGAAGCCTGGCCACGGCCTGCCGCTGCTCGGCCTCCGGATCATCACGCGCGGCACGCACCGCGGCATAATCACGGATGAGTTCGTGGAAGCGGAACTGACCGTCGGGAGCCAGGTCCAGCAGGTGACAGTCGAGCAGGATGACCAGGGTCTTCTCCGCCTCGGCGAGGGTGCAGCCAGCCAGCGCCGCCGCGGCCTGCGGGCTGAAACTAGCGCACGGGCCGACGCCCAGCCGCCGGAAGAACAGCTGATGATCGGGTTCCAGCGCCCGGTAAGACAGGTCGAAGGCGGCGATCAGCTCCGGGCTCGCCGCGCCGGTGCCACCCAGCAGCGCCGGGGGCTGCGACATCTCCTCGATCAGGCCCTCGAGACAGAGCCTGCCGTCGCGCGCGACCCGGCCGGCGGTGAGCTGGATCGCGAGCGGCAGCCGCCCGCACAGGTCTACCACCGCAGCCACCTGATCCGGGTTCTCCGTCTTGCGCCCGCCCGCGACCTGCTGGAACAGCGTGACGGCCTCGTCGACGGACAGCAGATCGAGGGTCAGCCGGTCGGCGCCCCAGGAATCGGGCAGCTTGCGCCGGGCGGTGATCATGATCAGGCAATCGCCGGTCATCGGCAGGAGCGGGCTGATCTGATCATGATCGGCAGCGTCGTCGAGGATCACGACGGCGCGGCGGCGGCTCAGGTGGGCCCGCCACAGCGCGACGCGCTCGCCGATGGTGTCCGGTATCTGCGCGGCCGGCACGGACAGCATCTGCAGCAGCCGGTACAGCGCCTCGGCCGGGTCGAGCGGAGAGCCCTCGGGATCATGGGAGCAAAGGTCCAGGTAGAGCGTCCCGTCCGGGTACTGCCCGGAGACCAGGCGGGCGGCGCGGATCGCCAGCGCGGTCTTGCCCACGCCCGGCATGCCCTCGATGATGGCGATGCCGGGGACGGTGCCGTGTTCCCCGGTGATCTGCCCGAGTTCTTTGTCGCGGCCCACGAACTCCGCGGATTCCGGCGGGAGCGTGTTGGGCGGTGCCGCCCGGCCCGGCCGCTGGCCGGATGGCCGCACGGCCAGATCATCGTCGCGGGCCAGGATGCGCTGGTGGAGTTCGGCCAGCGCCGGCCCCGGTTCTGTGCCCTGCTCGTCAATCAGGAGGCTGCGGGTTTCCCGGTAGAGACTTAACGCGTCGGCTGGCCTGCCGCTCCAGTAGAGCGCGGTCATCTGGTGGGCGACGAGCGTCTCGTCCAGCGGGTACTGGGCCAGCAGATGCGGAAGCTCGCCGACCAGGTCGGCGTGCCGGCCCAGTTCCAGCTCGCAGCCGACCCGCTCCAAGATGGCCGCCCGGCGCTCTTCTTCGAGGCTGTCCCGCATCCGCGCGATCCAGTCGCCGCCGATCCCGGCCAGCGCCGGGCCGCGCCAGAGCCCGTCCGCCTCGCGCAGCAGCGCGGCGGCATGATCGTATTCACCGCTCGCGGCCAGGGCATCCGCCTGCCGGCGCAGCCGGCGAAACTGATGCACGTCGATCGCTTCTGGATCGACCTCGAGCACGTAGCCCCGGGCGCGCCCGGCCAGCTGAACGCTGTCCCCCACGGCCTGCCGGAGTGACGCGCGGAGCCTGGCGATGTAGACCGACAGGCTCTCCCGGGCTTTGGGCGGAGGACGCGTATCCCACAGCCTGTCGATGAGGGTCTCTACCGGAACTATCGTGCGTGGCGTCAGCAGGAGCATGGCCAGGATGCACCGAACCCTGGCTGGCCCAAGATCCTGTCGCTGTCCAGCCGACCAGAGCTCAATCGGTCCTAGCGCCCGGAATTCCGTGATCGCCATGCAGGCTCTCAAAGTTCGGTTAGTACCCTTTGTGGGCCTTTCTCTCCTGTACCCTAAGCGAGATCGCAGAACAGAACAATATATACGCCCCTGCAGAAACTCGCGGTGCAATTTTTACTGCACCTATCAGCCGTCCGCCGGCCGACCTGGACGGGGCCGGGGCATTCTGTGTGACAGACGATGTTATGCGGCTGTAACGGGAAAAAGTGGCCGCTGGGAATGCCGTTGTTCGAGGGATCCAGCCCGCCGGAGGTTTCGGGTCGATCAGGCACGGAATGTGCGCACTGCGGACGATACCCAGCTTGCCTTAAGAAAAGGTCACATGGATTGATGCAAATAGCACATCCTGACATGAGCAGTGGTGTAGTTTTTTGTTCTAAGAGACTCTGCAGGCTCTGCTATCAAGGTCACCAATGAGGGGATCGTCCCGATGAAGACAAACCGGCAGACACTGCACGTCGCCAAGCACGCGCGAACCGTTCCGGCCAATGCCCCAACGGGAGCGCTGCGAACCGATCCGTTGGCCCGGGCGGCGCGCGGAATTATCATCACGGCTGTCGTGCTCGGCAGCCTCGGTACCGAAGCAGCGGTATCGTCGGCCTACGGCACCGTCGGCCATTCGAGTACCCATCAGTCAGCGGGCAACACTAGTCTCGCGGCGAGCGTTTCCAGCGCCGGTCACATTGCCAATTCGCCCTGGATGTATTGACCCAGTATCACGTCCGGGATCCATGCGCCTTGGATCTCTCGATGCGGTATGGCCGCGCTCCGGGCTGCGCTCATTCCTGCTGAATGAGCGTCGGCTTTCCCGGACACTGGCTCGCGCACCTGAAACGCGCGCGTGAGCGGCATCAAGCGCATAGAGGGTCGGCCCTGGGTCGCAGGACTGCGGGCGGCGGGCGCGGGCATTGCGTCGTCGCCCGCGACCGGCAAGGGGCGGCTAACGCACACAGAGTGGCGGGCGTGGCGCTCGTGGCCAGGATGCCCACGTCCAGGCACCAGCGCGGCAGGCCGGGACGGAAGGCAGTAGTAGTCCTGGTTAGCCGGCCTGTCAGCGCAGCTCCTGGCGTAGCGGTCACCAGCGGGTCATTGTGGCCGCGTCCAGCCGTTAGCAGCTTGGCGACGGTCAGCGCCCGGCCACCTCATGGCGTTGGTGCAGGTGGGAGGCTCCAAGCTCAGACATCTATTTCGAACGTATGCACATGGCCAGGGGCGGCCGGTGGGGGCGTTTCTAGAGGACGTGATCTCCTGCGGGGGCCCGCGCAGGTACCCGCCGGGCCGGTGCCATATCTGAACCTGTCGTGACTGCGTAGATACTCACAGTTGATGATGGGTAAGAGGGGGTACAGCTATCAGAGCGGGGGCCGAAGGGATCGGAGATGAATCGCAGACGGGATCTAGGGGGTGGGCGACAGGCGAACGGGCGGCGTGGCCACTGAACGCCGCCGTGCGCCCGCGCTGCTGGATCGCCAGCCCGGGGCTGTGACCGTGCGGAGGTCATTGTCGAGGTGCCACAGGTAACTCGCCGGAAGCCGCTCCCGGCAGGGGGAAACTTGAAGATCTTGATCGCGGAGGACTCATCCACCGTGCGCCGCCTCGTGGCCAGCCGACTGGCAGCCGACGGCTACCAGGTGATCGAAGCGGCCGACGGTGAGGAGGCACTCACACTCGCCAGGTCTGAGCAACCCGACCTTCTCGTCCTGGACAAGACAATGCCCAAGTATGACGGCTTCGAGGTGATTCGCGCGCTGCGGGATGACCCGCTGACCAAGACCCTCCCGATCGTGATGCTGACCGAGCGGACGGGCGACGATGATGTACTCAGCGGGCTGAGCCTCGGGGTGGAGGAATACATGCCCAAGCCGTTCAGCCCGCATGAACTATCGGCCAGGGTGCGGCGCGTCCTGGCGCATACCGGCCATGCCGCGGGCCCTAGCTGACATCGTGGTCGGCCTCGCCGGCCTGGTGGTCCTGCAGGTGCTGCTCCTGATCGTCATCCGGATGGCAGCCCTCCGCCGCGCCAGGCGCGCGCGCCGGTTCCGTCCGGTCGCAGAGATGGCGCTCGGAAGCTACCTCGCCGATTCGGGGGACGAGGTGGTCATCGCCGGCCGGGGCGAGCGGGCACTCTTCCTGGCAATCGCCAAGGATGCGCTCACGGACCTGCGCGGCGATGACCGTGACCGGCTGGTGGACCTGCTGGTCCGGCTTCGTGCATGACGCCATGCTCGGCCTCAGAGCCCGGCGGACGGTGGCGCGGCGCAGGGCGGCCGAGACGCTAGCCGCCCTGGCCACCCCGCTGGCGGTGCCCGCGCTCAGGGATGCCCTGGCCGACCGCGATAGCCTGGTTCGCACCACATGCGCCTGTACCCTTGCGGCGACCGGCGGTGAGGACGTAGTCCCGGCCGTTGTGGCCGTCGCTTGCCGGGACGCGCCCGCAGAATCCGGGGCCGCCGCCAGCGTGATGCTCGCGCTGGCGCAGCGTCGGCCGGAGGCTCTCACGCCCCTACTGGCCGCCGGTTCTCCCGCAGCGATCCGGCGGATCGCGATCACCATCGCCGCGGATCTCCGGCTTAGCCAGCTCACCGGGCTGCTTCAGCCGTGCCTGGAAGACACCGATGACCTTGCGGCCAGTTCGGCTCGCGGCCTGGGCAAGATTGGCGAGTTCAGGGCGGTGCCTGCGCTCGTGCGGCTGGCCGAAGACGCCGATCGTTCCCTCCCAGCGCGGGCAGCGGCGGCCACCGCGCTGGGCGACATCGGCGACCCCTCTAGCATGGGTGCGCTGGAAGGGCTGCTGGCAGCCCCGGACTGGCCGCTGCAGGCAGCCGCAGCGGAGGCGTTGGCACGCCTCGGCAGGCCGGGGTCCGCCGTGCTACGCCGCGCCGCCGCGTCGGGCCGCCAGGATATGGCCGCGCTCGCTGAGGCGGCGCTGGACCAATGATCATCTACACCTGGTTCATCTGCGGCTTCTTCGTGGCCTACCTCGTCGTGAACTCCATGCTGATGGTGCTGGCCGCAGTGGAGCTGCGCAGGTACATGGCCCGGTCAAACTTCAGCGCGATGCGGCGCACCCTCCGGTCGCCGTTCGCCCCCCCCCATCGCCCTTCTGGTTCCCGCTTACAACGAGGAGGCAGGCATTGCCGACAGCGTGCGCTCCCTGCTGGCGCTCGACTACCCGCGGCATGAGGTGGTGGTCATCAACGACGGTTCGGCCGACGGAACCATGGAGCGCCTAACCGAGGTATTCGATCTCCGGCCGGTCCGGCGGCCTACCCCGCCGTTCCTGGCCCACCGCCGGGTACGCGGTGTGTATGCCCCGGCCAGCCCGCTGCGGCTGCTCGTCATCGACAAAGATAACGGCGGCAAGGCCGACTCGCTCAATGCGGGCATCAATTTCACCACTTGCCCGCTCGTATGTTCGGTGGACGCCGACTCGATACTGGAGCATGACGCGCTGGCCAAGGCGGCAATGCCGTTCATCGAGGACCCCGAGCGGACGGTCGCCACGGGCGGGATGGTGCGGATCGCGAACGGGTGCAGGGTCGAGCACGGGCGGGTCAGCGATGCTGGCCTGCCTCGGTCCAGATTCGCGATGTTCCAGGTCATCGAGTACATGCGGGCGTTCTTCGGCACGCGGACAGGGTGGAGCGCGCTCAACGCGCTGCTGATCGTGTCCGGGGCGTTCGGCATCTTCAAACGCGACGCCGTTATCGCAGCCGGCGGATACCGGACCGATACCGTGGGTGAAGACATGGAACTCATAGTGCGGCTGCACCGCACCTGCCGTGATGCCAGGCGCCCCTACCGGATCGTGTACGTGGCCGATCCGGTCTGCTGGACCGAGGCGCCGGAAAGCGCCCGGATCCTGCGCCGCCAGCGTCGCCGGTGGCAGCGCGGCTCCCTAGAGACCCTGCTCTTCCACCGCAGGATGCTACTGAACCCGCGGTACCGGTCGGTCGGGATGATCAGCCTGCCATCGCTGCTGCTGTTCGAGGTAATCGGCCCGATCCTGGAGCTGTCCGGATTTGTGGTAGTCCTCGTCGGACTGCTGCTCGGCCTGATCGCACCAGCGGTTTTTGTGCTCTTTCTCGCGCTGGCGCTCCTCTACGGCCTCATCCTGACCTTGGAGGCGGCCGTGCTGGAAGAGGCCACATTCAATCCCCACCCAGCCTGGTCCAGTCTTTGGCGGATCCTGCTGTACACGGTGGGCGAGAGCTTCGGGTACCGCCAGCTTGGGCACTTGTGGCGCACCGAGGGTCTCTGGCAGTTGGTACGCAAATCCGACTGGGGCGTCATGGAGCGCAAGGGCCTGTCCAAGCCGGGCGACTCTTCCGATCCTGCGACGTAGGACTGTCGGCCTGCGCCCCGTGAACCGAGCAGGGCCCGCTGGCAGCCGCCCGTGCCATCGGTGGTTACTTGACCGATCCGGCGGTGAGGCCGCCGACCACGCGGCGCTCAATCAGCGCGAACAGGATGAGCACCGGGATCGTGGCCACCACCGAGGCGCCGAACAGGTGCTGCCAGTCGACCGTGTACTGGCCGATGAACGAGTCGAGCCGCACGGTCAGCGGCATCACCGCGGACCCGGTGGTCAGGGTGAGCGCCACGATGAACTCGTTCCACGCCGCGATGAACGTGAAGATCAGCGCCGTGACCAGCCCGGGCGCCGCGAGCGGCAGCGTGACCCGGAACATCGCGCCCAGGCGGCTGGTCCCGTCGACCATCGCCGCCTCCTCGAGCTCGACCGGGATCGACGCGACGTAGGCGGTGACGATCCAGACCGCGAACGCGAGGTTGAAGCCGGAGTTGACCAGGATCAGCGACCACACCGTGTTGACCCGGTGGAAGCTGAGGAACTCCTTGTAGATACCGACGATCAGCGCGGTCGGCTGCAGCATCTGCGTGATCAGCACGACGAGCAGCACCACGACCGTGGCCCCGGCGGCCACCTCCAGGCTGATGCGCAGGCTGGTGGTGACCCCGTAGGCCGGGCCCCACATGTTCGTGAGGTTCGACCAGGCGAAGTGATGCGGCAGGTAGTTGCGGCCCAGCAGCTCCCGGGGCGGCCGCAGCGCCGTGATGATCATCTCGATATAGGGCAGCAGGAAGATGATCGCGATGATGTAGGCCGAGGCCGCGATGATCGCGGTTTTGACCGACGGCAGCCGGCGGGGCGGCTTCGCCCGGGCCGGGGCACCGGCCCGGTGCTGTGTCATGGTCTGGGCGGCCACGTCAGCGGGCCTCCTGACGGCTGAAGCGGCTGACCCTCAGGAAGAACAGCACGATCACGATGATCAGCGTGAAGTTGACGATCGACATCGCCGCGGCCTGGCCGATGAAGCTCTGCTTCAGGTTGTACATGAACACCGTCGTGGTGTTGGTCTGATAGCCCGGCCCGCCGCGCGTCATCTCCCAGATGATGGGGAACGAGTTGAAGACGTTCATCACGTTGATGAGCAACGCCACCAAGAAGGCCGGGCGGAGCAGGGGCAGCGTAATGGCACGGTAACTGCGCCAGCGCGACGCCCCGTCCACCCGCGCGGCCTCGAACAGCTCGCCGGGGATGGCCTGCAGCCCGGCAAGCAGCGTGTAGGTGGTGAACGGCAGGGAGACGAACACCGCCACGCCGATCATCCAGGCCAGCGCGCTGTCCGGGCGGCCGAGCCAGGACGACTGATTCGAGTTGAACTGCACCAGGCCGAGCTGGTGCAGGAAGACGTTGATCAAGCCATTGTCCGGCAGCAGCATCCAGCGGAAGATCAGCGCCGTCATCATCACGGACGCAGCCCACGGCGCGATCAGCGCCCACCGGGCCACGCGGCGGCCGGGGAAGCGCTGGTTGAACAGCTGAGCGAGTCCGAGCGAGAGCAGCATGGTGATGGCCACGATGGCGGTCACCCACACCACCGTGCGCACCAGGATGCCCGGGAGGTTCGGGTTGTGAAACAGCGTGGTGTAGTTCTGGGCCCCGGCGGAACCGATCGTGACGCCGATGGGCGTGATGTTCTGCATTGATGTCTGGATCATGGTCACGATGGGCCAGATCACCACCACCGCGATGAGAATGAGGCACGGCGCGATCCAGGGCAGCGGTCCCAGGCGGCGCCAGATCCGGGCCGCCGGGAAGGGACGGCGCGACTGGGGTACCGGGGCGGTCTGTCGGCCTGCCGTCTCCTCGATGGCCGTGCTGTCGGACATGCTGACTCCCGGATGGCAGTAGCCGGGCGTGGCGGTCCCGGCACCGGGGCTAGTCCGGTGCCGGGACGGCTGCGCTGCCTCAGCTGCCGCTGGTCGCGGTTTGCTGGATCGAGTTGAGGATCGCCTGCGGGTTACCGGTAATAGCCTGGCCAAGCGTGGTCTTGATCTGGTTCTCCACTGTGGTCCAGTTCGTGTTGGACGGGTAGTTCACCGACGTCGGGATGTTCTTGAAGAACGCCGAGAACATGGGGTTGCTGGACATCGCGCTGGCCGCGCTCTGGGTGGCCGGGAGCAGCCCGTACTCGTTGGCGAACTGCAGCTGGTACTTGTTCTGGTACACGAAATCGAGGAACTTCTTGATCGCGGCCTGGTGGCCGCCGGTGTTGAAGGCCACGATGTCGTCGTGCACACCCAGGGTGGAGGCCAGCGGCGCGCTCTTGCCCGGGAAATTGGCGGTGGTGTAGTCCGAGGACTTCAGCACCCCGGCCTGCTGGATGATCGGGATCAGCGCCGGCTGGCCGCCCACCATGCCGATCTTCCCTTGGGCGAACTCGGCCCAGACGTCCTTGCGATCCGTCGTGCCCGGGCTGGGCTGGGTGTCTCCGGACTTCACCAGCTGGGTCAGGAACTGCAGGGCCTGCATGTTCGCCGTGCTGTTGATGGCGTACTTGCCGCTGCTGTTCAGGTAGCCCCCGCCGTTGCCCAGGAACCACATGAGCGCCTCGGCCTGGGCTTCCTCGCTGCCGAGCGGCAGGCCGTAGCCGATGTATCCCTTGTTCTTGATCTTGGCGGCGTCCGCCTGCAGCTGCGCCCACGTCGTGGGCGGCGATGAGATGCCGGCAGCCGCGAAGATCTTCTTGTTGTAGTAGAGCGCGCGGGTGCTCGTGGTGAACGGGATACCGTAGGGCGTGCCCTGATAGTCGGTGTCATTGAGGAACTTCGGCATGATATCGCTGAGCACGCTAGCCGACAGCACCTGGCTTGACTTGTAGAGCAGGTGGCTCTGCGCGAACTGCGGAGCGGTGTCGCCTTCCAGGACGTCAGGGAACTGCTTGTTCTGTATCAGCGTCTGGACCTTGGTCGGGAAGTCGGTCCAGTTGACGGTCTGCACGTTAACGGTGATGCCCGGGTTGGCCTTGTGGAAGGCGGACGCGATGGCGTCCCAGTACTTCGTCGTGCTGTTGGCCGGGCCCGTGCCGTAATCGGCGCCGAATAAGGTCAGCGTGGTTGAGCTACCGGAATTGCTGGAAGATGAGCAGCCTGCCACCGCGATCAGCGCTGCCCCGGCGATCGCGAAGCTCGCTACCAGCCGTCGTCTCATCTGATCTCTCCTCTGCGTCGACCGCAGCCAGCTGCCGCCTTCCACCCGGCCGGCCGCTCGGCGGGTGCACGCCCTGCCCTACCAGGCTGCAGGGCCTGGCAGGTCCCGGGAGGACCAGCATGGCGGCAACGGGGGCGGTCACTCCGGGCGCTTCGGCATGTGCCCAATCTGGGCAATAGTAAACAATCTTGCCAGATCTCGCGCGTCCCCAGCCTTGACGGCCT
>WNGH01004120.1_pt1 | contig 13878 bp, 17 predicted proteins | sample 5400631 | NCBI WGS metagenome assembly WNGH01 (sample SAMN13153373, study PRJNA577476) | soil metagenome | isolation source: 115 cm soil or saprolite under Garry oak tree replicate 1 | place: USA:California | collected 2016-06-15
TGGCACCGTCCCCGACAAGTCGGGGCCCGTCCGCGGTTCCGGACAAGCCTCGGGACGGCTCCGGAGATGCAGGCAACGGCGAGCCGACGCATGCGGGGAAATCCGGGAAGTCTGACTTCGCCGAGGTTTCCGCCGAAGTGCAGGACGACGAGGTGGAAGTGGTTCCCGACCGCGACGCCGATCCCGCAGAGTCGGTGGTCCGCGAATTTCGCCGCACCTTCTTTCCGCGCCGGAGGAAACATTGAGCGCGAAGTTCGAAACGCGAAGCTCGCCCTCGCAAAAAGCCCTGGTTTTCGTCTTTCGAGTTCCGAATTTCCAGCGAGGCTTTTCCGCATGAGCCGTCGTAAAACCGCAACCCGCAAACGCGTCACCCGCGCCAAACGTCCGCGGCCCGCCGCAAAAACAGCCTCCGGCGGTAATCATCAACCACACAGCGGGCCATTTTCGTCGCCGCGCGCCACATTGCGTTTTCCCGCGATCCGTGATCTCACCGTACTGTACGAAGGCTCCTCGCGGCCCATCATTCTGCGCACTCCTGACATCTCCACGCGCGGCATGTTCATCAATACGGGCGAGCAGTTTCCCCAGGGTGCTGTCCTACGGCTCAGTTTCCGGCTGCCGCACTCGCAGCGCCTCATCGAAACGCGCTGTGAAGTGCGCTACTGCCTCCCCGGCGTCGGCATCGGCGTCGAATACGTGGACCTCGCCGATTCTTCCCGCCGCGCCATCGAAGACGAACTCCGGCATATCTAGTAGCACAGGCCTCTCCAGGCCTGTCCCGTTCACGATTGGGAATCGGTTGTCGCGTGAGCGTTTGAACTCTGACCTCCAAGTTCCAAGACCCATGTCTCCTCTCACGCTCACGCTGCTTCCGGTCGTTCCGGTCTTACTGGTGCAGCTCGCGCTGTTTCTCCGCTGGCTTCATCGCCGCATCCGCGACGACGAAATCCATCGCGCTTTCCTCCGCGACCTCGCCACCAATCATCTCTCGCACATTTATTCCGCCTTGCGGGCCATCGCCGCCGTCCACGGCATATGGCTAGAGGATCCGCCGCAAATTCACTATCTCGAGCCCAACGGCCCGCGTCGCCGCGATCCGTAGTCCGCGTCTGTCATCCCGAACCTCCTCGCACTTCAAGAGTCCATGCCTCCCACTTCACTCATCGCACTGGCGCGGCGCATCGCCGCCGCTCACGCCCTCGATGCCGCGCTGGTGTGCGCCGTAATCGACCAGGAATCCTCCTGGAATCCCTACGCCATGCGCTACGAGCCGACGTTCTTTTCGCGCTACGTCGCGCCGCTTTACACCAACAACAAAATCACTGCATCCGAAGCCTGGGCCCGCGGATTTTCCTGGGGACTCATGCAGGTGATGGGGCAGGTCGCGCGCGAACATGGCTTCGCGGCCAGTGAACATCCGTTTCTTTCCGAACTGTGCGACCCGGAGCAGGGAATTGCGGTCGGTTGCCGCGTCCTCTCTGCCAAGCTCGCGCTCGCCGCCAACGACTTTCCCCGCAACGTCCCCGCTCCTCGCTCGGTCACCCTGAGCGGAGGGCCGATTCCGGTCGGCTCGCAGCGAGGGATCGCGGCGCCCCCTGCAAACGCATCCGCCGAGACTTCCACTGCTTCTTCACCCTCCTCCACGTCCTCTATCCCTTCTGCCTCTGCTCTCGACCCCGCGCTCCTTACCCGCGCGCTTCTTCTCTGGAACGGCGGCGGCAATCCCAATTACCCCGCGCAAGTCCTCGCCCACCTCTCTCGCTACTCCTAATGCCGGGCTTGCTGTCATCGAAAAACGAAAGGCGCCTCGGAATCGCATTTGAACAATCGCAATTCACAAATCACGAGTCATGACCATGATCTTAGAACTTCTCGCCATGCCGCTTGCTCGGCGCATCCTGGGCGCAGCTCTCGTTTTTGCTGCCCTCGCCGCCATTGTCTTCGCCATTTATCATGCCGGGACGCATGCCGGCGCCACGGCCGAAGCTTCGCGTCAAGTTGCCGCCGGAAAAGCGTCCTTCGAACGCATCGAAGCCGACGTCCGCGGGCGCCTCGACGCCGCCTCCGCCCGCGAACAGCAACTCGCCGCACTCGTGGACAAACTCACGTCGGATTCCGCCGTCGCCTCCGGCCGCGCCACCGCCGCGCAATCCACCGCCGCCGCTGATCGTGCGCGCATCGCTGCGCTCTCCGACTCCGCATTGCGCTCCGATCTCGCCCAGCGCCTCGGTGGTGTCATTCCGAGCGGAGAGCCGATGGGTCTTATCGGCCCGCAGTCGAGGAATCCCTCCGTTTCCGCAGGCAACCCCTCCGCAGCAGGGAAGTACCCCGGAGAAGGGAGCTCGCTTCTCTGGAATTCTGTCAACTCTCCCGCCGCGCTCCGCGCTATTGACGCGCGCCTTTCTGATTGCGAGCATCTCTCCGAGCAAACCGCCGCACTCACGCAGCAGGTCGGCGCACTCACCGCGCGCGATGCCGCGCGGGACGCTCAGCTCGCCGCCACCGCCTCCGAACGCGACGCCGCCCTCGACGCCTACAACCAGCTTGTGCCCTTATATGCCCAAGCGTTTCGAGCCGCCACGCAACGCCGCCGTCGTTGGTTCTGCCTGTTCCTGTGCGCCACCGGGCCCCGGCTGACTTTGCCCCCTCCGCTGACTCTGCGCCCCGCGCTGTCCCCGCCACCACACCAACCTCACGCAAACTGACCCTTCCCTCGCGCCACTGGCAGCCGCCGAGCCCGTGTTGCCCCATCTCGTGCCATCCCGGTGGCTCCCCGGCGCAACTTGACCCTTCCCCTTGCACCGCCTACGGACGCCCGCTACCGCAGGGTGTGTATTGAGCAAGACATGCAATGAGATGTGGCTCCGGCCAAAAATTTGCGAACCCCAGCAAAAACCCTCTCGTCGATAAACCGCGATGAGGGTCTGCGCAGATCACAATTGTCAGACGACCCCCGCCACATCCGCCAAGCGCGCCCGTCCTTCTCTCCATGTGTCATTTTGGTGTCATTGGGCTCTATGACGGAAAACGACGAAATATCGAGAATTCTCTTGACACGCCGTCCCGGTTAGCCCACACTGTATAGGTCCTATAAGTTATATTATGTCGACTAGGACGAAAATGAGGCGTGAAGTTGATTACGGAAGCGCAAATAGGGATCCCCGGAATCGGAAGGTTTCCTTACGGGGAATGGATGTCTTTACCTGTTCCCTGCCGGAACCAGTGAGCCTATAAGTTCTCAAGCCAATGTAGCAAGAGGATCCCACTGAGATCTTCAGATTTGCCAGGGGGAGGTAGCGACGACCCGCTGTTAACGTAAAGCATGGCGGTCTCCCGTTTGGCTGTCCGTTGCTCGACGGAGGTCTCATAGAAGCCAGGGATCGCAGTTTTGTTCAGCGGGCAAATTGCAGATGGAGTTCCGGCCCCCATTCATACAGATGCCGAAGATGAGATTCAATGCGTGACTCTAGCCCCCTTGCTTGTGGGGTTTCGGAACTGGGCGAAGACGCGGAAGCTTGCGATCAGAGGGCCGGGGGCAGGTCGCCGCCCGGTTGGCACCTCAGCAAGAATTAGCATTCCCGCAACAAGAAAGCACATTTCTCGACCAATCTGATTGTTTATCTACCGGTCCGGACTAAGTCCTCTTCTAGGTGTCAACGCGACACGGACGTCATGGCACGAAGCGCTGCGCAATCGGAAACGGGCGCCCGAAGCCGAAGGCTCGTGATGTAATCTTCAAACCGGGCGGAGCCTGCTTGCGTTTGTACTCGTTTCGGTCCACACGGAGAGCCACTTCCCTTACCAGCGCCAGATCAAAGCCATAGTGGTCGGCAATTTCCTGCGGACTGTGTAAATCTTCGATGTACGCTTTGAGGATCCGGTCGAGCACATCGTATGGCGGAAGCGAGTCCTGATCGGTCTGATTCGGGCGAAGCTCTGCCGATGGGGGCTTCTCAATCGTGGCGCGGGGGATGAGTTCCCTTTCCTGATTGATGAATTTGGCGAGCTCGTAGACCATTGTCTTCGGGACGTCCGAGATGGCCGCCAGACCGCCGCACATATCGCCGTAGAGGGTGCAGTATCCGACCGCGAGTTCAGACTTGTTTCCCGTGCTTAACACCATCGCGCCAAACTTATTGGACAAAGCCATCAAGTAATTACCCCGGATCCGTGCCTGCAGATTTTCCTCGGTGACGTCTTCCGGGCGGCCCGCGAAAGCAGGCTGAAGAGCGTGGCGATAGGAACGAAAGACATCATCAATGGGGATCTTGAGGAACTCGATGCCGAGGTTCTTGGCGAGGAGACAGGCGTCGCGGGCGCTCCCCTCCGAAGAGTAAGGACCGGGCATACTCACGCCGGTGACATTCTCTGGGCCCAGGGCGGCAACGGCAATACAGCCGACTACTGCGGAGTCGATCCCGCCGCTCAAGCCGACCAGAACTTTGCGGAATCCGCATTTCCGAACATAGTCGCGCGTGCCGCAAACCAAGGCGAGGTAGGCGTATTCCAATTCGCCAGAGGGTTGCGGATGGATGTCTCCGGCACCGGTCAACGTATCGAACAGAACGATATCTTCTTCAAAAGCGCGAGCCTGCGCCGCCACCTGGCCACTTGCCGCGATGGCGATACTACCGCCGTCAAAAACGAGACTATCATCTCCCCCGACTTGGTTTACGTACAGAACCGGGCGGTGATGTGTCGAAGCAATGGACTGGAGCATTTCCCGACGCAGGCTGCGCTTATCAATGGTATAGGGCGAGGCGGAGATATTCAGAAGCACCGTAGTTCCCTGTCCGATCAATTCTACGACCGGGTCTCGGTCGTAGAGGCGCTTGGCCCAGAAATTCTTGTCATTCCAGATATCCTCACAAATGGTGATGCCGAGATTCTCGCCATCGAACGAAAACGCACGTTGCGTTTTTGCAGGCTGGAAATAGCGCGACTCGTCAAAGACATCGTACGTGGGCAAGAGCATCTTGCTCTGCTCGAAGACCACCCGCCCGCCGGCGACGAGCGCGGCGGAATTGGCTACCGGTTTGCCCGTGTTGTCAGCAGCGCGACCGACATAACCGATGACCGCAGGAATCGGGAGTTGTTTGGCGAGAGAGGCAAGCTCGGTGCGGTTGCGATCCACAAAAGCAGGCCGTTCGATGAGGTCCTGCGGCAGGTAGCCGCACAGGCACAGCTCGGAGAAAACGGCAAGCTGCGCACCTCGCCGCTGAGCCTCCTGAGTGAAATCGCGAATGCGGGCGGCATTGCCGGAGAAATCACCGACCGTGGGATTCAGTTGCGCCAGAGCGATTTTCATGCTCGAAGGAATAGAATACGGTCTCCCCGAAAGGATTGCAAATTCAAGCGAACCGGTCAGCTCGTTTTGCGCGCCAGAATCGAGGCAATTCCCTTCCCGGCAGACATCTCGCGGTAGAAGAGAGTTGTGAGGTCCGGGAATGATTCGCGGAGTTCTCCCGGATTCAAAAGGAATTCCCGGTTGCGGGGACCGGCAGCGAACTGTAGCTGATCGCGGGTAAAAGTTTCATAAAGAAGAACACCTCCCCCGCGAAGAGCGGCTTCGACCTGGCGGAACAGCGAGCGTTGCAGGTAGTTCGTGCAGAGAATGAGATTGAACGCTTGCCTCGGGAGCGACAACTTTTCAAGATCCCCGTCAATAAGATGGAGGCCAGGGAGCTGTCGCGGCGGTTCCGCAAAGGTCCTTTCCCAGGCGGCACGGATGCCCGCAGCTTGGGCGGCGGAGCAGGCAAGAGCCAGCGCCGCGGACGAGAAGTCCACGGCTGTGACATCCCAGCCGCGCATGGCGAGAAAGATGGCGTTGCCGCCGGCTCCGCAAGCAATGTCGAGAGCACGGCCACGGGGCAAAAGAGGGAGCACCTCGGCGAGGATGGCGGCAGGCCGGTCAGGTAAGGGCCGAGCCGGTTCCCGGTACCGCGCGTCCCAGTCTTCGATTAGCGAAGGCATGATTAAAGAAAAAGGGCCTTCGGCAGAGCCGAAAGCCCAAGCTGCTCTTTCCCAGGAATCCCGGGGGCGACCACCGGCACCAAAGCAATACGTTACACGCTAAAGGAACTGCCGCAACCGCAGGTGCTCTTCACATTGGGGTTGTTGAACTTGAAGCCCGCGCCTTCCAGTGTCTCGATGTAGTCAACCTGGACGCCGTCCAGATACATCTCGCTCATCTGGTCCACGAGAACTTTCAAACCGTCGAACTCATAGACGTTGTCGGTTTCGTTGACCTGGTTCTCGAAAGCCATGTGATAGCTGAAGCCAGAGCAGCCGCCGCCTACGACAGCCACACGAAGAGCTGTGGGTGCCGGGTTTTGACTGGTCATGATTTCCTTGACCTTGCTCGTCGCCGTAGGGGTAACGGTAATCATCGAATCTGTCCGCTCCTTGGCCCCCCAGGGGCCCTGCGAGGCTACTTCTACACTCTTTAGTATACCAGAGGTGTCAATTCTGGCGCCATTAGAGAGGGCAAGATTGCCCAATTCACTACCGCAGTCCTCCTAAAGTATTGGATGCGAGTTGAGCCAATGCGGTGCGCACCCGCAGTTGGAATGTTTTGTTATTGATGCAGGGGCCTGAGGGGGCGAACTTCGACAATGCCGCATGGGTTCGCGTACAATGAGCGATTCGATGAAGACCGCACCGCACATCGCCGGAAAGGGCGTGGCCAATCTGACGGCGATCCTGATGAGCGGGACTATGATGGTCGAGCACACGGGAGAAAGCGCAGCGGCGCGGCGAATCGAGGCCGCGCTCCACAGCGTTTACCGCGAAGGAAAGCACTTGACCCGCGACGTCGGAGGAACGGCGGGAACCAAAGAATTCACCGAGGCGGTTATCGGGGCGCTCAAGAACGACAAGCCCCTACTTTTGCCTGACGAGTGGATCACTCGGTTCGCCAAAGAAGCCTTTTTCTTGACCGTGCGCCAGCAGATAAGCGCTGAGATCGGCGGTCGGCGAGGTCAAGAGCAAATCATTGTAACTCTGCCAAGCGAATCGGAGATCCTTTAGTTGATTGTGCTTTGCCGCGTCCTCTAGGCGCCCCGAATCCATGAGGCGGAACGTAAATGAATCTTCAGAAAGGTCAATCCGGGCAAGGCCGTGGGTCAGCAGGACCCCGGTTGAGTCGGCGCACGGGGGAGGAAGCGCCGGGATGTAATCAAGGTACAGCTTGCCTCCGACGCGGCCTAACATGACATCATACGATGATCTTTCAATCTCCTTGGTCTCCAGTTTTTCATCTATCCAGTCAACGCGATAACCCGAATTCTGTTTCTTGAACACGAATGTAGTCTTTTCATCGGGGTCGTGGGCAACCCAAGATCCGAGCAGCTTCTCATCAAAAACCTGATCCTTTTCCGAGATCCAGCCATTGAGCGAATGATCGGTGCAAGATGCACACGTGAGGGCCGCTGCGATCGCGATCGAGGTGAGAAATGGTCTTCTCTTCACAAAACCTCCTCTAGGAGCGCTGCTGCGCCATTCCGATTATATCCTTGCAAGGACCGTAAGACACCCATTGACATCCCACTCCACGTCGGCAAAAATGATGGCAGCTTAGATTTCGGATTATTCATTCAGGGTGAATCGTGGCGACAACTACAGACTTCCCTTCGATTGAGGAATTTGCGGCAGGAACGGTCGTCAAGCAGGAGCCGAAGTCCGACGGCCAAACCAGCAAGCGCAAGCGGAAGCCACACATTATCGCCTTCATCGAGGAGAACTGCACGGGGTGCGCCGGCTCTCCGGCGTGCGTGGAGTATTGTCCCGTCGAGGATTGCATGTACTGGGTCCCCGACGCGGACCACCCGCCCTTTGGCCGCATCGAAGTGGATCCCCTGCTGTGTATTGGCTGCAAGCTGTGCACCAGCAAAGGCCCCGACGGAATGTTTCTCGAGGGATGCCCGTGGGACGCCATTGAATTGGTCCCGCTGGCGGAGTTTGAAGCTACCTACGGCACGCTTCCCTACTAAATTGAAAACAGCGAGGTGGTTATGAAACAGTTGAACTGGATTGGGGTTGTGGTAGCAGTGGTGTTGGCCTCTCTTCTGGCCTTGTCGTACGCCGGCAGCGTGCCTGCGCAGCAGGCGGGCGCGAAGCGCACGGTTTTGACGCAGATGGACCTGAGCGGGATTCCCGGCCACGAAGGCGTGATGGTAGTGACGGAACTTGCGCCGGGGGCGAAAGAACCGCGACACACGCATCCGGGCGACCTCTTCGCCTACGTGCTGGAAGGCACAATTACCCTCAGCATGGAGGGCAAGCCGACGGCGACGGTGAAGCAGGGCGAAGTATTTGTCGTCCCCGCGGGAACGGTGCATTCGGGAGAAAATACGGGCAAAACGCCGGTGAAGGCGCTGGTCACGTTCGTAGTAGAGAAGGGCAAGCCGCTGGCCACACCCGTTCAGTGAGGCAACGCGTTCATCGAATTGCTGGAATTGAACTTCTACGCTGAGACCCCATCAAGAACCTTTTGGGGATGAGCGCGCTTGGATTGCCCGAGCCGTTTCCAGTGCTTGCCAGCGGATGGAGTCGGGCATGTCCGCGACGCCGCGGGCGTAGCGGTTCACCAAGGCAAGGTCTTCGGGCCGGCCAATAATGTAAAGCGCGCGCAGCGCCTCCCACACCTCTTCGGCGCTGGGCGAGAGGGTTATCAGCGGGTCGTCGGCAGAAACCGTAGCGCCATCGCGCGCCATCCACCGCTCGAGCGTCCCCGGAACCTGCGCACGAATCTCCATTTTGACATCACCTTGCCGGAGGCGGCCGAGAAGCGTTCCGGGATTGACGACGTCTCCGGGCTTCAGGCGCTCGGAAATAATGCCGGCCTGCGCGGCGCGCACCGTGTAGAGGTCCAGCATTGCCAAAATCTCTGAATGACCGGAGGCGTCCTGGCCGAAGCGCACCAGCGATAGAGCGGCATTGCGGCGCACCATCGGTTGCGGATCGTTCACCAAACGCAGCAGGGCGGCGTGAAATTCCGGCACCGTGTTGTCTTGCCCCATCACCCAAGCTGCCGTGAGACGGAGCTCGTCCATATTGCTGGACGAAAACTCCACGACCTGGGGGTACCATTTCTTGGCGGACTCGCGCACGCCCGTGTCACGGCTGAGGATGCGGTCGGCGATTTGGGAAAGTGCATGCTGCGCTTTGCGCGGATGAGCGCGGTCGGCAAGATTCTTTGCAATCTGTTCGTCGGTGAGCGGGCGGCCAAACCACGTGGATTCCCAGAACAAAAATGGCATCAGTACAAACAGGAAAGCAGTGGCGAGGATGAGAAGCAGCCATCGCCGGGGCATGCCCTGAGGCGATACGCCGGCATCCTGAGGCGCGGCATGCGAATTGGAGGAAGCGGTCAAATCATTCCCGGCCACGCGCGTCAAAAGCGCGGTGCGGCATAGACATGGTACAGCAGAACATAAACGACCACGCCGGTGACCGAAACGTAGAGCCACAGCGGCAGGGTCCAGCGCGCAATCCGGCGGTGCCGGTCAAACTGTTCGCGGAGCGCGCGGGACAGCGTTAGGACGGCCAGCGGCACAATTACGGCGGCAAGAATCGTATGCGTTCCCAGAAGCGTGAAATAGACCGGCCGGATCCAGCCGCGGCCCTGAAAGGGGACGGAGCCGACGCGCGCGTGATAAACCAAATAGGACACGAGAAAAACAGAGGAAGATAGGAACGCGAGAATCATGCAGGTTTTGTGGGCCAGAACCCGGCCTGTGCGGATGCAAAGATAGCCCGCCGTCAGCAAGCAGGCGCTCGTTGCATTCAGAGTGGCGTTCAGCCCGGCATGTGAGAGCACGAAGAGTTCCTTGGATTTCGCGAGAGCATGCGGGACGAGCGAATGGCTACTTCCCTTCTCCCGTAACAGGTTCGGCCGGAGGTTTGGCGGCGGCAGGGTTCGCGGGGCTTGCCGTGGGCTCTTTCTTGCGTGAAGGCAGCCAGCCCTGTTCTCTGGCAATAAGGAGAAGCATCAGTGCAAACAGTCCCCCCATCATTAGGCAGGTCAGCAAAAGCAAGATCCCGTCCATATCCAACCCGAGGTGGGAGGTAAAATCAAAGACCACCCCGGCCACCGAAACGGCGATGATTACCACGCAAATAAGGCCCAGCCCCACGACTCCGTGAACAAGCTTCATGCCGCATCCTTTTTTCTAGCCGGGCACCCATAGCCCGAAACCCTTGACCCTGCGCCTGACGGGCCGCTAGCGCGGGAGTTTGTCGTACATCATCAGGCCGAGCAGCACGGGGATGTGCGCTACCGTGGCATGCATCAGCCACTTGGCGCGGACGTTGGACTTCGATGCCGCCGCCCAGAGGCACACTTGAACCAGAAGTATCGAAAGAACCAGCGCGCCGAAGAAATAGCGGACTCCGGCAAGCCCCACAATTGCCGGCAACAAACTGGCGGGAACCAGAACCGCTGCCGTAAACAGAATCTGGCGAAACGTTTTCGCCCCGGTGCGGTCCACTACCGGCAACATGCGGATGCCCGCGCGCGTGTAATCTTCGCGGTAGATCCAGGCAATCGCGTCGAAGTGGGGAAACTGCCAGAGAAAAAGAATCGCGAAAAGCAGCCACGCGCCCCTGGAAAGCGACCCGGACGCGGCGACCCATCCGATCATGGGCGGAACCGCGCCGGGAAAAGCGCCGATGAACGTTGCCCAGGTGGTGCGCGATTTCAAGGGCGTGTACACGCCCAGGTAGCTGAGGCAGGTGAAAGCCCCCAGCAAACAGGCCAGCGCGCCCGAGGCCAGCGCGAGATAGAGGGCGCCGGCCAGGGCGAGTCCTACACCCAGCCAGAGCGCCTCGTCGGGCTGCACTTGGCCGCTGGGAAGCGGGCGCGAAGCCGTGCGGCGCATCTTGGCATCCACGTCGCGTTCGAAGTACTGGTTGAGCGCCGAGGTTCCCGCAGCGAGAAGCGTCGTGGCAAGAACCGTATGGGCGAGGCGCACGATGTCGAGCGGTCCCCGCGAGCCCATGTAATAGCCGGCAGCAGTGGTTAGGACAACGAGGAAGGACACGTCAGGTTTGGTGAGCGCGCAATAGGCCATCGCGCGCGAAGGAAGAGTGAGGACTGCCGTGCGCGTACCGCTCATGAAAGGGCAGCTCCTTCGGGATGTCCTGCCAGCGCGGCTTCCCTGCCCCGCTCGACAAGCCGGGAACACACCAGGACCACCAGAAGCGCGCCTGCCAGCGTCAGCGCGCCAAAAACAGTGTGCATTACCGTCAGGGTCACCATCACCGGCATGGGCTGCGGCGCATTCGCTGTGCTCAGGCGCGACCACCATGTCGCGCCGCCTAAAATGAGCTGGATGCCGAGGAGCGAGTGCAGCAGAATGCGCACGCGGACAATCGCGGTGACGTTGCCAAACCTGCGTCGCAGGATTGCGGCGGTCCAGATAACCATGGCGGCCACAAGTCCTGCACCGAGCAGATGCGGCACGATGTTGGACTGCTTGTGGCGAAACAGCGCTCCGAAAATAACCTGCAAAAATGTGGCGGCCACGGTCAACCCGGCCAGCAAATGGATCGAAGGCGAACCGGAATCTTCAACCCGCGGCAGGTCAGACTGCCACCAGCGGCTGGTGAAGAGAGCCAAAGTGATGGTTACGCAAAAAAAGAGCTGAGCAAGGCAAGCGTGCTCAACCGGAAAGCCGTAGCGCAAAGTGAAAAGAACCGTCATGCCGCCGAGAGCGCCTTGCGCGATGACTGCGCCCAAAGCGGCCACGCCGAGCCAGCGCACCGAGGAGCGTTCATCTTTGAGCCACAGCCATGCCGCGAGAAGGATGGTGAGCAAGCCTACGGTGGCGGCGATGACGCGATGCGAGTGCTCGTAGATGATTCCGCCAACCATCGGCGGAGTGACTGTCCCGTAGGAAAGCGGCCAATCCGGGACGGAGAGGGCCGCGTCATTAGACGTCACCAGTGCGCCGGCAACAAGCAACAAAAGCGTGCAGCTCGCCACGAAGAGGGCGAAGCGATGCAGGGCCGGATTGTAGGGTTGCGTCATCGGGAGAAATCCAGACGAACTTCACGATGCCGGGGCGCAACATCCTTCCATTTCGACAGAGAGCAACGCTTCGCCTCCGCGAAGATTCACAGAGTTAGTCGCCAGCGGCCGCAGCCTTGAACGTGAAGGTAACGGCCTTCGACTCTTTCGGGCCAATCGTCACCGTCTGGTTGGAAGTGCCATATTTCTCGTGCCAGGCCTCGATGGTGTACGTGCCGGGCGGCAGATTCTTCAGCTCGAAACTGCCGTTGCCGCCGGTGACCTGGAAATACGGATTCTTAAACACGGCGATGTAGCTCTTCATCCATGGATGGATGTTGCACTTGACCGGGACCGAGATTTCTTCGCGCGCGAACGCGTCTTCGATGTTGGGCGCGCCGGCCACCTGGGATTTGTTCCACTCGCGGTTGTTCCTAGGCACCGGGTGAATATTGTGAGTCGTCTTGTCGGCGTTGACCACGCTCAAGGCCTGCCCAGCCATTAACGCGATGACGTGGGGCGTATACATGCAGCCCTTCTGGCTGAGCTCGACAGGGGCCTTGGGCACGTCGAAGGTCCGGCCCCCGAGACCATCCTTGACGTACACGATGACGTTGGCGAGATCGCCCTTCGCATCGGCCACGACTTCCTCATCGGAAGCGCCGCCGGGATGTTGCGAGTTGCAGTAGGCATCGGCAGCCATATTGATCTTGCGCGCTTTCGGGGCTGCGCCCTCGAGCTTTACCGAGCCGGTTACCGAGCCGGCCGTGGCGGCATCCACGGGCGTGGCTGCCGGAGCGGCGGTGGGCGCCGGTGCCCTTTCCGACGATTCCTCTTTCTTGCCGCAACTCGCCAGCAGAGTAGCGAGCAATGCGGCTGATACGACGGCAAAACCAAATCGTGCATTCATGGCTTGCACCTTCCTCCTCTTTTACGGATTCGTTCCCGAGCGCCCGCCCTTCCGGACTGGACGGGTGGTGGTCACTTCTTACCGCCGCCGCCCGCGGCGCCTGCCGCGTGAGTGCGGCCGAGCAGTGAGCGTTGCTCTTCCGGAGTCAACTGGAACATATAGCGTACCAGAAGATCGGCATGGTCCTTCGCATATCCATGGAAACTCGCCGGGAGCGGCCCGGAGAATACCCAGCGGCCAGCTTCGCGATGGAACAGACCGGACGGCATAGCGGTCCCCGGAGCGATTTTGGCCGGGTCGGTGATCCAGCGGGTGGTCCACGCAGGCTTCAAGCGTTCGCGAGCCAGCAGGAAATTCGGCGCAATGGCGTTTTTGTCGTGAGCCGGATCGCCTGTCGCGTGGCATTTCAAGCACGGCGCAGACGTGCTGGTGAATAGCTGGCGCGCCATGGTGCGCTCAGGCTCGGTCAGCGGGTCGAGCTTGGGTGGAATGTAGGGCTGCACCTGCGAACTCATTGCCGCAAAGAAGCGGACCAGCTTCTGAATTTCGTCATCGGAGAAGCTGAATGTCGGCATGCGCACCTGCAAGTACGAGCGGACGCCGTTTCGATGCACATCCGTCGTGCTGAGCGGCGGATTGGCCAGAAATCGCTGCAGCCAATTGGGATCGACGCGCGCGCCCTCGCTGGTGAGCATCGGCGGCAAATTTGATTTGTCCTCGCCCTGGTACATCGACAGGTCTTGCAGAACGGACTTCTGCCCGACGCGGATCTGGTGGCAGCCCATGCAGTTGTACTTGCTTACGATCCACCAGCCTTCTTGAATGTCGTGGCGCTGGTCGCTGGGCTTGTACATGTATTCGGGCGGGAAAATCGGGTCCACGCTGCCAAGGAGGAATGTGGTGAGCGCGTTGATGTCGGCCGGGGTGACGTTCGGCTTCGGCATCTTGAGGATGGCGT
>WNGH01009956.1_pt1 | contig 13878 bp, 10 predicted proteins | sample 5400631 | NCBI WGS metagenome assembly WNGH01 (sample SAMN13153373, study PRJNA577476) | soil metagenome | isolation source: 115 cm soil or saprolite under Garry oak tree replicate 1 | place: USA:California | collected 2016-06-15
AGCTGGCCCGTATCGTACACGAGGCCGGTTTTGTATCTGTAGAGGGAGTTTTACTGGACCTCGGGTTCTCCTCGTACCAGGTGGATGACCCACAGCGTGGCTTCTCCTTCAGCGCAGATGGCCCGCTGGATATGCGGCTTGACCAGTCGCAAGCAGAATCGGAATCGGCAGCCGACATCGTCAACAGCGCCAGCGAGCAGGAACTGGCAGATATATTCTGGCGCTACGGCGAGGAAAAGCGCTCGCGGCAGATCGCGCGGCGCATCGTGCGGCAGCGCGAACGAGGCGCAATCACACGTACAGCGCAGTTGGCACAACTGGCAGCCGCCGGTGTTCCCTATAAACCGGGAACAATACACCCGGCGACCCGCGTCTTCCAGGCGCTGCGCATAGCGGTAAACCATGAACTGGAGCGATTGGAAAAGGTGCTCCCACAAATACTGGACGTGTTAAGCATGAACAAAGCTCTGCTTGCCGGCGGGCAGGATGAGCCAGGAAGATCGGGTGGAAGAATGGTAACGATTGCATTTCATTCATTGGAGGATCGTTTAATCAAAGAATTTATGCGGCGCGAGGCAAAAGACTGCCTCTGCCCGCCTCACGTACCGGTTTGCGTGTGTGGTCACAAAGCTCGACTGCGCCTGCTTACACCCAAACCCGTTACGCCGGCCGTCGAGGAAGTTACTGCCAATCCCCGCGCCCGCAGCGCCAAACTGCGGGCCGCTGAAATAGTTGTTGGCTCGTAGTGCGTCACACAATCCGTAAAGAATGCAGCTTATGTATCGCCTGAATAACCGGACTGGTGCGCTGAGAGCGGTACCGCCAAAGCCCATTGTAGCCGCGAAACAACGCCGACAACTACATCCCTTCTTCTTCCACATGGGACCTGTGGCGTTGAGTATCAGCAGCGTATTGCTGATCGGCTTAATGGCTCTTCTCTACCTTGCCCAACTCGGGCAGGCCGTCGCCGCCAATCAGAGACTTCAGGACCTGCATAGGCAGCAAATCATACTACAACGGCAGGATCAGGACCTGGCATACCAGATCGCGCAGGAGCAATCACCCACGTATATCGCGCAGCATGCACAAGCCCATGGCCTGGTTCCGGCAGATCCAAAAACTGTGCGGGTGGTGGTGATACCACACCTGAAACCTATTCCGGCCGATGACCGGCCTATTCAACCATAGCTGACCAGGTATTAGGCGTAGAGAGGCAGACGGATAAGAGATGAGTGTAGAACTGCGACGCGTACGCAATCGGCAAATGCTCATCTTCATGTTAGTCTGTGTCGCGATGCTCTCACTGTTGGGACGCCTCTATTACTGGCAGGTGCTCCAGTCACAGGATGGGTATCGCCTGGCGCAGCTTGCGAATGCCGAGCATACGCAAAATATCGTACTCAATGCGCCGCGTGGCCTCATCTATGATGCACAGGGCCATATTCTTGCAACCAACGTCGTACGCGATGATGTCTATATCGAGCCAATCCAGTTCTCGGTAGACCATCCTGACAATTTTCAGAGTGATCTGGCAGCATTGGTAGCTACGCTGCACAACATTCTGCCTGGGGTCCAGGTGAACCAGTTGTACAGAGATTTCAATCTCGATGTGCAGACCGTGCGTATCGCTGTTCGCATCGACCCGCAGCAGAGCAGGCGTCTGCAAGCTCTACACCTGGAAGACGTCTTTCTGGAGCCGCGCACCTGGCGCATCTACCCGGCAGGCAGTCTGGCAGCCCAGGTGTTAGGGTACGTCACACAAAATGACAACGACAACCATGGTGAGTATGGCATCGAAGGCCAGTACGAGGCGCTGCTGGCGGGCAAGCCGGGCAGCCTCACCTCGGAGACCGACCTGAATGGCAACCCGCTCATCGTGGGAGCAAGTTCGGAGCAACCCGCAGTTGCGGGAGCCAACCTGGTATTGACCATTGACAGCGCGGTCGAGTACATGGTACAGACAGCCCTGGCGGCCGCCGTGCAGCAGTTGCAGGCGCAGAGTGGAACGGTGGTCGTTATCAACGCTCGCACGGGCGCGCTTGTGGCGATGGCAGGTGAGCCGACCTTCGACCCCAACCAGTACGGCAGTTTTGCCACCCAGTTGGGTTGCCTGGGCAGCGAAGAGGTTTTCTTCAACCCGGCTCTGTACTGCGCCTACGAACCGGGTTCGACCATGAAGGTGGTCACCATGGGGGCAGCGCTCGACCAGGGGCTGATCACCCCGGACACGACATTCAATGACCCGGGGTACATCAAATTTCCCGGTGTGCCTGTGGTGAAGAACTGGGATAATAAAGGATACGGCACGGAAACGATGACGCAGGTGATCGAACATTCCGCCAATGTCGGAGCCGCCTATGTCGCATACAAAATCCTGGGGCCGGACCGTTACTATCCTTACCTGGACCGTTTTGGTTTTGGCAAGCCTGCGGGCATCGATGGCCCCGAGGCAGCGGGGTTTTATCGCACACCTGGTTCCGCCGACTGGTCGCCCAGCGACCTGACACGCCAGGCTTTTGGTCAGAGTATCCTGGCTACGCCACTCCAGGTGGCAATGGCTTACGAGGCGATTGCCAACGGCGGGGTGATGATGCGCCCCTACCTGGTAGCCTCGCTTGACAATAACGGGCATATCACGGCGACGCAGCCGCAGGCGGAGCGGCGGGTAATCAGTACGCAGGCGGCACAGTTGTTGACGGGAATGCTTGAGCATTCCGCTACGCAGGGGTATGCCCAGCCGGCCCAGCTCCCCGGGTACAGCATCGCGGCCAAGACCGGCACGGCGACGACACAGGGTATCTCTGCGAGTGAGACAGAGGCTTCGCTGGCGGGCTTCATTCCCGCGTCGAACCCGCAATTTGTTATCCTGGTCAAGCTGGATCGGCCGCAAGAGACCATTTATGGCAGTACGGCGGCGGCTCCACTCTGGAAAGCCATCGCCCAGCAACTGATGTGGTACTATCATGTGCCACCCGACCAACCCTGACATAGGGGCAGGTAATGATCTTACAAGGATAGGTTTTTTCTAGCAGGTTCCAGGAGCGGCAGCCCCTGGCAGTCTAGTCGGATGTAATGCTAGCATCACCCTGTTGATTTCCTAGCAGGGTCCAGGGACGGCAGCCCTGGCGGTCTAGTCAGTTGTTAAGCTAGCATCACCCTGTTGATTTCCTAGCAGGGTCCAGGGGCGGCAGCCCCTGGCGGGGGTTTGGGGGTATCCCCCAATCTCCTCTTCCCTTCGCCGCCGCAGGCGGCGAGCCGGAGAAAACCTACCCCTGAAAGCAGGCAATAGTTCCTGCCCGGGCCAATGATCTATCACTGTGTGACTGGTATTAGTATAATAGAAAATTCGTTCTAAGTCAAGTCGAAATATGAGTAATTTATGGTGCGAGACACGAGCAGACAAGGGAATAGTGGCGTCAAGCAGCCATTTATGCGCTCTCCTGCATTGGAGTCGATGAAGCGCGAGCAGGTTGCACGGCGACCCGTGAGAAGTGGTAAAGGCCCTCCAGCGCGGCACCGTCGCGTGACCATGGGTACAGTGGGCTATACTGCTGGGAAGACGATGGTCAATCATGCAGCCTCAGGTAAGCCGCTGAAAAGCCTGCCTCGTCGCTCCGCTCCACCCGTAAGAATGGCCGTCACCAGCGCCGCGGCCTCACTGCCGAAGCCACAGCGCACAGGTATAACGGCAGGCTGGCGCTTGCGAACGCCATGGGAGCAGGAGCAACAACCCGCCGTCCAGGTCATCAGCGAGGAAGAGCAGAAGAAGCTCTCCGCGTTAGAAGCGCGCCTTCCGCGTGTGGCGGGTAAGATAGATTCCTGGCTGCTGATCTCCGTACTGGCCCTTGCCTGCATCGGCATAGTCATGGTCTATAGCGCGAGTTCTTTTATCGCGGCCCGCTATTACGGCGACGCCTCGTACTACCTGCAGCGCGAGTTGATGTGGTTCGCCCTGGGCATCATCGCTCTGCTGGTCACAATGCGCATCGACTATCGCCGCTGGCGGCGTTTCTCACTGCTCGGCATGGTGATGATCTTGCCACTGCTGATAATCGTACTCAAGTTTGGCGTCAACGTATATGGGGCGTCCCGCTGGATCGCCGTCGGCTCATTTTTATCCTTTCAGCCCAGTGAGCTGGCCAAGCTGGTGCTGGCCCTGTACATTGCGGATTGGCTGGCGCGTAAGGGCAACCAGGTGAGTAGCTTCCTCTATGGCCTGGCTCCCTTCGTCATCCTGGTGGGAGTCGTTCTAGGATTGGTGTTGCTGGAGAACGACATGGGTACCGCCATTATCATAGCTGGTTTTGCCACCGCAATGTTTTTTGCGGCAGGAGCCAATATCGTGCAATTCCTGCTGGCGGCGGCCTGCGGCGGGTTAATTTTCCTGGCCGAAGCCTTCAAGGGTTATCGCTTTTACCGTTTAGAGGGCTTCCTGGACCCGTTCAAGAATATTACAAGCATCAACCTGCAGCTCTACCAGTCATTGCTGGCGTTGGGATCGGGTGGGTGGTTTGGCCTGGGACTGGGGGCCAGCCGCCAGAAAACGGGCTATTTGCCGTTGCCATATACGGACTCGATCTTTGCCATTCTTGGCGAGGAACTGGGCTTTATCGCTTGCGCTGCCGTCGTGGTACTCTTTCTGTCGCTGGCGTTTCGTGGGTTTAGACTCGCCAGGCGCGCGCCAGACATGTACGGCTCACTGCTGGCGACCGGCATCACGACCTGGCTCGTACTGCAGGCTATGATCAATATAGGAGCTGCGACCGGGAGCATTCCCTACACAGGTGTCCCGCTCCCGTTCATCAGCTTTGGCGGCTCATCGCTTGTCGTCTCGTTAGCGGCTGTCGGCGTGCTGCTCAATATCTCGCGCTACATCCAGGAACCCGAGGCGCCAGCGCTCTCACGCCGCACCATCACCATGGGCCTGCGCAAGACAAAAACGTAGGGGGTGCAGGGGACGCAGTCCCCCTGCCGGGGCACGGGGTGTCCCCGCTAAACCCTCCTCTGGCCTGCGCAAGGCAAAAACATAGGGGGTGCAGGGGACGCAGTCCCCCTGCCGGGGCACGGGGTGTCCCCGCTAAACCCTCCTCTTTCTCGCCCGTCGCCGCAGGCGACATGAGAATGTACCTGAATAGGTACACAAAAAATAGATTACAACGGTATAGTATGCGAGTACTAGTATCAGGCGGAGGTACCGGGGGCCACATCTATCCGGCCCTGGCGGTAGCGACGCACTTACGGCAGGAGTATCAAGCCGAAATCTTGTATCTCGGCAGCGACGATGGCCTGGAGACCGAGCTGGCGCCGGCAGCAGGTTTCCCAGTGGCTACCGTCAAAGCAGGTAAGTTGCGGCGCTATATCTCGTGGCAGACGCTCACCGGCCTGGCGCGTGTGCCGGCGGGTATAGCCCAGGCCATCGGCGTTGTGCGGCGTTTCCAGGCTCAGGCCGCCTTTACCAGCGGTGGTTATGTAGCGGTTCCGGCGTCGCTGGCAGCCCGTCTCAACGGCGTCCCGCTGTTGATGCACCAGCAGGATGTGCCGCCCAACCTGTCGAACAGGATGATTGCGCCGCTTGCCACGCGCATCTCGGTGGCCTTCGCGGATTCGGTGGCCTACTTCCCGGCCCGCAAGACCGTGCAGTTGGGCAACCCGGTGCGGCAGGCGGTCCTGGATGTGCGCCAGACATCGCCGCAGCAGGCTCGTAGTACGTTGGGATTTGACGCGGCATTACCGCTGCTGCTTGTAACGGGCGGAAGCCAGGGCGCGCGACACCTGAACCAGGTGGCATGTCAGGCCCTTCCAGGCCTGCTGGCGCAATGCCAGGTGTTGCACATCAGCGGCAGGGGACTCTTTGACGAGACCCGCGCCTTATCCGAGCGCGAGCTGGCAGGGATGGATGAAGCCGCGCGGCAGCGCTACAGGCTGGAACCCTACCTGGATGCGCAGATGCCGCTGGCGTTGCAGGCGTCAGACCTGGTGGTGTGCCGCGCCGGTGCGGCAACCTTGAGCGAACTGGCGGTACTAGCTAAGCCGGGTATTCTCGTCCCGCTGCCACCGGCTATAGGTGGCTCGCCGCAGGAGGCGAACGCAGCCATGTTTGGTCGTAAGCAGGCGGCCCAGGTCATCCGCAACGATGATCTACAGCCGCAGGTCCTTGTAGAGCGTGTCGTATCAATAATGTCATCTAAAACATTGAAAGAAACAATGGCCAATGCCGCGCTCGCCCTTGCCAGGCCGCAAGCAGCGCAAGAGATCGCGGCAGCAGTAATTCAAATCGCGAAAGCACGTTAAGCAGTGAAGAACTCTCGTTTGCATTTCATGGGTATAGGCGGCCAGGGCATCTCGGCAGTAGCGCAGATGGCGCAGCTTACTGGGAGTGTGGTAACGGGCTGCGATCAATCAGCCTCGGCAACCACCAGAGCCCTGGAGAGCGTTGGCATACCGGTGCAGATCGGCCATAGCCCTGAGCACCTGCTCGATGCCGATGCCCTGATCTACGTGCCTGCGGTCGTGGCGCTCAATCCCGCTAACCCGGAACTGCTTGCCGCCAGGGCACGTGGCATGCAGGTGATGACCTGGCAGGAAATGCTGGGCGAGTTGATGCGCGGGAAGTGTACCCTTTCGGTCAGCGGCGTCCACGGCAAGGGGACGACCACGGCTCTACTCGCGCTGATGCTCGTCGATGCCGGCCTTGATCCCACGTGCGAGGTAGGGGCCATCGTCCCGCGCTTCAATGCCAACTATCGCCTGGGCAAGGGGCAGTACTTTGTGAACGAGGCCGACGAGTTCAATCACAACTTCTGGCACTATCATCCGAGGTTGGCGGTTGTGACCTCGATCGAATTCGAGCACCCGGAGTTCTTTGCTGACTATAATGCCTTTCTCGCAGCCTTTGAACATTTTATTCGCGGCATGGATATGCGGGGTGACTGGCCGCTGCCGCCGACGCTCATCTTGAATACCGATAGCCCTGGCTGCCTCGAACTGTTTGAGCGGCTCAGCGACTGGCCTGGACGACTCTTGACCTACTCGGTGGAAGGCATGTCGCCCTCCCTAAATGTAGGGGCGGGGCTTGCCCCCGCCCTGTCGGCCCTGCCAACCCTGGCATACCAGGCCTACGACGTAAAGCTGGACGGAGAGACCAGCTTCCGGGTCCGCTCCCGGCAGGATGACGCGCTGCCGGTGGATAGAACTATTCGCCTGCAGTTGCCGGGTATCTATAACGTTCAAAATGCGCTGGCGGCCTTGACCGCCGCTCGTGCTGTAGGTATCGATCCCGCAGTGATCGTGAGAACGCTTGAGAGCTTTGGCGGCATTAAACGGCGCTTCGAACTGCGTCACCAGGGGCCGCTGCCAACGGATGAGCGTACGCTCGATGTCATCCTCGTTGATGACTATGCGCACCATCCCACGGCCATCGCCGCCGCCCTGGAGGCCGCGCGTAAGCGCTTTCCTGGCAGAAGGTTGGTCGCGGTTTACCAGCCGCATATGTTCAGTCGTACAAAGACCTTTTTTGATCAGTTCTTGCACACCTTTGACCTGGCGGATGTCGCGCTCATTGCTGACATTTTCCCAGGGCGTGAGCATGACACGGGCCTCATTTCTGCGCGAGACCTGGTGGAGGCCATGGCGAAACTCCCCACCTTCGCGCGGCAGGGCAAACAGGTGATGCACAGCGGAGACGTGCAGGCAACTCTACGGTTGTTGAAACATATATTACGTTCCGGGGATGTGGTGTTAATTATGGGAGCAGGGGATATCTATACCGTTACAGAGATGTTATTGCAAAATGCGTCCAGGGGAACGCGCAAGACGTTCGATGCCGATCTTGCCTATGCCGAGCTGTACCCGCACTTTCGGGAGCGCGTGCGGCGCGGCGAGCCGCTGGCACGCCATGGCACCTTCGGTGTCGGCGGCCCCGCAGATGTGTGGGTCACGCTTGACTCCGCCGAAGAACTGGTCGGCATCGTGTGCCAGTGTATCGAGCAGCGCTGGCCGCTGCTGGCCGCTGGCAATGGCACCAACGTACTCTATGCAGATGCCGGTGTGCGAGGTATTGTCGCCCGCCTCGCCTTCAATAGCTACAGCATTGAAGAGCGCGGCGATGGCACTGCCCTCCTGGTGGCGGGCGCTGGGGTGAGCTGGCCCCGGCTGCTGAACGAGCTGGCCCCCCTTGGCTGGGGTGGCTTAGAGTTCGGCCCGGGCATTCCAGGGACTCTTGGCGGCGGCGTGATCAGTAATGCGGGTGCGCATCACGGCAATATGGGGCAGGTCCTGGAGTGGGTCGAAGTGCTGGATGCGCGCAGCGACTTCGAAGGCCAGCCAGCAGTGCCGACGATACGGCGCTACCAGCATGACGAGCTGAACCTGGCCTATCGCCATAGCCGTTTCCGCGCGTACCGCCGCATCCAGTTCGATCAGCGTGGCTATCCCCTGGTTGCCCCGCGCGCACTGATCGAACCGGGTGAAATCATTATGCAGTTGGGCATACGTCTTCACCGCGAGGACCCACAGAAACTGCGTGCAACTATTGAGGAATATAAACAACATCGTAAGAGGACTCAGCCGCCGCAGCAGAGCGCGGGCTCAGTCTTTAAGAATCCTGTAGGTGATTATGCAGGCCGCCTCATTGAGCAGGCTGGTTTGAAGGGGATGACCCACGGCAAAGCGCAGATTTCGCAGCGCCACGCCAACTTTATCGTCAACCTGGGCGGCGCCAGCGCCGCCGATGTAGCAACACTGATCATGATAGCTCACAACCGCGTCCACGAGCAGTTTGGGGTAGACCTGGAACTTGAGGTCGAGTTACGCGGCGAGTGGGAGGCACCACAATGACTATGGAACAGAAAAAAACACAACTAAAAGAGCAGACAGCCTATCATCCCTACTATAGCAAGAAACGCCATATCCCTTCGGAGCCGGCTCTCCATCCTTCCGGGAGAAATTCGGCTCCCGTAATGGCTTCGACTCCCCTAGGGGCTTCTGTTCCCGTACTGTTGGTGACCGCTCGCACGCGTGTGCGTGTCGTCACGATGCCGGAGCAGCCGGTTCGGCCGACCCCATCGCATGTACTGGCTGAGCGTCGACAGCGACTGCGCAGCAGGCATGGGAAACCGGCAGCCTACACTATAATGGTGCAGCGTAGCCTATCTCAGACGGATGTAACCCCCTCAAACGGGCGAATGCGCGCAATCCAGCCTGAGCAGCCCCAGCCGCGGCACAATGATTCGCATATACCGGTGCGCAGTGGGCGGCGCAGGCGTCGCGGAGCCTTCGTCGCAAAGCTGCTGGGCTTCTTTGCAGTCCTGGTAATCACTATGCTGGGCGTCAATTTCGCCCTGACCAGCCCGGCATTGCGCGTGCAGCAGGTGAGTGTGGTAGGTACACAAAATCCTATAGTCATTGGCAGCATCCAGCATATGGGCGTGCAGGGCCAGAACATTTTTTTGATCGATACAGCAGCTCTGGCGGCACGTATCGAAGCTTTGCCACAGATAGCTTCTGCGACCCTGGCGAAACAGTGGCCCAATGCCTTGACAGTGACGGTAGTTGAGCGCACCCCCGTGCTGCTCTGGCAAACGAAATATGGCACCTACAGCGTGGACAGGCTGGCGGTGGTGATAGCCCCTGCCAGCCAGACGCTAACCGCGCGTGGCCTGCAAACGCTTGTGGACGTGCGCGGTCGACAGGTCGGGCTATCTAACCAGCCCATTGGCCCTGGAATCCGCTTAAGCCAGGCCGATGTAGCCTTTGCGCTGCAGGTGTTTGCGAGTCTGCCACAGGTGACAGGTACCTTTATATTGCGTTACGACGTGGGAATTCCTGTGGGTGTAGCAACCTCCGGTGGAAACGGCTCGTTCATAGTCGTCAGCCCCCATGGCTGGATAGCCTACCTGGGCGGCGCCAGTGATGCCAACCCCCTGTCCAACCGGCTGCATGAGCTTCAGCAGATTCTCGCGCTCGCCCAAAAGCAGCAGCTCAACGTGGCTACCATCGACCTGCGCTTTGGCCTGCGCCCCATCTTTACATTGAAATAATCGTAGAAACGCGTCCCACATTTGGACCGCCCGGTAAGGAGCGTATATCGTGCAAGAGCGGGTGATCGTCGGAATCGACGTAGGAACAACAAAAATCTGTGTTCTTGTTGGCGAGCTGGACCGCGACGGGAAGCTGAATATTGTTGGCGTTGGCACCTGCCCTTCACAGGGGTTGCGCCGTGGGGTTTACCACCGCTTACGTGGGCATAGCTGGTGGACACATCAGTTCGGAGAATAGCAAGGGCTTTGTCGCCATCTCCCCCAGTCACCGCGATATCATCCAGAACGATATCAGCCGGGCTATCGAGGTTGCGCGCGCCATTGCTATCCCCGCGAACCGCGAGGTGATCCACGTCATTCCACGTGGCTATGTGGTGGATGGACAGGAAGGTATCAAAAATCCCATTGGCATGTCCGGTTTCCGCCTGGAGGTGGAAACCCACATCATCACTGGCGCGGTTTCATCTATTCACAACCTGATTAAGTGTGTGCATAAGGCAGGAATTGAGATCGAAGACCTGGTGCTGGAGCCACTTGCATCCAGCGAAGCTGTGCTGGTTGATGGCGAGACTGACCTTGGGGTAGCCCTGGTCGATATCGGTGGCGGTACGACCGATATCGCCGTCTTCGCCGATGGCGCTATCTGGCAGACGGTCGTGTTGCCCATCGGTGGCAACCACATCACGAGCGATATTGCTATCGGCTTGCGTTTGCCCTTTGGCGTAGCGGAAGAACTCAAAGTCACCTACGGTCACTGCAATCCTGCCACTATCGCTGCTAATGACATGATTGACCTGTCACATTTCATGCCGAACACCAATGACCTGGTACCGCGCAAATTACTCGCAGAGATCATTCAGGCCCGCGTGGAAGAACTGTTTGAGATGGTACACGAGGAAATCAAGAAATCTGGTTACGATGGATTGCTGCCGGCTGGCCAGGTGCTGACCGGTGGCACCTCCGAGTTGCCGGGTATTCTGGAACTGGCAGGACAAACACTTGATTTGCCCACGCGTCTTGCCTCCCCGGTGGGCCTGTATGGCCTGGCCGACTCCATCAGTCGCCCGGCCTACTCCACCGCGGTGGGTTTGCTGCTGTGGGGCTTGCGCCATACCTCGCTGCTTATCGACGAGCAGGAGCAAGAAGAAAGTGGCTCAAGGAGTTTCCTGGCTCGTATAGGCCGCTGGTTACGTGCGTTTATTCCGTAGTAGGTCCCCGATTTATCGAGGGACGAGGAGGCCACGAAAATGGTATTAATGGGAAATCACCCGGTTGAAGGCTTTGCGCAGATCCGCGTTGTCGGCGTCGGCGGCGGCGGTAGCAATGCGGTGAACCGCATGATTCAAGCCAGCATGTCGGGTATCGAGTTCATCGCCCTCAACACCGACGCCCAGGCTTTGTTGATGACGCAGGCTCCGCATTGGATCCGCATCGGTGACAAGCTCACTCGTGGCCTCGGCGCTGGCGGCAATCCCAGCATTGGGGCCAAGGCCGCGGAGGAGAATATAGAGGACATCCACGAAGCCCTCAAAGGCTCCGACATGGTCTTCATCACCGCCGGTATGGGCGGTGGTACCGGCACAGGCGCCAGCCCCATCATCGCGCAGATCGCCCGCGAACTCGGCGCGCTGACGGTCGGTGTGGTCACTAAGCCCTTCACCTTCGAGGGTAACAAGCGCCGCATGGCGGCTGAGGAAGGTATTGCCAACCTCAGGCAGCATGTGGACACGCTGATCACCGTGCCCAACGACCGCCTCTTGCAGGTCGCCGACAAGAAGATGCCGCTCTCCGAGGCCTTCCGCCTCGCCGATGATGTGCTGCGCCAGGGCATTCAAGGCATCAGCGACCTGATCACCGTGCCCGGGCTGATTAACCTTGACTTTGCCGACGTGAGGGCCATCATGTCGACGGCCGGCTCAGCGCTGATGGCCATCGGCGAGGCAGGCGGCGACAACCGCGCGGTCGATGCAGCGCACCTTGCCATTTCCAGCCCCTTGCTGGACATCGATATTGCCGGGGCTCGCGGCGTGCTGTTCAACATCACCGGTGGTCTCGACCTGACCCTCTACGAGGTGAACGAGGCGGCCGACATCATCAGCAAGGCAGCTCACCCGGAGGCGAACATCATCTTCGGGGCCGTTCAGGACAACGCTTTTGATGGCAAGGTCAAGATCACGGTGATCGCTACAGGCTTCGATGGACAGGGCCGCGGCCGTATCCCTTCACTGTCTCAAAATCAGGGACGTGTGGAGTACAATCGCAGCATGTTCTATCCATCTCAAACGCCTGTAGCTGCAGGCAACGGCAGCGCACCGCTGCGACAGCAGCAGCCGGGCATGCCACAGGCATATGGCGCTATGCCTGTGACGCCCCCGCCGGTGAACATCTCGCATGTCTCAAATCACCCGACAGGCCCATTGCGCTCGGCTGCGCATGCGCGGCAGCGTCCCTCCATGCAGGATGCGCTGCGGCCTCCCGGGCAGCCTGGAGTACATGGCGTAGCAGAGGAGGATGTGTACGGCCTGGATACCGGATCGGATGCTTTTGCGGATATGGCAGATAGCGAAAGACGGTTGCCAGCCCCGGAGCCGGAGGCCCAGCCCGCGCAGCGCCCTGCCGCTCCCAGCGAGCAGCGCCCGCAGCGCCCGATCCGCCGTCCCGACCCCAAGGTGCTCGATCTTCCGCGCGGCAGCCGTAATGCGCCTCCCGGCGACGCCATCGACATCCCCGCCTTCCTGCGCAGGCGCTAATCGCCACGCATACAATTGAAAAAACCTGGCGGAGGCTAGCCTCCGCCAGGAATCACACGTGGGCAAATAGCCCGCGCTAGCAAATTCACGTACAAATCTTAGAAATCAGCCCGGACCCACTCTGTTGCGTGTCCTGCCCAGCTCGCCCGGAATATCTATCGGATTAACCCGATTGACTATGACCCTCACGCCCGGGATGGTGATCAACTCGCGCTCCAGCCGGTTCTTCATCTCGTTTGTTGGGACCTCGCCGTACAGGTTGACGATATAGTTCTCGACCAGCGCGTAAACATCCTTCGCTCCTTCGAGCTTCCCGGCTGCCTTCAGGCTCTCGATACGCGCGTTGACGGCATTTAATAGAGCGTCTTCGGCGACAAGGAAGTTCTTGACATCGACCACGCCCGGCAGCTGCCGTAGAGCCCTTTCGAGTTCTTCGCGCTGTGCTTCCAGCTCGACCTTTCCGTACAGCGCCAGTACCACACCCGTGCCCAGATCCTCTTCAATCTCTATATGCACAGGATGCGCGCTCCATTCTGTACTGCTGAGGGTCACGATGCCTTCTGCCACCGCCTCGGCGCGTTGCAGCACGGCCTGCGCCAGCGTAGTCGGCCCGCCCGCTGCCCCGCCATAAGAGGTGGCCTGGTATGCCCGCCCGGCATGTTCCTGGGGCGCCATTGGATCTTCTAATCCCAAACCCAGGATAGCAATCAGTACGAGAGGGATAGCAATAACCAGGATCCAGGGGGAAGAATCGATAAAGAGAAATCCTGCTATACACAAGAGCAGCGCCGCGCTCAAAATGATGGGCCAGAAACTGGGATTGGGTAGGTGGATATGGCCCTCTTCCTCTGCCGCGAGGTCAAATATCCCCTGGTCTTCTTCCGGTGCAATCGCCTGTTCTGGCATGGCAGTCAAATGAACTTTCTGAAGAGGACTACTCATAAAAAAGCTCTCGCCTTCCTTCGCGAATGGTGTGCAGCCCGTTGGCCTCTGTTTGCCTCAGATCTTACTACTAAGCATACCAGGATTGGTGTCCTCTTGCAAGCATCCATACTCTTGACTGTTATTCAACCGGCCACACCTGTACCGTC
>WNGH01022493.1_pt1 | contig 13878 bp, 16 predicted proteins | sample 5400631 | NCBI WGS metagenome assembly WNGH01 (sample SAMN13153373, study PRJNA577476) | soil metagenome | isolation source: 115 cm soil or saprolite under Garry oak tree replicate 1 | place: USA:California | collected 2016-06-15
CGTCGCCGACGTCTTCGACGCGCTCACCTCCGCGCGCTCCTACCGTCCAGCGCTCACGCGCGAGGCGGCGCGCGCCCAGCTCGTGGAGGAGGCCGGGCGCACGCTCGACGAGACGGCGGTGGCGGCGCTCCTCGGCGTGCTCGAGCTGGAGGAGCGCTGAGCGTGTACGCGATCGCGCGTCCCTGGGAGCCGCGGCCGGGCGGACTGCTGTCCGGCGCGCCGTTGCCGCTGCTCGTGGCGCTCGGCGTGCTCACCGCCGGCGCCGGCGCCCTCGCGAGAGCCGAGCTCGTCCCGCTGACGCCCGCGCGCGCGCTCGGCGCGGGCGGCGCCCAGGGCGCGCTGCTGGCTACGGCCGTCGCATGGGCGGCGTCCCGTGGCGGGCCGGCGCCCTGGCTGGCGGCGACGGTCGTGCTCGCGGGCGCCGTGGGCGCGGCCCTGTCGCCGCTCGGCGCGCTCGCATATCTCGCCGCGCCCGTGTGGGTTTGGCTGGAGCGTGCCAGGCTCCCGGGGCTCGGGCTCGCGCGCGCGCCGGCCGGTCTGGTCGTGGCGGGCGCGGCGCTGGGCGCGCTGCTCGGCGCGCATCTGTTCGTGACGGCGTCGCTCACGCTCGGTTACAGCGGGCGCGTGCCGACGCTGGAGGGCCTGGCGCCGTGGCTCGCGTACGACGTGGGCGGCAACGTGCTCACGACCGAGGCGTTCTTCCGCGGCGCGCTGTTCGATCGCGCGCAGCGCCGCTGGCCGTTCCCGGCCGCCGCCGCCCTCGTGACCGCGGTCTGCCTCGTGCGCTACCTGGTCGATCCGCTGCTGCCGCGCAGCCTCGAGGTCACCGCGGGCGCGGTCTTCTATCTCACGCTGCTCAGCCTCGCCAACTGCTGGCTCTACTGGCGCAGCGGCAGCATCGCGCCGGGCGTCGCCGCCGGCGTCGTGTTCTTCGTAGCGTACCGCCTGCTTCACGTCGTGCCGTGATCGCGAGCCGCCGGCCGACGGCGCTGCTCGCCGCCGGGCTCGTCGTCGTCATCACGGCCGGGCTCGCGGCCGCCGACGTGTCGCCGTCGACGCCGTGGCGGCATCTCTATCTCCTTCCCGTGCTGCTGGCCGGGCTCCGCTTCGGCGTGGCGGGCGGGCTCATCGCCGCGCTCGGCGCCGTGCTCGGCGTCGGCCCGTTCGTGCTGCGCGAGATCGAGGGCCACGGGCCGACGCGTGCCGCGGCCGAGGGCGTCGTCACCCTCGCCGTGCTCGCGGGGTCGGGCGCGCTCGTCGGCAGCCTCGCCGCTCGCGCGCGGCGCCAGCGCGAGCGCTACGAGACGCTGCGGGCCGTGCAGCGCGCGCTCGCCGAGCCCGCGCCGCTCGGCCGCGTCGCGGCCCGGCTGGCCGCGGTCCTGACGCGGCGGCTCGGCGTCGATGCGGCCGGCCTCGTGCTCGACGAGGGGCGCATCGTCGTGGGCGCCGACCGCCTCGATCCCCGCTCGCTGACCGCGCGCGTGCTCGCCCGACGCGAGCCTGTGTTCGTCACCGACGCGGGAACGGACGCCCGCGCGCGGCGCGTCGTCGTGGTCCCGCTGGCGAGTGGCGGCGAGACCGTCGGCGCCCTGGCCGTCGAGCGGCTCGGCGACGTCTCGCGCGAGGAGCGCGACGCGCTCGTGGGCTTCGGGGCGGCGGTGGGGTTGGCCCTGGACAACGCGCGGCTGGCGGCGCGGCAGCGCCGCTTCGCGGAAGAGCTCGAGCACAAGGTGGGCGAGGCGACGGCGCGGCTGGGGGAGATGGACCGGCTGAAGTCCGGCTTCGTCGCGCTGGCCTCTCACGAGCTGCGCACGCCGTTGACGGCGCTCCAGGGCTTCTCCGAGCTCCTGGCCACGCGGGCGTTCGCGCCGGTCGAGGTCCGGCGCCTGGCCGAGATCATGCGCGGCGAGATCGAGCGCCTCGGCCGCATCGTGAGCGACTTCCTCGACCTCGCCAGGCTCGAGCGCGGGCTCGCGCCGGCGATCCGCCGCGCGGTGCTCGATCCCGCGCCGCTCATCGCGGCCGCCGTCGAGCTCTTCCGGCGCACGCGCACCACGCACCGCCTCGAGCTGCACGTCGAGGGCGCGCTGCCCCGCGTGGACGCCGACGCCGACGCGCTCGACCGGGTGCTGAAGAACCTGATCAGCAACGCGCTGAAGTATTCGCCGCCCGGCTCCTGTGTGCGCGTGCGCGCGCGCGCCACCGACGGTGTGGTGGCCGTCGACGTGGAGGACGAGGGGCCGGGGATTCCCGCCGAGGAGCGCGCACGCGTCTTCGAGCCGTACTACCGCGTGCGCGAGACGGCGGGGCTGGGTCCGGGCACGGGCCTCGGGCTCTCGGTGGTCAAGTCGCTGGTCGAGGCTCACGGCGGAACCGTGCGCGCCGACGCCGCGCCCGGTTGCGGCACGCGCATGACGGTGATGTTGCCCGCGCTTCCTTGACACCCCGCGTCGTGCGCTTGTACTCTCGCGTGGTATGCCTCGACGCGACGAGATCGCAGAACGGATGGCCGAGGCCGTCGTCAAGCGGCTGACGACACGCAAGATCATGGACATCCGCGACGAGCCCGCCGCACGGGCCGCCATCCGCCATGTCGTGGTCGAAAATCTCGTCGCGGAGGCCGCGCTCGACGCCGACGCCCGCAAGCTCCTGCTCGAGCACGCCAAGATGATCAAGGACTCGGCCGCCGACTACCGGCAGCTCCTCGGCAAGGTGAAGGAGAAGCTCGCGCGCGACCGGGGATTCATCCTCTGATGCGGATGAGCCGCGAGCGCATCTTCTTCCTTGCCGAGCGGATCATGAAGGAGCTCGGCAACGTGCCGGGCGTGACCGTGAAGTCGCCCGACGATGTCCGGCCCGAGATCATCCGCGTGCTGACCGACGAGTCCAAGCTCGAAGAGTCGGTGGACACCGAGGTGCGCAAGACGCTCGCGTCCTACGCGCGGCCGATGCCCGAGGGCAGCCACGAGTGGGAAGTGCTCTACGAGAAGACGCGCGAGGAGGTCTTTCGCCGGAGGTTCCGGCTGTGACGCGGCTGGTGATCGGCGTCACCGGCGCCAGCGGCTCGATCTACGGCATCCGGCTCCTGGAGGTGCTCCGCGGCAGCGCGGACGTGCAGACGCACCTCGTGATCTCCGCCGCCGGCAAGCGGACGATCGTGGAGGAGACGAGCTACAGCGTCGCCGACGTCGAGGCCCTGGCCCACCACCGTTACGACGTGCGCGACATCGGCGCCTCGATCGCCTCCGGCTCCTTCCGCACCCTCGGCATGGTGGTCGCGCCGTGCTCGATCCGCACGGCGGCCGCCATCGCGTCCTGTCACAGCGATACGCTGGTGTCGCGCGCCGCCGATGTCACCCTGAAGGAGGGCCGGCCGCTGATCCTCGTCGTGCGCGAGACGCCGCTGCACCTCGGCCATCTGCGCGTCCTCACCTCCCTGGCCGAGATGGGCGCGGTGATCCTGCCGCCCATGCCCGCCTTCTACAATCGGCCGAAGGACCTCGACGACATCGTCAACCACACGGTGGCGCGCGTGCTCGACCGCCTCAACCTGCCGCAGGCGCTCGTCGCCGAGTGGCAAGGCGCCGCCCAGCGCGCGGCCCGGGACCGCCTCGATGCGCCGCGGGAGCGGCTGGATGACTGACCTCTCGGTCGTGATTCCGGTCTACAACGAGGAGGACAACCTCCCGCTGCTCTGGCCGGAGCTGCGATCGGTGCTGGAGGCCGAGGGCCTCGCGTTCGAGGTCGTGTTCGTCGACGACGGCAGCCGCGATCGCAGCGCCGAGATCATCCGAAGCCTGCGCGAGAGCGATCCGCGGGTGCGGCTCGTGCGGCTCAAGGCCAACGCGGGTGAGACGGCCGCCACCGACGCCGGCTTCCACGCCGCGCGGGGCCGCTGGGTCGTGACGATGGACGCGGACCTCCAGAACGATCCGCACGACATTCCCGGCCTCCTGCGCCACCTGGAGAGATGGGACGCGGTCACGGGCTGGCGCGTGAACCGCGGCGAGGGCGACTCGCTCGTGCGCCGCCTGTCCTCACGCGTGGCCAACGGCGCGCGGAACTGGCTCAGCGACGAGGTGATCCAGGACAGCGGCTGCACCTTTCGCGCGTTCCGGCGCGAGTGCCTGCGCGGCCTGATCCTCTATCGCGGCTTCCACCGCTTCATCCCGACGCTGCTCAAGATGCGCGGGTACCGCGTCCTCGAGGTGCCGGTGCGCAATCGGCCGCGCCGCTTCGGCCAGTCGAAGTACGGCGTGCTCAATCGCGTCTTCGTGGCCGCCGTCGATCTGCTCGTCGTGCGCTGGATGAAGTCCCGCACCCTGCACTACGAAGTCGCCGAGGATCTCGGCGGCGATCTCATCAGGGAGTAGGCCGGCGCCGTGAACGTCCTGCTCGTCGGCCTCGGCCGCTGGGGCGAAAAGCACCTGCGTGTGCTGCGCGAGCTCGGCGCCGTCGTCTGGGTGGCCGACGTCTCGCCGGCGCGCCTGACGTGGGCGGTCGGGCAGGGCGTGCCCGCGGATCGCACGACGACCGACTTCCGCGCCGCCCTCGGCGCCGTGGACGCGGTGGACATCGTCACGCCCGCCGACAGCCACCTCGCGCTCGCCTCCGCCTGCCTGGCGGCCGGCCGGCACTGCCTGATCGAGAAGCCCCTCACGGTGAGCGCCGAGGAGGGGCGGCGACTGGTCGCGGCCGCCGACGAGGCCGGGCGTGTCGTGCAGGTCGGTCACATCTTCCGCTTCCACCCCGTGACGGCGACGCTGCGCGCGGCGCTCGCCGACGGGCGCGTGGGCGCGGTGCGCTACGCGACCGGCCGCTTCTCCGGCTTCAAGCGCCCGCGCACCGACGTCGGCGTCTTCCACACCGACGGCATCCACTACGTCGATCTCTTCGCCTATCTCCTCGGCCGCGAGGCGACGGCGGTGGCCGCGCTGCAGCGCGACTTTCTCGGCCGCGGTCTCGACGACCTGTCGGTGGTGACGGTGAGCTACGGTGAGGTGCCGGCCGTGATCGAGGCCAACTACTTCGTGCCGGGCACCCATCGCGAGTGCGTGATCGTGGGCGAGCGCGGCAGCCTCGTCGCCGACTACGGCGCCGGCACCGTCACCCTGCATGCCGGCGAGCACGCGAAGGCGGGCGCCGCGTGGGAGGCCGTCGATCGCGGCAAGGAAGAGCTGTCCGTGGCCGGCGACGAGCCCCTCAAGCTCGAGCTGGCAGCGTTCTTCGAGGCGAGCCGCACCAACGGACCGTCGCGCGTCGACGCGCGCGCGGGCCTGCACGCCGTCGAGGTCGTCGAGGCCGCCGCCCGCGCCGCGCGGCTGGGTCGTACCGTTCCGCTGACCGAGATCCGCTCCGCCTGACGTGAACGGCGTGATCCTGGTAGCCGTCGGCGGCGCCGCGGGCTCCGTGCTCCGCTATCTCAGCAACGGGCTCGCGGTGCGCTGGCTCGGCCTCGACTTTCCGTACGGCACCCTCATCGTCAACGTCGCCGGCTCGTTCCTCATCGGGCTCGTGCAGGCGCTGGCGGAGGAGGCTGCCGTGCTGCCCGAGCCGGCACGGTTGTTCCTCTCCGTCGGCGTGATGGGCGGCTTCACGACCTACTCGGCGTTTTCCTTTGAGACCGTGCGCCTGGTGGAGCTGGACGCCTTCGGGCGCGCGCTCGCCAACGTCGTCGTCACGACCGTCGCCTGCCTCGGCGTCTGCGTGCTGGGAATGGCGGCCGGCCGCGTCCTGCTCGCGCTGCGCGGCTGAGCCGTCAGGGCAGCGCGCGGCGGCCGCTGATCATGTGGACGACGATCAAGACCACGCCGGTGAGAAACAGAACCCCGGCGATCTGGCCGGCGATGGCGGCGATCCCGAACAACCCCAGCGCCCGGCGACGAGTCCGACGACGACGCCTCGGGGCGCTCAGAGCGGTGGAACGGAGCCCGTCGTCAGCGTCCGTCCTTGCGTCGGTCGAGCAAACGCCGAACCGTCGCCTCCAGATCCTCGGGGAGGCATGGCTTCGTCAGGAAGACGGCCGCGCCCGCCTCGAGCGCGCTGTGTTGAGCCGCCTGGTGCGGGAAGGCGGTGAAGATGATCACGGGGATGTGTCGCGTCTGCGCGTGTTCCTTGATGCGCCTGGTAGCAACGATACCGTCGACACGTGGCATCGAGAAGTCGAGAACGATCACGTCAGGCCGCGACTCCACGGCTGTCTCAACCGCCGCTTCGCCATCCGTCACCGTCAGAACGGCGAACCCGTGCCGCGTGAGGTACATGGCGTAGAGTTCTCGAGTGTCGAAGGTGTCGTCCGCGATCAGGACGAGTCCCGCACCGCGAGAACGAGCGGCGGTGGTGTCGTCGAGCGTGATCCTTGATGCCCCTTCCGCTGATGGCGGTGTGGAAGGTCTCCTTCAGGACACCCACGTCAGCCTCGGGCTGCGTACTTCTACGTAGATTTGTGGCGCAGGCGGCACTCAACGGTCAAGCAAAATCTGCCTTGGGCTGTGCAATCTTTTGCCCACATCGTAGGTGGTGACAGGGCTTGTAGACCAGCACAGGTGGTGAGCGAAGCGTCCTCCCGCGACGAAGAGATCGTGCGCCACGGCGGCATCGAGGGCCCGTCGAAACTACTCGGTCTCGCCATCGCTGAATCCAAGCCGAAATCGGAAAAGTTTTTCCTGTCTTGCGTTGATCGCCTTCCGCCGTATCGTCGGTACATCTACGTATGGAGGCGGATCTGACCAAGCCGATCAACTTCGACACCTGGTGCAGGATCATCGAGCACATGGGAGGTCTCGAACGACGAGAAGACGACACAGCCGCGTGACCGTGCAGCTCGGGTCGCGCCCGGAAAGGAATTGCGATGAGCATCGAACGCGCCTCGGGCGGCAGTAGCCCGATCGATGTTTTCGATCGCGTCCTCGACAAGGGAATCGTCATTGACGCATGGGTACGGCTTTTCCTCGTCGGCATCGACCTGATTACGGCCGAGGCACGCGTCGTTGTCGCCTCGATAACAACCTGCCTGCAGTTCTCCGAAGCCGTCGGCATCTCACCCGTGTTGAGCTCAGCCGCGATTGCGGCGCGACCTTCGACGTTCCCGGCGAGCGCCGAAGTCGCATCGGATGCTGCTGCCACGCGCCACGACAACGGAGGGCCACGAGACTCTACCAACGGTGATCGCCGAACGAGCGCCTAAGTAGTGGTGCCGAAGGGGGGACTCGAACTCCCGGGGCCACCCCAAAATTGACGCGACTTCCGACGAGTCGCAGACGACACCGAGTCACGGCACAACTCGGGAAGTCCGGGGGGCGTGCCATTACGAGGAGTTTCGCGCCAGCCGCATCACGGCACACAGACAGCCGCCGGCCATGATCAGCGCGCCGAGTAAACGGATGCCGTGGTTACCCGAGCGGTCACCGGTGATCAGTATGAGCTCACCCACGATGATCCCCACGATGGCACCGATGCTCCAGCGCTGCCGCGCTGCCGGCCGTCATCAGGTCCAGGCGGCCTCGATGGTCACCAGGTCGATGCGAACGAGAGAGAGCCGCACCCATGCGTCGCGATCGACGCCTCCCTCCGCGAGAATGCGCGAGCCGCGATCGATCCGGAAGGACTCGAGAACCTGATTCGCGCCGGCAATGAAATGATCGAGCGCGCAAAGGAACTGGTGAAGGCCGCGGACGCAGCGATCCATGCCAGCGAACTGCTCGCCATCGAAGCCCGACAGATACGAGCGGAGCGGGCCGGTCTGCGGGGCGCGAATCCTCGACCGACAGGTGCGCGGACTGACGCCTACGGTGGTTACCCGAGCGGTCACCGGTGATCAGTATGAGCTCACCCACGATGATCCCCACGATGGCACCGATGCTCCAGCGCTGCCGCGCTGCTGGGATCGCGATCGGCCTGTCGATGTTGATCGTGGGCGACAGGTTCGGGCGTCACGGCCTTCGACTGCTCGGCGCGCTGATTACCGCCGGCGGTCTGCTCTGCGCCGTCGTCCGCTTCGCGGGGAAGGATTAGGTTGCGCAATAACCTCGGGCGGCCGAACCCCTCTCAGCACCGGCCGCCCGAGCATCAGCTCACGAGGCGGCGATAAGCGGCCCTCGACCCGTTGGGCGAGAGATGAGCCGCAGACGCGCCGGCCGCGAAAACACGTCTTGCCGGGGCGCCTGTTTCGGGCAACTCAGCGGGGGCACCCGAGTGTTCGAAGTATGTCGCAATCGAGGCGACGACGACGCGGGCATCGACCGTCACGAGTTCTATTCCGACCAGTGACACACGGAGCCAGGCGTCGATTACGATGCCTTTGTCGAGAACTCGGTCAAGTACATCGACGTGGCTTGGACCAACTCGAACTACTTGAGGGGGCATGGCGCGCGCTCCCACGACTAGCGTAGGGCCCGACCGGGTTGTCAGCCAGGCAGGAAACAACTTTCCTAAAACCGGCAACCTTTGCACGGGCGCTCACATCTCGTTCGCCCGTCGCCGCGAGATCGCCGTCATCAACCCACCGCGGCCTCGGGCGCGCGCGGCTCGCGGGAAGCCCGAGAAGAGCGCGGCACGACGCCGACCGGTCATCGGGCGTCGGTCACTCAGCGCGCCGCGGCGATGTCGCGCCGCGCGGTCGCCATACCCGACGCAATGAGGGTCTCCATGCCTCGCGACGAGCCGCTGAAGGCGACGACATAGGCGCCCACGTGACGTGACGCCATCAGTTCCACCACCCTTGCCGCGCTCGGCGCTCACCAGTCTAAGGAGTGGTGCCGAAGGGGGGACTCGAACCCCCACACCCTTGCGGGCACATGACCCTGAATCATGCGCGTCTGCCAATTCCGCCACTTCGGCCCGGAGAGCGTCGTTCATAATACTCAGCAGGGATGGCCAGTCAAGTCGAGGGCGACGGCGGCGACCGGACGATCGCGACCAACCGCCGGGCGCGGCACGAGTACCACATCCTCGAGACGGTCGAGGCCGGGCTCGTGCTGCGCGGGACGGAGGTCAAGTCGCTGCGCGCGGGCGGCGTGAACTTCAAGGACTCGTACGCGACGATCCGCAGCGGCGAGGGCTGGCTGCTCGGCTGCCACATCACCCCCTACAGCCATGGCACCGACGCCAACCACGAGCCCGAGCGCGACCGCAAGCTGCTGCTGCACCGGAGGGAGCTCGGCCGGCTCGGCGGCAAGATCGCCGAGCGAGGGCTGACGCTGATTCCGCTGCGGTTGTACTTCAAGCACGGCCGCGCCAAGGTCGAGCTCGGGCTGGGGCGTGGCAAGAAGCTGCACGACAAGCGTGCGACGGTGCGCGAGCGCGACCAGCGCCGCGAGATGGATCAGGCGGCGCGCACGATGACCCGCGCGGGAGGTCCGCGCCGGCGGAGCCACGACGACGAGGAGTAGTCGTGGGGCCGTCCCGCGTCTATACTGACTGGTACGTCGCGCGTAGGCGGCGAATCGCACAAGGGGGGGCGACAGGTTTCGACGGGGATCAACGAGGTCCAGGCTGCGTCTCGAGGTTTCTCACCCCTCGTTAATAAGTGAGAACCTTCTAGCTGCCAACACACAGCTAGCTCTGGCGGCCTAACAACCGCTAGTGTCGGCCAGGCCGAGCCATCAGGGCCTGGGAACCGGCATCATACTCTGGTGGCTGGCTCCAACCTTCGCCTCAGGGGCGGAGCGAGACATATGAGGCTGGCCCCGCGGTCCTCCTGCCGGATGGAGGGCCGAAGGGCGAGAGCGCAGTAAGATAAACCGGCTATCGACGTAGACGCCTGCGGCTGAGGGTTTCCGGACGTGGGTTCGATTCCCACCGCCTCCACCAACATCAGAGGTACCCGCGCGGCAGACGGTACAGAAGGTACATGGACCACGTTCTGCTTCGCGCGCGCTGGTGTGCTCTGTTCGCCCTCGTCCTGACGTCCTGTGCCAGCGCCGAGGTTCGCAACGCGCGGCCCGAGGAGCGCCGACGCATCATCGAGGCCTTCGGACCCCTGCTGTACGCCGCCCATGGTTCCCAGATCGAACGGTGTCGCGTCGATACCGCCGTCATCGACGAGCCAACCTACAACGTCTGGATGATCGGGCTGCCAGACGCGCCGTGTGACCTCGCCCTGCTCGTCACGGCGTCGACCATCGCGCAGCTCCCGCCGCGCGCGCTGCAGACGCTCCTGGCCCACGAGTTCGGTCACGTCTATCGCCAGCACGCGATCGGGCGCGCCCGCGCGCGCGAGATACTGAGCGCGCGCACGGGCAGCGGGCAACGGTCGGTGCTCCGCACCTCGCACGAGCAGTTCACGCCCGAGGAGGAAGTGCAGGCCGATGAAGCCGCGGCTCACCTGCTGACGGTTGCCTGGCGCACCAATGTCGGCTGCCTCGGCACGGCCGATGTCTATGAGGACATCGCGCGCGACCGGACGCTCTGGGGCGCCTGGCTGTCACGCCACCCTTCGCCCGAGCGGCGCGTGGGGGCGCTCGTCAACACGTGCGAGCGGGAGCTGCGGCGACTGCGCTGAAGGTGCGGTCCGAGGCGGCGTCACGACCGGTGCGGTCGCGCCGGTCCTGGTCGCGCACGAGCCAGTAGACGGCCCCGAGCGCGAACACCTGCATCGGCTGCTCCGCGTGCAGATCTCGGCAGCGTCATAGCAGGGAGCAGGCCTCGTCGAAGTCCAGCCGCGGCAGGCGCGGCAGCACCTTGGTCGGGTCGCCGTGGCCGAGGTTGCAGAGAAAGTTCGACTTCACGCGGCCGTCGGGAAAGAACTCGGCGTTGACCTTCGCGTTGTCGAACCCCGACATGCCGCCGACGTCCAGCCCGACCGCGCGCGCGGCCAGCATGAAGTAGGCGCCCTGCAGGGTGCCGTTGCGGAACGCGGTGATCTCGGCCAGCGCCGGGTTCTTCGCGTAGTTGTCCGCCATGTCCGGCCGGTGGGCGAAGAGCTTCTTCGGCATCCACTCGAAGAAGCGCGTGTCGTAGCCGATGACGGCCGTGACCGGGGCCTGCTTCGTCTTGTCCACGTTGCCGGGGCTCAACGCGGGAAGCAGTCGGGCCTTCGCGGCCGGCGTTCGCAAGAACACGAAGCGCGCCGGGCAGGAATTCGCGCTCGTGGGCCCCATCTTCGCGATGTCGTAGACGCGGCGAAGCGTCTCGTCGCTGACCGGCGTGGGCAGCCAGCCATTCTGCGTGCGCGCCTGAAGGAACAGGAGATCGAGCGCTGCCTGGTCGAGCGTGGGTCGCACGAGCGTCCTCCTGGTCGGGGTCAGGGCCGCCGGGCGTCGCGGATGGCGTTCCAGACGCGCTCGGCCGAGGCCGGCATGTCGAGGTGGCGCACCCCGAGGGGCGCGAGGGCGTCGAGCACGGCGTTCATCACCACGGGCAGCGCGCCGACGGTGCCGGCCTCGCCGGCGCCCTTGGCGCCGAGCGGGTTGAGCTTCGTCGGCACGGGATGGCTCTCGACGACCACGTCGGGCAGCGTGTCGGCGCGCGGCAGCGCGTAGTCCATGAACGAGCCCGTCAGGAGCTGACCCGAGTCGGGGTCGTACACGATCTGCTCCATCAGCGCCTGGCCCACGCCCTGCGCCACGCCGCCGTGGATCTGGCCCTTCAGGGTCAGCGGATTGATCACGGTGCCGACGTCGTCGGCGATGACGTAGGCGACGAGGCTGACCGCGCCCGTCTCGGGATCGATCTCGACCTCACAGACGTGGCAGCCGTTCGGCCACGTGTCGGACGGCGGCGAGAACGTTCCGGTCTCGTAGAGGCCGGGCTCGACGCCCTTGGGCAGCGAGGCGGGCTGGAACGCGGCGCGCGCGACTTCCTTGAGCGCCACCGCGCGGTCGGTGCCCACGACCGAGAACGCGCCATTCTCGAACTTGATGTCGGCCTCGGCGGCCTCGAGCAGCTTCGCGGCGATCCGGCGGCCCTTCGCGACGACCTTGTCGGCAGCCGTCCACAGGGCGGTGCCGCCGATGACCGTCGAGCGCGAGCCCATCGAGCCCATGCCGAACGCGACACGATCGGTGTCGCCGTCGACGTAGCGGACGTCGGCCGGATCGAGGCCGAGCCGCTCGTGGAGAATCTGCTTGAACGTCGTCTCGTGGCCCTGGCCCTGGTTCTTCGTCCCCATGAGCACCGTCACGCTGCCGCTCGGCGAGAAGCGGATCTCGGCGAACTCGGGCTGTGGGCCCGCCGCCCGCTCGATCGCGTTGGCGACGCCGAGCCCGCGCAGCCGGCCGCGCCGACGCGCCGCCTCGCGGCGGACCGGGAAGCCGGAGACGTCGGCGAGCTTGAGCGCGGCCTCCATCTGCGCCGGGAAATCGCCGCAGTCGTAGGTGACGCCGGTGGCCGTCTTGTACGGCATCGCCGAGGCGGGGCGTCGTCGATGAGGCGCTCGATCACGTACGTCGCCTCCGGGCGCCCGGCACCGCGGTACGGCGCCGTCGAGCTCGTGTTGGTGAGCACCGAGGTCACCTGCACGTGGGCGGTGGCGAACGCGTAGACGCCGACGAGGGTCGCGATGTTGCTGAAGGTCGCCAGCAGATTGCGGTCCGACGACACGTAGGCGCCGACGTTGGCCAGCGTGCGCACGCGCAGCGCGAGGAACCGGCCCTCGGCGTCCAGCGCCAGCTCGGCCTCCGTCACGTTGTCGCGGGCGTGCTCGTCGGCGGGAATGGCCTCGCGCCGCTCGCAGCGCCACTTGACCGGGCGGCCGAGCTTGCGGGCCGCCCACAGCACCAGACGATGCTCCGGATACTGCCAGCCCTTCGTGCCGAAGCCGCCGCCGACGTCGCCGGCGATCACGCGGATCTGGTGCTCGGGGACGCGCAGGATGTTGGTGGCCAGCGCGGTTCGCACGCGATGCGGGTACTGCACGTCGGCGTGGAGCGTGTAGCGCTGCTCGCCCGGGTCCCAGGCGCCGAGAGCGCCGCGCGCCTCCATGTACTGCGCGTGGACACGTGTGATGACGTAGCGCCGGCGGACCACGCGCGTGGCGCGGCCGAAGGCGGCCTCGGTCGCCGCGCGGTCGCCGACCTCGTGGACGTTCGAGACGTTGTCGGGGCACTCCTCCCACACCGCGGGGCCCCCCACCGCGTCCGCCGTCGAGGTCACCGCGGGAAGCGGCTCGTAGTCGATCTCCAACAGCTCGGCTGCGTCCTCGGCCTGGGCGAGGGTGTCGGCCACGACCATCGCGACCGGATCCCCGACGTAGCGCGCGCGCTCACGCGTCAGGCCGTGGTGGGGCGGCGCCCACATCGGCGAGCCGTCGGGCCGCTTGCGCTTGAGGGTCATCTTCATCGTGCCAAGCTCGGCGACGTCGGCGCCGGTGAAGACGGCCAGCACGCCGGGCGCGCGCCGCGCGCGGGCGGCGTCGATGGTCACGATCCGCGCGTGGGCGTGGATCGAGCGCACGATCACGGCGTGTGCCTGGCCGGGCAGGTTCACGTCGTCGTGAAAGCGCCCTCCGCCCCGCACGAGGCGGACGTCCTCGAACCGCTTGATCGGCTGGCCGATTCCGAACTGTCCCATGGGCCGGTAGTCACTCATTTTGACGGCGCCGGGTCAAGCCCGGGGGCGATTTCGTTGCTGCCTATACGGAAAAAATTGCACGATCCGTAGAATTACCAATCCGCTTCCCGCGAGGAACCCCCGAAAACTCAAGGCTGATCTCTTGGCAGGGAAACTGCTGTCCCCATCCCGGTGGTGAGAATCCTGCGACCCCTGGTCAGGCCAAAGACGGGGCCTCGCGCCCGGCTCATTTCCCCGTGATGGAAGCCAGGAGCCAGCCGGAGGTCGCTCCGGAGGCCCCCGGGCCGTTTCTCGACGGGGGGGCCGTCTCACTGGGAGAGATCGAACCCCCACGCGGAGAAGGCCTGACACGGCGCCTCGCCGCGACGC
>WNGH01004121.1_pt1 | contig 13877 bp, 14 predicted proteins | sample 5400631 | NCBI WGS metagenome assembly WNGH01 (sample SAMN13153373, study PRJNA577476) | soil metagenome | isolation source: 115 cm soil or saprolite under Garry oak tree replicate 1 | place: USA:California | collected 2016-06-15
CTGAAAGTCATGAATGTCGGGGCGTAACCGCAATACATCTTGATGCCCACATCGCACGCCGAGAAATACGCGTTGCCAATGCGCCAGACATCCACGAGATTTGCCGCGACACGAAACGAGTTGACGGTGTTGGAGCCGATCAGATACGTATCGCCCAAGGCAATCGACTTGGACTGGCTGTCGTAACCAACACCGCCGGCCGTCAATAAGATGTCCGGTGTGAATTTATAGGCAGGTGGATTGTCAAGAGTGCTACGTACAAAGCGTCCGAACACGGAGTGATTGTTGCTCCATTGGTAGTCGATCCTGCCCACGATTTGCCCCTCGTTGGATACATTTCTGTTGCCGTATGTGACTTGGCCGCACGCATCCGGCTGCGGGTCCTTCGCAAGAATTCGATTTACGATGTTCAGCGCTGGCTGATTGTAAAGGGCGGGATCGATCCGATTGTTGACGAAGGGGGACTTCAAGGTGATCTGCCGGCCGGTGTTGCAGACGGGTGAAGCGAAGGCAGTCCAGTCGCCGGCCATCATGGCCGGCGTGGGAATAAAGGATCTGGTGTCGGACGGGTCCTGGCGGGTGGTTGTACCTTGGTAGCCAGCGAAGAAAAAGAGCTTTCTCTTCACGATCGGCCCACCCAGAGTTCCCCCGAACTGGTTGCGCTTTAGCGTGCTGTTCTTCGTTGCGAAATAGTTCCGGGCGTTGAACAGATCGTTCCGTAAAAACTCAAACACATTTCCGTGTAAGTCGTTCGTGCCCGATTTCGTCACACCACCGACCGCCGCCGAAGCCGAGTGCTGGGCGGTCATGCCGCTAGTCTCCACCTTGAATTCTTGCAGCGCATCCGGAAAGGGCATCTGCATGCTCACTCCGGTAATAAAATTGATATGTCTGGCGCCGTCCAGGCTATAGTCCACGCCGTAGCCCAGCCCGCCTGCGACAGAGACGTAATTCATGCCAGAGAAATTCTTGGCGAGAGGCGCATCCGTCACGATGGCGCCGCCGGCCAGCGTGATCAAATCGGTCACCTGGCGTCCGTTGAGCGGCAGCTCCAGGATTCGCGCATTCTCGATAACCTGGCCCACACCGGAGCTTCGCGTTTCCACCAGATTCGCGTTTGCTTGAACCTCAACCTGCTCAGCCACCTGACCGACGTCAAGGACCACGTTGATCACCGGATTGCTGTTGACTTGCAGCACAATTCCAGTCTGTACAAAGGTACGAAATCCCGGCAGAGCCGCCTCCAACCGATAGGGACCAAGCGGCAGGTTTGGCAGCACGTACGATCCGGTCTCATTGCTAATCGTGTTTCGACGGACACCCGTGTCCGTTTGCGTCACTGTGATTTCCGCGCCCGGCAACACAGCCCCACTTTGATCTCTGACCGTGCCGCTGATCTGCGCCGTCGCCTGCGCCCAGATGTAAGGGGAACTAAGAACGGCAACCAACAATCCCATCGACAAACACTTTACGATACCCTTCATATACTCTCCTCTGAGAGCAACGAAACAGACACTTCCCCCGTTTCAGTTTTTTGATGGTAAACAGTGGCGCCAGTTTAACAGGTCACTTCCGATAGTCAATAATCAAGCGCCGGGTGACTTTTCTGCGCGCCAACGGCAAGCAAAGATTTCGTTTGTTGTTACTTGTTGGTTACGCCGCCCGCGGGATTCCGGACTCTCTTGTTAAACTCGTCCACTTCGTCCACTGGTGCGCAGATTTCTTCCAGGAGTTCGTATTTCGGTTCCAACTTGAACATTTTCGTCTCGCTCACCCACGGCTTTGTATACGTCTTCGGATCGTCGACCGTTATCTTGAGCTCCAGGGTGTCATGGTCCACCCGCCGGTAGCGTTCCTGCAGGCGCATAGCATTGCTATGCGGATAACCATACTGATCGAGCCAGGTTCTCTCATCGAAATCGAATGAGTTGACGACAAATGTGTCTCCCTCCCACTTGCCAGCCGAGTATCCGTACCACCGTGGGAGATAGTCCAAATCCTTGGGATCCTTCGGAAGCTCTCTTCCGTCCGTCCAGATTTCACGCAATACGCGATGCCACTGGAAGAACTGCAACAGCCTGCCATTCGTCTGAATGAACTCAAATGGTCTGGGAAAAAACAGGATGCGGGGCAAACCCTGCGGATTACAATCCCCAACGATGTCATTTCCCGTCGCTGGAGGAACGGCCCTGGGTCCGTATCCGGGCCTGCTGGCATTGAACTTCTCCTGCCCCTCGGGCGTCATCGGAGGAACGTTCTGGCCTGGGCGGGCACTCATTCCCCGGTCTCCTGCCGACCGATTCCAAACTCCCGACAAGTCATGTGGGTCAAATGGGAGAGCGGAGGACGCAGCGTTGGCTCTCGCCGTTCCCGCTCGCTGGCCTCTCTGAGCGATCGTGGAGGACGAGAAGGTCAGTACCAGGGCAACAATCAGACTCATGGAGCAAATTCGCATTTTGAAACTCCTTGACCGGGTCGGCCTTCCGTCTGTTCTTATTCTCTCCCTAGTAATATTTCTTCGCCCTTGGCATTCAGGACCTTCGAGACAACGCCGACAGCCGTACCGGCCTTCGAGGGGAAGACGGTAATGGTGATTGGAGTCCCTGGCGGCAGTTCCTTCACCGAGCGTGACATGGGCCAGCCACCCCTCGTCAGATTATACGGACTGGTAAGTTCGCCACTCCAATGTTCAACGTCGCCTTTGTCGTCCTTCACGTCGAAATAAATTTGGCAATGAGGATTGGTATACCTGAATTCGGTCACGGTCGCCTTGAAGGTGATGGGACGATTGTGGTCGTAGGATATGTTCGTTCCGTGATGTGCGGACATCGGCACTGAAACGATGAGAAGACCAAGAGTCACGGACAAAATAGCCAACATCTTATTCTTCGTTTGATGGTGCATCGCGCTACCTCCAGATCCGTCGTATTCCCGCTCGCTGCAGCTTCACCTCGGTGATGGGATTTCCGATTTGACCCTCTTTTCTTTGGCCGGAAGATATGCTGGCCGCTTCATCGTGTCAAGTTCAGTTTGAACCTGCTCGTATCCGCGCAATCCGCGGCTACTTTTGCGATTTTGACGTGACCTTGGACCCATCACCGCGGCCTTTTTGAAAATTTGGACGGATCTGCTAGACTGGCGCCACTTTTTCACAAAAAAACACGAAATGGAGCTCATTTTCTCTGGAGGTATTCCGATGAAGACGCGGTTGACTGTATTGTTCGCTGCAATCCTCTTTTCGGCCGGCGTCTGGATCGTTCATGCACAGAATCCACAGACGCCGGCGCCTTCGAAGCTCGAAAAGATCAAGGATAATCTCTACGTGATTTTGGGCGATGGCGGCAACGTCACCGTGTATCTGACCGACGAAGGGGTGATTTTGGTCGACAGCAAGTTCGATCGGAATTACGACGACATTGTGGCCAAAGTGAAATCCTTGACCAACAAGCCGATCCAATACGTGATCAACACGCACGCACACGGCGATCACACCGGCGGCAACCCGAAATTTCCTCCCACGACGCTAATCATCGGTCATACGAATTTGCGCGCGGCCATGATCAAAGGGAAGCAACCTGGACCGCCGCAGGTGACTTTTACGGATCAGATGACCATCCATCTGGGCGGAAAGGAAGTTGCCGCTTACCACTTCGCACCTTGCCATACCGATGGCGATACGTTCGTTTACTTCCCCGCGGAGAAGGTACTTGCGACCGGTGACTGCTTCAATACCGGTAACGGTCAAGGTGTGAATCTGACCGGATCGTCGACCTTCTCTTTTTATATCGACTACAACACCGGTGGTAGTTTCGCAGGAAGAGAGAAGACGGGGGATGCCGCCCTCAAATTGGATTTCCAGACGGCGGTTCCCGGGCATGGACCCGTGACCACGCGTGCGGGTTTCATGAAGTGGCGATCCGATATTACAGCTATACGAAACCGGATTACAGGCATGTTGCGCGAGCGGAAGACGAAAGAAGACGTGCAAAAAATGCTGATCAGTGAATTCGGTTGGGATCCGATGGGCCGGGCGATGGTCGCATCCCTGGATGGGATCATGGCTGAGTTGAAGCCGTAGTCCGTATCAACATAGCCGCAACCAAAATCTGAGCCGCGAATTGCGCGAATTACGCGAATGGGCCGCACGAATTTCTGTCGTTACCAACGGCATTAATGGCGTGCCCATTCGCGTAATTCGCGCAATTCGCGGCTAAAACCTTCGCAAAAATCGAAGTCCTTCGAGTGTAGTGACCGGGAAAAAGGAATGTACGTCAGTACCGGTGTAATCATTTAGGCGTTTTCTGCGCGTCCGATTCGACACATTTTCCTGCGCGGCATCGGTCGTTCTCCTCACAAACGAATTCGTAAAGCTGCCACGTCGGATGAAGCTTCATTTGGAAATCCTGAGTCCACGGCGCAGTAAAAATCTTCGGGTCGTCGATCGTCACTTGATAGGAAACCGTCATCGGGTCGATGTACCGGAGGCGTTCAATCATATGCAAGGCGTCACTGTGCCAGCGCGATCCCTTTTCGGTATGCGTTGCATCGAGCATCCATTCTTTCAAGCCGACCGTGTCGATCACCAATGTGTCTCCTTCCCACTTGCCGATCGAGTCGCCCATCCAGGTCAATTCCTCGTCCTTGTGATGCGGCCGGCCATCTGTAGGGATTGTCCGAAAGAAATGCATGTATTCGTAAAGGACCACCATTTGGCCCGGCGCCTGGATCCACTGCTGTGCATAGGGCGAGACGATTTGTCGCGGAAGACCGTTCGGAAGGCAAACCGCCGTCGGGTCATCCTGGAGCACGTCCCCGGTGAGCGGATGATTCATCAGGGGCTCTCCGCCAGGCTTGAACGGAGACATTTTCTTCGGATCGTATGGTGTGACCTGTGGGGTGTCGGTATCATTGGGTCCGACTTTGTGGCTGAATCCGGGTCCTGCCCAGACCCCGGTAAAGTCTGGTTTACCATCCGGTGTGCGCGGCACTGCCTGACGCGCCAATGCAGACTGTGCAGCGGCGGGCGTCTGTGCCAACGCCATCACGGCAATCACGATAGCCACAGCTACGAACGACACTGCAAAATGCTGTCTCATGTCGGCATCTCCCTGCAATACGATTGTCACCCTACCTTATTAATAGATGAACGTAATTAATAGAAGAACGCAGGATGGAGGCAGCCGCGGCTGCCCGCAACAATTCAGGCCCAGTCGTTTCGGCTAACCAAGCTTTAGTCTGGCGCTTCGGGCTAGTTTTGAGGGACAGCATCCTCTGCCGCGCCTGCAAATACTTTCCGGCCGTCGGCAAACGTGACGTTACCGCCGGACGCGTTATTCGTACCGTCTTTCGCGCGGAAGCCCTCAACCTTAATGACGTCTCCTGGTTTCAGGACATCCCGGGTAATGCCTCTTCTCTGGAGCATGCCCGGAGGACCACCAGAGAAACCCCACGTGGTAATCTTGCCGTTCTCATCCTTCACATTGACATAGAACCAGATATGGGGATTCTGCCACTCGACAGCCTTGACCACGCCTGTCACTTTAATCGGCTTCTTTTCGTCGAACTCCGCCGCAAACGAATGGTGTGCGACCAGCGGAGTGACGGTCACGAACAGGCCGAAACCCGCAGCCAGAACAGCTCCCAAATTGCGTTTCATCGAGCCTCCTATTGGTCCATCTACAACTGGCTACCTTAAGAAAATTTGATTTGGAGTGTAAAGGACGGCTTTTGCAATGTCAACATTGTCCATCCAGCCGCAGATCGCGTTGAAATATGTGTTCTATTACGTGAACTACGCGAACCGGCGCATCAATAGAATCTTTTATGCGCCGGTTCGCGTAGTTCGCGTAATTCGCGGCTTTCCACGTTAAAAGACATACTTCAAGGCGAACTGCAGGATCCTCATATCCCTCGCGGCTCGGATTTGGCCGAAGAATTGGTAGTTCAGGGTCGAGAAGTTTGTCGAGGGAACGGGCAGCCCAGGCGTAACGTCTGGCCGGAAGCTGTTGGTCACGTTATAGGCCTCCACGCGAAACTCCATCCGTTGCTTTTCATAGAACCGGAAGTCGCGCGCCAGCGCCATGTCGAATGACCAGAAATTCGGGGCCCGGACCGTCCTCCGGTTCAAGTTCCCGATTGTACCGACAGCCGGCTGTCTAAACGCATCCTTATTCAGCCAGTAGGTATAGGGACGGCCCGATGTATCTAGGTAAGGGTTAGGCAGGATTTGATCCGCCGGTTGATCCCCTACGGCAGTTCCGTTCCGTGCCGAGTCGAGCCCGGCGCCCGCGGTGATCGATAACCATTGCCCGGTGCTGATCCGATAGATTGGCGCGAGCCTCCAGCCAGAACCCACGATTCGCAAAGTCTTATTGGCAAATTGCGGACTCTCCGCCACTGCCGACAGATTCACAACATGACGACGATCGGACGAGCAGTTGGCCCGGCCTCGCTCCCTGTCACCAACGCGAATGTAAGGGTTTGCCGGACCGAACAACGACCCGTTGAAGTCATCTCGCTCGGAGGCGACGCAATGAGACCAGGTGTAATTCGAACTGACGGTGACGCCGCGGGCGGCACGTTTCCGTACATCCAGAAGCAGGCCATTGTATTTCGCGCCGCCGACACTCTGATATTCGGCGAGGGCCCCTACCCACTGTCCGGTCCGCTGTGCGTCAATCAGCGATAAGATTCGCCGGCTATCCGTATTCGTCGTCGTGGAACACGTTGCGCCGGTGCTTGTTTTAAACGTGTAACCTTGCACGAAACAATCTCCATTCGCGTTTGCCACTCCGGGGAAGTAGATTGCCGGGTTCAGCGGCGCCGTCATGAGCATGTGGATGATATGGGTCCCCAGGTAACTGGCCGAGACAAGCCAGTCCGTTCCCAACTGGCGCTGAACCGAAAGATTCCAAGTCTGAGACTGAGACGGACTCAGTTGGTACGGCATCACCGTGAATTGCCCAAATGGAGGAAACTTGGCGTTCGCGTCGAAGACTGGCGGGAATGGGCTCCCTCCTGGGTAACCCGCCCATGGATCGTCAAGCCTTGGGTTATTCCTAACGATATCGAGGCCCCACGGCGGCGAGATGGCTGTCCACCAGGTGCGCCTGCCCGTTAACGTAATCGTATCCAATGCCGGCCGACGCTCGCACCGAAGTACGGCCGTCACCGGTTACATCCCAAGCAAATCCCGCTCGAGGTGCAAACACCGCCCAGTTGATTTCCCGCCCTCGATTACCTGGGTACCCTGGATCGCCAGGATAATAGAAGCCGTTCGGCGCGTTGTTGAATACGGTGCTGTGGATACCCGCCGCGCGCCGCTCTTCACTAAAGTTTTGGACTGTGCCTAACTTCAGAATATCCGGGAGATCCGGCTCCCAACGTAGACCGTAATTGAGGGTCCACCGTTGATTCACTTTCCATGAATCGGTCATGTAGAGAGCGAAGTACTTCCTCTTGGTTGGGTTTAAGTTCGGCGTTGCCTGCTCGAATGTGCTCATCCGGCCAATCAGAAAATCCGCAAGCGCGGAAACCCGTGTGCGAGCCCGTGACGGAGAACGAACCTGCAGAGAACACATTCCCGTGGCTGTTGAAGTCCCAATACGCGACGGACCCGCCCAATCCGAATTGATGGGTTCCGCGCGTCATGCTCACATCGAGATTAAGGGCTGTCGTAAAGTTCGTGCTGTTTGCCCTGTTTTGTGTTCCGTCGCCGAGTCTGAAGCCGCCAGTGGTCGCGCCGGTTGCTGATGGGTTCACGTTGAGCTGTGCGAATTTCGGAACGTATCCGGTATACAGGCCCTTCACGCCCACCTCCGCCATGTCGAAGAACTGGGGGCCTTGCCGCCGGATATGGGTGAAATTGGTTGCCAACCGTCCCGAAACCACGGTTGTGGGACTTACTAACCACGTGTCACCGATCGCATAGGAGTAAGCCCATTCGTTCCTGTCCGTCTTGCTTACCGCCAAAATGTTGTCCGGAGATAGCGAATACGGTTGCGGCTGCTTGAAATTGGTAAACAAAATCCGCCCCATAACAGAGTGGCTCGGATTGACCTGCCAGTCGGCCTTGCCAATGATCTGCTTCTCGTCAGTACGATTGGGAGTGCCATAGGTCACGAGACCCGTATCATCCTGCGCCTTCGGAAGCCGTTTAACGATGTTCAGCGCCACTGGACTGAATAGTACTGGATCGATTCGGTTGTTCACAAATCCGGTCGAAGTCCCGTCGACGGGAGAAATCGTCCTCAGGGCCGCGACTTTGGTAAAGTCGCCGGTCAACATTGCCGGAGTCGGCACGAAGGCTTGAGTATCCACGGGGTCAGAGCGAGTTGGCGTGCCCTGGTAGCCGCCGAAGAAAAACAGCCTGTTCCGCACGATCGGTCCACCCAGCGTCCCACCGTACTGATTCCGCTTCAGCGAGCTGTGCACTCGCTTGCCTGTTTTCGGATCCACTGTCGCAAAATACGATGTAGCGTTGAACAGATCGTTGCGCACGAACTCAAACGCATCGCCGTGGAACTCGTTCGTCCCGGACTTCGTCACCGCACTCACCTGGGCGCCCGAGGACAGGCCTTACGAGGCCGCCAGGCCGCTGGTCTCCACCTTAAACTCTTGCAGCGCGTCCGGAAATGGAAGGGGCAGACTCAGATTGTCATACCGATTGGTGTGAAGCGCGCCATCAAGCGCATAGGCCACACTACCCGAAAGACCGCCAGCCACTCGAATGTCCGCCTGGTTCTGCATGCTTCGACCGGAGGATACTTGCGTCTGCACGGCGGCGCCCGCCAGTGTGATCAACTCGGTGACGTTGCGGCCATTCAAGGGGAGTTCGAGAATCCGCTGGGTTTCCATGAGTTGGCCGACACCTGAGCTTCGCGTTTCGACCAGCGCCGCATTGGCCTGCACTTCGACAGTCTCGGTAACCTGACCGATTTCGAGCGAGATATTGATTACCGGACTCGCGTTCACGTCCAGCACAATACCGGTCCGGGCAAATGTCCGAAAGCCCGGCAGCGACACTTCTAACTTGTACGGACCCGTCGGAAGACTAGGCAAAACATATGTTCCAGTCTCGTTGCTGATAACACTTCGAGTAACACCGGTGTCGGTCTGCGTCGCAGTGATCTGCACTCCCGGCAATCGCGCTCCGCTCTGGTCTGTCACTGTACCGCTGATCTGCGCGGTTGCTTGTGCCCACAGCGCGACACACACCGACGCAAGAATCAGCGAAATACCGAATAGATATCTCACCGTACCCTTCATAGAGTTTCCCCCTGGCATTGCGGTCCTCTCGTCTAAAGACTTCCTTTAGTTTTGCCGGAAAGATACATTGGGCCGATGTGCTAGTCAAAGAGATATTCGTTAAAATAGCGGGCCACAGGGCCAGTCGTCATTGGAGGAAAAGTAAACGCGTTCTAATGGTGCTAGACACGTTATGGTAACCCGATCAATCGTCCCGCGATCGCCACGCTGGACCACAGCGAGAGCGAAACGACGGCCACCAGCTTGCTCCAGAGTGGACTCATGCGTGTCTCATCGGCCATGGCCACTTTGCGACGAACCGCAAAAGTAAAGACGAGCGCCAGGGATAAGGCGGCCATCTTCACCCAGAAGGCCGTAAGGTAGTAATACTTTGTGGCGGCGAAACACATGAACTGCAGTATCCCCGTGGGTAACAACACCAGAAGACTGACGAGCAGCCACCGCTCGGCGTCTCGCGCAACTTGCGCCACAGGCTGGCGCCACAATCCAAGCCCCAAGAGACGCAGGTCAACTACCAACACGGCTCCGCCGATCAAGGCTAACCCCATAAGATGGATGCTCGCGACGACGGGAAAGAGCCACGCCGAGTTGCGCATCGCGGAGAGCAGCGGAGAATATTGGACCCATTCACAGAAATCCAACAAAGACATTCGAAACTCCTGGTCGGCGTGCCACTCGATGAGCGGAGCGCGCGAAGCGCGAGCCCGACAGGGCGAAGCCTTGATAAATGCAAGCTCGACGCGAAGCGCAAGCGCGATAGCGCGCAGCCTCAAGAAACGTGGCTGCTGCGACGCGGGCCCCGCGGTGGGGACCCCGCCGTCTGAGAGTGAAGGTTGCTACCGAGAATCCGTAATACAACCCGCGAGCAAATTGACGATCGCGGGTTGGGGCTGCTTTTTGCAGTCGAACCAATACACTTGATAAGGGATCATGCGTCCCAATATGATCAGGACAGCCCACGCCAACAGAGCCAGACCGCCCCGCAACCTGGCCCTTCGTGGCGGGACAGGATCCAGATCCCACTCAGCCACCCTGCGATACACCGTGTTGTGAAACACCCACACATTCACACCGGCCAGGACCAGAGTCACCATCTTGGCCCGAAAGAAGATATTCTGGTACCTGAGCAACGGCGCGGCGTAGAAAAGAAGCGACCCGGAGATGATCATCACTAGAAAGCCAGCTGTCGTCCACGGCAGGAGCCGCGTCATGACTTCCGACACACGCACGCTCTGCATTGTCAGGCCCAGCAGACGAAGGTCCACCATCACAGCGGTCCCGACAAACAGGCACAAGGTCAGAACGTGGACTGTCAAGATGATGAGATACAGATAGCGCGACTCGTGCAGCGCGATGCTTCCGGGTGTGGTCGCCAGCCACTCACAAAAACGAAGAAGAGGCATATTTCTTTGGGCAACTTCCCAGTCGGCGGACCATCGCAGTCTGGATCAGCCCGTGGCAGACTTCAACGCAGGTCGGTCGACTCGAGCAGGTGCTCGCGCTGCAGATACTGTTTGGCGCGTTTGCCGGAGATCGCGGTCACCGTTGCGCGATGTTCGATCGATATCGCGCCGGAGTCAAAGGGACGCGAGCTACGTGGCGGAGGCGCCGCGGGCCGCCTTCGCAAGAGCGAACCCGCTCTTCGATCGTCTTAGCCTTTTGTCGTATCCGCGTGGCGAAGTATCTATCCGCTATTTCTCACTTTGCCGGCGTTGGTTGGCGGCCGTTGGCGCCCGGAGCAGACCCGCCCATAAACACTTTTCGCCCATCGAGATATTCCACAAAGACGCCGACGCACTTACTCTCTCCGCTTTTGGCCTGATATGCGAAGACTTTGATCTCCGTACCGATCGGTAAGCTGGTCTTTGTGATGCCGTTCCTGAAGAGATTGGTCGGGGGCCCGCCCTCGATCCCCCAGTTGACCACCTTGCCGTCTGGGCCTTTCACGTCAATCCACAGCCAGGCGTGCGGATTGATCAATTCCACTCTTGTGACCGTACCCTGCAAGTTGAGCGGCCGGTTCTCATCAAATGCCGCCGCGAATGCGTGATGCGCCTGCACTGGCACCGCGACCAGAAGTAGACCGACAACAGCAACCATACCAACTAGCCAGATTGAGATCCGCATCTGAGCTCCTTCCTTCTTGTTATCTGAACATCTCGTTCGATTGGAGTATTCGGATGTCATCGCGCGCCTCCGGCTCACCTCGGCGAACCCTTCTTCGCCGCTTCTTCGGCTTCCCGGGTCTGCGCGCCTTTGACGACATTCATCAAGCCATAGTTCTGTTCGTGACACGCGAACTCGTATAACGGCGGCTCGATCCTGGGAAAGATAGTCTCTGCCGTCCAGGGTTTCGTCCAGGTTGCCGGATCGTTGAGCGTGTATTCGTAGCGAAGCGTATTCGGGCCGACAAGCGTGAAGCGTTCGGTCAGCTTCAGCCCCGCAGAGCCACCGTTGAAGTTCGTACCTGGAACGATGTAGTTGGTGGTCTCGACGACGAGCGTATTGCCCTCCCAATGGCCACGCGAGTCTCCCAGGTAGTTGCGGACGGTAGATGGGAGATGTGGACGCCCGTCGAGGGGAATGATGCGAGCGTCGTCATTCGACTGCGTCATCACCAGCGCGTATCCCGGAGTCTGGATGATCTGAGCCTCAGCGGTAACGCCGGCCGCGCCGTTATCCGATCCGGGCTGGCCGCCCCGGAGCATGGGTCCTGCGTTGTTCCCCGTGACGCAACGCGTGTACAAGTTGCCGAGGGTTTGCACGCCGACCTGAGGGTTTCTGGCCTGTGCAGCGGCTCTGGCGTCGGCCTGTCGTTTCTGCGCTCCCGGCGTCAATGGCGGAATCCTCCCATCCTCCGGGTCCACGATCAACGACGTGCGCCGGTTTGGCCTGACCGGGCTCTGCCAGCCGTCCATCGCATACTCTTTCCAGTCATAATGAACAGTACTCGGATTGACTGAAGCGTCGATCTCGACGGCCTTCTTGAAAACTTCGAGGGCTTCCTCTTCCGTGTAAAACGCTTTTCCAGCGAGCGCGGCCGGGCGTTGCAAAGGCGTATAGGTGGCAGTCAGGTAATATCCATGCAGGTCCGGATCGCCCCACGCCGTATGTGGCGGGGTCCAATTGGCGACCGCGGCCGCGGCCTTTGTCGCATCGGCGGCCGCTTTAATTGCCGCCGCTGTATCAATCGCCGTTGCTTTGAACGTTGGGGTGCCGGATGGGGCTTGCGCCACCACGCCCGGTGCCCACAACGCGACAAGCATCAGCACAAGTGTTCCAGCAGCCAGATGAGCGGAGCGCGCGAAGCGCGAGCCCGACAGGGCGAAGCCTCTATAAATGCAAGCCCGACGCGAAGCGCAAGCGCGACAGCGCGCAGCCTCAAGAAAGGGCGCAGCCATCAATAATGGCGTGAGAACTCGATTACTCATCTGAAAACCTCCTGACTCCCATGAGCGGCTGCGAATGCAAGCCCGACGCGAAGCGCAAGCGCGATAGCGCGCAGCCTCAAGAAAGGGCGCAGCCATCAACAAAATCTTTACCTGCTCGGTGGCTTGTAGAGGCCAACAGGATCGTACATCAACTCTTCCACGAAAGGAACGCAGTTGAACTCGACGAGTTGAACATTTTCCTCCACACGGCGGTAGAGAGGGAAGGTAATCTTCCAGGGTCGTGTAAAGACATTCGGGTCCTCGATGGTAGCTTCATACTTGATGTGGTAAGGGCTGATGGGCGTGTAGCGTTCGACCACGTGGAGAGCGTCGCTATGGAAGTTCCCCGCCCGGTCGAACCACGTGTGGTCGTTGAACTCCGTCACGTCAACGACCAGCGTATCGCCCTCCCAGTGGCCATTCGACCAACCCATCCAGGAATCGGTGGGAGGCTCCCGATGAGGATCCATGTAGATGGTCCGTGAAGCACCCTTGTACTCATACACGATCAGGATCTCCGCCGAAGTCTGAAAAATCTGAAATGGAAATGGCATGTAGTTGGCGCGCGGCACTCCGGGCCGATAACACTGGAGTTCCGGCTCGCCGCTGTCATAGCGATGCGGATCGTTGGTGACCTTCACGGCCATCCGTGTTTCAAGGTTCTGTTTCTTTTTCGCCAGAGCTTCCGGACGGTAAGGAATTTCGCCACCCTCGACGATGCTCTGCCCGCCGGGACCTGCGCCCCACGCACCCATGAGCTCAGGATGAGGTCCCGGTTGCGCCCCATGCGCCTGAATGTCCCAATTCGCCGTGGTCAACGCCTGCCAAATCCCGTTGAGGTTGGGCTTGCCGTCCGCGGTACGCGGCGCCGTGTAAGAAGGGAATAGCCCAGCGGACGGAGCTTGACTCAGCGCCGGAGTTGCGCCCAACCACAGGGCAGCGACGGCAACGGAAGGCACCGCTATGATCACGCCTCTCAATCGAATATTCATCAGATACCTCTGCCTTGAATGAACGCGGGCTAAAGCCCGCGACTACATTTGGATCAACGCTTGGCTTCGGCTTCTCGCGCCTGCGCGCCTTTGACGACATTCATCAAGCCATAATTCTGTTCGTGACACGCCCACTCGTATATCGGTGGCTCAATTCTCGGTAGAGGACTCTCGACGGACCATGGTC
>WNGH01004123.1_pt1 | contig 13874 bp, 13 predicted proteins | sample 5400631 | NCBI WGS metagenome assembly WNGH01 (sample SAMN13153373, study PRJNA577476) | soil metagenome | isolation source: 115 cm soil or saprolite under Garry oak tree replicate 1 | place: USA:California | collected 2016-06-15
CTCTCGCACCGCAGTTTCATCACTTATCGAACCCGAATTCTGTCCAATCAAACGGGCCAAGAAATTATTCTAAGTTAATACCGGTGCTTAATTTCTTCCAATACTCGGTATGAAAGCTATACCATTTCTGTAATTCACTATAGGGTGTTTCTGCTGGGCTACAAAAATCTACAGCATAAGCATCACGGACTGATTTTGCCTTTGTAGCCTTACTGAAGATGTCATAAAGCTCACGAGCTTTTTCTTCAGAGAATCTACCGACGGGAATAACTAAATGATGCCCAACGTCCATCTGACCAAATACTTGAGGGAACCCTTCGCTGACTAATGTCGGATATCCACTGACAGCTTTAGTACCAGTGATGCCAAGTATATTGACAACTGTACTATCAGCACCTTTGTTTTTCTTTGTCCATTGTTCAGCTTCACTAATAAACCCTATATGAAAATCAGTATTCCCGCCAACCATTGAGAACATGGAATCAGTGGTGGACTTAAAAGGAATGATGTTCATGTTTGGAAATTTCTTTTGTATCTGAAGAGCCGCTAGGTGTGTTGTAACTCCCAATCCGCTGATGCCAATGGTAACGGGTTTATTAGTGGGAACGTCTTTCCAGCTTTTGTATTTGGCGCTTGTGATCGCCATCGATGCCGTACAATGATTAAATTGCTCCTTGAACAAAGACAGGTCATAGCTTTCTTTGGGGTATACATTGGGGCGTATAAAGAACGCTGTGCTATGTGCGAGGATAGTATTCGATGTATTCAACACATAGTTACTTGCAATTGCCCCACCCGCACCCGGACGAGCATCAAAGATGAATAGATATTTGTCTTGGATCGCATTTGCTTCAATAGTTAAAGCTCGATGATAATTTGCTACACTGTCGGCAATATTGTAAGCATAAATGATGGTGATATTTTCCTTTGCTTGGGAAACGACAGATGCGCACAACAGGACTGACGTGAATAGTAGAATGAAAAGATTTCTGATATGGTGCATGGTAACTGCTCCCTGAGGTTGGTTCGGTTTTTCGACACTTCTTTTCGACACTTCGACACTTCTGAACTAGAGTTTTTGCCACTTCTGAGGCCGTTTCCCAGACATGGAACCTGGCCTCATTCGGTGTATACCATGAGCCGCCGGCTCACTCGGCGGCGAAGCTCGATATCGTCATAGGTATGGACGTGATAATCGGTGTCCAGACCAAACACCTTGCGGTGCTCCCCATTGTTGCTGCGCAGCAGCAGCTGAAAGGACCCGAGCTTCAGCTTGAAATTTAGGTACCAGTCGTCGCGATCATAGTCGTAAATGTACTGGCGCGCCGCCCACTTGTAGGTGGTGGATAGGTTGTTGCGTATCTTTTGGCCATTGTTGTTATTGACCATGCTCCAGCGTTGGTAGTCCGCCGTGTTGTACCAGTTGATGATATTGGTCTGGATGGCCGCTTTCACGTCGTCGCCCCGGTAGTAGAACAATGCGGCACGCAAGGCGCAGTGCATGTACTTGACGTTGAAAATGAACCACCAGAAAAAGTCGTGCAGGCTATGAACCGGGACGCCGCTAGTTTGAATGTTGCGCACCAGCTTTTCATAGAACCACCTTCCCAGGGCGGGGTTCTGTTCGATGCTCAAATAGGAGACGATCAAATCGGTAAACCGCTCGTACGGCTGCTCGCCGATGGTGGGATTGTCGCAGAGCTTTCGCAGGCGCTCGCGGGCGTCCCCCGGCAACTTGTCGACCAGCTCGCTGTACGAGAACAATAGCTGCGTCATCTGCTCGGTGCCAAAGATGCTGTCGCCCGTGTCGGCCGTGATGGCGTAATGACCATGCGCAATGAGGTCGTCATAACGGGTGCGGGCCGAGTCCAATATCCGTATCTTGTCGCGCAGGTGACGCCGGTAGAACCTGGGGTTTTCCATCACCCCGTCCACGCTGGTACAAATCGCAACGTTCCTTAGCTCCTCGGCGGTGAGGTTCTTGAGCAGGGCCACGGCCGCCACGGTGCTATCGAGGCCACCGGAATAGTACAAGGCTATCTGCCGACCGGTGCTGCGGACGAGGTCGCGCACGGCCAGGGCGCGCTCGTCCGATACCTGAGCAAAACTTTTGCCAAAGCTCGGATCGTAGTCGGGCATGGCATAGGTGGGCTCCTGCGCCATGGGCCAAGGGGTGGTCCATTCACCCCGGCGAGCGGTGAAATCACTAGCGTCAAAGCGAAGGCTTAAGTCAACCCAATGCCGGCCATGCGTGGACAGGCGTTGGTAAAGATCGTCGACATGCGCTATGCGAGAGCGCACAATGGTCAGGTGGTAAACCTTGTCAGCAATCATGAGGAGAAGGCGGGTTGACCCTTGAGGAACTGATTGAACACAGTGTGATACGGCGACTCGGCCAGCAGCGTATCGAGCTCGGCCTTGGCCCGCTCTACGGTGTCCGCGTAGTAGAGGATTTCCTCGATCCGTTGGTCGCGCACCTGAGCGAGGAATAGTTGCGGGGCGGCGCTTAGTGGAGCACCCGGCAAGGTTTCGAACTCCGGGATCATGTGGCGGAACATTCGAATATCCGCCTCACCCATTTTTGCGTTGGCCATAAACTGAGCGTAGGCGACCCGCACTGCAAACATGAGATAACGCTGCGCATGTGCCACCATCTCGGCACCAACAAAAGGCACCGGCCCTTTCTCGACAATAGCGTTGGGGCCCTCCAGCAGCAGCACGGTGGTATCGTGGTTGTCGGCCTGCGATAGGCGGTGCACGGGAGCCCATGCCATACAGGTTTCGTTGGTGAGTGGTGGATTGGTCTTGTTGTCGTAAACGCAGACCACGGTGACCATCTTTGAGGAGAACAGCATGGCCGCCCGCACCAGGATCGAGAGGTCATAGCGGTCGACCAACATAAAGCGGTCAATAGCGGTGGCATAAACCGCGTAACACGGCTCGGCGCGATCCGTTGGGAAGTACTTCGGCAGATCAGGTAGGTCAGGCATCAGCGCCATTGGGACCCATGAGCGGGCGATTTATGCATTGCGATATGCATGACGGCGAAATTGTGATAGAAAGCAGGAAAATGGGTCAACAGTCAAGACCTCTCGCTCGAGAAAAGACTAATGCCAATAAACTAATGTCCTAAGGCCTTAAGTTAAAGGATTATATTAAGAGTATGATCAATTGCATCCGTCGCAGCATGCGCGCCCCGGCAAAGGGTGCTCCAGTCCTCTTGGGCTATAATAGCACTACGCTTTATCCAGTTTCGTTGTTTCGTTGAAGTGCTCGCTAGCGCGGAGCGTGTTTATGAGGCTCACCGATCTCACGGAGTTCATTCGAGCACATGACCTCGAAGAAGGCTCGGGCGGGCGTCGGCCGCCGCGGGACAACATTCGAGCTGTGCAGAATGCGCTCTCCGCCGGTCTCGCCGATGACGAGTTCTATCACGATTGCATTGAACTGGAGTTGGACGCCATTCAGCGCAGAAGGAACGGGGACCTACTGGCCGTGCTTCACCGAATTCCAGAACGCCAGATGAACATTCGGATGTATTACTGGCCCGTCGGGAAACTCTCGCGACCGCACGAACATACCAAATGGACCGTGACCGCTGTATTTTTCAATGCCTTACAGGTGACGACGTATGATTGGGACGTCGCTCGCTCCGAACGCCGCCTTCTGCAAAAAAATGTCTTTCGTGCGGAACAAGGACAAGCCGGTCACATCTATGATCGATGCATTCACAATCCCGCAAATGTGAGCGACCGGCCGGCTGCTTCCATCCACATCTTTAACGATTCCGATATGCCACTACTGGAACAAGAAGTGGGGCCGATTGAAGGGATGGGGAACCCGAAGCTAAGCAGGGCGCCGACAGACCCAGTAGCACGTACCCAATGGGTTGAATGGGTCTCCCAAGGCAAAATGAGAATGCTCGCCCTCGCGTTGGCGAGATTCAGGACGCCACGGGCGGAAGCTCTCCTGAATGTGATATCCGGCTACGCTGACGCGGCGACGTTCGAGAAGGTGAACCGAATACGACGCCGCATCAAGTATTCGTGAGCTTTTGCGCGGCACTGACCGCCAGAAGTGGCGTTGCTGACGACTTTGTTCCAAGGGAGCTTCGCTTGGCACTCATAGCCTGGCAGCACAAGACCTACAACGAGCGCTGGCTGATCGAGCGCCGCGGTCACCGTTCTCCGTAGGTACGCCGTGAGCACTACGCCGAGCTGCACGGGAATCTATTCGTTGTGGTTATGAGCAATGGATAGGTTGCCTGAAGAAGTGGCTCGTTCCCCGGTTCGCGACGGACACGGGGAGTCGCAAGACGTAGCGGTCGAAACATTGCACGGTCATGCCGACGAGACGCTACCTGTACCCGATCATCCGGAACAGGTCGCGCCCGAGCGTCGTCTGTTCCGAGCGGAAGCGGTTGCCGCAAAGGAACAGCAGTGGCTCGGCCAGATCCTTCTGGTACGTCCTCTTTCATTCTCGTTTTTGACCGCTTTCGTAGTCGCTGCGGCGAGCGCGCTCGTATTGTTTCTCGTACTCGGGGAGTACACCAACAAAGAACACGTCACCGGACAAGTGGCGCTCGACCGCGGTCTTGCGAAACTGTATTCCCCAGTTGCGGGCACTGTCGTCAGCCGGCAAGTCAAAGAAGGCGACAAAGTCAGCAAAGGACAAACGCTGTTTGTCATTTCCGCCGAGCGGACCAGCTCCACCAAAGGCGACGCCCAGGCTGCGATCGTGCAACAACTTGAAAGTCGTCGCCGCAGTCTGCAAGCGGAGTTGATAAAACAGGACACGGTATTAAGAGCGGACGAGGCGGCCTTGCGCCAGCGCATTCGCGACTCCAAGTCTGAACTGGCGCAGCTCGAGCGCGAAATCGCCACACGGCAAGAGCGCCTGCGTCTGAACACGGAGAACGTGCAACGCTATCGGACGCTCGCCAAGGACGACATGGTCTCCATCTCGGAACTGCAGGATCGTGAGGAGGACAACCTCGACCAGCGGGTACAACTTGAAACCCAGCAGCGCAATCGCATTTCCCTCCGCAAGGATATCTTATCCATGCAAAACGACTTGCGCACGGCGCCGCTCAAGGCCAGCAATCAACTCGCGGCAATCGAGCGCAGCATTGCCGAAATCGAGCAAGAAACGGTTGATAACGAAGCTCACCGCGAAATCGTCGTTCCGGCGCAAGCCGATGGCATCATCACCGCCGTCTTGGTCGATCCCGGCCAGGTCGTCGCTCCGACAACGCCGCTGCTTGGGCTGTTGCCGGACGGAAGCAAATTCGAAGCCAGGTTGTACGTGCCCAGCCGTGCAATCGGTTTCATGAACGTCGGGAGCCGCGTGTTGCTACGCTACCAGGCGTTTCCTTATCAGAAGTTTGGGCAGTATTCCGGCAAGATCAAGGAAATCTCGCGCACGGCGTTGCCCCCGTCAGAACTGCAATTGATTGGCGCCGCGGAGGAGACGCTCTTTCGCGTCACGGTCGCGCTGGATTCGCAAACCGTGATGGCTTACGGAGAACGGGTAGCCTTGCAGGACGGCATGCAATTGGAAGCGGACGTGATGGTCGATACGCGCAAGATATATGAATGGGTGTTGGAGCCCCTATACAGCTTGTCTGGAAAGTACTGACAAATCAGTAGTGTCCCAACGTTTACGGACTAACCGCACATAACACGCTGAGGTTTCAAGACAAACGACAACTCCCATATGGTCTCGATTTCAACACGCGACAAAAACGCGCTGGGTTATGACTCAAGCACTTACGATATTTACACGGCGGAATCTGGCAACGTTGGGACACTACTGCTGACAAATAACTTACAAATAACTGGACAAATAACTGACAATAGGCGTATGTAAAGTATATAGTAGACCGTTGTCAAAATTGATGGCCCGAAATGGAAAGGAGGCGTTGCGCGATTTGCAGAGAAACATTGACTTTACACAGGGAAATAACCCCTGACAATTCACCACGGTAAAGGAAGAAAACCATGTATGAACTTGCTGAAGGTGATCTAGCAACGGTGTCCGGCGGGGATGTTAGCGCCGAAACTATAGGGTGTACTTGTATTATTGGTGGTGAATTTGGTGCTGTTGCGGGCCGGGAAGTACCGAGCCTGACGAGGCCGTGATCACGGAGGGAGGAGTTTGGTGCATTTGAGGGGCGCCAATTTGCTGTATCCATTTCCCTCAAATAACCTGACAAGGGAGAAATGCGTATGAGTATGAGAACGCTAGATTCGATTGAATCAGGGGAGGTAGCTGGTGGCGACGACATTGTTGTCGATTGTACAGTGGCTGCCGTCTCCACTGCCGTGGCAGTAGCCGTATGCGACTTTGGGTCCTACCAAGCCTGCCTCTCTGCGGTAACCACTGCCGTAGAGGCCATTTCTCAATGCACTAATGACATTGCCGCTGCCATATCCGAGGCCACATCCGAGTCCGAGGCCTGTGCCTGTGCTTGCGCCTGTGCCTGCGGTTGCGGCTGCGGCGGATAACTACTGATCGCAATTCGCTTTTGTTCGATACAGGCCGTCGGCTGTGGACCGTCGGCGGCTTGCATCTTTTAACTTGTCGGTCTTCACTGGGAGGTATCGATTGGGGGCCATAGCAGTAGAGACGCTCATGGCGGCTCTTTACACCAACCATGCTCTCCGCAGGGCGTTTATGAGCGACCCGCATCCTATCTTGGATCGTTACGATCTCACAGAAGACGAGCGCGCCTCGCTTCTTTTGACCGATAAGCCTGGTTTGGTGTTGGCAGGAAACAGTTTTGCGTACAAGCGTTGGAAGGCGAATCAATGGCGCCACAAGAAGGCTTACACGTTTACGAGTTACGACGAAGTTTTCGGTGAATTGGACATTTCGCCGGTGCGGGAATTATTTTCCCGTCGCTTTGATGCAAGGGACTTCTCGACAAAGGAACTCATAAAAATAAAAAGGAGACTCATATACACCCATGCTGGCATTAGCGTCGAGCTACTGGATGTGGCGCCGGGAAATCAGCATAACCACGAACATGTGCTGATGGAAAATCAGCTTCTTGCTCCGGTGGCGCGAATATGGAAGCGACTGTTTGATCTGAATCTGCGCGATCATTTCTTGATCCGCCTGTACTTCTTCCATGCCACGCCCGAAGGGCTTGGAATTCCGAAAACCCTTCATCCACGACCGGGCGCGTATATTACTTATATTCCACTGGGTCCTGTTGGAGAAGAAAAGGCCAGAGGTTTTGTTACGTGCCTCACGAATGACCGACGTGTCACTTTTGTCAGGGAACCCCTCCAGGCCGGCCGGGTGATCACATACCCCGCCGATGTGGTGCAGAGTATCGAGTGTGCCGCCGGAAATGAATCCTTGTCGCAGCCGATTGATCTTTTGTGTATCAAATCGTTGTGTGCCGCGGTCTAGCCATGAAAATCGAACATAAGATGCAAATCCTAGTTGAAAAGGCGGGCGAGAGAGTCATCTCGTGCGCGCCACAGCAAGGCTTCCTTGCTCCGCGCCGAATTACCATAGTCGACACCGGCGTCCACAATTTCGAACCGAACGATTGGTACGAAATCGAATGGACGGGGACCTTGCCAAAGGGGTTCAATACGCAAACCTGCTTCCTGTTTAGGTACAAAGACGGAAATTTGGAGGAAATAAAGAAGAATACCGGGCCAGAGCCAGTGATAATTTGAATATCGTGTTTCCGAGGCTGCCGGCCGTGTTCACGGGCAGTTTTTCTTGGAATGGCGGCTGACCGGCAAGTCTGGGTTTCCGAAGTGACGGGCGTGGGAAAGTGAGTTTTTAAAGAGAAGACGGGCTTGGTCTAATTGCCGAGGAGCATATTGTGAATTTGAATAGAGACATGGTTGGTCTTGGCATGCGCAGAGAATTGGCGAAAGACATCGGCATGAATATCGATGGGCCGCTCAAGGATATCGAATGTCTAGAGTTTATTGCAGAAGATTATTACCACTGCGCCCAAACTGATTCTCGAATCCACGGCTTGGCGCAGCTTGCGAAGATGGTCCCACTAAGCCTGCACGGCGTCACCCTTGGTCTTGCGTCTGCCGCGGCGGTGGAGTTGAGGAGGACTGACGGCATGGCCCGCTTGTGCGAAGCCGTACATCCGGCCTTCTGGTCTGAACATTTGTCTTTTGTGCGCGGTGGAGGCGCGGAAATCGGGCATCTCGCTGCACCCCCCCGGTCTGAAAGCACGGTGGAGGGTACTCTGAGGAATATCGATGCACTTACGGCCCACGTTGGAGTGAAGCCGCTCCTGGAAAATGTGGCCACCCTAATTACGCCACCATGTTCGACTATGTCCGAAACGCGTTGGTTATCGGCAATTGTAGAGGGTGCGGGAGCGTTCATGTTGCTTGACCTGCATAATTTATACGCCAATGCGAAAAATTCAGGCTTGGATCCGTTCCAGATGCTCGATGAGCTACCTTTGCACCGTGTCCGTCAGATTCATCTGTCAGGTGGAATCGACATACCCGCCCCAATGGGCGGGACGCGCCTTCTCGACGATCACGTTCACGATGTTCCCAACGCAGTGTTTGATTTGCTTGAGGCGGTTGCGCGCAAAACACCCAATCACCTAATGGTGATCGTCGAACGTGATGGACGATATCCGGAGTTCCAAGACTTATTGATCCAGATTAGGCTAGCGAAGACTGCTATTACAAAAGGCCGGGCTTCGCGCGCCTCCGAAGAGTTGCTTCCATCCCTTGCTAATGTTCAATGAAGATGGAAACGCCGGTTGTCTGCGAATCCCGCGAAGGGGCGTGAGAAAGTTTGTGCGCACTTGAAACCTGAAAACCTGATTGGCGGGAGGCGAATTGTTAAAACCGCTCACCGAGGCGGTCGTTGAGCGCACGCCGCAAACGACAACTGGAGATACCGACACTTCACGCTGGGCCGCTAAAATCCGACGGCGTACTCCGCGGCGAGTCCTTTCCGATAGTCGCGCATGCAGGAAAAACGTTAAAGAACTTCGCCGCGCGACATTACGTCTCGGTAGTGACGAAGCCTAACATGGAGAACTGTTTGCGAGAATACGAATCCTCCGACGGATGCACCGACCACCCCACCGATGAGCGAATGTCCAAGGGTGTTGCCAATAACGCTACCGACACCAGCGCATATGCCACAGGCTAGAAGGCCAAACCACGTCTGCCAATAACGAAAAATATTTATATGCATCCGTCGCCAGGCGCGGTGTCGCTCGTATCGGGTCATATTCGAGAATTCTGGGATGCTTTCCAAAGTCCAATAGATTTTCATGCGTTCTCCTTACGGGGACTTGGGCGAGATTTGAAGGATAGCATATTTGCACAGCGTCCGCCATTCGGACGGAAAATATACCAAGGCTATCGAGGAGTATGCGGTATTGCAGGAAATCGATGTTGGCGTTGCTGGAACTTGTTGATGCTATCGCTTCCTTCATCAAATCAAATATTCCGCCATGATCGAGCACGCGAGCGGCTGCGATCACAACACGTTCCTTCGTCTAACAACATGCTGAAAGGAGCTAGTATGTGCAACACGCTTCAGTGGTTTGCTGCGGCCGGTGTTCTATCCCTGGGTGTGTTCGTGCCTGTCTGGGCGGACCAGACGCTCGAGCCCGCGGCCAATCAACAGGAAATATTGCAACGAGTGAAGGCAGCGCCGAAACGCGGGTTGCTTTATGAAGTAAAGTTTGAAAAATACATTGTCTACGTATTCGGGACGATTCACGTCGGCAAGGCGGAATTTTATCCGCTTAATTTTCCGACCCTCCGTGCGTTGACCGGCTCGGCGTTTCTCGTCGTCGAAGCGGACACGCGAGACCAGGCAGCCGTCATCAAGCAGGTAACGGAATTTGCCATGTTGCCGTCATCGTCGAGCCTCGACCAGTACGTCACGCCAACACTGATGAACAAGCTGACGCCACTCTTGGAAAAATACCGATTCCCAAAAGAGCGCGCCATCCAGATGAAGCCGTGGATGCTCGCCACAACCCTTGCTACGCTGGAAGCGAAACATTGGGGTTACGATCCCGGTTGGGCTACGGAAGGCTTTTTGCTTGGCGTTGCTAAGGCGCAAAAGAAACCCGTTATTGAAATGGAAGGGCTTTCGCATCAGTTCGAGATTTACAACGGACTCTCAGGTGAAGAACAACTGGCGCTCCTGGAAGAAACGATAAACGAGATCGACAAAGGTTCTGTCGAGAGGCGCACGACGGCCCTTGCCGACGCGTGGGCGCGCGCCAGCGCTGTCGACGTGGAAAAAGCGCGGCAAGACTTGCAGCAATCTCAATCAACCTTTGGCAAATTCTTCAACATCAAAATGTTGGATGAGCGCAACGTGGCGATGGCGGCACATATCGACTATTATCTTCATTCCGGCAAACCGCACTTCGTTGCCGTGGGCGTGCTTCATTTGGTCGGCGAGAAAAATATCATTGGTCTGCTCAAGGGACGCGGCTATCTAGTTCGGGAACTGTAGGAAACAGACGCAAGCATCCGAATATCGCCGCCGGAGGTGGCACCGAGCATTTTTGTATGTCCCCCGTTGGCTAAAAAATCTGTCGAGAAACCATCTGATCCGCAACTATTTATTCGAGAACAATGTGCGGTGGAAATGATTGTCTTTTAGGCCTCGCAAGACATCTATTGCAAATCTGATTCGTTAAATGAACAGTGGTTTCTCCAATATGATTTACCTAAATGACCTGCAATTCGGCTTCTCCCGCAAGCTGCCGCTGTACTTGCAAACCGAAGCGGCGGAATGCGGACTGGCGTGTCTTGCGATGATTGCGTCCTATCACGGTTTTGATACCGACTTGCCGTCACTGCGTCGGCGATTTTCAATTTCGCTCAAGGGCGCGACTTTGTCCCATTTGATCGACATCGCTGCCGCGATTGAGCTGGCCTCTCGACCGCTACGGCTTGAGTTAGAGGAACTCAAGATGTTGCAAACTCCCAGTATCCTGCACTGGGATCTGAATCATTTTGTCGTACTCAAAAGAGTCCAGCGCGGGCAGATCACGATCCACGATCCGGCATCGGGCGCACGCACGCTTTTGTTTTCCGAAGTATCACGTCACTTCACGGGGGTCGCACTGGAGCTGACGCCCACGCCGGCCTTTCGGAAGCGGCGAGAGCGCCAGGCAATACGTTTACGGGAGATGATGGGCAAGGTCGTCGGCCTTAAGCGCTCGCTGACGCAAATCCTCTTGTTGGCGCTGGGATTGGAGATTTTTGCGCTCGTGGCGCCGTTCTTTAACCAATGGGTGGTCGACCAAGCCATCGTTACCGGTGATCGGGATTTGTTGCTCACCTTGGCTCTGGGGTTCGGTTTGCTGATGATCATACAGGTCGCCACGGAGGCGATCCGCGGATGGGCGGTTACCATAATGAGCACGACGCTCAGCGTGCAATGGCTCGCCAATGTGTTCAAACACCTTACAAGTCTCCCGATCCCATATTTCGAGAAGCGCCACATGGGCGACATTCTGTCGCGCTTCAACGGCATCAACGTCATTCAGAACACGCTGACGACGAGTTTTGTCGAGGCGATGCTGGATGGGTTAATGACCGTTGGGACGCTGGCGATGATGTTGATATACAGTCCGGCGCTTACGGCGATCAGTGTCGTCGCGGTCTTCGTCTACGCGCTTCTTCGGGTGGCGCTCTATGGCGGCCTGCGCCTGGCCAACCAAAAGGAGATCGTCTTCGCCGCCAAGCAACAGACGCTGTTTATGGAATCGGTGCGCGGGATTCAAAGCATCCGCCTTTTCAGCAAAGGCGAAGAGCGTGTCTCGCGCTGGATGAATGTGGTCGTGGATCAAAAAAACTGCAGTCTTCGTACGCAACGGCTCATGCTGGTGTTCAAAACCTGCAATCACTTTCTATTCGGTCTGGAAAATATATTGGTTATTTTCTTCGGGGCGACGGCCGTGCTGGATGCCACGTTTTCCGTCGGAATGTTATTTGCATACCTGTCCTATAAGACACAGTTCTCTCAGCGTGTGAGTAGCTTGATAGATAAGATGTACGAGGTGAAGATGTTGCAAATACACGGCGCACGTCTGGCGGACATCGTCCTCACCGAGCCGGAACACAACCGGGCGGGCAACGTCGTCGCTGCGGAAGAAATCGTTCCTGCAATCAAGGTAAGAAATCTGCGCTTCCGCTATTCTGAGGAGGAGCCTTACGTTCTCAACCACGTCGACTTGACGATCAACGCAGGAGAATCAGTGGCTATCGTCGGCCCCTCCGGCTGCGGCAAGACCACTTTGGTCAAGGTGCTCCTGGGCCTCCATCCGCCCACGTCTGGCAAGGTATTGGTGGGTGGAATTTCGATCAGGAATATCGGGCTCTCGAACTACCGCAAGATGGTCGGCGCGGTCATGCAGGAAGACCAATTGTTCGCCGGCTCGATGGCCGACAATATCTGTTTTTTTGCGCAAACACCCGATCGTCAGCTCATCCAGTCGTGTGCCAAACAGGCCGCCCTTCACGAGGAAATCAAGGCGATGCCGATGGGATATAATACGCTGATCGGCGACATGGGGACGGTGTTATCCGGCGGACAGAAGCAGCGTCTGTTACTTGCGCGCGCATTGTATCAAAAACCGAAGATATTATTTTTGGACGAAGCTACCAGTCATCTTGACGTGAGTAACGAATCCAGAGTTAACGAAGCAATTCGCCGGTTGCAGCTTACTCGTATTGTCATCGCTCACCGAAAGGAAACTATTGCATCGGCGGATCGTATTATTAGTTTGGATTCGATTAATTCAAAGTCCAAGTTATCGGCATCAGCTAGTGCGATGACCGGAGGATCCATGCAAACGGATCCTGAATGATCATGTGCCTCTTTTTTTCTAAAGCTGCCCAATCACGACTCTATGAGGGTGAAAAAATGCTAGATCTTCCATCCTCCAAGCTATCGTTAAACATAGTTTTCCTGTTCATCGGGATCGTCTTCGCGCCCGCTGGCTTCACCGGCGATGACGACGACACCGATCATATGATCACCGTCGAAAAGCACATCCAAACGTTCACGGTCAATCCGGATGGAAGCTACGTCCAAATAAAAGAAGAAGAAAAGCTGATCGGTCAGGAGCGCGGCATTAAAAGCGCCGCCCAACAATACTACCGTTACAATTCTGTCCTAGAGAACATGGAGATTCTGGAGGCGTACACGCAAAAAGCGGATGGCCGCAAAATCGCCGTCACGCCCGAACAAATCAAAACCCAGCAAGAGCCGCGTTCGTTTGTGGCACCGATGTTTCAGGACGTTCGATACAAAGTAGTGATCTTTCCCGAAGTCGCTGTCGGTGATCGCGTCTATGTCAAAGTAAAGCGTACTCAACATACGTCTTTGTTCCCCGGCCAATTTCAGGATTTCACCCAACCCGACTTCTTCCCGTACAAGGAATTACGGCTGATCTACGATGTTCCGGCCGGGATCAAACTCTACGCGGACAGTGTCGGGTTTAAGGAAGTTGCGCCGATAGAAAAGGACGGGCGCAGAATCTACGAGTGGACCTACCTCCCTAAAAAGAAAAAGAAACGTATTGAATCCGACTCCGTTGCTTACTCCGACTACGGCGATCGAATCGCCGTGTCAACGTTTGCCGATTATAGTGCGTTTGCCAAAGCCTTCGATGCGCGTGCAGCCGATAAAGCGGTGGCGTCTCCGAAAATACGGGAGTTGGCGCAAAAGCTCGTTCAAGGCGTCGACGATCCCAAAGAAAGAGCGAAAGTCCTGTATGACTGGGTGCGCAAGAACATTCGCTACGTAGCGGTGTACATCGGCCCCGGCGGTGTCGTTCCCCATGCCGCGGATACTATTCTCGACAACCGCTACGGCGACTGTAA
>WNGH01013828.1_pt1 | contig 13874 bp, 5 predicted proteins | sample 5400631 | NCBI WGS metagenome assembly WNGH01 (sample SAMN13153373, study PRJNA577476) | soil metagenome | isolation source: 115 cm soil or saprolite under Garry oak tree replicate 1 | place: USA:California | collected 2016-06-15
ACGTGCGGGAGTTCCTGACCAGCCGCGGCGTGGCGGTGACGGAGGTGGAGATCTCGGCCGCCTACGTGAGGAGCGGAGGCACCGGCAACGTCCGCCTGGTGGCGGCGGTGAAGGTGGCCTCAGCCTCTGGAGCCGACAAGGCGCGGCTCGCGCTGCGGGCGCTCGCCGCCGGCCGGCGCGCGCCGGGGCCGGCCCCCGCTTCGGCCGTCGGCACCGGACGGGTCGCCGCGACCGCGGCGGTGACGAAGGAGAGCACGCCGCCGCTCTCGTATGCCGGCGTGGACACTCTTCGGCTCGAGCTGTCCGCCCCCGGCGTGCCGGAGACGCCGGTCGACCTGCCGCCCGCCCGCGGGCGGGAGCGGCCGGGCCCCATCGGACGGCGCCCCGGCGGGGGGGCGAAGGAGGACCTCGACCTCTCGACGCTCTACTCGATCGACGGGGGGCTCGGCGACTCGGACAACAACCTGATCCCCGATCGCGTCGACCTCCTGCTCAGCCCCGCCGGCGACGGCATCGAGGGCACGGTCGAGCTCGCGGCGCGGCTCGGCCTCGAGTCGACGGGGATCTCCCTTCCCATCGTCGTCCCGCCGGAATCCCTCGACTCCGCCGTCTCGAGTCCGGATCGGGGGACGGAGACCGCCGGCCTTCCGGGGTCGCTGCCTACGCCCGTCCTCATCGGCCGGACGCACCCCGTCGTCGAGCGCTTGATGAAGGAGAAGAAGATCGAGCCGCCCCGGCTCGAGCCGGGAGAGGGCCTGATCCAGGTGGTCAGGAATGCCTTCGGCGAGCCGGGGAGCGAGAAGCGCGCCATCATCATCGCGGGCGGCGACGCCCGCGGCCTCGCCCGGGCGCTCGCCCAGGCCGCCGAGCGCTTCCCCCACCTGTGGGCCCGGGGGAAGGACCGCACCACGCTCGATGACGTCGAGGAGGACGTGTCCCGCTTCCTGTCGGGCCGGTCGCCGGCGGGCCAGGCGGCGACGGCCCTCTACAAGCTGGATCGCCTCGCCGCCGGTCTCGCAGGCAAGGATCTCGAGGCTGCGCACCTGAAGGTCTACGTGGAGAAGCCAGCGGCGGGGTTCGCCGACATCGTCCGCCGCCAAGCGGAGGCCGGGATCAAGGCGGCTCAGCTCGAGGTGACGGTCCAGGACCTCGACGTCCAGAACGCGGAACCGGTCCTGGTCGAGGGCCGGCCGATCAGCGAGGAGTTCGACATCCCGTCGGAGGTTGACGACTTCTGGCGGCTGCTCCGCTCTCGCGTCGTCCCCGTGGTGCGCAAGTCGAAGGGGAAGCCGGTGCGGCTGGAGGCGCGGCTCTCCGAGCCACCGGAGGTCCGCGCGCAGCTCGAGAAGGACGCCCGCGCGGAGCTGCTGGCGGCGGGCGCCCCGAAGGACGCGACCGCCGTGACCGTCCTCTGCGCCTACAAGCAGGGCTACAGCTGGCTCCACGATACCGTGGGGCCGGCCATCGCCGGCAAGCCCATCGAGCACGTCACCATCCGCTTCGCCGAGATCGGGCCGCCCCCCGAGTGGAAGCAGCAGGGCACGTACGCGCCGACGCGCTGGCTGCTCGAGATCTATCCCATCGACGAGGTCCTCGCCCGTGAGCTGAAGCTGGATCTGAAGCAGATCTCCTTCGAGAAGATGCCCGTCGGCTCGCCGGCCTACGAGGTCATCGTGACGGGCCCCGGCGGGGTGGAGGTCTTGCGGCGGACGTTCGAGCCGAAGTTCGTCCTGCGCTCCTTTTTCGACCAGTTCCCGAACTACGAGAAGGTCCGCGTCACCACGGGATGGATGAGCGCGGACGTGGCCGGAAGGGCCGTGGTCGACGAGCGGATCGTCACCGACCCCGAGCGGTTCTGGGACCACTTCCAGGGCAAGACGCTACCCGCGATCTACGATCACGTCATGGCGGTCGCCAAGGGCAAGCCGCGGCCGGAGGACGCGCCCTTCTTCGGGGAGCTGCGGGTGGAGCTGAGTCTGAGCGAGCCGGACTATCAGATCGGCGTGGACCAGGAGCTGATCTCCTCCATGGAGGCGATCCACGAGGAGATCTACTTCAATACGCTCCACTTCTTCGACCTGCTGGGCCGCTATGCCCGGGGCCCCGCGCTCGCCTATCCGGGGCGCGTCATCCCGATCATGCATCCCAAGGCGGACGGCAAGGCGGGGCACGCACGGATCAGCTTCTCGGGGTTCGATTCGCCCCGGCCCGGCGTCGTCGTCGAGTACACCGAGCGCGGGGGGCAGTCGGGTGAGGCTCGGTTCGACATCCCCAAGGTGGCCGTGGAGCGGCCTTCGGCCCTCGCCGCCCTCGTCCGCGACGGCCGGGACGGGCTCGAGCGGCTCGACGTCCGCGTGAAGGTCGAGACCGAGAAGGACGAGCGGGCGGAGCTGGTCAAGCGGGCGCCCGAGGAACGGGTCGACCGACAGATCCTCTCCGCCGAGCAGGTCCTCTCCGTGGTGGCGGGCCTCGGCCGCCTGCGCGCCGCCGGTCTCTACAAGGACGCCCTCGCCTATCACGACCTCGGCTCGCTGCGCATCGTCGCTGCGTGGGAGCACGAGCCGAGGCCGGAGACGGAGACGGTCGTGTCCCTCGACAGCAATGGGACGCCGGCGCCGTTTCCCGACGTCAGGAAGCTGCTGCCGGCCGGCTACCGCTATGCCGGCGGGCCGATCGTCCAGTGGGACACTCCGATCCCACCTCCGGAGGCCAACGAGCTGCTCGCCAAGATGTCGACCTTCAAGGAAGCGACCGTCTACAAGGTGGGCGAGAGCTACCTCGGCCAGGACATCTGGGCGATGGACCTCATGCCGCCCATCGAGGCGACACACTGGTCGCAGGCGAAGGCGACGACCATGAAGCCGACGGTCGTCTATTCGGCCCGCCAGCACGCGAACGAGATCTCGTCCACCAGCCACGTGCTGAAGCTGGCCGAGCTGCTGCTGACCGACCCGGAGTTCAAGGAGAAGCTTCGGAAGGTCAACGTCGTCATCCACCCCGTCACGAACCCCGACGGCGCGCAGCTCGCCTACGACCTCCAGAAGACGACACCCCACTACATGCTCCACGCCGGCTATCTCGGCGCGCTCGGCGTCGACGTGACGGCCGGGCAGAACGAGCCCGATCCCATCTATCCGGAGACGAGGGTGCGTCCCGAGATCTGGCGCGCATGGCTGCCCGACGTCTTCTTGAACCCCCACGGCTATCCCACCCACGAGTGGGTGCAGCTCTTCTCGGAGTACGCGGCCTGGGTGCGCAACCGGGTGGTGGAGACGCGGGACTACTGGTCGATGCGGGGCTGGTGGATGCCGGGGTTCGCCTGGCTCGACGACCCGAGATACCCCCGCCACAAGGCCGAGCAGTTCAAGCTGCGGAGCATGATCACGGCGGCCATCAACGCGGCGCCGGAGGTGGTAGCGCTGAACCACCGCGCCTACGACCGGTACGCCCGCTACACCTTCGCTTTCGACCAGAAGAACTTCAAGCTCGACTTCACCGACGGGGTGCTCATCTACACCGCGATCAAGGGGGCGCGCGCGGAATCGCGCGGGGCGGGGGCCGGGACCGGAGCCAGTGGCGGAGGCGGCGGCAGCTTCATGACCCGCTACCCGAACGTGACGATCTGGGAGGGCGTGACCGAGGCCCCAGACGAGACCGCGCGCGGCGACTGGCTGAAGCTCGTCGCCACCGCCGGGTTGCAGTGGGACAAGGCGATCCTGCAGTACCTGGTCGACGGCAACAACATGGTGGAGCGCAAGGCAGAGCCCTTCTGGGGCGGCGTGAGCCTGAGCCTGAACCGCCCCCGGCCGCCGAAACCACCGAAGAAAGACGATCCCGACGAGTCGAAGGTCGCCCAGGAGTAGCGGATGGTGTACGCCTTCAGCGGTCTGCTCTCTCCGGCCGAGAGGGCCCCGTTCCGCTCGCCCGGACGTCAACGTCCCTTGGCCGGTGGGCCGGAGTGGTATGGCTTGCCCGTCTGGCCGACGACATCCCGGACCCGGGCAAGCACAGGACGCACTCCCCACGCCTACTACGCCAACCGGGTGCGCGGCCAGAGGCCACCGGAGGAAGTCGACGGCCCCGCGGACGAGGATGAGGCTCCCAAGAAACGTCGTTGCTCTCCGAGCTGGGCACGCCTGATTTCGAAGGTTTACCAGGCCGACCCCCTCGTCTGCCGCCAGTGCGGAGGCCCGCTGAAGGTCGTTGCGTACGTCACCGACGAGCTGTCCATCACGCGCATCCTCGACCTTCTCGGCCTGAGCCCGCTCCAACAGGAGAAGCCGCCTCCGGCCCGCGAGGTCGCCCGGTGCCGGTGGACGACGAGGGACGCGAGCGCGCGACCGCCTCATCCCGCTGATCTACAAGGAGCTTCGCCCGCACCCGGCGCCGGGAAAAGCGCTCGGGGCGCTGCGAGTCACCCCCTTATGTCAAGGACAGGTTCTCCAGCATGGCGCCGCCCGCGCCGCCCCCGTCACACCACCGCGACCTTCACGCAGTGGATCGGGGGGAGCGAGTCGAATAGGCAGCTCCAGTCTTCGCCCCCGTCTCGGCCCATCCAGAGCTGACCCGTCGTGGTCCCGAAGTAGAGCGCGGGCGACCCGAGCTCGTCGACGTCCATCGCGTCGCGCTGGACTGTGAAGAAGCTCTCCTTCTTCGGCAGCCCGCGGGCGAGCCGCTTCCACGAGTCTCCCCCGTCCTCGCTGCGCCAGACCGCGGGCGCGCCGCCCGGACAGGTTCGGGTCTGGGGCTCGAGGGGCAGCACGTAGACCGTGTCGGGGTCGTGCGGGTGGACCACGATCGGGAAGCCGAAATCGGAGGGCAGCCCCTTGCTGATGGAGCGCCACGTGTGGCCGTGGTCGTCGCTGCGCGCGACCCCGATCCCCGGACGGTCGGGCCACCCGCCGTGATTCTGCAGGTAGAGCCGGCCGGGCGCGTCCGGGTGGCGCGCGATCTTGTGGACGCACTGGCCGAACTCGGGGAAGGGATCGGGCACGAAACCGGCGCCGATGCCCTTGTTCGATGCCGTGAAGGTGGTGCCCCCGTCCTCGCTCAGGTAGTGTCCGCCGGTCGAGATGCCGAGGTGGACCCGATCCCCGTCGCGCAGGATCGTGTGCATGCAGAGCCCGCCGGCCCCGGGATTCCACTTTCGAGCGTGCGGGTGGTTGCTGATGCCCGGGACCATTTCCCACGAGTCGCCCGCGTCGCGGCTCCTGAAGAGCGACGCCGGCTCGACTCCGCACCACAGATCGTTCCGGTTGGCGCCCGCTTCGAGCGACCAGATGTTGGCGAGGGCGCGCCCGTCCTCCTTCGGGAAGGCGGGAGCCGACTTCGTCTCCTGGAAGCTCTTCCCGAGATCGGTCGAGCGCAGGACCTTCATGCCGAAGAAGGAGTTGCAGCTCGAGGCGTAGAGGCGCGGCGTCCCGCGCGTGTCGATCAGCGCCGCGTAGACGGCGACCCCTGAGCCGAAGGGCCCACGCAGCGCGAAGCTGCGCCGGGCCTTCGGCGCCTGGGCGACGAAGAGGCCCTTCCTGGTCCCGATGCAGAGAATGACGCGCTCCGGCATGCTCGACCTCCTGAGGTGACCTGGAGTACCGCAAGGTACCACCGGAGGCGCATCCTGGGAAGGGGGACCTGGGCCGGGTCCCTGTCTCGCTGAGCCTGACCTGTAGTAGCGTGCTGCCGGGGGAGCACGCCATGCCGCCGAAGGTCGTCGTCAACACGCCCGCCGGCCTCGCCGAGGCGCTCGCCGCTCGCTTCGAGGAGGAGGCCCGCTGTGCCCTGCCCGCCCGCGGCTTCTTCTCGGTGGCCCTTCCCGGAGGGTCCGTGGGCACGACGTTTTTCCCTCGCCTCGCCCGGACCGCCGTCGACTGGTCCCGGACCGAGTTCTTCTGGGGCGACGAGCGAGCGGTCCCCGCGTCCGACCCCGAGTCGAACTTCGGCCTGGCCCGGTCGCTCTGGCTCGAGCCGGCCGGGGTGCCGGCTTCGCGCATCCACCGGATGGAAGCCGACGTCCCGGATCCCGAGGGGGCCGCGCGGGCCTACTCGGACGCGATGGCGCGGCTCCTCGGGGCGCCCCCGCGGCTCGACCTGGTGCTCCTCGGGGCGGGGCCGGACGGCCACGTTTGCTCGCTCTTTCCGGGCCATCCCCTGCTGCGTGAGGAAGCGCGATTCGTGGCCTTCGTGGGTGACTCGCCGAAGCCCCCGCCCCGCCGCCTCACCCTGACCATGCCGGTGCTGGCCGCCGCGGAGCTGGTCGTGGTGGCGGCTCTCGGCCGCGAGAAGGCGGAGGTGGTGCGGGAAGCCCTGGAGCAACCCGCGTCTTCTTCGTCGACGGGGAAGCGGCGAGCCGCCTGTCCCGCGCGACCTGAGCGTGTTCGGGTGGCGTGCCCTTCGCCCGGAGCGTGACGCGGAGGTGGACGCTATCCTCGAGGCGCTGGTCATGTATTCTTGTCGAACGGATACGAGCCATGAGCCGAGCCGCGCGCTTCGCGGTGGCGTTGGCGGGAAGCATCGTCGCGGGCTGCCAGGCCGGCGAGGAGGCGAAGTCCGCCGCGGACTGCCTGAAGCAGTTGCGAGCGGGTTTCCGGCCCGTCGCCGCCGAGCGGCGTGACCGGTTCCTCGGGAAGGCCCAGGAGGTCACGGCCAGTTGCCGGGGAGGCGAGAGGGCGCTCAAGTACCGTGCCTCCCCCTGGGTGGACTGGGCGAACTACTGGGGGACCGGCGACGCCCGCTCCCGGGGACGGCCCGGCACCACCGAGACGCGGCGGGGCCTGGACGGTGCGCTCCTCGACCTCGAGTACCAGCGCATCGAGCTGATCCGCTTCAACCTGTTCGACAACGCCACCTACGAGGAGTACGTGAAGGGCCGGGGACCCCTCCCCGGGCCGTCCCTCGACGCCTGGCCCGAGATGCGGCTGCCGAGGGGCCACCCGAGCTACGCGGCGGTCGGGGGGGGTGGAGAGCAGCTCTGCGGCGGCGATCTGATCCGGCACCGCACGCTGACCGGGATCTGCAACGACATCCGGAACCCGGCCATGGGCTCCACGGGGCAACGCTTCTCGCGGCTCGTCCCATTCGAGTCCACTTTTCCCGATCTCGCCCGGGACCAGCGGGCAAGGAACCGGCACGGCGGGCGGCTGGGCCTGTTGTCGCCCGATCCCCAGGTCATCAGCAGGATGCTCTTCACCCGAGCCCAGGCCCATCCAGACAAGTGCCGGTCCGGGCTGGGCCTGGACGGCGAGTCCCGGGAGGCGGACTGCGACTACAAGAAGGCCAACAGCTTCAACGTCCTGGCCGCCTTCTGGATCCAGTTCATGACCCACGACTGGTTCTCCCATCTCGAGGAGGGCCGGAACGGAAAGGAGAAAGCGCCGACGGGCTGCCTGTCGGAGCGGGTGGAAGGAGCCGAGAGGCCGCTCGCCCCGGCGCAGGCCGCCCGGCTTGGCTGCCGTCCGGAGGACCGCATCGACCGGGCCCTGGTCGCGGAGGGCGATGAGCCTCCGGACTTCGAGTACGACGGAAGGCGCCACATCGCCCGGGCCTACCGGACGACGCGCAACACGGTCACGGCCTGGTGGGACGCCTCGCAGGTCTACGGCCACGACGCGGTCTCCCGCCGGCGCGTCAGGCGGGACCCCGCAGACCGGGCCCGGCTGCTGCTGCTGCCCGACGGCTCCGGCGGGCCTTACCTGCCCGTGCTGTCTCCGGAGGACCCGATGAACCCCGCTTGGGCCGGCCAGGAGGCGACCGCCTTCCCGGACAACTGGAACGTCGGCCTCAGCTTCTTCCACAACGTCTTCGCGCGGGAGCACGACGCCTTCGCCGACGCTTTCCGGCGGGAGGCCGCCCGAGCGCCGGACGCCGATTCCGGTCTGCGGGACCCGGCGGAGCCCGACCGGCCCGTGCGCTGCCGTGACGTCACCCCGGAGCGGCTGTTCGAGGTGGCGCGGCTGGTGGTGGCCGCGGAGATCGCGAAGATCCACACCCTGGAATGGACGACCCAGCTCCTCTACGACGAGCCGCTCTACCTCGCCATGAACGCGAACTGGAACGGCCTCCTCGGTGGACACCGGGAGCTGGCGGAGGCCCTGCGGCAGGTGGTGGCGCGTCTCGGCGCCTCCACGGACCCGAAGCGGACACTCAAGTGGTACTCGGTGCTCGCCTCCGGTCCCGGCATCGTCGGACTCGGCAGCCACGTCTACGAGGACGGGCCGTTCGCCGCTTTCGACCACCGCAAGCACGACCGGTGGGACATCCACAACCCCGATCATGTGAACGGGGGGGTGAACCATTTCGGCTCACCCTTCAACTTCCCGGAGGAGTTCGTCACCGTCTACCGCCTCCACCCGCTCGTCCCCGACCTCTTCGAGTACCGGGAGCTGGCGAACCCGGACGTGATCCTCCGGAAGGTGCCGGTGGTGGAGACCTTCCGCGGCAAGGCCACCGCGCGGACGCGCTCGGGCGGCCTCGCGAACTGGGCGCTCAGCCTTGGCCGGCAGCGCGTGGGCGCCCTCACCCTGAACAACCACCCGGGGTTCCTCCAGGCCCTGCCCATGCCCCCGGAGCGGACGGGGACGGGGCGGTTGGACGTGGCCGCCCTCGACCTCCTCCGGGACCGCGAGCGGGGCGTGCCGCGGTTCAACGAGCTGCGGCGGCAGCTCGGGCTCCGGCAGGTGGCGAGCTTCGACGACTTCGTGGACGGGCGCCTCCCCCCGGGGCCGGAGCGGGCGGAGCAGGAGGAGACGGCGCGCCGCCTCCGCGAGATCTACGGGCGCCACGTGTGCGACGCGTCCAAGGCCATCACGGAGGCGCAGGTGAACTCGGACGGCTCGGCGATCGACGACTGCCTGGGACGTCCCGCCGGGAGCCTCGTGGACAACGTCGAGGACCTGGACGCGGTCGTGGGCTGGCTCGCGGAATCGACCCGCCCCCACGGCTTCGCCATCTCCGAGACGCAGTTCCAGGTCTTCATCCTCAACGCCTCCCGGCGTCTCTTCAGCGACCGGTTCTTCACCTCGTGCTTCCGGCCGGAGTTCTACTCGACGCTGGGCTTCCGCTGGGTCAACGACAGCGGCCCCGACGGCAAGGTCTGGGAGCAGGGCGAGCCGAACGGCCACCGCCAGGAGGTGTCGCCGCTGAAGCGCGTCCTCTTGCGGACGGTGCCGGAGCTGGCGGGCGAGCTCGCTCCGGTGGTCAACGTCTTCGACCCCTGGGCGCGCGCCCGCGGCGAGTACTACTCCCTCGAGTGGAAGCCCCGGCCGGGGGCGGAGGCCGACGAGGCCTTCAGACGATAGGCGCCTTCGGGCACTCCGCTCCCGCCTCCGCCGTCTCGAGCTCGCGGCGCACCGTGTCGAAGAAGCTCGGCAGGTCCTCGAAGGCCCGCCCCCCGCCGAGCTGGGAGGCGAGGTGCTGTCCGAGGGCGCGGTAGCTCTCGAACTGGGCCTCGCTGAACCACTGATCGGCGGTGGGCTCGTGGGGGAACTGCCCCGCGCCCCGCGCGTAGCTGAAGACGTCGTAGCGGAGGGGGGCCCCGGCCGCCCGCAGGGTCGGCTTCAGGTACAGGAGCAGGCCCTTGGGGGTGCCGCGGTCCACCTCGTCGTAGTCGATGATCGCCAGGGCGCAGAGGAGCCCGGGCCCCGCCGAGGCCCGGGGGAGGATGCAGATCGGCTTCTCGAACCGGATCGGGACGCCGAAGTCGATGCGGACCTTGCGGATCAGGTTGCCCAGGTCCTCGAAGTCGTGCCCGCCGTCCTGGCCCGCGTCGCTCACCACGATCAGGCGGCAGCGGCGCAGGACCATCTCGTAGGCTCCCAGGTTCTCGAAGTGGCCGCCGTCCGACAGGCTCACGTAGGCGTGCTGCGCGTCGGTCAGCCCGAGCAGGTCGGCGAAGAGAGGCATCCACGCGTGGCGGGGACCGCTCCTGCGGTAGACCTTCGCGCCCCGCTGGTTGGGGTTCCCGAGCCAGCACCCCAGGCGGACGTTGAAGAGCGTCATGAGGAAACCCACCAGGGGCGAGGAGTGATAGCCGGCGCTGGGATTCGCCGCCGCCCCCGAGATCGTGACCGCGGTGCCCAGGGAGATCCCGTTCCGCCCGCCGTACTCGCTGGAGCGCCGGTAGCCCTCGTGAAAGTTGCCGCAGTAGAGGGGGGTCATGGAGAAGGACTCGGCCTTGCGCTGCTGCCAGGCCAGCCGCCGGCCCCGCACGAGGTTCAGGGTCGCGTTCACGACCGCCAGCGGCCGCGGGGAGGCCCCCCCGCCCAGCTCGTGGAGCGCGAGGTTGTCCCGCGGGTCGAAGCCCGTGAAGGGGTCGGGCCGGCGGCTCGGGTTCGAAGCGCCCAGGTAGGCGCGGATGAGCCGGTTCCGGTACAGGCCATGGGCGGAGAAGCGGTTCACGTTCACGACCCGGCCGAGGAGCCCCGAGAGCAGGGTCAGGCCCAGGGGGACGGCGCCGAAGCGGAGCAGAACCTCGAGGAGGCCCTTCCCCCCGAGGTCGAGGCGCGTGGCCGGCCCGTTGACCGCCAGCAGGCCGGCCACTCCGGTGGTCAGGCGGGCGAGCCAGGCCGTGAGCTGGGCGAGCAGCAGGACCAGGAAGACCACACTGACCGGAGCGAGGAGGCGCAACGCCCATTCCTTGAACGGCGAGGGCGGCGTCCTCTCCCCTTCGCCCTTGGCCGGCGTCTGCGGGCTCGCGCCCAGCAGCGCGGTGACGAGGCCGGAGATCCCGCCCATGGCCGCCACCGCCTGCCCGAGGTACCGGTCCACCAGGTAGCCCCCGAGGTCGACCAGGAAGCTCGCCGCCATCCAGGCGACGGCCAGGAGCAGCACCCAGCCCGACAGCCGGGCCCACCACTCCCGGTCGGCGTAGCCCAGCTCGCTGGCGGGCACCGCCCCGCTCGGCGACGGCTGGCCGCCCTCGCCGAGGCTGGCGAAGGCCACGAAGAGCGCCCGCGCCAGCAGGTAGAGGCCGAGGAGGATGGGGACGGCGAAGACGACGAAGAGGGGCGGCTGGTCCGCGAGGGCGGGCAGCCAGGAGCGCGCGATCGAGAACAGCAGCGCTCCGGCCACCGCTCCGGAGAGCACGATGCCCGCCAGGTCGGCCTTCCAGGGCGGCGCCCCGGCTTGCCCGCGGGCCGAGACGAAGGCCAGCGCCCAGCCGAGGAGCGGGATGAAGACGCACCAGAGGAGGCAGAAGAGCCCGAGCCCCCGGTCGCCGTACGCGCTCTGCGGCAGCCAGAGGCCGGCCAGCGAGAGGGCGAGGCAGGAGAGCCAGAGGGGCGCGATGCCGAAGGCCAGGATTCTCGGCTCGGTGGGCGGCCGAGTGCGCTCGCGGCGCAGGTGGTAGATCGCCGCGCTCGCCGCGGCCGCGAGCACGGCCGCGGCGTAGAGGGCGGAAAGGCCCCAGGGCTCCGTCAAGGCGTTCCCTCTCGCCGGGGAGGCGCCGGCGACGATCAGGCCGGCCTGGGGCACCGCGACCAGCGCGGCCAGGACGGGGACGAGCACCAGCCAGTTGAGTATCAGGTTGCGGACGACCAGGGCGGCCGCCGCCCAGGTGTCCGGCGAGAAAAGGCCGAGGCGGGGGGTCAGGTAGTTGCTGAACTCGCGCAGGTGGTCGACGGGCCCGGGCTCGGGAGCGAGCGGATCGAAGCCCGCCGCCTCCGCGGGGCGGGACAGCGCCTCGGCCAGCTTCGCCGGAGGGACGACGTGCAGCCACTTCCTGAGCCAGCCCGCGATGTAGCCCCCTCCGGAAACGCTCGACAAGTAGTCGAAGCCCGCGAGCAGCCCCTGCCCGGCCAGGGCCTGGATCACCCCGAGGTTGAAGGTCGCGCTCCGGATGCCGCCCCCCGACAGGCAGAGGGCGGAGAGGGCCTTCTCCCCCGCGCCGAGCGCCCCGATCCGCCCGTAGATCTCCTTGAGCCCGGGGGCAGGCTCCTCTCCCTCGCGGCGCTTCAGGTGCCTGAGCTCGTCCCACAGCACCTCTGCGAAGGTGAAAGGGCGGTCCGGACCGCCGGCCGCGGTCAAGGGATTCCCGCTTGCTTCAGGATCACGTCGGCCGCCTTCTCCCCGATCATGTAGACCGCGCTCACGATGAAGAAGCCGGGGATCCGCGGGAAGACCGAGGCGTCTACCACGCGCAGCCCGTCGGTGCCGTGCACCTTGAAGTCGCTCGCCAGCACTCCTCCCTTGTCCCGGGGGCCGATCGGGCAGGTGCAGGAGGCATGGTGGCCCCAGGCGTTGTCGCGCACGAACTGCCGGAGCTCGTCGTCCGTCCGCACCTGGTCGCCCGGCAGCTCCTCGACCAGCAGCTTCTTCTCCTTGAGGTCGGCCGTCATGCTCCTCACGAAGCGGATGCCGTCCAGGACGGAGTCCAGGTCTTCGCGGGCCCGGTCGCTGCCCTCCTCGAAGTACCGGAAGTTGATGAGCGGCGTGTCGCGGGGGTCGGCCGAGCGCAGCGTCACCTCCCCGGCCCGGTTGTTCGTGTGGGCTTTCAGGATGGTCCAGGTCAGGTAGTTGAGGTGCTTCGGGAACAGCGCCGAGTAGTTCGGGAAATAGCCTTCGAAGCGGCCGAGGAGGGCGAAGCAGAAGAGGTCGGGGAGCGGGCGCCCGGGCGACGAGCGCTTCACCACGGCCAGCACCGCGCCGTTCGTACCGTAGACGCCCTTGCCGCCGGCCGCCCACTGCCCGTACTGGGGGTCGCCCTTCGCGAAGCGGGCGCCTTCCAGCACCTCCCAGGCGGGGAAGCTCATGCGGTGGACGACGCCCACCTCGTAGCGGTCCTGCAGGTTCCTGCCCACGCCCGGGAGGTCGACCCGCGCCGCGATCCCGTGGCGGGCCAGGGTCTCCCGGGGCCCGATCCCGGAGAGCATCAGGAGCTGCGGGGTGTTGAAGGCGCCCCCGGAGAGGACCACCTCCCGGGAGGCGCGCACCTCCCGCGCCTCGCCGTTCCCGGCGCTCGGGTTCGCGTGGGCCCGGTAGAGGCGCGCCCCCTTGCGGTACTCGACACCCACCGCTCGGTCGTCCTCGAACAGGATCCGCGTGGCGAGCGCATCCAGCTCGATCCGCAGCCGGTCGGGGTGCCGCCGAGCCACGTCGAGCAGACGTTCGCGGGCGCCCGTGCGCCGGTGGTTGCGGGTGGCGAGGGGGGTGTACCGGATGCCCACCGAGTTGCCCTTCACGAGCCGCCAGTCGTTGGGGTCGGCCTGCCCGAGCAGGAACCACCTCACGCGGTCGACCGGCTGGGCCACCGTCGCGAAGGCGTCGTGGGCGGCGTCCAGGATGACCCTCACGAGGTCCTCGTCGCCGAGGGCGGAGACGGGGATGGCCTTCTCGGCCCGGAGCCACCCCCTCCAGCCGTGGCGGGTGGGGTTCAGGCCCATCATCCCCAGCCAGCGGTACGGGGGGCGGTGGCGGCAGTCCTCCAGCCGCTCGAAGTAGCCGCGCATGCTCTCTGCGCTCCAGGACGGGTCGCCGGTCCGCTCGGCGATGCCGTCCCAGTCGGCGTTGTGCGGGTAGACCAGGATCATGGCGTTGTGGGCGGTGCAGCCCCCGAGCGTCCCCGCCCGCGGGTAGAGCACGCCGTCCACCCGCCGCCCGCCCCACTCCTCGCGGTACTTGGAGTCCCGCCGCTGCCGGGCCTCGTCGGCGTAGTGCCGCACGAAGAAGTCCCACTTCATCGCCTCGTTCTCCGACGCCATGGCGTGGAACACCGGGACGTCGTAGTCGTCGGGGAGGCGGTTGCCGGCGGCCTCGACCGGGTCTCCGCCCGCCAGCGCCCGGGGGTCGCCTCCTGCTTCGAGGACGACCACCCGGTGGCCCGCCTCGGCGAGGCGCGCGGCCACCGTCCCCCCGCCCGCTCCTGAGCCCACCACCACGTACTC
>WNGH01018244.1_pt1 | contig 13872 bp, 16 predicted proteins | sample 5400631 | NCBI WGS metagenome assembly WNGH01 (sample SAMN13153373, study PRJNA577476) | soil metagenome | isolation source: 115 cm soil or saprolite under Garry oak tree replicate 1 | place: USA:California | collected 2016-06-15
GTCCTGCCGTCGAGGTCGTCTGTACTAGTGAAAGTCTCTTGACCTCATCGATCTTCAGCACCGCCACATCCGTGCTTGCATCCCTGCCGACTAAGGTTGCAGGCGCTGATCCATGGTCCGGCATAATGACGGAGAGCTCGGCGTCGTGGCGGATCATGTGGTTTGCAGTTACGATCAACCCTGAACGCCAGTTAATCCCGCTAGCAGCCAGGCGACGTCCCCCGCGTACCGCCACAATGCTGCCGCTCAATTTCTCGATCACATTTGCGAGCTCATGGGATAACGAGACCCATTTCTGATCCTGTGCCGATGATGCCATTGAATTTTCTCCTGCCCTCGCGAGTAGAAGTGGACCGCAAAGGCAGTTCAGCATGACGCAAGATAGCAAGGCGCGCATCGGAAGAATGGCTAGGTCACTGCCTAGAGATTTGGGGAGTACGCGAGTCGCACCTAAATTTTCTTCCAAGTCACTCAGGTCGCTAGTAAATGCCGGCCTAATCAGCTCTAGAGGCCACGATCCGCGAACACTTAAACGGTGCCCCGATGCGGCTTCAGTTTGTTGATTGACACCCACAGAACAGATCCGGATCCAGGATGTGCCTTCGCACGAGGTTGCGTAGTTCCAATAGAGACTTCTGCGTAAGAGAAGTGCGTCCTAACCTGCGAGATTCCCAGCAATGGCACCCGAACCTTAATGGTAACCGCTGCTAAAACAACTGTTACCTGTTATCTCTGTATCCTAGAGCTCGGCTCAGCTCTGGTTATCTCCGCCACAGTCTATGAATGACCACAGACTTCGGCGGTTTGAATTAGATTTTCAGCAGCGATACGGACGTGAAACGACGCTCGAAGAACGTAAGTTCCTTGTTGTTGCCGCTCTGATGCTAGAGGAGGGGCGAGGTTCTAAAGAAGAGACTTACGTTGCGCCACAGATAGCCTAGATGAACCTGTCATACAACCTGCGCACCATCCCTGGTCGCTGATCAACGTCGGATGCGGATTCCACAAATTATCTAGGCGCGGAGCGTTCCTGTTTAGAGTTCTTCTCGGAGGGCTGTACAGGTTTGGAGACTACATCTTTAAAGACACGCTCAATCAAATCCTCATGGATTTGAACAATATCCGTATCGGATAGCTTGCTGGTGTCGCTGGGATCGATTCGCAGAGGGTTCTGTAATCTCATTGCGGCGACCTCCTCGCATACCAGGAGGATTTGTGCAATCTCTCCGCCAAAGCACTGCCTGTGTTAAGCCATTGCACAACAATGAGTTAGAGATGACCGGATGGTGGTAGCTGAAGGCTCTTTTGTCCGGGAGGTAGGTAACTTCTTCCCATGGGCAATGGAAGGCCGGATTAGAGCTATTGTAGTGGCCGCCCTAGTATCGGCTGGAGAGATGGTGCACGGGGCAGCTGCGCGGGTGGAAATGTTGTTACCCATCTATTGGGGCAGAGTCTGCCTAGCAATGGAAGCGCAGATTTTTTTATCTCAGCACCAGGGTTTTCGGAGGCGCTGTGGTAGCACAAGGTCGGACCGACCGGCGGCCATTATTCGATGTGAGTGGGTCAACCCCTAGCGCCGCGGTCGGCCAGGGCGGTGGACGTCGGTGAGAACGTGAATGTGGTACGGAAGTGCTGGTATGATGCTGCTGACGGATTGAGTAGTTCGCAGGAGGAAACTTACATGAAGAGAAAGTGGATTGTGGTAGTGGCGTTTGCAATCGCCATCAGCAGCTTGTTGTTCGCGCAAGCGGACAAGAAATCGGCGACGACCAAGGCCGGTGGGGGGAGCGCCGAGCAACAGATCGCGACGCTGGAGGACCAGTCCAAGGACGCTGCCCTCAAGGCGGACACGGCGTTTCTGGAGAAAACATTGGCCAGCGACTACGTCGGCATCAGCGGGATGACGGGCGAACTGACGACTCGCGATCAGGCAATTCAACTCAGAAAGTCTGGCGATATCAAGTACGACTCTATTGATGTGGGCGAGCGAAAAATCCGAATTTATGGGAACACGGCGGTGGTCACTTCCGAAGCCACCGTAAAGGGCACCATGAAAGGCCAGGATATTAGCGGCGATTATCGGGGAACCCGCGTATGGGTCAAACAAAAGGGTACCTGGAAGGCGGTCTCATTTCAGACCACACCCATTAAAAGCCGGTAAAGAAAATAGAGGGGCGTTGAATCAATTGGCGCTGGGGCATTCAGCTTCAGCGCATAGAAGAACAGAGCGCCGCTGCTTTTGAAGCAAGAGTAAAACGCCAGCACTCCTAAAGCCCAATGAGGGGTATGTTGTAGGGCCATGTCCCTGGTTTTGAATATGGGCGTCGATAACACGCTATTAGAGACAAGAAAGCTAGTTCTGGAAAAGGCCGGTCACACGGTTGTTGCTGCCATGGCCGAACTTGCGCTGGTAAGCGCGTGTCGGCAGCATGTTTTTGACGTGGTCGTGATCGGCCAAGCAATATCCAGGAAAGACAAACAGCGGGTACCTACGCTGCTCCGCCAACAGTGTCCTGCCGCGAAGGTTCTTGAGCTTTACCCGGCGAGTCTCGGCAGGAGCCTTGAGACCGCCGACCATTGGCTGTTTACTCCCACCGAGGTTCCGCAGGAACTTGCGGAGCGTGTAGCCGCTCTCGTTAAGGCGACAGTCTGCTAAGGGAACATTCAAAACTGATCCACTATCCGCAAGAAGATAGGGCTGGTCGAACACAGGGTCCGGTGGAGATCAACCTATGCCTGCCGAACTAGCCTTCGGTAGGATGATCATTTGCGGTCTTCTTGACAAATCATCGCCCCTGACGGTTTATATGAACCCCCCGTTGTCGTATGAGCCGGCGGTGCGCGCCTTCCCTTACCCTCTGGTATTGAATCGCATGAGCCCTCGTCTTGGAATCAGCCGTGCCTGTCGAAACAGCCGCGCCCAGAGATCGGGGGTTGACGGCGGTTGACTCATGCTTCCGACGAAGATCTAGAGAGGCGAACCGTGGCTGAACTCATTCGCGAACACTCTACCAGGATCAAGGACGGCGACACGACCTATGTTGTGCGCATCTACGCGGAGGAGAGAAGTGATGGCATGTGGGAAGGGTGGCTCGAGTTTCATCCGACTGAGAAGGGCAAGCGGGTGCTGCGCACAGGGCAAGAGACGTCACAGCCCAGCCGCATCACTATCGAGTACTGGGCGTTTGGGCTGGAGCCGATTTATCTCGAAGGGGCGCTCGCTCGCGCGCAAGGGCGGCTTCCCTAACGAGGCAATCGGAGCTCGAAACCTGTCATCCGCTGCGGCGGAGCATTGAGCCAGGCTTACTGCACTCCTCGGTGGCTGGACTGACAGGTGATGGTGCTACTAAGTCCCAGTGTTAGCCGCGACGCTGGAGTGCGAGATATTGATAAATCGCCTGCAGGATCTCGCTGTGCTCAACCGGGCCGATGGAGAGAAACTTCGCTCCCATTCGCTTCTCCACTACGCGCCGGATTACGGCATGCATGCTGAATAACTTATTCACCGGCGGGGCGAACTGAAAATTGATTTGAATCTGCTCGCCCACTGGGTGGGTCTTCTGGCCAGTAAACCCTATTCCGCCCTGACTGATGTCAACGGCATCTCCATCCGTGAGCTGCTCCCCAATTCCATACCGAACTTTGAGGGGTATCCCGTACCGGGGAAATGTCCGCCGGTCAATAACGTTTTTGTCTGGAGATAGCATGGAAATATCGTGCGTCGATAGATCTATCTTAGAACCCTACTCGCTCTGACAACCCAGCGGATATGAGATCGCTGTTTGTTCGGGATCCGAAACGGTGGAATGCGTCTGGTCATTCTAGGGTGTGGTGGAGATAACCAGAGCTGAGCTGAGCCCGAGGATGAGCAGGTAACATCAAGCTCAAGACCCGCATAAGGGGTCAAATTGCCCGACCAGGAATTGACCTAGCTGAGCAGCCGAACGCGAGCCAGAACCACGCTGCGACCGCGACTGCATCGATGGCACTACGCAGGTACGGATTGTCGATGACCCAGTTGTACTTGATGTCCATTGCAAAACTCCACCTTATCCTATCTTCCCCAACGTCTTTGTGTGACGTCCTCGCCCGCCCGAGTAGTTCCGCTCTCAAATACGTCTGATTCAATGACGGCCTCGACCTGCCTCAGCGAGGGCATCAACCTCCAGGAGTACTTTGATACTACGCTGCATGCATGGCCGCTCACAGTTCAATGAGCTGCTCTTTGCTTTCCTTGAGCAGGCGGGCGAACTCCGGGTCATCGCGGAGGCAGGTAAGGTCTGGATCACGAACGATCCAGTCAAAGTTTTTGTAGCCGGCGGCAATTGCCTTCCTGACCGAATCCAGCGCCTCCTGCTTCTCGCCGAAAAGTCCGTAGACGCAGGCGGCGTTATACAGGATGTTGGAATCATTGGGCCGCAGCGCAGTCGCGATTTGCAATTCCCGAATAGCAGCGGTTTTCTCACCCGTGGAGGCATAGTTGCTGGCCAGTAGGACGCGCGCGCGCGCGTCCTCCGGTACCAACTGGATCTGTTGTTCCAGAACACGAGTGTGGCGCTGGCGCAGGAGGGCAGAAGCTTCGGGCTGGCCCAGCCGCATCAAACTAGTGATCAAAGGAATGTACATGTTGTAGTCATCACCATTGGCTTCTATAGCGCGATCGACGAGCGCGGCGGCCTCGTGCCAGTGGTCAGAAGCAAAATAGCAACGCGCCAGAACGTTATAAGCCCCCGGGCAGTCTGGCTTTCGCTCGATAGCCTGCAGAGCAAGCGGGATAGCGCGATCGTATTTCTTCTCCGAGTAAAGGATCCGAGCTTGCGCAACCAATGCCTCGGGAAGGTTGCGTTCAAATCGCAGAGCCCGTTCGCAGGCGGCCAGACCCTTTTCGATCCAGCGGGCGTTCCTCTCGTGCCATTCATAAATCGCAGCGCAGGCGTTTGCTGTCCCCGCATAAGCCAGCGCGAATCCAGAATCCAACTCGATAGCCCGCTCATACATCTGCAGAGCGAGCTCCAAATCGGAGCGGGTCTCGCGACGGATATAGCCCCGCCCACGCAGGAAGTAATCGTAGGCCCGAGCGTCTTCGGTGGGCTTGCATGCGATGGCCTTTTCTTCCTGCGGTGTAAGTGTGATGCGCAGGGCCTGCGTGATGCTGCGGGCGATCTCATCCTGCAACTCAAAGACATCTTTTAATTCCCGGTCGTAGCGTTCCGCCCAGGCAGAGTGGCGCGTGCGGGTTTCCACAAGCTGCGCAGTGATGCGGAGACGATTGCCGGCGCGGCGCAGGCTGCCACTGAGCACGTAAGCCGCGTTGAGTTCCTGACCCACCTGCGGTGCGGTAATCGGCTTGTCGCGGTAGGCGAGCATCTCGGCCCGCGGGAACACGCGCAATTGGCTAATCTTGGACAACTCGGTGATGATGTCTTCCGTCATTCCGTCGCGGAAGTACTCGTCTTCCTTGGCGCCGCTGAGGTTTTCGAAGTAAAGCACCGCCAGCGACAGTCCTGCGTGAACAATTACGGCTGCCGTCCTGCCGGAATCACTATCACGCTTGAGTTGTTGCAGGTCCACCTTGAGCCGGGCGGCACTGTCGTAGCGCGCCCTCGGGTTCTTTTCCAGCATCTTGTTGAGAATCTGTTCCAGCATCGGCGGCAGATTCGGGTTCAAGCGCACGGGAGAAAGAGGGGTCCGATTCAGGATAGCGTCAAAGACTACCGCCGACGTGCTGCCCGGGAACGCTTCGCGCCCTGTGGCCATCTCGTAGAGCACGACGGCAAGGGAAAAGACATCGGTGCGAACGTCTACTTCTTCACCCCGTGCCTGTTCCGGAGACATGTAGGCGACGGTTCCCAGCGCTGTCCCGGAGTTGGTCAGGTGTTCCGCCATGGTGTCTTCGTTGGGACCGACGGTCGCGCCCGCTCTCAGAGCTATTCGCTCCTTTTGAGGAATCAATTTGGCGAGCCCAAAATCTAGGATCTTGGCCTGGCCGCGCCCTGTGATGAAAATGTTGGCCGGCTTGATGTCCCGATGAATGATGCCACGGCCATGGGCGGCATCTAGTGCATCTGCCAACTGGATTCCGACATCCAGCAACTCGTCCGTGGGAAATGGCCCTTGGGAAATTCGCCGCTTTACGGTCTCGCCTTCCAGCAGCTCCATGGCGATGAATGGCCGGCCCTCGTGTTCATCGATGTCGTAAATGGTGCAGATGCTGGGATGGTTCAACGCGGAAGCGGCCCGCGCCTCGCGTTTGAAGCGTTCCACTGCCTGGCCGTCCTCGGCATACTTCTCAGTCAGGAACTTCAAGGCCACAGTGCGCCGCAGCCGTTTATCCTCGGCCCGGTAAACCAGGCCCATTCCGCCCTCCCCGAGCTTGTCGGTGATGCGATAGTGGGAGATGGTTTGACCGATCATAAGGAGCACGGAAGCTTATGCTGCATGCACAAGGCATGTCAACGTGAGTTGTGCGTAACAACACCTGCACCAGGGTTGCGATGGCGTTGCGACATGGCTTCTCTAATGAGCGTTGAACCAAGCACCGTGCCTCGTATCAGGTGCGGACCCGGAACGCGAGATAGCAGGGAGTCGTACTCGCCAGCATGCAAGAGGCCGTAAACCTCGTTGAAAACCTTCACGAATGGAGCACTAGGCCGCCTAGCATGCTGCCCTCCTAAGCTGCTTCAGGCAACTCTTTTCTTGGCATTCCAACCTGCGCTTCAGTGTCGAAAATTATAGAAAGGAAAAGCTGCCTCATATAGCTCGCCGAGTTCCGATGGCAAGTTGCGGTCCTTCATAATCCACCTTGCAGCGGTGACACGGTGATGCGGGCTAGTTGTTCACTTTCGGAACCGTGGAGACTAATTCCGTACGCGTGCTGCTACCAGGCTGCTAGGACATGTACTACCGTAAGGACGCTACCACACGACAGAGGCATCAAACCAGTTCTGCGTCTTAAGCGACGCGAGACTGGTAATGAATCAAAGAAAAGATAAGCCTAGAGCCAAACGATTTAAGCTGAAATTACCCGTGCACTTCCGGGAGGCTGGGGAGCGTGATTGGAACAAAGGTACGACGGTGAACCTGAGCTGCTCCGGCCTGCTGTTGCGCACACGAAAGTCCATTCAGACTTTCAGCGCTGTTGAAATTGTTTTGGAGATGCCACCTGAGATCTCCGGCGATAGTACCCATTTCTTCTGCACTGGGTATGCACTGCGTAGCAGAAAATCGAGGATCCCATTACGCGCTTCCGAAGTCGCAGTGGCGGTGTTGGCGTGTCAGCCAATACGAAACGGCGTGGCCGAGCGACTGCTCGTGACGCCTAATGCCCGGTCGCAGAGAGAACTTGTGAATGCTGTCACGAACATGGTGGCAGTCATACTTGGGAATTCCGAGCTTATCATGGCCCAAAGCGATCTTGATAAACAGACAAGGAGCCGGGTCGTCGCGATGCAAACGGCAGCAAGACGTGTTACCTCGCTCCTCCACCAGCTTGCCGCGCGCTCGTATCGCTGATTCAAGAGCGAGTTACCCGCAGGAGTTAGTATCTGTGATGTCGGATCGGATATTTTTAGGAATACGAACCGAGATCGCAAAGGCATGGCAACGCGAGTCATTTGCTATTCGCGCGAACATCATATCGCGAGGGAATCATTGCACCGCTTGGATCAACTACGTCGATTGACTGGTTTGATCGCTTCCTGCAACCGACGTTCTGTCTGCAAGCGGCAACTTTTGGATTCAACTCCAAGGTAAAAAGCACATCGCTTTTTTGCAAACTTTACTGGCTACAGCGGTGCGGTCGCATCTTCCTAGTTAACAGCAGCTCTTGCAAGTGAATGCAGCCGAAGAAGTTATGGCACGTCCTGTTTGGAACGCAAACTGCTAGTAGCCTTGAAACCCCCAGAAATATTTTAAGGAGGAAGTCGAAATGGTGCGGATGCGCTGGGTAGGCAGAGTTGCCGTCATCCTAATGGTAGCCCTGATGTGCAAGAAAATCGGCTTTACGGTGAGAAGAGAGACGAACAGCCTGGGGAGAACTGAGGAGATGATTGTGCTGGCATTGATGACGGGATCAGCCGTTGGGCGGATGACGGTGGTCTGGTCATGGCCGGAGATTAGTCGGACTACTGCGGCCGAAGGTGAGATCGCGTGTGAAGGCCTGATCTAGGAGCTTCAAAACTCGTGGGACCAAGTCAAAGCGGTGCGCTAAGCGGCAGAACTCGATGTTAAGTAAAGTTTTGTTCTCCCATGTGCCACGGTCTTTGAACGGGCCGTGGCTTTTTTAATACTGAAGAAGACCCAATCTGAGTCATGAGCTTCTTAGTGGGTTTTTTCTCGGCCAGGTATCGTTTTTACTCGAGCTCCGCGTTGATTGTCCAAATCAACCATCAAAAGCTGAATTGATGCACCTCTATCGAGACGGTCACAGGGGAATGCGAATTGCTCTACAGATACCGCGTTCCTCAATTCATTCCTGGAGAGCTCATTATTAAAGTGCAAGAGCTTTTAGGCCGAGTTCGCTTGGCAGCCAAACAGGGTCAGCTCGGTAGTGCGTGGGCTGAACGTGCGATGTTGAAGACAGCATCTGCCTGGCAGCCCCCCAGATGGGCGTTTAGCGTGGTGGCAGCGGCAGCCGCGCGGCTCTGGCGCTCGCTCGCGATAGCGCGCCGGTTTTATCCGTCGCTGCAACTTGTGGGCGCGCCCGATGATGCTGGATCAGGTGTCGCCAACAACGACATGTTCGAGGCGTTGGTGGTGCGTTCGGTTTCGCCCCGTCTGCACGCGCTGATTCATTTCCGAGTCGCGATGCGCATTGGCGCTGTTGCCGCCGCGGAACGAACGGCTTTGGTGTGCCACAAGGAGGGCTGGAGCAGCGAGCAGGTCGGCGCCGCAGCCATCGGCTACAACCTGCGTGCATTTTCGGATGTTGAGAGGCTACTGCTCCACTACGCCGACGACCTCACAAGAACGCCCATGGATATTGATCTCGCGACCGGGCGGGAGCTGAGGAAGCACTTCACGAACGACCAACTCACCGAGCTTGCGGCCTCTATCGCGAAGGAGAACTTCAGGGTGCGTTTTCAGACGGCTCTGGACATGACCCGCTCGAAATCGCAGCCCGCTAGGCCGCCTGCAATGCAGAACTCCCCGGCTCCCCTGGCCTTAGAAGACGCAGAGTTGGAGCATTCTGAGGTGGGTGGCAAGTAGACGGTTAGTGACACCCAGGCCCCAACAATGTCCTTTATGCGACGCTCTCTTATCGCCCATCGCGCCTGCGCTCGCCAGCCGGACTTGTATATCAAGTAAGTGGTTGCGCAAAGAAGAGCACCCCGAGCAGCGATCGTGAGTTAGAGCTGCCGCGGTTGAACCTGCTGCGGCTATTCACTTTTATGTTGGGAATCAGTTCTCGCCGTGCAACAGTCTAAATACGATTAAAAAATCCGAATTCACCATCACGGTCCAAAAAATCAAAGTCCAAGAAACCGGTGCGCCGCAGCAACAGCCAGGTTTCGAAGACGCGACATTGGAGGGAGCTGGAGTGGCGTTCAGCGGCCGTTTTCAGCCCCAAAAAGCATTCATAGAGCCGAAGGGACGCATCCGGCGCAATTTTCGGCGGCGACGTTGCGTGTTCCCCCTGCTCGCGAAGCGAGGAAGGCGAATGGCCCGGCACAAGATGCCAGGAAACCGTTAGACCCAGGAGCAGCTCACGTTTCCCATCAAATCTTAGTAATTCTTATGTTAAGCTTCTCTCGATTTGTATTGCTTATTGAGTAACCGTGGCTCATCAACCCAATCGAATCGAACCTAAGAGTCGCATATGCGGCTTTTGATCGCAGAAGATGAACGAAAGCTTGCCGGCGCCCTGCAGAAGGTTTTGCAGGCCGAGCAGCTTGCTTGCGACGTCGCTTGCGATGGCGCGGAAGCGCTGGAACTTGCCACCAGCTTTGATTACGATCTGCTGATCCTCGATTTAATGCTCCCCAAAATGGAGGGCGTCAAGGTGCTGGCTCGCCTGCGCGCCGCCGGATCAGCGGTGCCGGTTCTGATACTTACGGCGCGCGGATCCATTGAAGACCGGGTACGGGGGCTGGAGGCCGGGGCCGACGATTACCTAGTAAAGCCGTTTTCCTTTGCTGAGTTGCTGGCCCGTGTGCGCGCCCTTCTGCGGCGCCCAACCTGCATCACCGACAAGTTGCGGCTCGACGATCTGGAAATTGACCTGCTGCGGCGGGTGGTGAGGAGAGCTGGAAAAACGATCGATCTGACTCCCCGAGAGTACGCCTTGTTGGAATACCTGATGCGCAACGCCGGGCGCACCATCACCCGCACCATGTTGGTCGAGCATGTGTGGAACCTGCAGTTCGAGGGGATGACGAACATCGTTGACGTTTACATAAATTACCTGCGTGCCAAGATCGATCGCGGGTTCCCGTCCAAGCTCATCAACACTGTGCATGGGGTCGGGTACATGCTCAGAAGTGCGAATGAACAAGCCGCTTAGCTTTCGCCTTCGCCTAGTTGGCATTTTCGCCCTCTGCTGGCTGGGAGTGTGCGGAGTCCTGATAGGCTTGGCCGCAGCTCTGGCCCCACGTAATTTGGGCTCCCTTCTAGATCCCAACGCGCGAGCGTTACATATCCTGGTGGTAGCGGCGGGCGTCGGCAGCGCCTGGTGGGTGTTGCGCTTGGCGATGGGGCGCTCGCGGGCAATCTGCCGCCAGGCGGCGGAGATCAGCGTTGCCAACTTGTCACAACGGCTGCCCTTGACCGGCTCGAAGGACGAATTGGACGACTTGATTGCCGTTTGTAACGAGTTCCTCGCTCGCCTGGAGAAGTCCTACAAGCAAAGCTCGCTGGTCCTTGCCAACATCGCCCATGAATTGCGCACCCCGCTGAGCGCGTTGCGCGCAGAGACTGAACTGGCACTGCGCTGGGCGAAAAGCAGGGAAGAATTTCACAGCGTGCTTGCCAGCAACATCGAAGAGTTAGACCGGCTCACGCGCATGCTCTCCAACCTGATTTTGTTCGAGCGTTCCGATCGGGCTGGGCTCGGGTCTCGCAAGCGGGAGAACATCACCGAAATGGTGCGAGTGGCGGTGGAGTCCGTGAGCGCCTTGGCCGCCAAGCGGATGATTGGCGTCCGCATGCCCTCGGCAGAAGACATTTTCTCGGAAGTGGACCCCGAGCAGATGTGGCGGCTGCTGCTGGCCCTGCTGGACAATGCCATCAAATTCAGCCACGACTATGGCCAGGTGGAGGTCACGGTGCAGCCCAACGGACAATGGGCCCTGATTTCCGTGGCCGACAGCGGGCTTGGCATTGACCCGGTGGATCTGCCGCACATCTTTGAGCCCTTTTACCGCTCATCGAATGCCAGCAATAAGCGGGTGCGCGGAGCGGGGTTGGGCCTCAGTTTCGTTCGCCAAATCGCCGAAGCTCACGGCGCCCGCCTTGCGGTGAAGAGCCAGCCCGGCAGAGGCGCCTGCTTCGAGATGTGGCTCAAGCGCGCCCCCGCGCCCTCCTTCGGCGCGCGGCAGAGAATCGCCTGAGTCTTCTTTCTTTTCCCATTAGAAAAAACTAATTTTTCTTTAAGGACTTTCTAATCCTCGCGGCGTTAGCTTTGGAGTACGTTGCTGCGCTAAACAGTACAACTGCAGCGCCAGCGGCGAACTCAGACTGAGAGAAAAAGGAGAAGCCTGTATGCGCCAAACAATGCTGCTTTCAACACTGTTGCTGGCGTTCGCCGTGGCGTTCACGGCGGCGCCAGCATGGGGACAGAGTCCTCACTTCACCAGCGGCCCGGCGACTACGCAAACAAGTAGCTCCATAACAGAAACAGAATGTGCCACGATCTCGGGCCTTGGCAACACGTTGACCACAGTCACGCTAACTTGCAGCGCGGATGTCCAATGCCAGAACAAAGCTGGCCATCCCGACGAATCCACTAGTACGGTTACGAGTTCAACGAACTACCAACCCCATAACGGAACCATTAAAAACGCCTGTGCTACGGTCACGGCAACATGCTCTGCAGGTGGCCAAACGGCTATCAGCGCCAACTTTACGAATTGTACGTACCAGGTGTTCCAAAATGGACAGTTGGTCCTTTCCTCCCCGTAATCTGGGTTTCAGGACGAAGGGGCGCCAAGTGCGCCCCTTCTCCAACCCCGATCGGCCTCTAGGTATTCGTCGTGCGTACCGCATCACAGCTCGTTCTTGTAGCCGTAATTCTCACGGTTTTGCCAAACCAGGTTTCAGCGACAGAGACACGGGATTCGTTGTGTCTTTCGGGCACTATCATCAGTGGTGTTACCAAGCTCCCTGGAGTAGTCATCAGCGCGGAGAGTACCGAGACCGGAAAGTCCCTCTCCACCGTTTCCGATGACCAAGGTCATTACCGGCTGAACCTACCCGCAGCCGGAACGTACCGTATTCGCGTCGAACTCTTCGGCTTTTCGCCGGCAGAGCGAGTGTTGTCGATTAGTGACCACGAACCTCGCGCTGATTTCAGGCTTGCGCTGGCAACGGTGGCAAGCACCGCTACAAATCATCACCGAGTGCCGCATGCTCCGGCCACCGATAGACCGGGGCCGGGGGCAGGCCGCGACCGGGCCGATGCCAAGCCGCTTTCGCCGCTCTCGGCTGACGTGCCGATGGATTTTTCTTTCGTCCCGGGACAGATTGCACAACCGGTAGCGGCGGCCGACAGCGCAAAAGGGGGTGAGGCGCCAATGCGGCAATCGGCCTTGCATGGCAACGCCTCCTACCAGGCGGGAAATTCCTCGCTGGATGCCAGTCCATACGCCCTGCACCGCATTGCCGCCGAAAAACCGGAGTACGCAAAAAACAGCTTCAATGCTGGTGCGGGCGGTGCGCTACCATGGCTGAAAAAGGGGACGACATCGGTATTTGTCAACTATTTCGGGAATCGCAGCGGGAATGCCTATAGCCGCTTTGCCACGGTCCCCGGCCCCGCGCTGCGGGCTGGCGACTTCTCCGGTCTGCGTGTGCCATATGGACCGGCTGCGGGCCAGGTGGTCACGCTCTACGATCCCGCCACTGGAACGCCCTTTGTTGGGAATCGCATTCCGCTCGACCGCATGAGCCCGGCGGCGATCGCGCTGCTACGCTACATGCCACTGCCTAACCGTGACAGTATCTCGCAGAACTTCCGGTTCGTTACTGCCACCCACAGCAGCAGCGATGGGTTCGGGTTGTCGCTGAGGCGCGTGCCCTCAACGGTCAGGGATTCGGACAAGAACACGGCGGTCCGAAACAACGTCAGCGCCCGGTTTGGTTATCGCTCGTCCGCGACGGAACTGCCCAATGTATTTCCCCTGCTTGGCGGCAACAGCACAGTGCTCGCGTGGAACGCCGAAATGGCATACACCCTCACGAAGGGATTCTTCACGAACACCGTGAGGCTAGGGTTCGACTCCACCAATTCGCGTACTTCGAACCGCTTCCGGAGTGACGTTGCCGCGGGTCTGGGCATCACCGGGGTTTCGCGCGACAGCTTCGATTGGGGGTTGCCGTCGATTGATCTTACCAAGTTCGCCGGGTTGCGGGACATCGTCACGGCGCTTCGTGCCGACCGAAACTTCTGGTTTGCCGACGCCCTGAGCTGGAGCCACGGCAAGCATAACCTGAAATGGGGGGGCGAGTTCCGGCGGGTGGCATTTGATCTACGCCGAAGCAACGACGCCAGGGGCTCGTTCGTGTTCACCGGCTTCGCCACCGCAAAATTCGCGGGCGGCACCCGGGTAGCGGGCACCGGTTCTGATTTTGCCGACTTCCTGCTGGGCATGCCACAGCAGGCACATGTGCAATATTCGGGCGGCGCCTTTTCTTTCAATGGGGACGCGTGGAGCCTGT
>WNGH01012185.1_pt1 | contig 13868 bp, 11 predicted proteins | sample 5400631 | NCBI WGS metagenome assembly WNGH01 (sample SAMN13153373, study PRJNA577476) | soil metagenome | isolation source: 115 cm soil or saprolite under Garry oak tree replicate 1 | place: USA:California | collected 2016-06-15
ACTCGGCATTTCGCTGAGGGAGATAACGCGCTCGGCGAGATTCACTGCCAGGTCGCCGATGCGCTCGAGGTCATTGGTTATTTTCAGAGCGGCAACGATCAGCCGCATCTCATCGTCGGTAAACGACCCTCGCCGGAGCAAGCGGATGGCGTGTTCATCGATGACAATCTCCATTTCGTTGATGCGGGGTTCAAGGAGAAACACTTCCCCGGGGAGAGCCGAGGTGCGCAAATTTTCCAGGCTAACGATGGCATCGAGCGCGCGGTTCATAGCGCCTTCGACGGTGCGCGCCATGGAGACGAGATAGTTCACCAGCGTGTCGTAGAGCATGGCTTCGGTAAGCCTAGGAGTTGCTGCCATTGGTCTCCTTTCGGAGCGCAGGATGGGGAGTCACAGTCTGGCTCGTAAGCAAAAGCTTGCCTGAAATTAGTTACAGTTCGTTCACCAGAATGTGAAAATGCGGGAAAAGACGAGCGTTACGGGCGGGCTGGGCTTCGGCCGGCAGGGCGGCGTGGGGGTTAGCGCGGGGGGCGCAGGGTAGTGCGCTCCGGCTCGAAGAGGGGAACGGTGAAATAGAACTGTGAACCCTGGCCCACTTCGCTGTGGACCCAGATGCGGCCGCCGTGCGCTTCGACTAGATGTTTGGCGATGGAGAGCCCCAACCCGGTGCCGCCGACTTCGCGCGAACGCGCCACGTCGACGCGGTAGAAGCGCTCGAAGATACGGGGCTGGTCCGCCTGTGGGATGCCGATGCCGGTATCGGAAACCGTGAAGGTCATTTCGGCGCCGTTCGCTGAGGCGCTGACCATGATCTGGCCGCCGGCCGGAGTGTACTGCATGGCGTTGTCGAGCAAATTCTGCAGAACTTCGGCGAGACGGCGGCGGTCAGCGGCGATGTCCGGCAAGCGCTCTGGCAGCTTGACGGATATACGCAGATCTTTTTCGGCGGCCGGGCGCTGCGTGGTTTCGATGCAGCTCTCGACGAAAACGGAAACGCCCAGGCGGCGGATCTCCAGTTCCAGCTTATCCGCATCCATTTTCGAGAGTTTGAGCAGATCGTCGGTGAGCCGCGCGAGACGCCGCGAGTGTTCGAGAATAATCTCCAGGAAGCGGATGCGATTTTGCGGGTCGTCGATGGCGCCGGCGAGCAGCGTTTCTGCAAAACCCTGAATGGCGGTGAGCGGCGTTTTGAATTCGTGGGAAACGTTGGCGACGAAATCTCGGCGGATGCGCTCGAGTTTGCGCAACTCGGTGATGTCATGCAGCACGATGACCGCACCGGAGGTCTCCGCGGAGCTGACCGATGCGACGGTGACCGCAAAAAAGTGCTGGCGCAACGTGCCGGTAACGATTTCGGCTTCGACGCGGGGCTCGCCTTTCAACACCCCGCGGACCGCCTCGATCAGCTCGGTCTGCCGCACCACTTCGAGGAGCGCGCTTCCGGATTGCGGCGGCACGTCCAGGCCCAGGATTTCCGCAAAACCTCGATTTGCGAAGAGCAGGCGCTCGGAAGCATTCACGACGGCCACGCCTTCCACCATGCTTCCGAGAATCGCTGAAGAAAGATTGCGTTCTTCGGTCAGCGTTTGAATGGTGCGGTCGAGCCGTGCGGCCGTCGCATTCAACGAAATCGCCAAAGCTTCCAAGGCGTCGCCGGCGCGGTCCGCTTCCAGCGGACGAAAATCGCCTTCCGCGACACGATGAAAAAAATCCGTGAGCCGGTCCACGCGATCAGAGAACGACCGCGAGATGAACAGAGATGCGGTCCCGGCAACGAGGAGCACGACCAGTGATGCCAGCCAGAGACGCCGGCGGAATTCCCAGATCTCTTGGTCCACCGTTTGCAACGGGAGAGCAAAACGGAGCACCACCGGCGACGCTCCGGCAGAGGACAAGCGCACCGCATGGTAGAGGAGATTACTGTTGATCGTTACGCTGTGGCGAATGGACTGGCCGTGGCCTGTTGCCAAAGCATCGCGAATCTCCGGGCGGTCGGCGTGGTTTTCCATGGTTTGCGGATCGGATTGCGAGTCCGCCAGCACCTGGCCATCGGAGGCGATCACCGTGACGCGGACGCCGCTGGCGGACATTTTCGCGACCCAACCGCGAAGGCCGGCGGAGTCCTGCGGATGAGACGGGGCGAGCGCTAAAGGTTGCGGAGGATATGCAAGCGCGATGCGCGCAATGGCGGCGAGCTGTTCGAAGCCGGCGCGTTCGTAGTCGCGCCGCAGGGCCCGCTCGGCATAGAAATCGACGGGGAGCAGGACCGCGATCAGCAGGGCGAAAAAGGCAAAACCGAGTTTCCAGAAGAGATTAAGCCGCACGGGTTTCAAACAAATACCCCGCGCCCCGAACCGTTTTCAAATGCATGGGGTTTTCGGGATCGGATTCGATTTTTTCACGCAAGCGGCGAACGTAAACGTCCACGCTGCGCGGGGTAACGAATCGATCCGTTCCCCACACCGCATCGAGCAATTGATCGCGGGTAAAGACGCGGTTTGGGCGCGAAGCAAGGTAATAGAGCAGCCGGAATTCGAGCGTGCTGAGCGGTACGGGTTTCCCGGAATGGCTCACGCGATAGGACGCCGGATCAATCGCCAGCTTGCCGATCTCAATGGTGCGCGGCGCATCGGCAGGCGGTTCGGCACGGCGCAGCAACGCCTTGACGCGCGCCAGCAATTCGCGCGGACTGAAGGGTTTGGTCACGTAGTCGTCGGCGCCCATCTCCAGACCAACCACCCGGTCGGCTTCCTCGCCGCGGGCCGTAAGCATGAGAATGGGCAAACGATTGAGCGCGTCATCCCGGCGAATCTCCCGGCAGATTTCCAGGCCGGAAAGTTTCGGAAGCATGAGGTCGAGAAGCAGCAGATCGGGTGGCGTTTTTTTCAACGTGTTCAGGCCGGTGCTGCCATCGTGGGCAGAGCTGACCTGAAAGCCTTCGTTTGCGAGATTGTAGCGGACCAGTTCGACGATATCGCGGTCGTCTTCGATGATAAGAATGCGTTTCATGAAGTTTGAGCGTAGCGCAAGCCGGCCTGGCGGCAGTGTACCGTAGGACGGTCGAATGCGGTAGGCATGGGGAAGATTCTGATCACACCGGCTTTGACGTAACACGTCTGATTGTCGCAGAGCCGGGGCTCAGGTAGGTAACGCCGCGTTTACATGCATGTGAATGTAGTGTTAAAGCCAGCGAAAGCCTAACCGCTACTTGAAGTTGTAAAGGCCAGCGCGAGGAGCGTCTTTTGCTCCAATTCATGAGCCTTGGCCGAGCCGGTTGCCGGGCTGGCACTGGCGGAACGCTTGATCGAGCGAAACGTGAGCCCTCTGGCTTTCGCGAGCCGTTCGCACCGCGGCACGACGTAACCTGCCGCGCCCATGTTGCCGGGTTCTTCCTGAACCCACACAATCTCGCGCGCTTTGGGATGCTCGGCGATAGCCGCGGCAATTTCCGTGCGCGGCAGCGGGTACAGTTGATCCAGAAAGAAAATGGCGGTATTCGTGTCTTTGCGACGGCGACGCTCGGCGCGCAACTCGTGCCCGACTTTTCCGCTGGCCATCAAGATGCGTCGGGCATCCAGCACTTCGCGATCAGGAACCAGCGGCAGGAAGCGCGGTTTGGTAAATTCCTGGATGTTCGAGCTGGCGTCGGGATGGCGCAGCATGCTCTTCGGGGTGAAGACGATGAGCGGTTTGCGCCACGGACGGCGCGCCTGCCGGCGCAGCATGTGGAAGTATTGGGCGGCCGTGGAGGGCTGGCAAATCTGCATATTGTCTTCCGCAGCGAGCTGCATGAAACGCTCCAGCCGCGCACTGGAATGTTCGGGGCCCTGGCCCTCGTAGCCGTGCGGTAGAAGCATCACCAGCCCGGCCGGTAAATTCCATTTATCTTCACCGGCGCTGATAAACTGGTCGATGATGACCTGCGCGCCGTTGGCGAAATCACCGAACTGCGCTTCCCACAAAACGAGCGCCTCGGGATAGTCGCGGCTGAATCCGTACTCGAACCCGAGGCAACCCGCCTCGGAAAGAGAAGAGTTGTGAATCTCGCAGAAAGCCTGTTGCTTGGAAAGATGCGCGAGAGTGAGGTAGTTGTGCTCGGTTTGTGTGTCGATCAAAACCGCGTGGCGCTGGTTGAAAGTGCCGCGCTGGGTGTCCTGTCCTGTGAGGCGCACGGGATTCCCCTCGAGGAGCACGGAGCCAAAGGCCAACGTTTCGGCGAAGCCATAATCGACGGCACGCTTGCCGTGGCCCATTTCCGCGCGCTGTTCGAGAAGCTTCGCGATTTTGGGGTGAATATGAAAACTCTCAGGCACGCGAACCAGGCCGTCGGTGATCTCCGCAAGTTTCTCAGTCGTGAGGCCGGTATCGACCTCATATTCGGGTTTGTAGCGACCATGCTGATACGGCGCCCAATAGTCCGGCAGTTTGCGCAGGTGCGGTATTTTTCTTAGCGCGCGGGCCTTGGTCTGCTCCTCCTCGTATTCCTTGCGGACGGCTTCAACCATCAGGGACGAGTCCATGCCGGTGCGCTCGGCGTATATTTTCCAGAGCGCAGCATGATTCTTGATCCGCTCGTACAGGAGCGGCTGAGTGATGGTCGGATCGTCGACTTCGCTGTGGCCGTGGCGGCGGTAACCGATGAGGTCCACGACGACGTCGTTGCCGAAGGTGGCGCGATATTCCGCGGCAAGTTTTCCAATGCGCACGACAGCGTCCGGGTCTTCGGCGTTGACGTGGAAGATCGGCACGGATTGGCGCTTGGCGATATCGGAAGCGAAGCGCGAAGAATGCTCCTCGGTAGGCTTGGTCGTAAAGCCGATCAGGTTGTTCACGATGATGTGAATTGTGCCGCCCACGGTGTAGGCCTTCAGATCCGCGAGATTCAGCGTTTCCGCCCAGATGCCTTGCCCCGCGAAAGCTGCGTCGCCGTGCATCACGATGGGGACGACTTTATTCAACGTTTCCGGTGCACGGTCGACGTAGGGGCCGCGCAAACCGTAGCGCGCTTGCTTGGCGCGCACTCGACCAACAGCGACCGGATCGACAGCCTCCAAGTGGCTGGGATTGGAAACCAGATGGATGCCGATCTCTTTGCCGGCGCTGGTGACGTAGGTGCCCGTCGCGCCCACATGGTATTTCACGTCGCCCGCGCCGAGGACGCTGCGAGGATCGACGTCTTCAAAGCCGGCAACCACTTCATGTGGCGTTTTGCAGGCCGCGTGGACCATTACGTTCAGGCGCCCGCGGTGACTCATGGCCATGACGGATTCCCTAGCACCGTGTTCGCCGGCAGTGTCCAGGATGGAATCAAGCAGCGGAATCAGCGCCGTGACACCTTCCAGAGAAAAGCGCTTGGTGCCCAGATAGCGCGCCTGCAAAACCTGTTCGAAAAGATCGGCGCGAATCAAACGCTCGAGGATTTTATGTTGATCAATTTGGCCCGACCGGGCTTCGAGTCGCTCGGCGATCCAGCGACGGCGTTCCGGCTCCGGCAAATGCATGAAATCGGCGCCGACCGTATTACAGTAAATGCCGCGGGCTTCCGCGGCGGCTTCGCCGGTCAGGGCATCCAGGTCAGGGTGCTTCACCGGCTCAAACAAGCCTAGGGGATCGAGAGTCGCTTCCAGGTAGCCCCAGCGGCGGAAAGCATCGAATATGGGCTCGCGATCTTCGTGGCTGGCTGCTTTGGCGAGACCGCCCGCCACCGATTTCTTGGCCGCCTTCGGCTTGTTTGTGGGGCGCTGTTCTTCCAGGGTTGTACGGTGGGCCATAAATCCAGCTCTATGAATCTTCTATTTTGCCACAGAACGAGAGGAGAAGCTCTCCCTGAGACGGCAGCTCCTAAATTTTTTTGCCAACAGAACTAAGGGTTAAAGGACTTGATGGCAGCGACAGTAGCCGCGTCAAGGTTGTGGATCAGCGCGACCATCAGATCGACAGTGCGGTCGAAGTCCCCGCGGTCGATGATGCCATTGTGCGCGTGGGTGGAGCGCGCCGGCACCAGCACGGTCGTGACCGGGACGCCGCTGCCATTCAATTTGATGGCGCCGGCGTCATCGCCGAAGCCCCGGACGAAATCGAACTGCAGCGGGATGTGCTGATCGGCGGCGACCCGCTTTACGTAGGCAACCAGCTTGCGATTGGGAATTTCGCTGAAGGTGTAAAGCATCATACCGGGACCGCCGCCGAGAACTTCCTGGGCCGCTTCGGGGCCAGGGCCGGGAACATCATTGGGAATCCCAACCTCGAGACTAAAGCCGACATCGGGATTGATGATGCGGGCCGACGTTGCCGCGCCGCGCATTTCGATACTGCCCTCTTCCTGGACTGTACCAACATAGAAAACCTGGTTGGGGTGCGCAGCCTTGGCCAGCCGGCGCATTACTTCGAGCATGACCGCGCAGCCGACACGGTCGTCCCAAGCCTTGGCAAGGTAGCGATGGTTGGCCAGAATGGCGAAGTCGGAGACGGGCGCGACGGGATCGCCGGGCGAAATGCCCAGAGCAGCAACGTCTGCGGCATTGCGCGCACCGGTATCGAGAAAAAGCTCCTGCCGCTGAGCCTGGCCCTGCGCGTCATGCGGCGCGATGTGCGCGTCCCAGATGTCGGTGACGGCGGGCACCGCTCCTTTGGAGCCGATGATCACCCAGCGCTGGTCGGGCAACGCTCGGTCAAGCCAATAGCCGAGCATCTCCATGGAGATAAAGCCGTCGGGACGGATGTGGCGAACCATGCCGCCGAGTTCGTCCATGTGGGCATCGAGCATGATTCGCGGGCCCGCGTCTCCTTGCTGCGCGATGACGGAGCCCAGACCGTCGTAACTTATCTTGTCGGTGAACGCGCGCATGCGATCGGTCATGATTTTGCGCACCGCTTCTTCATATCCCGGAGGGCCGGGAACTTCGGTGAGTTCTTTCAGGAGCTGCACAACGCGGTCCGCATCTTGCGTGGAGGGCGGCGGCCCCTGAGCGTGGATTTGGCTGGCCAAACAGAAAGGCAGCAGGCAGGAAAACATTCGCCTCATGATCGATGGCTTACCTCGTGGAAGATGATAGACGAAGGAATCGAGCGGCGGTACGGCAAAGTGCGCGAAGATGATGTATTCCCTCGCGCCGTGTAAGCCAGAGCATATTTTCCTCTCGCGATTCGCGAGTGCAAAGAAGCGCCCGGCGCGGCCAACGATGCGCTTCCACATCGTAATGCTGCGCATGGGTCGGCTACAGAGAACCGACGCCGGATTCCAGGCGGCTGGCGATTTCGTCGGGGGACATGCCGGGCGGAAAAGTGACGGGTGCACCGATCCGCACGGTAACTTCGCCGAAATGCGCGAGGCGGCGATGTTCGCGCTTCATCTGCCAGACGCCGTCGAGTCGCATGGGAACCACGGGGATGCGCAGATTCTCTGCGAGCAGGCCGATGCCGGATTGAAACGGGGCCGTCTCGCCGGTGCTGGAGTGGTTTACTCCGCCTTCGGGAAAGACCAGCACGCTGTAGCCGCGGTCGACGGATTCGCCGGCGAAGCGGAAACTTTCGCGAAAGCCGGAAAACTGCGGCAGCGGAAAAACGTTGAAGAGCAAGGTGGTCAGCCAGTAGCCGAGTTGATGGGCCCAGCGCTTGGCGAAGAGCCAATCCCGCGGCGGGCAACGCATGTTTTGCAATGATTCGCCGCCCATGGCCGTGGCCAGGCGGTGGCGGAATCGCGGCGGCAAGGCGACAAGAATCAAGCCAATATCGGCGCGACGCGTGATGTGGTTGGAAACGATAAGGACGGGCCCAGGCAGGCTGCGAAGATTCTCGCGGCCCACGATGCGCGGGTGTCCTAGGATCTGTGTCGCGGGCCAGACGAGCGCGTAGTAGACCGCCAGCCGCAGCCAGCAAATCGGTTCGCGCTGCGTCCAACGAGGATAGCTGTAGGCCGTGCGGCGAGCCGCTGGCTGTTCGAGGACGAGCTCGACATCGGCCACGGTTTTGGCATTGGCAAAAACGGTTTCGTTGAGTTCCACGTGAAACCTTTCCTCCAGGGCGCTCAGGAGTTCCACGCGGTCCAGCGAGGAGAGGTTCAGTTCCTCATCGAGGTCACGGTTTACTCGCTGGCCTGCACCTCTCGATGTGCTGAAGTGTTTCAATTTCCCCGTCGCCCATCGAGGATTTGGGCGGCGCGGGAGGCGATGACGGAAAGCCGCGGCTTGCCGGTGGGTGTACGGGGAAAATCAAGGTCGGGCCAGACCAGCCATTTGTGGATCTGCTGATACTCCGCGAGCGATGCGTTCCCGCCCGCGACGGCGGTTCGCGCCGCATGATCTCCTGATTCCATCATCAGCAAGACCGCGCAAGGTTCGGCGTCGCCTGGTCCGAACGGAATGACCGCGCAATCTCTGACCGCGGGCTGTTTGCGAAGGGCAGCTTCGAGGTCCTCGGGATAGACGTTGAGACCGGCGGGCGTGACCATCACGTTCTTCTTGCGTCCCCGGAAGCGCAGATTACCCTGGGCGTCGAGTTCGCCAAGGTCACCGGTGCGCAGCCAGCCTTGCTCACCCACGGGCCGGACGGTCCCTTGTTCCCAGTAGCCGCCGGAAACATTTTCCCCACGGACGAGGATTTCCCTTTCTTCGGAGAGCTTGAATTCACGGCCCGGAAGAATTTTGCCGACAGATCCTTCCGTCGCGCGAAACGGGTGATTCAGGCTGATCAAAGATGCAGTCTCCGTCATGCCATAGCCTTGAACGACGGCATAGCCCAGACGCTTGAAAAAGTCCTCCGTCTCATTCGCAAGTGCTGCACCACCGGAGATAAAAGCCCAAAACTTCCAACCGAAGCGGCGGTGGATTCGGCGAAACGCCCAAGCGCGCTTGAGAAATTTCCTGCCTCTTGCGTATTCCAAGGTGCGGTTCAGCCACTGTGATTTGCTCGGACCGTCGAATTCTCTCTCGATTCCCGCATGCAGAAGATCAAGCATGCGCGGAACGGCGATGAGCGCGGTGGCGCGCTCTTGCTTTATGGTGCGAATGATTTCGGCGGGATTGCTGGACGATTCGAAAACTACCGCGGCGCCGAGGAGCGGCGGAACAAACAAAGCCATGAATTGGCCGAAGACATGGCTCAAGGGAACGAGCGTAACGAAGCGCAAAGGGTGAAACCAACGCTCGTATTTGCGATACTCATCGAGGCCACGCTCCAGCGGCTCAAGATTTGCCAGAAAATTGCCGTGGGTGAGAACGACACCGCGGGGCTCGGCGGTTGTGCCCGAGGTGTACAGGATTTCGGCAATGGTGGTTCTTGCGGGACCAGCACCGGGATCCACGCCGGCATCTGCCGGAGGGGCCAGGCGATCCACTATCTCCGTGAAATCGTTGATGATCATCGACGGTGGCGCGCCAGGCAGCTCCCCCTGTTGGCGGTCACGCAAGATGAGCTTCACGCCTGCATCCTGGATCGCACGCTCGACGAAATCGGAAGATGCTGTGGAGTCCATAGGCACGACCACGGCGCCTCGCAATAGAATGCCCCAAAAGCAAGCGACCCACTCGGCAGAATTGGGACCCCAGAGAAGGACGCGATCACCTGGGACCACGCTCCGTCCAGCGAGCGCATGACTCCAGAAAAGGGCGCAGGCGTAAAGCTCCGTATACGTCAGCTTTTTCCGTCGGTACCCGCGTCTTTGGATGACGGCAACGTCGCCACCGAAGCGGGCCAAGTCCGAGAAAAGACTCAGGAGATTTTTTCGGGGCATAAGCGCAGCAGCTTCTTGGTCTCTGATACCAGTCGATTCTACCCCCGAACGGGTGGTACAACCTTCGCGACCAACTAGACGGTTCGTTAGGGCAGGCGGAGGCATCCTCTATCGAAGTGCACGTGCCATGCCAGCAAGGAACAGGCGATTGCATCGGAGTAAAGGCAGACGAGCCGGAATCGCCGGTTCTCGGTTACAATAGTGGCTGGCGGTCTCGGTGGATCGCAGCGACCCTGGGGCCCCGATACAGCGCTGTCCAATCTTGGAGATAAACAGGAAAGATGCCGGTACCAGTTTCACAAATGTGGACGGTTGCAACCTACGTCTTGAAGCAAAAGCTGCGGGGACAGAAGCGCTACCCGTTCGTGCTGATGCTGGAGCCGCTGTTCCGTTGCAATCTGGCATGCGCGGGATGCGGTAAAATCCAATATCCTGCACACATTTTGAAAACGGAATTGAGCCCGGAAGAATGCTTCAAGGCTGTGGAAGAGTGCGGCACGCCGATGGTTTCGATTCCCGGCGGGGAGCCCCTGATGCACCCGCAGATCGAGAAAATCGTCGAGGGGCTGGTGGCGCGGAAGAAGTACATCTATCTATGCACCAACGCGCTGCTGCTCAAAGAAAAGCTTGCTCTTTTCAAGCCCAGCAAATACCTGACGTTCTCGGTGCACGTAGATGGGCAGAAAGAGCATCACGATTTTTCCGTTTGCCGCGAGGGTGGCTACGATCTGGCCATCGAAGGGATCAGGGAAGCGGTGAAACAGGGCTTCCGCGTTACAACCAATACCACGTTGTTCGACGGCGCCGATCCCAAGAGCGTCCGCGCGTTTTTCGACGAAATGATGGAGCTGGGCGTCGAAGGCATGATGCTCTCTCCCGGCTATTCCTACGACAAGGCACCCGACCAAAAGCACTTCCTCGGCCGGGCACGCACGCGGCGCTTGTTCCGGGCCATTTTGTCGAATAGGAAGGCGAGTTGGCAGTTCAACCAATCGAAGCTGTTCCTCGAATTTCTGATGGGCAAGCGAACCTATGCCTGCACGCCGTGGGGCATGCCGACCTACAACGTCTTCGGCTGGCAGAAGCCCTGCTACTTGCTGCAGGACGGGTACGTGGACACGTTTCAAGAATTGCTCGACGCCACCGAGTGGCAGAACTATGGCACGGAGTCTGGCAATCCCAAGTGCGCGAACTGTATGGTGCACAGCGGATATGAAGCTTCCGCCGTGGATCATACCTTCAGCGGCTTGGCTGGATTGTGGGCCACCGTAAAGGCTGAGTTGTCCACAAAATACAAAGATTCGGATGCCCTCGCGATGCTGAGTGAACCGGCTAAGCCGGTGCATTCCTATAACCCTCTGGTGCAAATCCAAGCGGACAAGAGCCAGCTTGAGGAGACCCGCGCGTGACGGGTCCGCGCCACGCGGACCGGCCCAGCCACACGGAAGGTTCTCCGCTAAACCCCGACACCCTGGAAGTGGCCCCCGGCACCGTTCATAAAAGCGTCCAAGGGTGGGTGCCCAAGCTGGCCACGGAAGAAGAGTTGCGCGTGGCTCTCGAGAAAGCCTTCGACTATCGCGGTGATGTGACGCTAACTCTTAAAGATAATTCAAAAATCGAAGGTTACCTGTTCGATCGGACGACCGGGTCGTCTCTTACAACCAGTTTTGTGCGCGTTCTGCCCAAAGATTCCAACCAAAAGTTGAAGATCTCCTACGCTGAAATAGCGGCACTTGCCTTCACTGGCCGAGACACGGCCGCGGGAAAAAGCTGGGAGGCTTGGGTAGGCAAGTATTGGGAAAAGAAGGCCTCCGGTGAGGGGGTTTTGACCCTCGAACCGGAATCCCTCGAGTAATCGATACCTCGCGCTCTGGCGGGTCGTCTCCGGCACGGAATTCAGTTAACGATCGTGTTATCAACTACTTAGAGGAAAGACTGGGGCTGACCTTCCCGTGTTCCTGGTGTCGGCACCGTGGACAGGTAGCCCCTTTTGTGGTACTCTAGGGTGCAGAATTTGTTGCTCTTATGTCGCCTTTTGACGCGGTCGGGGCTCTGCTGGGCCAACCTTTGCGGTCAGCAGGAAACGGACCAAGAGAGACAACGCAATTCCAGTATTCGCCGAATCCGATCAAGTCGGGATCGCGCATGTGAGGTTGGCAAGTGAAGGAACAAGGCACGGTGAAGTGGTTTAACGCTTCGAAGGGCTTCGGGTTCATCCAGCGCCAGACGGGAGAAGATGTTTTCGTACACTTTTCCGCAATCGCGATGGAAGGATATAAATCTCTCAACGAAGGTCAGGCAGTGGAGTTTGAAGTGAAGAAGGGCCCCAAGGGCCTTCAGGCTGAAAACGTTACCAGCCTGTAGCCTCTGACAGGCGGGCCCCGACGGGTTCGGGGACGTCATCTCAAAGAGATTCGAGATTATCGGCGAGTGCGGTCAAGGAGGACGTTGTGCAAGTGATGCAGGAAGGTCAGACCATCAAGCATGAAACGTACGGCCTGGGTATCGTGACCGCTTCCGACCAGGAACGCACCGCAGTGGATTTTGACGATCATGGCCCCAAGCTATTCGTGACGAGCATTATGACGGCCGAACTGATCGGCGAAGCGCCCGCGACTCCGCCAAAGACCAAGCGCCGCCGTAAGGCTTCGACAGCAGCCAAGGCCGCCAAGAAAGCCGCAGCAGCAGCCAGCCGATAGTGAGACCTTGTCAGTCGCTCCGAGCTGCGTCTGCTGGCATTGCTCACCCAGCCGCGCCGATTAGGAAGGGTTCTGCCGTATGAAGCGCTTGGTCATCGCTTTCGGAGTCATCCTTCTGGTTTTGGGTGTGATTGGACTGGTCCATCCCAATTTCAACTACCACCAACAGGAAGAAGTGGCCAAACTCGGTCCCATCAAAGCGACTGTGGACGAAGAAAAAACCACGCAAATCCCAGCAGCGCTCTCGATAACTCTCTTGGTAGCCGGCATTGGGCTTGTTGTTCTCGGGCCGCGCATGAAGCAGTAGCTTTGGCCATCGACACGCTCGAGGCTACCGCACCGGCCTAGCGGTTGCTCAGTGGCACGGCGGAAGCCATACGCGGGCATAGCTCTCCGGTCGAACTCACACAGGCATGAGAAAGAACAGGCCACTCCTAAAATTGGTGTAACTAACCCAAGTTCGTCACGCGTGACGAACTTAGGCTAACTTAGCCGGCGATTCCGCCTGGTCTTGGGCGTGGTAAGAGGAGCGCACCAGCGGGCCGGCTTCGACGTGCCTGAAGCCCATGGCCTCGCCTAGCACTTTGTATTCGGAGAATTCACCGGGATGAACATAGCGAACGATGGGTAAATGATCGCGAGTGGGTTGCAGATATTGTCCGAGCGTGAGAATGTTGGTACCCTGCGCGGCGAGGTCCTGCATGGTAGCGAGGACTTCATGCTTTTCTTCCCCGAGCCCGAGCATCAGACCAGTCTTGGTCGGAACTTCAGGATGTGCCGCCTTGGAACGGCGCAACAGTTCGAGCGAGCGCTCATACACCGCGCCTTTGCGGACCTGGCGATAGAGGCGCGGCACGGTTTCGGTGTTGTGGTTGAGAATATCCGGGCGCACGGCAAGAACGACGTCTAACGCATTCCAATCACCGCGAAAATCAGGAATGAGCACTTCGACTTTGCAGCCGGGGACGCGGCGGCGAATCTCTTCGATGGTACGCGCAAAGATGTGCGCGCCGCCGTCGGGCTGGTCGTCGCGGTTCACAGAAGTCACCACCGCGTAGCGCAATCCCATCTTGGCCACCGCTTCCGCCACACGCAATGGTTCTTCTTCATCCGGCGGCCCGACAGGCTTGCCCGAAGACACGGCGCAGAAGCCGCAAGCGCGTGTGCAGATGTCTCCCAGAATCATGAAGGTCGCGGTACCGTGCTCCCAGCACTCGCCCATGTTCGGGCAGCGCGCGCTTTCGCAGACGGTGTGCAGATCGAGCGTGCGCATGATGCGCTTCAGATCCTGGTGGCGCTGGCCACCGAAAAATTTGACGCGCAGCCAGTCCGGTCGGGGGGATGGGCCCGGCGAGGGCCACGGCACCGCCAGGGCATTCGAGATGATGTTGAACGGTGTGGTCATTGGACTAAGCGCCAAACCTGTATTTTACGCTTAT
>WNGH01004127.1_pt1 | contig 13866 bp, 11 predicted proteins | sample 5400631 | NCBI WGS metagenome assembly WNGH01 (sample SAMN13153373, study PRJNA577476) | soil metagenome | isolation source: 115 cm soil or saprolite under Garry oak tree replicate 1 | place: USA:California | collected 2016-06-15
TGCGTCTTCTACCCCGCGCGCGTCGCGTGGCTGACGGGTTTTCACCACATCCCCACCGAGCGACCGATCGCGCTGCTCATCGGCTCGAGCGGCCAGTCGGCGATGGTAGTGCCCGCCGTGGAGAAGGAGCACGCCGAATCGGTCACGACCGTCGACCAGGTCCGCGTCTACTTCGAGTACCCCGGCTCCGAGCATCCGATGGAGACGATCGCCGCGGTGCTCACCGACATGAACGCCCGGCCGCAGCGCGTCGGCGCCGACCACGACGGGTACGTGCCGTACTGGGGCTACCGCGGACCTCGCCTCAGCGCCCTGACCGGCGTCGAGCCCTTCGACGCCGAGCCGATCGTCGAATCGCTGCGGCGCGTGAAGTCGAAGGCGGAGCTCGAGTGCATTCAGCTCAGCTGCGACTGGGCGGTGCGCGGCCATCGCCGGATGCAGGCCGCGATCGAGGTCGGCAAGACCGAGATGGAGTGCTACACCCCTCCCGCCATCCAGACGCTGTTCGAGATGGTCCACGAGATGCCGGGCTGGCGGCCGAAGGGCAACGACGGCACTGGCTTCGGAGCGATGTTCGTTGGCGGCCGGTCGACGGCGATGCCGCACGGGTTCGTCAAAGGCCACGGCGTCGAGCCTGGCGACGTCCTGGTCAGCGGCGCGAGCGCCAACATCGACGGCTACCGGAGCGAGCTGGAGCGGACCATGATCGTCGGCGAGCCATCGCCGGAGCAGGAGCGCGCCTTCGCCGCGATGCTGGCCCTGCAGTCACGCGCGATCGAGGTCATGGCGCCGGGCGTGCCCGCGGGCGAGGTCGAGCTTGCGGTCGTGCGCCTGGCCGAGGAGCTCGGCGTCGCGGACAACCTGCGCCACCACGTCGGGCACTCGATCGGCCTCGAAGGCCACGAGGCGCCGTTCCTCGACCGCGGCGACGACGCGGTGCTCGAGCCCGGGATGGTGTTCACCGTGGAGCCGGGCGTCTATGTCAAGGAGCTTGGCGGCTTTCGCCACTCCGACACCGTGGTCATCACCGAGGATGGCCGCCGCGTGATGACCGACTACCCACGCGAGCTGAAAGACCTGATCGTCTAGGACCGCGGGCCGAGATCCAGCGTATTAACAGCCTGGGTTGTCGTCCGATGGCGTCGCGGTGATGCTCGGTGCGTGGACCCGATGGAGAAGCTCGAGGTCGCACGGCGGCGCCTTCCTCCGGGCTCGGCGTTCTCTGGCTTGACGGCCGCGTGGCTGCACGGCCTCGACGTTGTGCCATGCAACCCAATCGAAGCGACGATCCCATACGAAGCCGGCGTTTCTGCTCGCTCCGGTATCGCCTTGCGGCGGACTTCGTTCGGATGCGGACGTGCTGGGCAACCCGGAGTCGGTGCTCTCCGAAGTGCGCGGCATGCTTACCACCGATTTTGCCGGCAAAATCGTCAGTCCGCGCCGACTGCAACATGAAATTGCCGGCAAAATCGTCAGCTACCGGCCGCGGCGATCTCGTGATGCAGCACGTGGCTGCTCACCAGGTGCAGCACCGCCACGCCGCGGTGCACCCGGTGGCGCACACGCTCGAGGGTCACCGGAGGAAGCACGTCCTGCTCGCCCTGCACGACCACGGTCTCGTGCGGCTTCACCTCGGCCCACACCCGTCCGATCGCGTCCCGCGGCAGGCTGCCCGGAACATAGACGTACCGCCGGTGCGGCACGCTGCGGCGGCTGTGCATCTCGGCGCGCGTGAACGCGTCCTGGGCCACGTAGTCCTTCAGGTACGGGTCACTGACCTCCCAGAGCTCGGCCGGCCCGGGCGGCGCCTGCCCGCGGTAGAGGAACACCACCCGCTTGCCGTCGGCGGCGCGGATCCCTTCCTCGATCACTGCGTCGGCCGTGTTCTGGTCGCGGGGGAGGATGACCAGCACGTCGGCGGGCTCACGCTGGAACTGGAGCGCGATCGACCGCGCCGCAAGGTCCGGGCGGTACGGCACCGGGAAGACCGCTGGGCGGCGGCGGCGGCCGCGGCTGTAAGTCCACATCCCGACCGCGAGGCCGACGAGCGTGAGGCCTCCGCCGAACGCGGTCGCGTACGGCTTGGCGACCAGGTTGACGCTCCATCCGATCACGGTCAGACCCGTCGTCAGCAGGCCGACGGCAAGCCACACGCGCCGGCGCAGACCGCCGTCGATCCGCAGCTCGCGCCAGCGGATCACGTCCAGCGAGACGTTGGTCAGGATGAACGAGCCGAGCAGCCCGAACGCGTACAGGTCGCCCAGGAACACCGCCGCAACGGGACTCTGGCCCGCGATGTAGACGAGCACCACCGGCGGGCCCACCGCCGCCAGGATGGCGACGTGCGGTGTGCGCCTCCAGGAATTCCGCACCTCCACCGCGCGCGGCAGGAACCCCATGCGGGTCAGCGCCAGGAAGACGTGATAGGCGCCGATGATCGCCGTGTTGCTGGCGAAGATGAGGAGCACCGAGCCGCTGATGGCCACGTACGCGGCGAGGGGGTTGCCTCCGAACTGGCCTGCCAGCAGTGACAGCAGCTGGTTGACGTGGTCCGGGCTGTTCGGATCGGGCACGATCGTCGTCGACCACAACGTCAGCAGCGGACTCGTGACGGCCATCGTGAGGATGACGAGGGCCATCGTCTTGTAGGCGGTCACGCGGCGAGGGGTGCGCATCGCCGGCGCGATCTGGGCCACGCTCTCGAGGCCGGAAAAGGCGAGGAACGCGGCGCCGAACCCGGTGATCACGATCAGGGGGGTCAGGGCCGGCGGACCCTGGCCGACCATGCGGACGGACTCCGCGATCCCTGCCGGTCCAAGGCTCATCGCCACCACGATCACGACCACGAGCTGTCCGGCCGCGGCCGCGGCGGCGGCGACGAGGCTCACGCTCGCGCTCTCGCGGATCCCATAGATGTTCAGCGCCGCCAGCAGGGCGAGCGCGACGAGCGTGCCCGGGACGGCGTTGGCCCAGCCCACCGCTGGAATGACGACCGCCAGGTAAGAGATGCCGGAGAAGGCGCTGATGCCGGCCGTCAGGTAGTAGTCGACGATGATGAAGCAGCCGCCTACCAGTCCGGCAAATGGATGCAGCGCTCTCGACGAGATGGTGACGACGCCTCCGCCCTCGGGGTTGCGCCAGGTGACCTCCGCGTACTTCAGCGACAGGAGCACGAAGACGAAGAGCGTCATGAGGAGGAAGATCGCGGCCCGCTTGTTGTAGCCGCTGGCCGAGAGGATTCCCGGCACGTAGTAGATCGACGTCCCGATGTCGGCGAAGACGATCGACCAGCACAGCAGAGGTCCGAGGTTCGCGCCGTGGACCTTGATCCGGCGCCTGGCGGCGGCGGGGGTGTGCATCAGGACCGGACGCGAAGCTCCGCGAGGTACCCTCGCAGCGAGCCCACGTCGGCGAGCAGGCGCCGCACCGCCCGGCTCGCCTCGACATCGTTGAGCTCCATGGCCCCGACCGCGCCGAGGTACAGGTCTGCGCGCTCGAGCTGCCGGATGGCCGCCCGCAGGACCTTCCGTTCGTCGTGGCTCGAGCGATAGCCCGGGTGCTGGACCAGCGCGTTGCGCATGCGTCCAACCTAGGAGGGGCGCTGTTAGGTCTTCGTGAGGTCGACGGCCGCTGCCGTATGGATGTTGTATGGGCTTGGTTCCGATCATTTACGGTTGAGCCGCAGTGACTTCGGACTCGGTTGCCCGGCGCGGCCGCCGGCCGGGCGATCTCAGGATCGTGGTCCGCCGCCCAGCCAAGCTTCCCCGCACGCTCGGCCCCGGCGCCCTCTTCGCCGCCTGCTACGGCAACGTCGGCTCCAGCATCTACTACGCCCTCGGCGTCACCGCGGCCTTCGCCCTGGGCCTCACGCCGGTGGCGCTGATCCTCGCGGGCTTCATCTTCGTCACCACCGCCCTGAACTACGCCGAGGGGACTGCAGCCCTACCCCACGCGGGCGGCAGCTCGAGCTTCGCACGCCGCGCGTTCAACCAGCCGATCGGGTTCATCGTCGGCTGGGTCCAGCTCCTCAACTACACGGCGACGGCATCGATCTCCGCGTACTTCGCGATTGGCTACCTGGGCGTGTTCGGCAAGTACGTCCCGCTGTTCGACCTGCTGCGGCACAACGACGTCGCGCACGTCACCGCGACGGCCGTGCTGATCGGCTTTCTGATCATCGTCAACATCATCGGCATCCAGGAATCGAGCTTCCTCAACCTGGCGCTGGCGTTCACCGACCTCATCACGCAGTTCGTGCTGGTCATCCTCGGCCTGATCCTCATCCTCAACATCCAGGTCGTGCTGCACAACATCCACCTCGGCGTGGCGCCGACGTGGGGCAGCTTCCTGGCCAGCATCTCGATCGCGATGGTCACTTATACCGGGATCGAGACGATCTCCAACCTGTCCGAGGAGGCCAAGGACCCCGGACGAAACGTCCCGCTGGCGACGTGGTGGGTCATCATCGCCGTCCTGTTTGTCTCCGCCTTTCTGCCGACGATCGGCATGAGCGCGTTCCCGGTGCACCTGGAGCACGGTCAGTACGTCACCGACCTGGCGACCCAGTTCAAAGACGACCCGGTGGCTGGGATCGTGAACCATTTCCCGGTGCCCCAGCTCGCCTTCTGGTCCGGGATCTGGGTTGGCTTTCTTGCGTTCACCATCCTGGTCATCGCCACCAACGCGGGGCTAATCGGCATCTCGCGCCTCAGCTATTCCCTCGCCGGCAACGACATGCTGCCCAAGCAATTCGCGGCGCTGCACCCGAAGTTCAAGACACCGTACATCTCGATCATCGTCTTCGGCATTGTCGCCGCCGTCCTCGTCCTCCCGGGCATCATCGTGCATGGCGCGGCGATCGACCTGATGGCCGCCGTCTACTCGCTCGCGGCGACCTTCGCTTTCTGCTCGGCCCATCTTTCGGTCATGCGCCTGCGCTTCATCGAGCCACAGCTCCACCGTCCGTACCGGATGCCGTTGAACATCAAGTTCGGACGCGAGTCGATCCCCGTCCTTTCCGTTGTGGGCGCGCTCTTCATCGGCACCGTCTTCACCCAGCTCGTCTTCCAGAACATCTCCAACTCGACTTACATCTTCATGGGCTGGCTGGCGCTGGGCGTTCTGACCTACGTCGGCTACCAGAAGTACCGGCACGAGCCGCTGTGGGAACCGCTCGAGGTGCCGCCTCCGCGCGAGCGCGAGTTCGACCACGTCCCCTTCGAAAGCCTTCCCCGCAGCGCGCGCTACCGGATGGGCCGGCGGGAGCGCATCGCCGCGGTCGCGGCGCGCGGTATCCCCGTCCACGAACGGCACAGGCCGGCCTGGCAGCTGGAGCTGGAGCTCTTTTTCGCGCGCCACGGCGCGATCCGCGGGGTGCTGATCGTCCTGGTCTTCGCCGCGGTCAGCGCACTCGCCGTATTCGTCGACCTTTCCCCGTACGACCCGTTCGGGCCGGGAATCGGCTGGTCGCCGGGGCTGGTCGTGGTCGCCTTCCTGGCCGCCTATGTGCTCAACAGGAGCCACTCCGAGCAGTAATCTCAGCCCGGGCAGAAAAGGCGATAGCCGACACCCGGCTCGTTCAGGATGAACCGCGGGTTGGCCGGGTCGTCGCCGAGCTTTTTGCGGATCTGCGCGACGACGTAGCGGGTGTTGTAGCGGTCGCCGACCGCGTACTCGCCCCACACCTGGCGCAGGAGCGTCGTGTGGGTCACGGGCTTGCCCGCGTGCAGGCCCAGGTAGCGGAGCAGCTCGTACTCCGTCGGCGTCAGGTGCACCGCGCCGCCGTCGACCGAGACGAGCCGGCGGGCCAGGTCGATCTGCAGGTCGCCGCACCTGATCACGGGCTCGCTCTCGCGCAGGTCGGCCTGACGGCGCAGCACGGCGCGGATGCGCGCGACGAGCTCGTCGGTGCCGAACGGTTTGACCACGTAATCGTCGGCCCCTGCGTCGAGCGCGCGCACCTTGTCCTTCTCGCCCGGCATGACGCTCACGACGATGACGGCCGCGCGAGTCGCCGGCCGCAGAGACTTCAAGGTCGCGAGGCCATCCATGCCTGGCAGGCCGAGGTCGAGGAGGATCACGTCCGGCCGCCAGGCGGCGGCCTCCCGCACGGCCTCCTCGCCCGTTCCCACCGCGTGGACGTCGAAGTCGTGGTATCGCAACCCGGCCCGGAGGGCGCGCTGCATCTCGATCTCATCGTCGACCACGAGAACTCGACCGCTCACCGGCTCGCCGGCACCGTGGCCAGCGGGAGCGTGAACGTGAACCGGGGTCCCCGCCGGCGGTTCTCGACGGAGATCCTCCCGCCATGCGCCTCGACCACCCGCTTGCTGATCGCGAGCCCCAGACCCGTGCCTTTCGCGCGCCTCGTGTAGAAGGTGTCGAAGACCCGGTCCAGGTCGGTGGGCGGGATCGGCGGGCCCTCGTTCTCGACCCAGCCCTCGAGCTCGCCGTCGCGCGCCCCGGCGCCGACCTCGATCCCGCCGTTCGGCGATGACCACTCGACCGCGTTCTCGAGCAGGTTGGTCAGCACCCGCGCGACCTGCGCCTCGTCCACCTCGACATCTGGCAGGTCGTCGGGGATGTGCAGGGAGACGTCGCGGCCTTTCAGCTCGGTGCTCAGCTGGCGCAGCGAGCCTCCGACCAGGTCGGCGAAGCTGTGTGGCTCCCTGGTGAGCGCGACGCCCGCCTCCAGCCGGGACAGCGCGAGAAGCTCGCCCACCATGCTGTCGAGACGCGTCGCCTGCCGGTCCATGTCCATCAGCAGCTCGCGCTGGTCGGCCTGCAGGCCAGCGCCCGGCGCCACCAGCGCAGTCAGTCCGGCGCGAAGCGACGCGATCGGGCTCTTCAGCTCGTGCGACAGCGAGGAAAGGATCGCCGCCTTCAGGCGGTCGGACGCCTCGAAGCCGCGCGCCCGCTCCGCTTCCGTCGCCGCGCGCCGGCGGTCGAGCAGCAGATCGGCGAGGCCGATGAGCGCCGCCAGCATGCGCAGCTCGGCGGGGTCGGCGTCGGCGTCGCGCAGACGCACGACCACGACCCCGCTCGACAGCGGCACGAAGGCGGTGCTCGCGCCGCCGCCGTGAGTCTTCATCGGCGTCACCGTCCCGCCCTTGATCGCGACGCCGATCGACTTCCCGTTCTCGAAGGCCCACGCCGCCTGCTTGAGCTCGTCGGCCGACAGCTCAGCCCCCGCGAGCTGCGTTGATTGGGCCACGACCGCGAACCGCTCGACGCACGCCAGGCGTTCCGCGCTTTCGGAGACGAGCGCCAGCGCCGGCGCCACCTCCTGGGTGCGCAGCATCGCGGTCGCCAGCTCGTAGAGGGCGCGTGAGTCGGCGGCGATCGCCTCCGCGGTCGACTGGGCGCGGCGGAGGGAGGCGGCGAGCTGGCTCGTCACGAGGGCGATCGCCAGCAGGACCACCAGCTCGAGCAGCTCCGCCGGTCCGCGGACCGAGAACGTGCCCACGGGAGGGACGAAGAAGAAGTCGTACAGGAGAAAGGCCGCCACGCTCCCGGCCACGGCCGGGCCCCTTCCCCACCGGGCGCCCAGCCACAGCACGAGAAGCAGGTAGAGCGCGGACAGGCCGGAGACGGACGCCAGCGCGGTGACGGCGCCGATCGCCGCGGTGATCGCGACCGCGCCGCCGACCGCCACCCCATAGGGCGCCAGGCGCCGCGTCGTCACGGGGTGGAGTCTACGTTCCAGCGCACCTCGGTCCCGTGCGCCATGCTCGTCCCGAGCAGCTCACCGTTGAGCCGGACCTCGAACACCGGGTACGCGGGCTCCATCGTCAAGTAGAAGACGCCGGAGCGCTCGACGGCCGCTCGGATACGCACGCGAGTCGGCTCGTCGACGTACTGGATGAACACCGAGTGGAAGACGACGGTCGCTACGCCCGGCCGGGGCGCGGCGAGCTCGCGTTCGAGGAAGTCGGCGGCGTTGGCCTGCTCCACGTCGACCGGCATCGCCCGCGCCACCTCGATGGCGCCGTCGAGCAGCGCCAGGCGCGCGAGCTGATCCGCCCACACGAACGACCGCAGAGTGAGCGCGCCCTCCTCGGAGGCCGGGTCGATCGGGTTCAGGTCGCATCCGCGGCGCTCGACCACCTCGGCCGTCCGGTTCATCGGCGGCGGGATCGCAAACGAGTGCGTGAAGCGGACCGGCGACGACGGTTCGCCCCACGCCCCCTCCGCGGACTCGTAGCGATAGCGGTCCCAGCGCAGGTTCAGCCCCGCGCTCGCGCCGATCTCGAGGATGCGCAGCGGCAGGTGCGTGCGCTGCGTCACCTCCAGGAAGCCGCCGAGCAGCGCGGCGCTGCGGCCGACCTCGTTGGTCTGACAGCCGCGCTCGACCAGGGCGCGGATCGTCACGCGATAGTCGACCAGCGCCTGGCGGAAGAGCGGCCACGCCGCCGGTGCGTCGCCGTCGCCGCCAGTCGACGGGTAGTGGCGCGCCAGCTCCGGCAGCGTGTCGTCGAGGACGAGGCGGTGAACCGGTCCCAGGAAGCGAAGGGCGATCGCGGCCCACGCCGACTCGTCCTCGAAACCGTTCAGAACGTCCCAGGCGGGCCCGTCGCGCTCCAGGTCATCCGCCGCCGACTCCAGCAGCGACGCGTAGAAAGGCGAGCCCAGGACCTGGCACGCCATGGCCTGCCATCTCAGACGATTCGCCAGGACCTCATGCGGATCCGGCAAGCGCGAGCTCCTTCGCGCGGTTCGCGTAGCCCGGGTGACTCGGTTTCGCGACGCGGTACCAGGCCAGCGTCTCCGCCAGCGCATCCTCGAGCGCCGAGGGTTGGAAGCCGAGCTCGCGGCGCGCCCGCTCGATGACGTAACCCGCCGGCCGAGCCGGGTCCGGGCCGTAGGGGCTCGCTCCCTCGGGCAGCTGGGCGAACGGGACCGGATGCAGGCGGGCAGGCTTGGCGAGCGCCCGGGCGATGCCTTCGATCAGCGAGCGCAGGCTCACGCCTTCGAAAGCCACGTTGTAGGCCCGGTGGGTCGTGTCCTTGCGCGGGTCGCATGCCAGCGCGCAGGCGAACCCGACGTCCTTCACCCACGCCACGCCCGCCTGCCACTCGTAGGTCTCGGCGGGGACGAGCAGTGGTCCGCCGTCGGCGACGCGTTCGATGTACGCGGCGATGCGCAGCGTGTGATCGGCGGCCCCGAAGACCGCGGGCGGGCGGACGACGGTCCACGGCAGGTCGGGATGGTGCGTGAGCACCGTCTCGCACCACCGCTTGCCTTCGCGATAGTCGAGCGCTTCGGGCGGCTCGCCGCTGAGCGGGACGAAGTCCTCCTCGCGCGCCGGCTTGCCGTGCAGGTCCGGGTAGACGCCGGTGGAGACAAAGATGTAGCGCTCGCCCCGGAAGGTGCGGGCGACAGCCTCGACCTGGCCGGGCTGGTAGCACGCGAGGTCGAGCACGACATCAGGCTCGGTGCGGGCGAGCGCTTGCGCGAGCTGGCTCTCGTCGTTGCGGTCGAAGGCCACATAGCTGGTGAAGGTTCCGTAGGGCCGCTCCTTGCGGCCCGCCGCGATGGTCTCGACCCCGCGGCGCATCAGCTCCTTGCACGCGGCGACGCCGATGAACCCGGCGCCTCCGATAACGAGGGCTCTAGTCAATGTCGCGGGTGACGAAGTCGACGTCGATGCCGTCCTTCTCGTCGAGCCGGCGCGCGAGCTCGGACGCGAGCACGACGGACCGATGCCGCCCGCCGGTGCAGCCGAACGCGACCACGACGTGCATCCTCCCCTTCTCCTGGTAGAGCGGAAGAAGCTCGCCGACGAGGCGCTCGATGTCGTCGAGCAGGCGCCGCGCCGCCGGCTGCTTCAGCACAAAGTCGGCCACCTCGGGGTCGCGGCCCGAGAGATCGCGCAGCTCCGGAACCCAGTAAGGGTTGTCGAGGAAGCGGGCGTCGATGAGCAGCGCCGCCTCTGCCGGCGCGCCGTTCTTGTAGGCGAAGGCCAGGCACGTGACGAGCGGGCGCGACCGGCTGCGGAGGTGCTTCGCCAGCTCCTCGCGCTGCCCGGACTCGATGCGGTGATGGGCGCGCTCGTATGTGCCGCCGGCGTGGCCGTCGTCTTCGCCGTCGTGGACGAGGACGTACTTGATGCCGCGCCGGTCGGCTTCGCGCAGGAGCTCCGCGCCGCCGTCGTCCACGCCGAGCACGAGGTCGGTGTCGCGCAGGCCGTCGAGGTGGGCGATGCGCTCGAAGCCGGCCGCCTCGAACGCCGCGACCGCGGTCTGCATCCGCTCACGACTGGACGCGCCAACTATTAGGAGTGTCAAAGGGTCTCTTTCAAGCGCGCGGCCAGTCGCTCCGGGATGCCGAGCTTGACGATCTCGCCGACCGGAGCCTCGCGGATCGCCTGCACGGAGCCGAAGTGTCGCAGGAGCGCGCGCTTGCGCGCCGGGCCGATGCCCTCGACCGAATCCAGCGGCGACGTCAGCGCCTTGCGCGAGCGGACCTTGCGGTGATGCGTGATGGCGAAGCGGTGGGCCTCGTCGCGGATACGCTGGACGAGGAACATGCCGGGCGAGTTGCGCTCCTGGACGATGGGCTCGGCGCGTCCTGGGGCGAAGATCTCCTCGCGCTCCTTGGCCAGCGCGAATGTGGGGATGTCGGCGAAGCCCGCCGACTCCATGACCTCGAGGGCGGCGCTCAGCTGGCCTTTGCCGCCGTCGATCAGGATCAGGTCCGGGCGGCTCGTGAACGACCGGTCGCCGACGATGTCCGCCTCCTCGCGCCGCTGTGCCGACTCGAGCCTCTCGAGGCGGCGCCGCAGCACCTCCTGCAGCATCGCGAAGTCGTTCGGACCGGGCGTGAACTTGATCCGGAAGTGGCGGTAGTGGTCGTTGCGCGGCCGGCCGTCCTCGAACACGACCATCGAGCCCACCGCCGAGTCGCCCTGGATGTTGGAGATGTCGTAGCACTCGATCCGCTTCGGCGGGCTCTCCAGGTCGAGCGCGTCGGCCAGCGCCGCCAGCATCGGCTCGGTGCGGCTGCGGTCGTAGTCGGCCTGGATGCGGGTCTGCTCGAGCTCCTGGGTCGCGGTCTCCTGGAGCTGCATGACCAGCGCGCGTTTGCGCCCGCGCAGCGGTACCTCGAGGGTCACCGGCCGGCCGCGCGTCTCGCTGAGCCAGCCCGTCAGGAGCTCGGGCTCGTCGACGGGTCCGGGAAGGATGACGGTGCGCGGTACGTGAGTCGCGCTCGAGTAGTACTGGAGCATGAAGCCGCGGAGCAGCTCGGGCTCGGTGACGTCACCCGCGCCGTCGAGCGCGTGGCCGTCGTGCCCGACCATCTTGCCCTGGCGAATGTAGGCGACCTCGACGAAGACGTCGCTGCCGCTGCGCGCGTAGGCGACGATGTCCTGGTCGTCGCGGCCGCGCGTGAGCACCTTCTGCCTGTCGGCGATGCGCTCGATCGATTGCAGCTGGTCGCGGTACCGCGCGGCGTTCTCGAAATCGAGACGCCCGGCAGCGGATTCCATGCGGTCCTGCAGCTCGCGGACGAGCAGGTCCGAGCGGCCCTCCATGAAGAGCGCGACCTCGTTGATGCGCGCCTTGTAGTCCTCGGAGCTGATCCGCCGCTCGCACGGGCCGGGACAGCGTTTGATGTGAAAGTCGAGGCACACCTTGCCCTGCTTGAAGATCTCGTCGCTGCAGGTGCGGAACGGAAGCAGCTGGCGGATCGACTTGACCGTCGAGCGCAGCGATTGCGCCGACGTGTAAGGCCCGAAGTACAGCGCGCCGTCGTTGAGCACGCGGCGGGAGTAGTGGACGCGCGGGAACACCTCCGTCACCGGAAGCTTCAGGTAGAGGTAGTTCTTGTCGTCCTTCAGCCGGATGTTGAAGCGCGGCCGGTAGTTCTTGATCAGGTTGTTCTCGAGGACGAGCGCCTCGACCTCGTTCGCGGTGGTCACGAAGTCGAAGTCGGTCGCTCTCTGCATGAGCTCGGCGATCCGGCCGGCGTCGGCGTAGCCGGGCGTGAAGTACGAGCGCAGCCGGTCGCGCAGGCGCAGGGCCTTGCCCACGTAGATCACCTGCGTCTTCTTGTCGCGGAACATGTAGACGCCGGGGCTGTCGGGAACGGCCTGGAGCCGCCGTCTGATCGTGTCCTCGAGGGTTGCACTCACGCTGTAAGCGATTCTAGGAATGCATAGACTCGACCCTATGAGCAGCGCCCCGCCCAAGGACCTGCCCCCGGCGGCACAGCCGCCCACGGCACCGCCCGTCTACCGGCCGTACAACCCCTGGGCGATCGTGAGCGTCTCGTTCGCCGCCTCGACCGTCCTCGGCTCGTGGTTCTTCGGCGGGATCGTCGCGGTGGTCACCGGACATGTCGCCCGGCACCAGATCAAGCAAACCGGCGAGGCCGGCGCGTCCCTGGCGCTGGCCGGGCTGATCGGCGGCTACGTCGCGATCGGGCTCGTCCTGGCGTTCATCGCCGCCTACGTCGCCTTCTTCGCGGTCTTTTTCAGCTACGTGGTGACGCATCCGTTTCCCACGCCTTCGCCCTCGCCGTAGCTAGACTCGCGGTGTGAGCTCGAACGATCCGCATAGCCAGATGAGCGGACAGCAGTCCACCCCCTCGACGGTGCCCCACACCCCCGGCCTGCCCATGCCCGGCTATGACGTCACCGCGGGACAGACCAACAACCTGGCGGTGGTGAGCCTGGTCGCCGGCATCGCGTCGTTCTTCGCCCACATCATCCCGGTGATAGGCGGCTTCACCGTCGCGATCATCGCCATCGTCACCGGGTTCATGGCCCGCCGCCAGATCAGGGAGACCGGCGAGCAGGGGATGTGGATGGCGAACGTGGGGATCGCCATCGGCATCCTCCACTTCGCGATTGCCTTCTTGATCGTGCTTTTCATCCTGTTCTTGATCTTCGTGGCCGGCATCGCGCTGTTCGGCATCTCGACGCACGGGGGCGGCTCGATGCCGTCGCCGGTCGTTTCCGGCTAGAAAGCAGCGATACTCACCCTTTTGCGCAAAACGGGCATCGGACCGCCACGAAAAGCCCACTTTGCGCAAAACGCGCTAAATGGCCGGATTGAATCCGGCCTCCATTGCAGCGGGACTAGAAGTGAATTCCTCTCATTAGATAAGCCATGGCCGCGGCTTCGACGGAGATCTCCTCGGCGGGCGCCTCCGCCCGCTGACCATCCCTCGGCGCCGACTCCGGGAACAGGTGAAAAGCGCCCGTCATCACGAACTGCAGCAGCCCCGGCCCCACCGTGTTGACCGTCTCGCCGAGCTTGCCCAGCCGTGTCGAGACCTCGGGCTGGCGGCTCAGGACGGCCGCGGCCACCATCTCCGCCGCGTCCTCCGGAGAGCTCGTCGGGAAGTTCTTGTAGATCCCGGTCGGCGCGATCATCGGCGTGCGCACGAGCGGCATGTGGATGTTGGTGATGGCGACCCCGTCGTCGACGACCTCGGGCGCAATGCACCGGCTCAGCGCCGCCAGCGCCGACTTCGAGGCCACGTAGGCGCCGAAGCGCGGCGGAAACGCCTGCACCCCGATGCTCGAGATGTTGATGATGTGGCCGCGCCTGCGCAGCCGCATCCCCGGCAGCACCGCCAGCAGCAGTCGCACCGCCCCGAAGTAGTTCAGCTGCATCGTCCGCTGAAAATCGTGGAAGCGCTCGTACGACGCCTCTATCGACCGCCTGATCGAGCGGCCGGCGTTGTTGATCAGGATGTCGACCTGGCCGTGGTCCGCGAGGACCTTCTGGATCATCGCGTCGCACGCCTCGAGGTCGGAGAGGTCGGCGGGGTAGACGAACGCACGGCCGCCCTCCGTCTCGATCTCCTGCCGCAGCGCGTCGAGCTTCTCCTCTGTCCGCGAGACGAGCATCACCTTCG
>WNGH01005266.1_pt1 | contig 13865 bp, 14 predicted proteins | sample 5400631 | NCBI WGS metagenome assembly WNGH01 (sample SAMN13153373, study PRJNA577476) | soil metagenome | isolation source: 115 cm soil or saprolite under Garry oak tree replicate 1 | place: USA:California | collected 2016-06-15
CGCCGCGGTCCTCCATTTTGTAGCCCGTGTTATCGAACGTCTCCTGCATCGACGTCGGCACCCAGAAGTTGAACGCGTAGCCGATGAACGTGCCGTGGAATTTTTCCGGAGCAACGCCAATGATGGTGTGCTGAACGCCGTTCATATACTGCGTTTTGCCAATGATATTCGGATCGCCTTTGTAACGATTTTTCCACGTCATGTAACTTATGACTGTGACCGGATGCGCGTTGCGTCCCGTGCCTTCTTCGGGTCGAAAGCCGCGGCCGAGAAATGGACGCACGCCGAGGGCGTCAAAATAATTGGCGGACACCATTCCTCCGACCGCACGCTCGGCACGGTCCCCAACACTCAGCGTTGTGCCCGTGATTTTATCGACAATGAACGACTCAAAAAGCGTCGAGTTCTTTTCGAAATCGCGAAAATCGGGATAGGAAAGTCCACTTCTTTCCGCGCCGCGGGTGGTGCCGCTGAGCGCAACCATCCGGTCCTGGTGCGCGACGAGCGGATAGGGGCGAATCAGAATTCCTTCGATCCAACTCAAGGCCGCTGCATTTGCGCCAATGCCAAGTGTGAGACAGAGAATTGCGAGGATCGAGAATCCGGGATTACGGAAAAGCATTCGCGCGCCGAACCGCAGATCTTGAAGAAATTCGTCCGCCCAGCGCCACACCCGTTGTTCGCGCGCGACTTCCTTGATCTGTTCGACTCCGCCGAACTGTCGCAAAGCCGCATTGCGCGCTTCATGAGGCAACATTCCCGCGGCAATGTTGCGTTCGATCAAGAGATCGAGATGCGATTGCATTTCTTCCGTCATTTCCGCGTCCCGGCTCTTTTTTCGAAAGAGCCCGAAGAGACGCCAAAGCCAGGCGCGGAGTCGCGGCATAAAGTTTAGGTGGCGGTGAGAACGCGATTGATTCCAGCAGTGATGCGCGACCAGTGTTCCTTTTCCGCGGCCAACTGTTTTCGCCCGGTCGCAGTCAGTTTGTAATAACGCGCCTTGCGGTTGTTGTCAGAAACACCCCACTCAGCCTTGATCCAGCCTTGCGCCTCCAACCGATAGAGCGCCGGGTAAAGCGAGCCCTGCTCGACGCGCAGAATATCTTTCGACATTTGCTCGATTCGATCCGCGATCGCGAGCCCATGCCGCGGATCATACTGAAGCGCTTTCAGGATCAGCATGTCGAGCGTGCCGTAAACGAGGTCAGGTTTTTCTTTGGCCATAATTTGTTTTGTTACCTAGACAGTCTTGGTGAGCACATTGTTCAATCATTTGCCTAGACTGTCAAGGGGGGAGATTTAACTGATTATCGAAACAGCAAGATCGAGATCGCTAAGATCGACATGATCGCAATAAGGCTGACGTAAACGATGCGGTCTTGGCGGCGGGCGCGTCGCGCCGCTGCCGCATAAGGAATTCTTGTGAATGTCACCATCGTATAAAGAGGCAGATAAATCCCGGGCAGTAGCCCCTCGAGCAGGTGATCGAGCTTCTTCTTCGCGCGAAATACCCGCGACGCGGTCTTGTCGCGCATCTCAATGAAATTCTCGACAGCGAGATCGGCAAGCGCGTCAGCGTTTTCTTTGCGCCGCGAGAAATATTCGACAAAGGCGCGTTCGCGGTTATCTGGGAATTTCTCCAGGCAGTCGTCGAGCACGACGCAATCTTCGAACGCAGCGTTCATTCCCTGTCCGTAGAACGGCACGACCGCGTGGGCGGCGTCGCCGACGAGCGCGACCTTGTCGTGGTAATACCATGGCGCGCAGCGGATAGTCACGAGTGAGCCGGTCGGATTTTGCCGGAAAGAGCGTGCAAGTGAACGAGCCGTCGGGGTTCGGCAACGCAATCATCATAAAACTTTTGCGCGGCCAGATATGGAGCGCCTCCTTTTCCATCTGCCACGAACCATCCGGCCCGGGCGGGATGGTCAGCTCCTTGTAACCGTGAGCAAGATAACTTTCGTCGTAGTCGAATTTTTCTATTTTTTTCTGCATCGATTGGCGCACCGCGGAGAACGCGCCATCAACGCCGATGATCGCGTCTCCGCGCGCCTTAATTATTTGGGGCTGGGGATTTGCGGCCGACACGGCCGCCTCTACAGAAGGAGCCTCCAAATAGGCGACCGCTTCGGTCAGATCGACATCGGTGCAACGATGATTGAAGTGCACTCGCACGTTTGGATAACGCTGCGCTGCTTGGATCACAGTCGTGTTGAGCGCGGCGCGTCCGATTGAGTTTATGTGTTTGTTCGGATCGACATCATACGGCGCGAAATGCAGACCGCCGGACTTATCATGGATCATCCGGCCGCGCATCGGAATCGCGTGCCGTAGAACTTCGTCGGCGATATCGAGTTGCTCGAGTGCGTGAATGCCGCGTGTTGAAACCGCGAGATTAATCGATCGCCCGCCGACGATGTTCCCTTCGCGCGGGTCAGCCCGTCGCTCGTAAAGATCGACATCGTATCCGCGTCGCCCCAAGTACGCCGCGAGTAATCCGCCAGCGAGCCCGCTGCCGATGAGAACGAATTTCGTTGGCATTCACCCGAATTCTTAACCGCGGATTACGCCGATATCACGGATATTCAGATCAAGCAGCTTGCACAAAGTTCGCCAATGACGCAGAGCATCGTTGCCTAATGCGCTCAAAATGCCGACATAATGCTGGAATCCTGTGAAGTAGCCCGAGAATCATGAAAATCTTGTCAGTGAACGTCGGATTGCCGAAGGAAGTAAGCTGGCAAGGCAAGCTCGTCACGACGGGAATTTTCAAAGAGCCGGTGAACGCGCCGGCCATGTTGCGCACGTTAAACCTGGATGGAGACCAGCAAGCCGATCTTACCGTTCACGGCGGCGTTAGCAAAGCGGCTTACGCTTACCCGTCGGAGCACTATGGCTATTGGCGAGCTGAGTTGCCGGGAATGGATCTGCCCTGGGGAATGTTCGGCGAAAATTTCACGACTGAGGGATTGCTTGAGGAAGCCATTTACATCGGGGACAGATTTAGAATCGGCGAAACGGAAGTCATGGTTACGGAACCACGAATGCCCTGCTACAAACTGGGCATAAAGTTTGGACGCGCTGACATCATTAAGCGGTTTCTGGCCAGTCGCCGCACCGGTTTCTATTTTGCCGTGGTTCGCGAGGGGATGGTTGGTACCGGTGACGCGATAAAATTAATCGGCCAAGAGCAACAAGATATCAGCGTGGCCGATATCACTCGTCTTTATGCTTTTGAGAAGGACGATCTGAAAAGTTTGGGCCGAGCAATCGAAGTCGAGGCACTACCGGAAAGTTGGAAAGGCTATTTTCAACATCAGCTCGAGAAGCAGATCGGTTAGTTCCAATGAGAAGAAGCTTCGCCGTCCGGAAAGAGAAAAACGGGCATCAACCGGATTCGGTGGATTTTGTATATTCTAATTCGGGTCTAATCCGGAAATCCTGTTGGAAATGAAAAACGCTGTAATGTCTCACCTCCGATTCATCATTCCGCTGATTTGCACTTTCACAATTGGTCAATCGTTGCCTGCTCAAGCACCTAAGGCTGAAAAACCTAAGCAATTCATCTATGTGTTGCGGCTCGTGCCGCGGCTCTATTCGGATTCGAATTGGACGAAAGAGGATGAAGCGGCGCTTTCGCGACATTTCGCTCGGTTCAAACATGCAATTGAGACTGGTGAATTAATTCTGGCAGGCCGCACGTCGGAGTCTGGGGACAAAACATTCGGCATTGCGATTTTCGAAGCGAAAGACGAACCAGCCGCTCAAGCGTTTATGGAAAGCGACCCGGCTGTTGTAGCAGGGCTGATGACTGCCGAACTCCATCCTTTCGCGGTGGCCCTTGAGCGCAAGAATCCGTAGGGGCTGCCCTAACAGTGCGGATTACCGGAATACCGAGCAGATTCATTTGCGGCGCATCCCAAGAATGCTGACGAAAAAGCTGGAGAAGACGGTTTGAAACCCCAGGGCGACGAGTGTCGCTCCTGGTACGACGAATCGCATCGTGTGGGCGTAATCCAAATGGCCAAAACCAGTCAGCCACCATTGCCCGATGGCAGCCAGCAGCAAACTGCCACCCACGAGCATCGCCAGCGCTGCTACGACCAGCCCTTTTTCCAAAGTCGCAAACTCGAAAAAGCGTTCCAACTGCCGGTCTGGTGGAAGGAGTCCCTCGGTGATGGCAAATGTCTTGGCGAAGATGGCAAAGAGAATCCACTGGTATCCGCATAAGATAGCCAGGCTGGCGAACAACAGCGTGTGAGCGTCGAAGGTGCTGTGCCCGATGCTCAGACCCGGCAGGGCCAGAAGATAACCAAGCAGGCCAAAGGCGATGAAAGCGCTGCCGGGAACCAAAAAGAGCCGACGTGGACTGCACATTAGAAAATAACGGAACGTGCGCCAGCCATCCCGAAATGTTTTCAGATGTGGCGCGTGCGATGTACGTCTGTCGGGGTACAGAGTAATCGGGACCTCGGCGATTTTTTCGCCATGCAGGCTGGCTTTAATGATCATCTCGGTGGCGAACTCCATTCCAGTGCAACGCTGATCGAGCCGTTCGTACATGGCCTTCGTAAAACCGCGCAGGCCGCAGTAAACGTCGTTGATTGGCGCATGGAACCATTTCCGGACCAGGAAAGAAAAAAAAGGATTGCCAACCCAGCGATGTAAAAATGGCATCGCGCCGCGTCGAACGGAACCACCCCCGGCCGGAAGCCTGCACCCTTGGACCAGGTCGAATCCTTCTCGCAATTTTTCAACGATCTTCGGGATCTCAAGGAAATCGTAACTGTCATCGGCATCCCCAATGATAACGAATCGGCCGGTTGCCACCGCAATTCCTCCCATCAGTGCACTGCCATAGCCTGGCTCGTTGACCATTATCACGCGCGTTCCCTGACGCTCAGCGATGGCTCGAGACGAGTCAGTGCTGCCATTGTCCGCGACTACAATTTCACCAGCGATGTTATGTTCCCGGAGAGCTCGCCGAGCTTTCTCAACACATCTTGCCAAAGTGTCTTCCTCATTGAGGCAGGGAATGACCACTGACACTTCAATAGCCTCAGTTTGGCGTTCGAACGACATTGATTTCCCTCAGCATGATCAAATTACTGTAATCAGTCATCAAAACCACTCTCCAATTGCAATACGAGCCTGTTCAGCACGTGCGAATGCTGCTCGTGCATATGCATCGTTGATGATAAATATGGCGTCTTCGTGACATGCATACCCACCAGCTCGTCTATTGCGCCGTACTGATCGGAATTTTTGGCGCCGTTGCGAAGTCCACGCCGCCTCGGTGGCGCGATTTGTGGGAAAGATTTGAGCGCGGACTTTCCAGTCTGGCCCGCCGGAAGACGCTGAGTTGGGTCGGATTTGGCGTGCTCGTTCTGGTCGTGAGGGCGATGCTTCTTCCGGTCTGGCCGATCCCAACGCCATCCGTCTACGACGAATTTAGTTACATTCTCCAAGCTGACACCTTCGCGCATGGGCGTCTGGCCAACCCGGCGCACCCGCTTTGGCAGTTCTTTGAAAGCATTTACATCCTTCAGCAGCCCACTTACGCCTCTCGGTTCCCACCCGCGCAGGGACTTGCGATGGCAGTCGGGCAGGTGCTCTTCGGGCAGCCTTGGTTCGGGGTCTGGCTGAGCGTGGGCGTCCTGGCTGCGGCCCTCTGCTGGGCGCTGCAAGGGTGGCTGCCGCCGGGCTGGGCTCTTCTCGGGGCATTCATCGGTTTGGATCTTTGTCTTTTCAGCTATTGGATGAATAGCTATTGGGGAGGCGCAGTGACTGCAATCGGAGGTGCGCTGGTCACCGGTGCCTGGGTTCGCATCATTCGGGCGAAGAGATGGCGCTACGCCTGGGTTTTTGGAATTGGAGCGGTGATCCTCGTTCTGGCTCGGCCGTTCGAGGGATTGTTGCTGCTAGTTCCGGCACTCATTACGCTGGGCATGGCAAACCGCACTGCGCGCGTGTGGCTACCGATCGTGATCACTGGCGTTGCAGGTGCTTGCGGGTTTGCTTATGACAATTACCGCGTCACCGGTCATCCCCTGCGTCTGCCTTACCGGGAGTATTACGAGCAATATGAGAGAGTGCCGCCTTTTTCGTTCATGCCGATTTCCACCACTCCGCGAAGACATTTCGATCTTGACCTTAGGGCGCGGGAAACATATGATCGCGCGCGGAGCTGGCACCTCTTCGTAGACCGTCCGAAGGACTGGCTCATCCTGCTGCGGCACTACTATGGCAACCTGATCTGGCTGTTGCCGCTGGCGGCGTTCACGCCCTGCCTGTGGCGTTCCAGGAGGATCCGATTTGCGGCAATTCTGGCAATGGTAATTGTGGCCGCGTCGATGATTGAGGTGTGGTGGTATCCGCATTATGGGGCGCCCTTTGCGGCGGCCCTGTTGATCCTCGCCGCGCAGTCGATGCGCTATCTGCGGCAATGGAATTACCATGGACGGAAGGTGGGCCGTTTCCTGGTGAGTGCTATGCCGGCTGCGGTCCTAGTCGTGATGGTTGCATCTGAGGCACAAGCAATTGCGACGCATCGGACGGCCGATCAGCTCCAGGCAAAGAATGCGCCAAAGGAAAGCGTGGAGAAGGAGTTACTGGAGAAGCAACCTGGGCATCATGTAATCTTTGTGCGCTATACCGGGCTGCGCAGTCCGCACCAAGAATGGATTTATAACCCGGCTGATATCGACGCCGCTCCGATCATCTGGGCGCAGGATATGGGACGGATCGAGAACGAGCGGCTGCTCCGGTACTATGCGGGGCGATCCTTCTGGCTTTTGAAACCGGATCAATCCAAACTCGATGAGTCGATGAGCCTCAGTCCTTACTAGCCGGATTTCTCACACAGGAACTGTCAAAAGCCATTCAGAAGCTATCAGGATCCTGACCCTGCCTTGCGGCGCGCCTTCTCGGCTGCGAAATCTTTCCTGGCTGCTGGCCGCTTCCGATAAGAATGAATTTTGCTGCCATTGATTGAAACGCCTAACCGCGGATTACGCGGATACCATGGATATCTCAAACGCAGGCCGTTTACTTGCGAATGCTCTCGGACTGCCGATAAGAACGAATTCGGTCACATTCAGACCCTATAGTAAACCTTTTTACATTTAGGACTAAATGTTCGCCGGACTAAATATATTGTAATTGTATTCGCGATTTAGGAGGATAGGAACCGCGCGTTCAGCATTGGCCGGTTATGAAAGAGGACCTTACCCGTAGCACGCAAACTCCGCCTGACACGACCGTCCATAAGACAGCTTCTGGCACGGCAGTTGTCTTCGTCATTCTTCCACTTCTTCTCTTGGCTATCGGAACGAGTGTTTTGTTCCCGCGGGCCTACCAAATCACCGTTGTGAGATCAGTCTTCCTAGTCGCTGTCTGCCTTTTCCCCGCGTTGCTTTATTACCTCTTTATCGCGGCACGGAAGATCAGCCTCTTGAATGATTATTTTGTCAATTTAGGCCGCTTGGGTCTATTACAAGAACAAGACCGCCCCGGATTGCACGGCTTTTCGGCAAAGATAGAGCGCAAAGTTCGCCTGCGTAACTACGTTCGGAAATTTGAAGCCCTCTACGGTCCAGTGCCCGCGACACTGCGGGAGGCGATCGTGGATGCGGATGATCCGCTCACCATTCTGGCTGCACCAGCCATATCCAAATGGGGCGGCAAACCACTATGGGCTGCAGGTTCTGCAGGCAGTCTGCCTGTTTTTACTGCGGAGACGGCGATTCCCGTTGTGCTTGCTACCGTTCTTATCGCTATTGGTTGGCTGATGGCCCTACCGCCGACCGGCTTTGAGGACGTCGAGGGCCCCGCGTTTTGGAGCGTTGCCTTTGGGGTCAACGCAGATCCGATTATCTACGCGTTCCTCGGCGCTTATTTCTTCTCCTTGCAAATGCTGTTTCGCCGCTATGTGAGAGAGGATCTTCGGAAGAGTGCCTATCTTGCGGTGTCGTTGCGGATCGTCCTCGCAGTTATTGGCACGTGGATTGCCATCATGGCAATCGCGGCCATCAAGAAGGTGGATGTAGACGACGTGAATGTGGACGACGCGTCCTTGCTAGTTGTGGGGTTTGTCATCGGCGTGTTTCCGAGGATCGCATGGCAATTCATTCAGAGAGCCTGCAAGGCAGTGATGCGAAAATTAGGGCTCTCCAAGGAGGTATTGCCGAGCATGGAAAGTGGACTACAAGTGAGCGACCTAGATGGGTTGACCATATGGCATGAAGCGCGGCTGAAGGAAGAGGGCATCGAAAATATCCCGAATATGGCGAACGCCGAAATCGTTGACATGATGCTCAGGACACGTTTTCCTCCAGACCGGATTATCGATTGGGTCGATCAAGCGATACTGTTCACGTACCTTGGTCCCGATCAGGAAGGCGATAAAAAGGGCGGAAAGCGGAAAGATCTGCTCCGCTTGTATGGGATTCGCACGGCTACATCCCTAATCCAAGCCTTTGTGGCGGCTCAAGATAGGGAGGACGACGCCAAAGAGGTTGAAAAAATCCTATCCAAAGCCTTGCGCAGTCACGTCCGCTCGTTTTTGGACGCAATAGAAACAGAGCCGAACTTATCATTGATCTGCGCTTGGCAAGGCATCGAGCGGCGTCAGTGACACGCGTGTTTAAGATTGACCCAGATGTCAAGGACTGATACGCGCACCGCGCCGTTCGCGTTTGGAAGATAAGGCTGCGAGTCGTTCAAACGTTCCCTTTGTTGGCCCGGTAACCAAAGGTAATTCCTCCAAGCCTGAAATTCGTTTCACTCACGGCATCCGATCGTAACTCGGTCAATGATGCTCAGCCAGAATCTGCGCGAAGAGCCACACTTCGTGAAAGGTGTTGTAGAGCGGGGTGGGTGCGACGCGGATGACGTTCGGCTCGCGGAAGTCGCACTTCACGCCGGCGGCTTCGAGTTTGCCGAACAATTCTTTCGGGTGTTTGTGCGCTAGGATCGACAATTGGCACCCTCGCTCTCCTGTCTCGCGCGGTGTAATAACTCCGTAGTGGCTTTTCAATTGCCCGCCCGGCTCGGACAGCAGGAATTGGAGATATCCAGTTAACTTGATCGATTTTGCCCGGAGCGGTTCCATTCCGCCCGCTTCATCGAAGATCGCAAGCGAAGCGCGCAGCGGCGCCATCGAGAAGATCGGCGGGTTACTGATCTGCCAACCGTCAGCCGACCGAACTGGAATGAACTCCGGCTCGAGATGCAAGCGGAAACGCGTGTTCGGATCGTTCCCAAACCAACCGGCGAGGCGCGGGAGATCGCGGTTGGTCGCGTGCCGTTCGTGCACGAAAGCGCCGGCGACTGCTCCCGGACCGGCGTTGAGATATTTATATGAACACCAGACGGCGAAATCGACGTTCCAGTCATGCAGCGCCAGCGGCACGTTGCCGATCGCGTGCGCGAGATCGAAACCGACCGTGCATCCACGCTTTTGCGCCAACGCTGTGATTTTCTCGATGTCAAAAAGCTGACCCGTGAAAAAGTTCAGCCCACCCATCATCACTACCGCGATTTGCTCGCCGTGCTTATCGAGTGCAGGCTCGATGTCCTCTTGTCGGATCGTGAACTCGCCTTTGCGCGGTCGCGCGAGAATGAGCACCTCTTTCGGATCCAATCCGTGATGAACAATCTGCGATTTGATCGCGTACGTGTCGGAAGGGAAGGCCGGCTCTTCCATCAGGATCTTGAAGCGGGACTTTGTCGGCCGGTAGAACGTTGCCATCATCAGGTGAAGGTTCACTGTGAGGCTGTTCATGCAGATGACTTCGTTCGGTTGCGCGCCGACGAGCCGCGCCGTCGGTTCGCGCAGCATCTCGTGATACGAGTACCATGGCGTCCCGGCCGCGTGATGGGCATCGACCCCACGCTTCGCCCAATCATCCAGCTCCCGTTCGACGATTTGTCTCGCCGCTTTCGGCATTAGGCCAAGCGAATTTCCAGCGAAATAGATGAAAGGCTTGCTGTCCGCGCGCAACGGGAGATGAAATTTTTCGCGGAAATGGCGCAGCGGATCTTCTGCGTCGACTTTTTGTGCGAAATCTTCGTCGGTGGAAAAGGTCATGGACATAAATCGCAGCAAACGTTCAACGCTCAACGGCCAACCCCGAATTCAGAAGTCAGCTGCATATGTCAGGCTCTCGACGCTCAACTATCAACCATCAACTGCTTTGAGGCGGTGGCTGCATGAATTCGATTGTTGTTCCGTCGGGATCGCGAACGTAGATGACGCGTTTTCGGGCATTGGGACCCGGTTTGAGAGTCTGAGGCTTGCCAGCGGCTTTCCAACCGGATGACGCAATCGTGCTCAGCACAGCGTCAAGATTATCTACCGTAAGGGCAACATGCACCGATCCGACATCGCAAGGTCGAAGATCGACACGCTTTCGATCCGATGGGGCGTGGTATTCGAGCAACTCGATCTTGTGTCCGTAGCCTTTGAGGACAGTGATCGAAATCTCAGCACCGGGCACTCCGGTGACTTCGCTGGCGAGATCACCCGTATGATGCGCCCGATGTGAAAGCTCGAAGCCGAGAACATCCTGCCAGAAGGTCAGAGACCGCTCGATGTTCGCGACCGTGAAACCGGTGTGATCCGTGGCAATGATCTGAAATGATTTGGTCTTCCTCGTGCTCATCTCCCGATATTTTTCGCCGCCTCCTCCCTTAACTTTAGTGGCAGGCGTGTCGCCTGCAGAGTCTTTAATTGCAGCCGACACGGCTGGCCCTACAGAAAAATAATGGGACGCGACGGAGCGCATCCCTCCCCTCTAAATCCGTTTTATCCGCGACAGCGTAGCTGGCCCCGGCTGCGTCACGGTTCGGCGAGCGGAACTTGAATGCCGCGCTCAAAGTGCGTCGACAGAACAACCGTCGTTACCGTCGTGACGATTCCGGGGATCGAGCGAATTCTTTTGAGCAGGTACTCGAGGTCCATCGGGCTCGGCGTCCGCGCCTTGACCAGCACAGTGTCTTCGCCTGCGATCGAATGGCATTCTTCGATCTCAGGATTTTTCGCTAGACTCGCAACAATCATCTCGCAGCCGTAATCCCCAGAGGTGCCAATGCGAATGAAAGCGCAAAACGGCAAGCCAACCGCGGTAGGATCAATCGTTACCGTGTGTTTCTGAATAATGCCGGCGCTTTCCAATCGTCGAATGCGTTCATAAACAGCCGGCGCGGAGAGGTGGGCACGCTTCCCGATCTCGGCGTAGGTCGCGCGTCCGTTTTCTTTGAGCAGGCTTAATAACCTTCGGTTAACCGGGTCGGCGACCGTGCCTGACCCCCTGTTTCGGCTGAACGTTTTCTGTTTTTTGCGCGACTTTGATGTTTGGGCTTTGCTCTTAATATCGTTTTGCGGCATACGGTTTATTCGAAATGAATCACCACTCCGCGCGTTATTTGCCGAAGAATCGTTTGTATCCTTCGGCGACGCCATCCCAACCAAACCAAGCTCGCCGCTAACTTGTGAAAACGAAGAACTGTCGAAGTTATGCCTTAGCAGTTGTCGCGGCATTCAGCTTCCCAGCTGCCGTGACTATCTTGTTCGCTCAATCGCAAAACCTCCTCGTGGCGCTAACAGATAAAGGACAGACGCCGAATAAACAGATGGAAACAAAAAAACTAGCAGAAATGAAAGCCGACACGGACGGCGTTCATGATTTCGATTTCTTCATGGGCAGTTGGCGCGTGCACCACCGCCGGTTGAAGGAGCGGCTCGCCAATAATCATGAATGGATCGAGTTCGAGGGCACTGGCACAGCGCAAAAGATTCTCGGCGGTTTCGGCAATATCGACGACAATTTGCTCGACCTGCCGGGGGGAGCCTATCGTGCAGTAACGCTGCGGGCCTACGATCCACAAAAGAAACAATGGTCAATCTGGTGGCTGGATAGCCGCTATCCGGGTCATCTCGATCCGCCAGTCGTCGGTCGCTTCGAAAACGGCGTTGGGACGTTCTATGCCGACGATACATTCAAGGGGAAGCCAATTCGCGTCCGCTTCCTCTGGACGCAGGTGATGTCGAACACACCACATTGGGAACAGGCGTTCTCAGCCGACGCGGGCCAGACTTGGGAAACTAATTGGACCATGGATTTCACGAAGATGCCATGAGCGTGTGCACCTGCTGCCCGGTGGTGGAGCTTCGGCAATACACGCTGAAGCCAGGCATGCGCGATGTGCTGATCGACCTTTTCGAACAGGAGTTCATCGAGACCCAGGAGGCGACTGGCATCGTTGTCATTGGCCAGTTTCGCGACATGGATAATCCCGATCGTTTCGTCTGGCTCCGCGGCTTCGCCGATATGCCGACGCGCGCGCGAGCGCTGCAGGAATTCTACGGCGGGCCGGTCTGGAAGGCGCATCGCGAGGCCGCCAACGCCACGATGATCGACTCCGACAATGTTTTGTTACTACGTCCCGCGCGGCCGGCTTCCGGTTTTTTCCTCGAAAATGCCAAGCGCCCACCTCCAGGAGCCAGGGAGATGTCGAAGGGGCTTTTGGTCGCTACTATTTGCTATCTTGATGCATCGCCAGAAGCCGACTTTATGGGTTTCTTCGAATGCACAATCACCCCAGCACTGACCGAGACCGGCGCATCCATCCTGGCCTACTTTGTCACCGAAAATCACCCGAATACTTTCCCTGCGTTGCCAGTGCGCGAAAATGTGAACGTCTTTGTTTGGTTTTCACACTTTTCGGATCGAGCGGCCTATGACCATCACACTGCTGCTCTTACTAACTCCACGCGTTGGAGCAATGAGATCGCGAAAGAATTAGCCGCTCGTCTGAAAGGGCGTCCGGAAGTATTGAAGCTCTCACCGACAGCGCGTTCACAATTACGCGGTTGATGTGTTCCGGTCCGCTTACCCGACTGCCGCGATCACCTTGAGTTCGATCGCGATCGGCGTGGGCAATGCGCCCACCTCAACAGTGGTACGGGTCGGATTTGGTCTGCCGGTCCCGGCAAAATATTCCGCGTAGAGACGATTGTAGATGGGGAAATCCTTTTTCATGTTCGTGAGAAACACTGTGACGTCGATAATGTCCTGCCACATCGCGCCGGCGTCTTCCAGAACGAGTCGAACATTTTCGAACACCGCGCGACATTGCACTTCGATGTCGTAGCTGACGATGTTGCCAGCTGAATCGAGCGCGACGCCGGGGATCTCTTTGCTGCCGCGCACGCGCGGCCCGATGCCGGAGAGAAAGAGGAGATTGCCGACGCGCTTGGCGTGCGGGAACGCGCCCACCGGTTCAGGCGCGCGCGAGCTTTCGAAGGATTCGCTCATTTATCGATGATTGGTTCGGTTCAAGGTTCGAGTTTAAGCTTCAGAATCTGATTCGTTGACGATTTCAGATTGCAAGCTTTTGACTGGCGGCAGGAGATCTTTGAAGGTCGCTCCATAAATATCCCACATGGTCAGGAATAGTCCGCACACGATTGGTCCGACAATGAACCCGATCGGGCCAAAAAGAAATAGCCCGCCGAGTGTGCCGACTAGAATTAGAAGATCCGGCATCTTGGCATCTTTCCCGACGAGGATCGGACGCAGAATGTTATCAATCGTTCCCACCACCGCGGCGCACCAGGCGAACAAGAGCAGTCCGGCCAGAAGCTGACCGGTCACGATCAAATAGATCACGGCCGGCACCCAGATGAGGGCCGCGCCAATTCCCGGTACAATCGAAAGGATCGCCATGATCGTGCCCCAGAACGCTGCGCCATCGATGCCTGCTACCCAGAACGCGACACCGGCGAGAGCGCCCTGGATAATGCCGATTACCAGCGTGCCCTTCACAGTGGCGCGTGTGATGGAGGCAAATCGCTGCAGCAT
>WNGH01004132.1_pt1 | contig 13862 bp, 14 predicted proteins | sample 5400631 | NCBI WGS metagenome assembly WNGH01 (sample SAMN13153373, study PRJNA577476) | soil metagenome | isolation source: 115 cm soil or saprolite under Garry oak tree replicate 1 | place: USA:California | collected 2016-06-15
GGACCCAGGAGGCGACCCGCGCGTCTTGTATCTGCCGATCGCGGAGCGAGCGGACCCGGAACGAGACCTCGTGTCGAAACTGCGGCGGAACGTAATTCAGGGACTGCTCGAAGAGCGGCTGCATGGCGGCCGCCGCTTGCTGGATGGTTATGCCCGGTTTGAGCCGCGCAAAGACCCGCAAAATGGTTTGCCGGGCAGTGGGCCGGCGATCGGTCGATCCATCGAGGGCCGCGGGAACCACAATGTCATCGTGACCGAGGTTGGGCATTTCGAATTGCGCCGGAAGAACACCGACAACAAGAGTGGGGCGTCCGTCGAGTGAGATCGTGCGCCCGGGAAGATGGCCGTCACTGGCAAAGTGGGAACGCCACAGTCCGTAGGAAATCAGCGCGACGCGCGTGGCGTTTGGCCGGTCTTCTTCGCTCGTGAAATTCCGGCCAAGAAAAGGTTCGATGCCGAATGTCGGCAGGAAGGTCGATTCGACCAGCGCACACTTCAACCGCACAGGGTTCTGCTCGGTGAGATCGCAATCCGCCCCGCCGGGGACAAATGAGGTTACGGACTCAAAGGGAGTCTGCGCTTTCTTCCAGTCGACGTAATCCGGACCGAGCACGAACTCATTGGCTTCGAAAGGCGCGGTATCGCCAAAGCTGACCAGCCGGTCGTCGTGGGGATAGGGCAGGCTGCGGAAAAGAATGCGGTCGACCACACTGAAGACCGCGGCGGTAGACCCGATCCCCAGGGCCACAGTGAGGATCGCGACCAACGCGAACGCCGGGCGTTTCCCAAGTCCGCGGAGAGCAAATCGCAGGTCTTCGACGAGCGCGTCGAGAAGCTGGATGCTGCGCTGCTGGCGGTGCAGCTCTTTGGTTTGTTCGACGCCGCCGAATTCACGCCGGGCGGCATAGTGTGCTTCCACCGGACTCATACCGCGGCGAATATTCTCCTCCGTGAGCATCTCCAGGTGCGCTCGAAGTTCGGCGTCCAGGTCTTGGTCCAGCTGCCGCTTAGAGAGCAGGCCGCGGCAACGCGCGCCGAAAATGCGCAGCCAGCCCATATCAGGCTCCCTCCGTGCCGCCGAGAAGGCGGGCCATAAGGGCGGTCATGCGCTCCCAACTCTCGGTCTCTCGGAGCAACTGTTTGCGACCGGCACGCGTCAGCGAGTAATACTTCGCTTTGCGGTTATTTTCTGAAGCGCCCCATTTCGAACAGATCCAGCCGCGCTGTTCGAGCCGTAACAACGCGGGATAGAGCGTGCCCTGGTTCAGCTTGAGCAGATCATCAGAAACCTGCTGGACGCGCTGGGCGATGCCGTAGCCATGCAGCGGGCCCATGACCTCGAGGGTCTGCAGAACAATCAGATCGAGCGTGCCTTGCAAAACTTCCCCGCGTGGAGGAGCCATGCTTTCTCCTTTAGATAAACAACAGGAGCATAGGCTCTGTCCTGTTGAATGTCAACAGGAAGACTCCTTGGCCAAAAAGACGTCGCCCGCGGCCCCGCATGCGCATTGACGGGAGTTCCCAGGGCGTGGCAGCATACGCTCACCCTGCGGAATTGTTGCCTATTTTTTTTTCAAGGAGCAGACCGATGAGTCTGGACCAACGTGCGCGCCAACTTTTTCCTCCCGGACGCCTTTCTGGCTTCTTACTGGTCACCGCTCTCGTCCCCATGGGCCCCGCTTTCGGCCAAACGCGCCACATCGAATTAAACGACTACCCGAAGATCACCTCGGTCTCCGACCCGCAAATCTCCCCTGACGGTAAGAGCATCGCATTGGTCGTCTCCCGGCCGAATCTTGACGAGGACCGCAGCGATCGCCAACTTGTGCTGCTGGATATCGCCACGGGAGCGCAACATGTCCTGACCTACGAACGCAAGGAGGTCGGCTCGCCGCGGTGGTCACCAGCCGGCGACCGCCTGGCGTTTGTCGCCGTGGATGGAGCGGGAAAGGACGCTAAGCCGCAAGTCTTTATTCTCCCCATGACGGGCGGCGAAGCTCACAAGATTACCGCCGCCTTGACTGGCGTTGAGCAATTTGCCTGGCGGCCCAGCGGGCAAGAGATCGCTTACGTCACCTCCGACGAGCCAGAAAACAAAAAGGAAATGGAAAAGCACCACGACGCTTTCGAGGTCGGTGACAATGATTACCTGGCGATCGAAGCGGAGCAGCCTTCTCACCTCTGGATTAGCTCGGCGGAAGGCGGAACGGCCAAGCGGCTGACCTCGGGCACCTGGAGCCTTCCGAAGAGTGCGCCACCCAGCTCTCCCGCGTCTCCGATTTGCTGGTCTCCCGATGGGCAATGGCTGCTGTTCACCAGGCAGGAGCACCCGCACCAGGGCAACGCCGACTTGACTATGCTGCAACTGCTCAACATCAATACCGGCGAGACCCGCAAGCTGAGCAAACACGAGAAGTTCGAAAGCTTCGGCCTGTTTTCTCCGGACGGCTCCCGGGTGGCCTACTGGTATCCGCGCGACGGCGATCCAAATAATGAAAATGAGATCTTCGTCACGCCCACCGCTGGCGGGGACGGCACGGACTTGACGCGCTCCATCGACCGCGACCTAGTGCGCGCGATCTGGATGCCGGACGGCAATTCACTGCTGGTCGGCGGCCATGACGGTACCGCGACTTCACTGTGGCTCCAACCGCTCGCAGGCGCTGCGAAAAAACTCCCTCTGGGCGACATCAGCCCCGCGTGGGCCTTCTGGGTGGATGTTTTTGTCGGCCGCAAGGGCGAGATCGCTTTTACCGGCGTCACCCCGACGCAGCCTTCCGAGTTGTATTACATGCGCTCTGCCAACGACGCGCCAAGACGTCTTACCGATTTCAATCACGAGATCGCCTCGCTGGCCCTCGGCAAAGCTGAAAAATTCGAGTGGCTCGGGCCTGATGGTTTCCGCGAAGACGGCGTCCTTTTCTATCCGCCCGACTTTCAGAAAAACCGCAAATATCCGCTGGTGCTGATTATTCATGGGGGACCGCAGGCTTCCACAACCACGCAATTTAGTTTCCTTCCCCAGCTCATGGCCACTCACGGGTACGTGGTTTTCTCCCCGAATTATCGCGGCAGCGACAATTTGGGCAACGCTTATCAGCGCGCCATTTGGAATGACGCCGGTGACGGCCCAGGGCGCGACGTCATCGCCGGGATTGATGCGGTCAGAAAACTCGGTTTCGTCGACGCCAGCAAAATCGGGGTGACCGGTTGGTCCTACGGCGGCTACATGACCTCCTGGCTCATTGGCCACTACAAAATCTGGAAGGCCGCCATGGCCGGCGCTCCGGTGACGGACATCTACGACGAATACAATCTGTCCGATGGCAACGTGATCAACCGCTACAGTTTCAGAGGCTCGCCCTACGTGGCAGATAACCTCAAGGATTACCGCGCACAATCGCCCATCGCTTACGCCGCGCAGATGAAAACGCCGACGCTCATCATGCACGATACCGGCGACGCCCGCGTCACCATCACCCAGGGCTACTCGCTCTATCACGCTCTTAAGGACAACGGCGTTCCCGTCAAGTTCATCGCCTATCCCGTCGCGGGCCATTTTCCGGGAGATCCCGTGCGGGTAATGGATGTCGATCGCCGCTGGGTCGAATGGATGGACCAATACTTAAAATGAGACTGCTTCCGCGCGGCATCAGGCACACCGCAGGCCATCAGCGTCTATCTGAAACTCGAGGGGGACAAATCCATGCGTCTCGGACTACCGTCGAAAGCCATTCGCCTAATGCTGGACATCGCTACTGTTCTAACTCTGCTTATCGTGACGCCGCCCGGCGGAGCCCAAGGCCTAGTCAGCAGCGACCTTTCCCGCCTGCGCTCCGTGGCCAGCGCCGAACTGTCGCCTGACGGCCATCGCATCGCGTATAGCGTGACCATGCGCGACCGTCCCGGCCGCCCCTACGGCCAGCTCTGGATTATCGACCTCGCCACCCAGAAATCCATCCGCGTCGGAAGCGAAAAAGATTCTGGCGGTGGTCCATTGTGGTCCCCGGACGGCAAATGGTTGGTGTTCGAGGGGCATCACGGGGAAAAGGGCGGATTGTTCGTGGCCCGGCCGGACGGTTCGGAGGTCACCTATCTGGCTTCTCCCGAAGGCACCAACAGCCCGCTCCCCGGCACCGGCAAAGACTTTACTTGGTCGCCCGATGGCAAGCAGCTGGCCTTCGTCTCCGCGACGCCCGGCACGGAAGCGGCGGAAGCCAGCGGCGATCCCATGGTGATCACTCGTTATCTCTATAAGCCCGACGCCGGAGAAGGCCTGACTCGCTTCAACGACAATCAGCGCCTGCACATTTTCGTGGTGGACATTTCCACAAAACAGGTGCGTCAACTCACGCGGGGAAACACCGATGAGCATTCCATCGACTGGTCGCCGGACGGCAAGGAGATTCTGTTGGTTTCGAATCGCGAACCAAATCAGGATGAGTTTTTCAATTACGACATTTTCGCTTTGCAGGTGGCGGACAACACCATTCGCCGCCTCACCGCCACGGAATCGAACGAGTACGATCCGCTGTGGTCCCCGGACGGAAAGCGCATCGTCTTTCGCGGAACGCGCCGCGGCCTGACCGACCGCGAAACAACCATGGAAGACAGTCACGTGTGGGTCATGAATGCCGACGGCAGTGATCGCCAGGAGATCGGCTCAGTCTTGGACAACCGCCAGGGTGCCCCACGATGGACGCCCGACGGCCGCGCCGTGTACTTCACGATTCAAGAGCGCGGCAGCATCCGGCTGGTACGCTTGCCGGTTTTAGGCGGCCAGCCGGAGTATGTGGTGAAAGACACCGGGGGCGTGGGCGCCTGGTCGATGGCCCGGGACGGATCTCTGGCGTACAGTTTCTCTACTCCCCAGGACGCCGCGGAGCTCTATCTCCAAGCCGGCAGCGCCGCACCACAGAAGCTCACAGACTTGAACGCCCAACTTTTGGCCAAAAAACAAATCGCCGAAGTCGAGTCCTTCACGTTCATCAGCAACGACAACAAGTTTGAAGTCCAGGCCTTTCTCACCAAGCCGCTGGGGATGACCGCCATATCGAAACATCCCCTCATCGTCAATATTCACGGCGGGCCGCACGGCCAGAACGGGCCGGTGTTCAATTTCAAAAATCAGGTCTACGCCGCCCACGGATGGGCGACCCTGCAGGTGAATTATCGCGGCTCCACGGGCTACGGGCAGAAGTTCGCCGACGCCGTCTTCGGCGATCAGGACGGAAACGAAGGGCAAGATGTTCTGTACGCGGTAAGCGCCGCGGTGCGCCGTTACCTGTGGATCGATCGCGAGCGCTTGGGCATCGAAGGCGTCAGTTACGGCGGCCAGCTGACCGACTGGCTGATCACTCAAACCAATGAATTCAAGGCCGCGGTGCCCATCGCCGGAATCGCCAACCTGGTCAGCTACAACTACATGACCTATTACAACCAATACGAAGAAATGGAATTCGGCCAGTTCCTGCACCAGGGAAACCTCATGGAGGTCGCCTGGGAACGCTCCGCGCTGAAGCACGTCGCTGCCGCGCACACCCCCACGATGTTAATCCACGGGGAGAATGACAACGACGTGCCCATCGCCGAAGCCGAGCAGTTCTTCATCGCCTTAAAAGACGTCGGCACCGAGGCGGTCTTCGTGCGCTACCCGCGCGAGGGCCACGGCCTCAGCGAAGTGAAGCACAATATCGATTCCACCGACCGATCGATCGCCTGGTACGAGAAGCATTTTCCCAAGCCCGGAATGGAAGGCGTCACCAACGTGCAGCCCTGATGGGAAAAGGAAAAGCCCCGCTGACCCGGGGCTTTTTTCTTAAGGGCATGCGCAACAGCGAAACCACACTTAGGCTTTTGCTTCGGTGCCCGCGACGGCCACGGCCGCCACTTCTTCGCGTGCCGCGCGCTTGATGCGCGCCGCTTTGCCCTTCAGGTCGCGCAGGTAGTACAGCCGGGCCCGGCGAACTTTACCTTTACTGACAACTTCAATGGAGCTGATGGTCGGCGAATGCAGGGGGAAAATACGCTCGATGCCCACGCCAAAACTGACGCGGCGCACCGTAAAGGTCGCACTGCAGGCCCGGCCCTTCTTGGAGATCACTACACCCTCGAAGGCCTGGAGGCGTTCCTTGGTCTTCTCGCCTTCGCCTTCCTGCAGGCGCACGTTGACGCGCACGGTGTCGCCCGCGCGGAACTCGGGGAGGTCTTTGCGCAATTGCGCTTCATGGAGTTTACGAATTACCGGATTCATGTTCCTGTTTCCTTTTAGACCCACTCAGGCAGGGCCAGCTCTCGACAGTCAACCTCTAATTATAGGGAAATTGTAACAATTTGCCTAGGACATTTCGGTGCCGGCGGCGCCAGGTCATCGTCAGAACGGAACTTAGCGGCGGTGCTTCTCTTGTTGATGATCATTCCAGAGGAAGCCCACCAGGCTCCCGGGGAAACTGGCGCCGGCTAGGAAAAAGGACCCAGGATCATGCGAGATAATGACCTCGCGTCAAGCCGCCGCCGAAGACGTGCTGCCCGGGCGAATCACGGTTCCTGCGAAGCGCTCCATTTCCTCGAGTTGCGGGCTAAATTGCAGCAGCACGAGGTCAACACCGGCGGCTTCGAATTGCGCCAGACGCTCGGCCACCTGTTCCGGCGTGCCAATCAGCCCGGACCGCAGGCCGCGATTCGAAACCGAATAATCTTCCAGGGAAACGCGCTGCTCCAATTGCGTTCCGGCAAGCCACTGCTGGTAGTTCGCGTAGCCCGCGGCGGATTGTTGAACATCCGTGACTCGCCGCAGCTCGTCCTGCGCTTGGCGTTCCGTTTCGCGAACAATGGCATATCCGGCAACGCCAAACTTGAGCGGCGGCAAATTGTGTCGCCCGCGGCGTTCTCGTAGATCCGCGATTTTCTCGCCGACGCGCTCCGGCGGATCGCCGTGCATCAGATAGGCGTCGCATTTCTCGGCGATCAGCTCTTTGGCCGCCGCTGATTCGCCGCCCGCGTAAAGCGTTGGCCGCGGCTTGGCAACCGGTTTGGGCTCAAGAACGTTGTCTTCCACCCGGTAGTACTTCCCGGAATAAGAAAAATGGTTCTGCTTCCACACGCCATCCAGAACGTCGAGCCATTCGCCAGTGCGCGCGTAGCGGTCGTCATGCTGTTCGAACGCCACGCCGTATTTGCGCGCTTCGTCCGCCCACCACGAGGAAACCACGTTCAGCGTAAGCCGGCCATTGCTAATCCGATCGATGTTGGCCGCCTGCTTCGCGAGCAACGCCGGAAGATGGAACGTCGGTCGCACCGCCACCATCAATTCGATCCGTTCGGTCACCGCGGCCAGCGCCGCCGCGGTGGACCACGCGTCCAGCGAAGGCGCCTCGACTCCCTTGATATCGTTGAGATTGAGTTCCGCGATCAGCGTCAGGTCGAAGCCTATCTGCTCGCTCCGCTGGGCGAGCCGCTTCACATATGCCCAGCTTACTTCCATATTTTCATGTTCGACGTTGCGCAGCCAGCCGCCAAAAACGGGAAGCCAGTAGCCGTATCTCATCGCGGGCCTCCGCTTGCTACCACGCGCTCGCCGCGACTCGCCTCGTGACGTTGCGCCTCCGCGATGAGGAAGTCCGCGAGCCGCGCGTAGGGATTGAAGCCAATGACGCGCACGGGATCGGCAACGAAATTGGATAGCGCGTTCACATCGTAATAAAGCTGCTGCCCGGTGCGATCGTCGATCACGTACTCGATCCCGCCAACCTCCACGCCGGCGAGTTCCACGATCCGTTCAACGTCCTGGATCACCTGGCGCGGGGGCTCGTAGCCCTCCACTTTCATCCCGCTCTTCGGCGCGTCCACCGGACACGCAATGCGCGTCAGCTCTTCGCCCCTGGTGTTCTGGCAGATGTCGGCTGGACACAAGTTGTAACTTTCGCCAGTGATATGAATCTGGATGGCATAGAGAAATTTCCCACCGAGAACCTCGACTCGCGTGATGATTCCGTCGCGTGCCGTAAACGCTTCCTGCACCAGCGCTGTCGAATCAATGCCCAAGTAGAGGCGCTTGGCCTCCACCGCGGCGCTCAGGTCGTTCCGCGAATCGAAGCGCTCAATCCCTGCGCCACTCCCGCCAATGTTCGGCTTGATGACCACGGGATATCCGATAGCCTCCGCCGCGGCCAGCGTCTCGCTGGGATGATTGATGACCCGCGCCTTCGGATAAGGCAGTCCCAGCTTCTCCAGATTTGTAAGCTGCAACGCCTTCGAAATCTCGTGATTGAAGCAGCGGTAACCGTTGACGACGCGCACGCCTTGGCCTTCGAGGTGCGCTAGGTAGTTCAGCGTGTAGAAAATTCCGTGGCCCAATCCCCGCTGCCACGCCGAAGGACTCATGCGATTGAAGAGCAGAGAATATTCTGCCTCCGGCGACCGAACATCGTAACTGTGGTGCCGCGCATCGATCTTCTGCCACGGCACACCCCGTTCATCGAGCTGCTGAAACAGCGGCCGGAACCAGTCCGGGTGCTCGTAGTAAATGGCCATGGGCTTTTCGAAGCCGCAGCCGATTCCATTGGTCTTGTTGCTCATGAATCCTCGCGCTTAGTGCTCACCCTGGGAGTCTCCCCTCGGAGCAGCATGGTCCGGCAGCTGTTGAACAACTTGTCTGCAGTTGAATGAGAACCTCGGGAAGTTCCATTTTATTCCTCGGGCAGCAGATCGGGGCGATTGCGGAGGGTTTTTTCGATCGCGGCGCCGCGCCTCCATTTGGCCACTTCCGCGTGGTTTCCCCCGATGAGAACCCCCGGCACGGCCCAACCTCGGTACTCCGCCGGCCGCGTGTAGTGCGGAAAATCCAAAAGACCGGCACGCCTGACTCTTGGCTGGGAACTGCGGCGGCCCCCGGGATGAAGCGCCTTGGATTCTGAATGAGCCATCCCGCTGAAGGATTCATTCTGCGACGAAGCTTCGTTCCCCAAGGCCCCCGGCAGGAGTCGCGTCACCGCATCAATAACAAGCACGGCGGGAAGCTCCCCACCGCTCAGCACGAAGTCACCGATGGAGAGCTCCTCGGTGGCCAGATGCTCGGCCACCCTTTCGTCCACTCCTTCGTAACGCCCGCAAATAAGAATGAGCCGCTCAAGCCGCGCGTAACGCCGGGCCGTTTCCTGACCGAAAAGTTTTCCTGCGGCCGACAGGAGCACAATGGCCGTCTGCGGATCAGCCGCGCTAGGCCTCAAGGCTTCGCCCGCCCTGCAACCGAGAAGAGATTCTACCGCTTCAAACACCGGCTCCGGCTTTAGCACCATGCCCTCACCACCCCCGAACGGCCGGTCGTCCACCGTGCGGTGACGATCCTTGGTAAACTCCCGCAGATCCTGCACATTTACCTCCACCAGTCCCGTTTCGCGCGCCCGTCGAAGGATTCCATGATCCAGCGGCCCGACGAAAAATTCCGGAAAAATGGTGATGAGATCGAAGCGCATGCCCCGCCAGTCTAACCAATTGATCGTCGGGCCGCCATTCCTGCCTCCTTTCGTTCGATGACACCGCGGACGCGATTGCGGTGCGTGCCGCAGCTCGATTACTTGGCCTTGAGCCGCGGCAGCCATCGCGGCGCCCGCCGGCAATACTGCTCATATTCCGCGCCGAATTTCCGTCGGAGCGCGGGCTCCTCGTAAAGCAGCACAAACACATTCACACCCACGGCGAATCCGACAGCCAACTCCAAGAGCGCTAACGAGTGAAAGATGCCCGCCTCGCCCAGCAACACCGAGCCGACGCTCCAATACATGGGATTCCGCACCAGGCGGTAAGGCCCCTCCACAACCAGTTTGTTCGGGGGATAGAAAGGCAGCGGCGTCCCTTGGCCGCGCAACGCGAAGCCCCAAAAGGCACACCGAACGTACAGCGCGATTCCTGCGGCGATCAGCAGCCACCCGGCTGCGCCCGCCAGACTCCTAACTGGCCGCGCGCCGCGAGGCAGCAGCCAGTACGGCATCACCAGGGTCCAAAAACCCGGAACGAGGATGGTGAAAATCAGGGTTCGAAAGACCGCGGACATTTGAAGAAGAGTACACGCTATTCACGGTTGAGGTCACGAAGGCCATCGGGGAGGATCACATCAATGCGCCGCTCATTTGTGTCGATGTTCGTGCAGATATCCACGGCTAGCGGTATCAAGATTTCTCCGAGCGAAGTTTCCACTTCGAGGAGCGGTGTCCCGGAGATTCCTTCGCCGGGAAACTGCACATCGCGCACGATCCCCAGCAAAGACGGAGCTTCAGAGAGACACGGGGAGGAAGCAAAAACCGGCGGCTTTGCCGGGGTTTCAAACACGGAACACCCCATGAGGTCGGAGACGAAATACTGTCCCGCGGGCAGAGTCACGCGCTGTTCGAACGGAAGCAGCACTTCGAAGCCGCGAAATTTTTCGGCTTCGGAGATAGAATCCACACCTTCAAAATGAAAAACTGCCTGCCCGCGATGATTCTGGCTCAGCCAGCAGGATTTCAACGCTACGCGGCGCGGCTCATTGTTGCCGTCGGCAGGTCCGGCAAAAACTTCCCGCAATCCTGTGAGGCGCTCCGGAAAATCAGTGAGGATTTCAGCAGCGACTTCGCCCTTATTGCCGCGCGCCCGAAGGATGCGGGCAACCAGGACCCAGCGTGGAGTTTCGCGGCTCAATGGTAGACATGACCGGCAGGCGGTCAACTTTCAAGAATTTCCAGGGTGAACCGCCGGCGCACCTTCATCCCCGACGCGCCGAGCAGCGTCCGAATGGCTTTCGCCGTTCGCCCCTGCCGCCCGATCACTTTTCCCAGATCCTCGGGATGCACTCGCAGTTCCAGCACGGTGACTTGCGACCCTTCGACGGACTTCACCTGCACGTCCTCGGGATGGTCCACGAGGGCCTTGGCAATCGCTTCGACCAGTTCCTTCATAGCGTACCTGGGAATGGCATCCGCGGCGAAACCGGAGACCCGCACATTTAGGAAGGCGCTCTAGATTAAGCGATCTTCTGCTGACGAAGGAAGCTGCGCACGGTATCGCTGGGCTGTGCGCCCAGTCCCATCCAATACTTGATGCGTTCGGCGTCGAGCTTGATCTCCGCCGGCTTTTTTAGCGGATCGTAGGTGCCCACCGCTTCCTTCACGCGGCCGTCTCGGGGCCGGGTCCTCTCAATGACCACCACGCGGTAAAAGGGCTTCTTCTTCTTCCCAATCCTTGACAGACGAATCATTAGCACTAAGTCAGTCCTCCTGAACCTTCTATTCTAGCCTGCTTGGGTGCCGTGCAGCAATCGAAGTCTAGAGCGGAGCGCGGCGGTGCAGCAGTTTGAACGCCAACGGATATTACGGCATTGCGTCCAGCGCTGTAGAAAACTAGCGACACGTACCTCGACAAACTCATCCGCATGGGTGGCCGTAATGGCGCGTAACTTCAGACCTCCTGACATAGTACTTCGGAAACCTGTCCGCTTTTTGGGTTTGCTGGGCGGGCTGCGACCGCGGAATGCATCTCGAGTTGAGTTCCCGGAAACCGCGTGTGGGTTTGATTCAGGGCCTGGCAGAGAGCCTCGAGAACTCGCGATCGATGAGGCGAATAGGATGCCTCCGTCTTGCGGGAGAAAAAAGCGGACAGGTTTTGGTTCGCACCCTGGAGAGCGAAAACCCAAGCCAGATGCGGCGGGGACGCAGGTCGCGCACGGCGATTTCTCACCGGAGGCGCGGGGATGCGAGCGGGCATTCAGACGGGCGATTGAAAAAGCGGACAGGTTTTGGTTCGCACCCTGGAGGGCGAAAACCCAAGCCAGGTGCGGCGGGGGCGTGAGCTCTGCGAGTACCTTCCGCCGTCACGTACAGCTGCTTAAGCCTGAGGATACAGCTACAGTGCAAAAGGAGATGGCATGGCCTACTTCACCACACAGATGATTTTGGGCAGCTTTCCAAGGGGGTATGTCAGGAGCTCTGAACTTGGCCTGCCCCAGCGGGGCATTGCCGATGCCCCCGGGCCTCCTCCAGAGCACACCCCGGTAGAACGCCGGCTTGGCCAGTGGCGGTTGACGTAGTAGCGCGGGTCGTCGAGCGCAAGTCGTTTCATAAGCGTGACTTGAGGGACCAAGACGGATAGCGCAGGTGTGTTACGGGCCGATCAACGCGGCAGCGGGATGATATGCTGCAGCGGTTCGAAGGAGGCCTGGTGAAGCTGAAACTGATCCTCGCCGTCGTGGCGGTGCTAACTTTCGGAACGGCGGCTCAAACGCCCGGGCCGTCCTTAGAGGTGCCCACGGACAAGAAGATCGATGCGGTTTTCTCCGTACTGACCTCTCCGGACGCCCCCGGTCTCGCCGTGCTGGTGCGAAAGAATGGCCGCACGCTTTACGAACGCAGTTACGGTGTGCGCGATCTCCATTCCAAAGTGCTGATCGACGCGCACACGAATTTCCGGCTGGCGTCCTGCACCAAGCAGTTCACCGCCATGGCCATCATGTTGCTCGTGCACGACGGAAAACTACGCTACGACGAGACGCTCACGGAACTCTTCCCCGATTTTCCTCCCTACGGAAATTCCATCACCGTTCGAAACCTGCTGAATCACACTTCCGGCTTGCCGGACTACGAAGATTTGATGGAAGCCCTGGAAAAAGCGAAAGGCCTGAGGTGGACGCCGGAAAGACAAATTCAGGACGCCGAAGTCTTGCAATTGTTGAAGAAAGAAAGAGCCGGAAAATTTACGCCGGGGGCCAGCTGGTCGTACAGCAATTCCGGTTACGTGGTGCTCGGACTTATCGTCGCGAATGTTTCAGGAAAATCGTACGGCGAATTTCTTCACACCCGGATTTTTGGGCCGCTGAAAATGAATCACACCATCGTCTTTCAAAAAGAAAAAAACGAAGTCGCGAATCGCGCCTTCGGCCACACCAAAGACAATGATGCTTTCAAGGAAACCGATCAAAGCTCGACTTCCGCGACGCTCGGTGACGGCGGCATCTATTCCAGTCTCGAAGATCTGGCCAAGTGGGATGAGGCGCTCGGGAATCATACGCTGCTCGGCGACAAAGAGTTTCAGTCCGCCCGGACCCCCGTGAAGCTTGCCGATGGCACCGAACCGCACTGGCCCAAAGAGCCCAACGACGACAACCTGCATCCCGGCAAGCCCGTTCGGTATGGCTTCGGCTGGTTCCTCGACCCTTATCAAGGGCGGCCGCGCATGTGGCATACCGGAAGCACCATGGGTTTCCGCACGGCCATCGAACGATTTACGGAAGGCCATGGCCTCAGCATGATCATTCTTTGCAATCGCACCGATCTCGAACCGGAAAAGCTGGCGCTTGAAGTTGCTGACTTGATTTTCAAAGAACAGCATCTTCGCCGCTAAAAAAGGGCGATACTGCGCTTTCAAGAAAGGCCGGCGAGTTTGCCGAGGCCCTTCATTTTGTCGCGAGCGGTCATGGCGCCGTACTGCTTCATCATGGTGCGCATTTGCAGGTATTGCTTGAGGACGATGTTGACGTCCTGCACCGTCGTGCCGCTGCCTTTGGCGATGCGCTTGCGTCGCTTGCCGTCAATGACGTTGTGGTCGCGGCGTTCCTGGTTGGTCATGGAGTTGATGATGGCTTCGACGCGGGTGAGCTGGCCCTCGTCGACTTTGGCATCCTTGGGAAGATTCTGAAGCGGACCCATCTTGGGGAGCATGTCCACGATTTTTTCGAGCGGGCCCATCTTACGAATCTGCTTGAGCTGATCGCGGAAATCTTCCAGCGTGAATTCTTCCTTGCGGAGCCTGCGCTCGAGGTCGGCGGCCGCTTGTTTGTCGACCGTCTGTTCCACGCGTTCGATGAGCGACATGAGGTCGCCCATGCCGAGAACCCG
>WNGH01005031.1_pt1 | contig 13862 bp, 16 predicted proteins | sample 5400631 | NCBI WGS metagenome assembly WNGH01 (sample SAMN13153373, study PRJNA577476) | soil metagenome | isolation source: 115 cm soil or saprolite under Garry oak tree replicate 1 | place: USA:California | collected 2016-06-15
GAACAGCAGCGAGTCGCTATCGCGAGAGCACTCGCTAATCATCCACGAATTGTTCTTGCCGACGAACCGACCGGCGATCTCGACACCCAGACCGGCTCCGAAGTAGTTCAGCTAATGCATAGCATGGCAAAACAGGAGGGTTCCTCGGTCGTGGTGGTAACTCACGATCCTGTCGTGGCCGAAAGAGCAGATCGTCTCGTCGAGATGAGGGACGGGAGAATTACTGAGAAGGTCCGCGAACGACTTGCGGGGCAGAAGCATACTATCAGGGCAGCAGTAGAGCCTCTGCCACCTGAACCCGGACGCTCGCTATCCCAGCCCAACTAGAGCTAGAAGGTGGAAGGGTCGCTCTCAGCAAAAATCGCCTCACGAAACTTGCCAAAACGCCGCGCCCGTACCATTCTGACTATTACCGCAGTATTCCTAGGGGTCGCTCTGCTGATAGGAATCAACATGGCCACGAGCAGCGCTCTCGGCGAGTTCAACAATTACATCAACAAGTTCTGGGGAGCTACCGATATCGTTGTAACATCGGGCAACGGACTCCAATTCTCAAATCAGACACTCAACACGGTAGAGAACAGTGCCCTAGTCCATCAGACCGCAGAGAGACTTGTATGGGGAGGACTGATTGGAACCACCTCGTCTAACACTATGTTCTTCCTGACAGGAGTCAACCCGACAAATGATTTCGACTACGCCACCTTCAACATAACAGGGACTCGCCAGCTCTCACAGGGCGAAGTAGTTGTTGACAAGGTCATCGCGGAGAAGCTTGGAAAAGGTATGGGGTCCACTCTCAACGTAACAACCTTCACTTCTCAACTACAGCCAGAATCGATTCTGCTTCAGATCGTCGGAATCAACAATCCACTCCGCAATCTGGGCTCGACAGTCTACATCTCCCTCCCGGAATTACAATCCAGGGTTGGACTCGGAGGAGAGATCACTCACATCTACGCCAGCCTATACGACTCCACCAAAGCGATAGAAGCAGTAAACGAGCTGCAGAGCGTTCTACCAAACTATGATGTGAGCGCTCCGAAGGCAGAAGCTGTCCAACGCATCCAAGGACAGACTACAGGCTTCCAGATAGGCCTCAACGTAATGATTGGAGTATCCCTCGTCGTTTGCTCGTTCATAGTATTCAACACACTCTACATGACCGTCAGCGAGAGAACATACGAGATCGGGATAATACGCGCTGTCGGAGGTTCCCGAGCCCAGATATTCAAGATATTCTTCGCCGAGGGCGGTCTCATCGGAGCTCTTGGAACGGTGGCGGGAATACTGGGAGGACTAGGCCTTGCCAGACTGTTTACGTTTGCCTTTGAGACGACCTTCTCTGTCCCAAACCTTCCGGTTGCCCAGCTAACCCCTGGGATCGCATTGGCAGGTCTTGGAGCGGGCTTTGCGACAGTTTTCGCAGGGTCTCTCTATCCTGCAATATCTGCGAGCCGGATTAACATCATTCAAGCGATAAGACCTTCCGCGAGGAACTCGAAGAGGCAAATTCCTCTACCTTTTGTCGCCCTGGCAGGGGTTCTCATGCTCGGCCTGGGAATCGGAGAGTCCCTACGAATTACTCCGTTCCACGTCAATTATCTAGACGTGGTGCTTGTACCAATCGGCCTTGTCCTGCTCGGCTCCGCGGTCTTCGGAAAGGCTGGGCGGGCTCTGACACTCCCCATCTTCTTGCTCTCGGGCGCTGTCGGATACGTGTCTTCGAGGAGTGGCAGGGGGAGGCTGTTGCGTAGCAGCGTCTGTTTCGGAATGATTACGATAACTCTGAGCTTTGCAATCATGATAGGTGGGATCCAGAGCGGGGTCCGAGGCGCGCTCCAGCAGGGAGTGCAGGAAGCAATAGGGGCGGATATTATTCTGGTCGCGAACCAGTCTGTCCCGGTGAGTTTCACAGGCAACCTCACGAGTCTACAACAAGTTGAAAGCGCAACACCCTTGTCGCCTAGTCCATTCTCTGCCAAGGCTTTTGGAAAAAGCGCGAGCAGCAGTATAGGAATAGTGGCTGTGGACCCATCAATATTTCCAATGATCATCTCCTACACCTTTGTCAATTCACAACCAGTCTCCCAGATCTACCAGCGACTCGCCTCGGACAATCAGTCGCTCATGATACCCGATTCACTAGCATCAAAGCTTGGCGTCGCCGCAGGAGACCAGCTCTCGCTTCTTACAAGAAAACCCACCGCAGACAACAGCAGCTCCATCGTGTCTTTTACAGTTGCAGGCGTGTTTACTGGTCCGGTGCTGCAATACATTCAGTTCGGCGAACACTTTGCTAGCGATTCGATCGTGGTGTCGTTAGCTTCCCAGCGAGAATATTTTGCGGGGAGAGACACGTCCCCCCTCTTCCTAGTTGACCTCAAGCCCCAGTACAAGTCTCAGGCTACAGGTGTAGCCCAAGACATCGCGGGCAGATTTCCCCAGTACGATTTCGCGGAGAATTCTCTAACGCTCGGCGAACTCCTATCGATTGTGAACGATACGATAAACAGGATTTTTGCCCTGATATTGCTGATTCTTTATTTCGCGTTATTGATAGCGAGTATGGGGATAGCCGCAACTATGATTATGAACGTGTCAGACCGAAGGAGGGAGATAGGACTCTTACGCGCGGAGGGTATGAGCAGGTTACAGATTACCGGGCTGTTTCTTGGCGAGGGAACGCTTCTCGGTCTCTTCGGATTCTTACTAGCCATACCCGGAGGGCTGTTGTTGTTGAAGGGTGCTACCAACAGCACTAGCCTAGCTGGTTTCTTCATCCCTTTCATCGTACCCTACAGCGCCATAGTCCAGGCCTTGGTCCTGGCACTTGTCGCAGTACTGATTGGCAGTCTGTATCCTGCGATACGAGCGTCTCGATTAGAGATTACGCGGGCATTGGAACAAGTATGATCATAGCCCGAGACTAAATATCACGGCAAGCATGTTAAGGGGGAAAGGGTTTGCCCGGTAACGCCCTACTATCGGTCTACGACAAAACAGGGCTGGACCGGCTAGCCTGGATATTCTCGAAGCTCCAGGTCAAGATGCTGGGGTCTGGAGGAACGGCGGAGGCTGTTAGGAAACTGGGCTTCAACATCTTGGAGGTTTCAGACTATACTCAAGTTTCGGAAATGCCTGGTGGGCTTGTGAAGACGTTGCATCCTAGGATTCATGGTGGGATCTTGGGAGATTGGAAAGATCCCGAGCAGCGGAAGTACTTGGAGGCTAACGGGATTGAGCCGCTCGATTTTGTGGTGGTGAACCTCTACCCTTTCCAGGAGGCTGTTAAGGCCGACCCCGTGAATCTCCGAAGAGCAGTTGACAATATCGATATCGGCGGCGTCGCCTTAATTCGGGCTGCTGGTAAAGGTGCATTGTTGAACCATCGGGTAGTTCCAGTGACTTCCCCGATGCAGTATGAAGGTGTAGTGGGAGAATTGGAGAGGAAGGGATATGTGGGGAACGAGTTGCGTCAGCGGCTGGCCCTGGAAGCGTTTGTGCTAACAGCAGATTACGATACGGCAATACGGGATTACTTGACGGGTCAGGCTCGATGAGCAAGCAGGAGATTCGGAGAATCTACCGGACCGCTCTGAAGGAGGATTTTCCTCAAATTCTAAGAGTGGAACTCGGGGAAAATGTGTTCGAGTATTCTAAGGTTCAATGGACGATCGGCGGGGAGGATCGTGGGTTGCGGTATGGGACGAACCCGCACCAGAAAGCCGCGCTATACAAAGCCAAACATTCTCAGGGTGGGATTGGAGGTGTGGAGTGGATCAAGTGGGGAAAGGATGGGCCGTCGGCCACGAATATTGAGGATGGGAGTCACGGGCTGCGGATAGTCGGATATTTCGACGAACCTGCTGTTGCTGTGATGAAGCATCTTAATCCGTCAGGAGTCTCTATCGGACGCAGGGGTGAAGCGTTGTCCTCTGTATATGCCAGGGCTAGAGATTCGGATCCGAGAGCGGCTTTCGGGAGTGTTGTTGTTCTCAACCGAAGGGTCGACATGTTGACTGCTGAAGAGTTGACGAAGACGTTTGTCGAGGTCGTCTACGCGCCTGACTATGAGGATTCAGCGATCTCAGCTCTCCACGCGAAGAAAGATATTCGAGTTGGAAAAATCCCGATGCTCGCCCCTGATTCGAATTCGCCGGACATTGTAGTGCTGGATGATGGATCGTTGATACTCGAAGATTCCTACCGGACTGGGTTGCGATCGTTAGAACAGCTGCGGAGGTTGCCTGTAGCTACTCAACGCTCACCCTCTGAGGCAGAGTATCAGGCTCTGTTACGTTCATGGTGGGTAGTCTGTGAGGTCCGTTCGAACGGTGTCGTATTCTGGAAGCATGATGCGTCTCAGGCGATTGGGACGGGGCAGCAGGACAGGATCGGTGCGATAGAGTCCTGTATCGAGAAGGCTCACAAGTTCGGCCACGACCTCAAAGGCAGCGTAATGGCCTCTGACGGATTTCTGCCGAATATCGATAATGTAGAAGCGGTTGCCAGAGAAGGTGTCTCCGCGATTGTTCAGCCCGGAGGGTCAGTCGAGGACCTGGAGCTCGTCAGAGCATGCGATCAGCATGGTATCGGCATGGTCATGACTGGAGAACGCTCCTTCCGGCACTTCTGAGAAAACGATAGCCTCGCTTATTCAGAAAGAGTCGAGATTCCTTCCGTGCCGGCTTGAGATGTGTTCTTCCGCTTACTTTAGCCCCTAAAACCCTTTTACCGGCGAATCCGGGTTTTGGCCGTCTTCGATTTGCAGACTAGACGATCCGGCAGTGTCCGCGCGTATTACGAGTTGATGAAGCCGAAGATCGTCTACCTGCTAGATTTTACAGCACTGACGGCCTTTCTAGTTGCGGCTCCCAGTATCAATCTTGTCCAACTCGTAGCCGTCATCGTCGCTGGCACGCTCGCGTCAGGAGGAGCGGGGGCGCTGAACTGCTATATTGACCGGGACGTGGATCGGACGATGGGACGGACGAGCTGGAGGCCGATTCCTCAAGGAGAAGTCTCCCCGTTCAATGCACTGCTCTTTGGACTCGGACTCATCGGCCTCAGCGCAGTTATCTCCGTGATACTCCTGCCCTTGCTGGCTGGACTGTTCATCATCCTCGGCGCAGCCATCTACGTACTGTTCTACACGAAATATCTGAAGCGTCGGACCACTCTGAACATCGTGTTGGGCGGCTCGGCAGGGAGCTGCGCTCCTCTGGCGGGGTGGGCTGCAGCGACAGGACAACTTACAGCTTTGGTGCCATGGTTGATGGCCCTCTTGGTCTTCGTCTGGACTCCCAGCCATTTCTGGGCGCTAGCTATGAGAGCTGTGGGTGACTATTCGAAGGCTGGAATCCCTATGCTCCCTGTCGTGGTGGGTGAGAAGAAGACGGCGCAGTACATTGCGCTCAACACCTTCCTGCTGGTTCCGATATCGCTAGCCTTTGTCCTTCCCTCCCTGGGAGGATTCGGCATTATCTATCTGGGGACGGCTGGTCTATTGGGTCTCGGCATGATTCTGGTCGACCTTCGGCTTGTCGCGAATCCGACTAAGGCTCAGGCTTGGACGGCGTTCAAGTTCTCCAGTCCATACCTGGCTATCGTGTTTCTTGCGATGGTCCTAGACGTGAAGCTTCTGCCACACTATCTTCCAATCTAGAAGATCAGGCTAGGACTTCCCTGCGAGTCTCAAAAAGTTCTGAATGATGGTGCGTCCGTGAGGATGCTTATCGTCGGATCTCTCCGGATGGAACTGGAGGCCATAGATGGGCCGCGTCTGATGACCGATGGTCTCAACCTGTGACGTTGCTGATTCGGCTAGGAGGCGGAATCCTTGAGGGACGCGGGTTAGGGCTTGACGGTGCGACTCGGATACTCTGATCGAGCTGGGCAGTCCCTCGAATAATGGATCGTTTCCTACCAGTTTGACTTCTTTGAACTCTCGAATGTTATGTCCGAGGTCCACTACTTCAGATCCATAGGCGGCGCCGATGAGCTGGTGCCCGAAGCAGATTCCGAGAAATGGCCGGTCTAACTTTCTGACAAGGTCCATCTCAGGCTGGAATATCATTCTCGTGTCAGGCTTTGATAGCATGAAGTTGGACCCTGTGAGTATTGCAAGGTCAGGATTTTTCTCCAGAACGATATCGTGGAGTCTGGGGGTTGTGTAGTCAAGCATCTCTGGCTGTTGACCTGTGCAGAGTGCTATGTTGTGGAGGGCCTGTTTCGCCTTTTCGGGTTCTTTGTAGTTGTTGATTAATAGAATCTTCAATCTACTAGGTCACAGGGCCGCGAGGAGCTTGTCTACTTCCTCCTCGGTATTGTAGTAGTGGGGAGATGCGCGTATAGCCTTGACCCTACTGGCGACAGTGATGCTTAGTGACTTTAGTTTGTTGAAGGTCGTTTGAGGATCCGGGTCTTCGAAGACTACTATTCCGCTGCGGCGTTCAGACTGTAGAGGAGTGAGTATTTTCCGGTCCTTCTTCTTCAAGCCCTCGATTAGATGGTCTGTTACTTTGAGGACGCGATGATATCTTTCTTGTTGGTCTTGCTTGAGAGCATATTCAAGAGCGGCCTTTGCTCCCACGATCGAGACTACTCCCCAGCTTCCTCCCTCGAAACGGGTCGCGTCCAAGGCAGGCTCTGCATCGTCTATGTTGAAGGGCTTGCCGAACAAGTCTTCTTGTTTGGTGAGTCTTCTGACGACTGAGTCTTCCACTCCGTGCCAGCCGATGTAGTTCGGGTCGAGCTCACTCAGCCGTTCACGGTCTGTGTACAGGTAGGCTGCGCCGTGGGGTCCCTGCATCCATTTGTACATGCCGCAAGCTAAGGCGTCGACTCCGTCCTGCTTGGCATTGATGGGGAAGACCCCTAGTCCATGGAAGGAGTCAGCGATGACGAACGCGTTGTGCTCATGCGCGATCTTTGTGATCTCTCGAATCTTTTCCCGGCAGCCGTTCGCCCAAGAGACATAGTCGACTGAGACGATCGAAGTGTCATCATCAATCGCTTTCTCCCACTCATCTAACGGAACGACGCCGCTCTGGTCTTTTCGTAATAGTCGAACGTCGTTGGCGCGTCCGTGCTTCTTCTGAATATGCCAGATGTAGATGTTTGTAGGAAAGTTCAGTTCGCTGATAACGATGTTCCCATTAGGCTTGTACTTGACACTGCTCGCTAATGCGGTGAGTGCGGAGCTGACGTTCGGGACGCTTGCTACTTCTTCGAGGCCTACTCCTATCATCCTGGCGAAGAGCCTGCGAGAATCGATGATGATCGGCAGCCATTCTTCCCAGTTCTCGCCATAGTCGCGCCAGTCCGTGAGATATTCATGGATGGCGTTGAGAACGTTGATCGACGGTGGGCCCGTCCCGGCGTTGTCGAAATAGGCTCGTCTAGATGTTACAGGGATCTCCTTTCTCACAAGGTCAATGTTCATGGAGCGTTATGCCTCGGAATGGTGAGATTTTTCCGGTCTGGAGTATAAAGGCAGTACTAGGAGGAATGGAACGAGTCAGCGCCAGCTTCTGAGATACAGTTCTTGCACCAGAACTGGTTTCTCTCAGGACTATACTGAGCATGAGAGTCAGTGACGACGTTTCCGCATCGACCGCATCGGAGGATCATTACTCGCCGCATCTTGTGATGGGTAAGGTCTCTCTTGTGGATTGAGATGTCAGAGTCTCCAAGTTCTATGATGATGTTGCAGGTCTCGCAGTAGTAGACTGTGTTTAGGACCGCTTTGTCGCGTTCTTCGACCCAGTCGTCAGCCATGATACGTTACGTATGGGTCTGCTTGAAATAGTCTGGTAGCCGTCTGACATGTCTGAGGCTCAGGCAGGACGGGACGGATAGACTGATCTCGACATTTCGCCTAGGTTAATTCCTTCTCGCGCGGTCGATGCGAGCCACTTGAGAGAACTAGTCTGTCTGCTGGCGGTACCTTTTGTGTCTCTAACTGGGCTAGCTGCCTTCGAAGCTTGGTGGTCCGCCCTCTCTCTTCGCCGTAATGTTGAGCCTTGTTGCCTTCTTCGCCGTCAGGCATCAGGAGAAGCATCATCGTCAGGAAGCGTCGATGATAGGTTGTCCTCTGAAAGGATGGAAGCCGCTAGACTGGCCCATGAAAGAATAGTTCGATGCTGCGTAGTCGGCAAGTTTGATTTTGTCGAGACCTTTCATCCAATGTCGTACGTCTACTGGCTTGTTCGTCTGAGGATAAAGAGCAGCCCGAGACCAAATAGTCCGAATGCAACTGGGACGAGCAATGTCTTGAGATAGATTATGCCAGCGTAGAAGCTGATTGCAACGAGAAAACCTAGGAAGACGCCGGTCGTCCTCTTGAGGCTAACGTCCCAATGTCTGAAATTTGACGCATAGCCAAGTTTGGTTATTATGACACCAATGAGCCCAATGGATCCTGTGAAGAAGCTCCAGAAGACTAGACCGCCAAAAGCCAGACCGATGTAGATTAGGAAGATGGGATAGGAAATGGCGAGGGCATATAGAACCAATTTTGCTATCTGTCGTAAGAGAGGAACAACTCGTCGTTCAAAGAATGTAGCATTTGGCCCCCGCTGAAAGAGTGAGGGATCAACATCCCACAATTTTCTCTTCTTGGGCTGTTCTGGCAAGGGCCAATGAGAAATTGGAATGATTCTAATTGAGCCTATCTGCCGAGTCGTTTGAACCTGGAGTAAGGTTCACAATAGGCCTTGAACCTTAATCAGGGTTGATCGAGGCGATTCGTGATGGGTCTTCCTGAGAAGATTAAGCAGATCGAGGGGGAGATGAGTAAGACCCAGATCAACAAGCATACTGAGCATCATATTGGGCTGTTGAAGGCCAAGCTCGCCCGGCTTCGAGCTGAGCTCGAGAGCTCCACTTCCAAGGGCGGAGGACCTGCTTTCGAGATCAAGAAGGGAGGCGACGCGACCATAGTTCTGATTGGTCTTCCCAGCGTGGGCAAGTCGACGATTCTGAATCGGCTGACGAACGCCAGGTCGAAGGTGGCAGCCTACGCTTTCACTACTCTGACGGTGGTCCCTGGAATACTCCGGTACAATGGTGCTGATATTCAGATTCTTGACTTGCCGGGAATCATCAGCGGTGCTTCTTCTGGACGTGGCAGAGGGAGAAGAGTTCTATCGGTGGCGCGAAACGCGGACCTGGTCCTGTTGGTCTTGGACGTGTTTCAGCCGGGTCAGGTAGAGCTGTTGAAGCATGAGCTTCATGAGATGGGCATTCGGATCAACCAGAAGCCCCCAGACGTGGTCATCACTAGGAGCAACAAGGGTGGCCTTGCGCTGACCACGAGCGTCAAACTTACCAAACTCACTCCTGCTACTGTCAAGGGAATAGTTCAGGAGTACGGGGTCAGTAATGGCGGCATTTTGATGCGAGACGACATCACTGACGATCAGCTGATCGACGTCCTGACTGGGAACAGAGTATACGCTCGCGCTCTCGTCGTCCTGAACAAGGTGGACTTAGTTAACGAGCAGTACCTGGCGGCCGCGAAGAAACAAATCGGTAGGGATTTTGTGCCCATATCCGCAGAGAAGGGCTTGAACATGGACCTCCTTACTGAGCGGATCTGGGAGACCCTGGATTTCATCCGGATTTACCTCAAGCGTCCCGACGGAGAACCAGATTTTGAGAAGCCGCTGATTCTCCCTGCTGGGTCAACTCTCAGAGACGTCTGCAAGAAGATTCATCCAAGATTCAGCGAGGGGGCAAAGTATGCGCTCGTCTCAGGCGCTAGCGTGAAGTATTCGGGACAGAGAGTTGGCCTTGACCATGTCGCCGCGGACAAGGACGTGGTCACGATTATGAGATAGAGACGTGAGGGCTCTTCCCTAAGTGTCTCATAGACTCCGGCTCGGTTCTCACATGCTAGTATTGAGATCTGGTAGGACTGGATAATTTTCGCCTTGTACGTCTGGTGTGCCTGAGGTAGACCAGGCTCAATGCCACGGCGAGGACTATCGTGGATAGTGCTCCAATGAAGGGAACGAGCAGGTTGAGCTTGTTTACAGGAGCGATTGTTCCGCCCACTGTTGAGGCGGGCTGGACTATGAAGCTGCCTAGCATCGTAGTGGGATGGATGGAGCAGTAGTATGTGTAGACTCCGGTTGCAATAGTGACTGTGAAAGTGAGGGTTGTAGAGGGCGGGAAATTGCTGGAGCAGATATCGACGCCTGGGCAGTCCGGGGTAGGCCCGTTGTTGTCGACGTCGATGAAGAATCGGTGAGTGGCACCGTCGCCGCTGGAAAGCTGAATGGTCACGGTGTCTCCCTGGAAGACGGTGATGCTAGGATTTGGATTCGTGGTCTCGTTCCAGGCGCTAATGAAGCCGACGAGCGTTATGGCTCTGTTCGCCGCGTAGACTTGCGGAACTGATGGTAGAAGGGTGGAGGCGTAGTAGGCTCCATACGTGCTCAAGATGATTGCGAGAATCGCCAGTATTGTGGTTCGCGGGTGCAAGGCGGAAGCCACGATGATAATAGGATGTTTATAAAATGTAAGGATTGAAATAAAAAAGCCTTGAAGGCGTCAGCCCGTCCGAGGGCACGATCCTAATATTCCCGAAAGGGGATGAAACATAGATGGGTGAAGCTGTCGTCAGAGTATGGTCCTTGGGATTATCCCAGAAAGGTTGAAGGGTCCTCGTTCAGACTAGAGTTAGGGTTCAAAGAACTGCGCCTCTGGCTTTCAGGCGACGATAAGCCGAAATCGATCAATACAGAGAAGCTTCAGAGCGCAAAGACTCAGCCGGACGGTTCCACAAAGCTGGCACTTCAGTTCGAGAGAGACGTGACCGTACCGACCACGGCAGAGGAGTCGGCGAAGCTTGTTGAGGCTCTAAACTCGCTTCTAGGCGAGAGAAAGGCCGCAGAGCTGAGAGGCGAACAGGTTGCAAGAGAACTGAGACAGAGGCTGCGGAAAGGGTCAAGATACACCGAAGGGGAATGAAAACGGATCCAGCGGAATCCGTAATGCTTAGGCCATCGATAAAATCTCTTCCAATGTGGGCGCCTTTAGGATATTGAGAGAAATTTCTGTCAACCTGAGGTCACTTTTTGAGATTCCTTCGAACCTACATTCTTCCTCTAACCTTTGGAGTCGGTCCCTCAATCCCGCAACTTCCCCAGTAGCTTGGAGACACTCGGACCAAGAAAGATAATCATCCTCGATATCAAAAAAACATTCCGAGATAAAGCCCAAAATGTCCTCCTAGAGGAAATCCCTTGGCTGCATAACCGTATCCCCCTCCAAACGACAGTGCCATAAGCAGCGCTCCTATGAGAATGAGAGTAACCCCGAAACCCGATCCCAAGTTCTACGCTTCCATCTAACATTTGGTGTCAGGCGATGTGTCTCTCATCTTTCCCAGCTGCCTGACGACAGTCCCACTAGGAAGCGTTGCTATCCCAAATATTGCAACCGTCGCTCCGATGTAGAAACCGATTGCTCCAAAGCCGTAACCCCCTCCGAGAAATGGGTCCCAACAATTCGAGTAAGGGAACCTGCTTGAGCACTGGGATACAAACCCGTACGCCACAGCCATGATAAACCCGCCCAGAAGGATCAGAAGAGCTCCTAAACCCGATGCCAAGCCTGTGACGACTACCCAACCCGGCATTATATAATGGGCAGAGCGGCAATCAACATTCCACTCTGGAGTGGACTGAGCAATTTCGCCTACCTCAACGGCTGGAACACAGGAGTGGTGGACCAGCCCGGTTTCGGACCCCAGACTACTGGACCGCACTGAACGCCTGGCGCTCCGACCCGGCCATAGCTGGGACGATCCGCTGGGGCTTTAACCAAGGAACATCAAGGCTAAACATTTTCACCGCCGCGAGCAAACAGGAACTCTTTGTTCTTGGAGAAATATACGACTCGCTTCTGAGCCAGGACCCCATGGACCCCTCCATTGATCTGATAGGGTCCCTCGCGTACTCTTGGTCCTTTGAATCGAATAGCCAGCTCGGTTATACGCCCCCATCGGGAACGGTGGAGAGTATTCATTTTGGAGTGAGACATGATGCATTCTGGCAAGATGGTGTCCAGCTCAACGCGAGCGACGTCAAATTCAGCATTCTAAGCTTCCGCGACGGACCCTCGGCGACAATGGGACGTCTAGTCTCGAGTGTTGCCGGAGTGACAGTCCTCAGTCGGTTTACGTTCGACGTCAACCTGAAGGCACCGGGAGTTTTCAATTTGTACGATATTGGTACAGTGCCAATCATTCCAGCTCACATCTGGGGCTCAGGAGGCGTCTGCAACAGCAACAGTTGCACTCCTGATCCCAACAAAGCATCTCTCACCTTCGACCCCGTCAGTAGCTATGCCCAGTAGGGTCTGGACCCTTCGAGTGTCGCAACACTTCAACTGGGACGATTGGTGGTGGTTGCACGAGCACCACGACATCTTCTGTTCCCGGAGGCGGGGCGATTGTCCTTCAGAGATTCGGCGAGGGGCTTCCCCCCGCCTCTTCCCCGGGTTTCGGTTACTACTTCCACAGTAGTGGCACGCTTGCCCTTTACATCTGGACCGGAATGTCTGGCAACATTGTCAGCGACTTCAACACCTTATCGGCAACCCGAATGGTGATGGCGTCACTCAAGGCGTAGTGGGTTTGGCGCAAGACGCGATATTCAGGCGCTTCTACTCCGTCGACTGGACGGCGCCAGTAACCTTCCCACCTTGTTGCGGCCTGTTGCCCGGCATTGTTATCTTCCCGCCCGTTATGCATGAAGGTCCGACAGCCCTCAATCCAAGCAACACAGCGCCGAAGCCCTGCACGACAGCAGGTAACACGTTCAACAACGGCGCAGCATACAACTGCTAAAACAGCGACCGGGACTAGAATACTCCTATCTTCATCCCTGCCAATAGTTCGCATCGTGTTGAATTCTCTAGTGTTTCCATGGAGATCATCTGGCGACAATCTAAACAGTGCAGCGGATTGGTCCAGTCATCTTTGAAAGCTGAGATCTGAAGAATGTTTTGGATTGGGTCGGAGGATCTATCTTGGCTAGAGAGCAAACTTCACTATCCCCCGATCATGATCATCTGTTGAGAGGAGGGTGCTGAGACACTGGGGCTTCCCGAGAAGATCAAGCAGATCGAGGAGGAGATGAAGAAGACCCAGATCAATAAGCACACCGAGCATATCATATCGGTCTATTGAAGGCGAAGCTTGCCAGAGTGCGGGCCGAACTCGAGGCTTCCACTTCGAAGAGTGGGGTCCAGCTTTCGAGATTCGCAAAGGCGGAGACGCAACCGTTGTCCTCATCGATCTCCCTAGCGTTGGTAAGTCTACTATCCTCAATCGTCTGACGAATGCAAAGTCGAAGGTTGCTGCCTACGCATTTACGACGCTTACTGTAGTCCCGGGAATATTGAGATACAACGGCGCTGACATTCAGATTCTAGACCTTCCCGCGATCATCAGCGGTGCCTCCTCTGGGAGGGAGGGGGCGCAGAGTCCTCTCTGTGGCTCGTAACGCTGACCTTGTCCTGTTGGTCCTGGACGCTTTCCAGCCAGGTCAGGTAGAACTGTTGAAACGTGAGCTTCACGAGATGGGTATTCGAATCAACCAGAAGCCACACGATGTGGTGATAACAAAATCCAGCAAAGGAGGGTTGGCCCTAACAACCAGCGTCAAACTCACCAGGCTCTCACAGGCGACGGTCAAAGGGATAGCTGAAGCATACGGGCTAACCAATGGCAGTATTCTGATCCGTGAAGACATCACGGACGACCAGCTCATCGATGTCTTAACGGGGAACAGAAGATACGCCCGGGCACTCGTCGTCCTCAACAAGGTGGATCTAGTCAACGAGCA
>WNGH01004133.1_pt1 | contig 13860 bp, 10 predicted proteins | sample 5400631 | NCBI WGS metagenome assembly WNGH01 (sample SAMN13153373, study PRJNA577476) | soil metagenome | isolation source: 115 cm soil or saprolite under Garry oak tree replicate 1 | place: USA:California | collected 2016-06-15
GTAGGCCCGTCAAGGCGACTGTTAACATCCCGAAAGAAAAGAGTCCCAGCCCAAGCAAGACAGGAGGATTGAGAGGAGAGTAGTCGTATGCGTTCGTGCAATACCCGTTGCAGTATCCACTGACCAAGAACGATGGGGCTAGTCCGTGCCAAATGACAAGACCGAAGAGCAAGACGCTCAGTGCGATCCAAGCTAGCCCTACGTCCCTCAGGGTTTCCGAGCCCGAGAACAATCTTCGCCAAGAACTGTGGGAGAGTATTCAGGTATTAATTCGGACCCGAACCATACCCGAGATGAAAGGAGTCTTCGAAATGTGTAGCCTGGTTGTGGTCTCATCGCCTGGTTTGATGGCGACGCTTGTTCGGAGAATTTACCGCGACTATGTCGAACAGTATGCGTTTATAGTTTATCGTTAAAGCTCTTGCGAAGAACGGCCCTTCGATCCTCATATCCCTCAGATCGTGCTTGCTCCTTTCGTCTGGGCGGAATTTTTCGAAAGATAAACAATTTTCGAGGTATGGCCTGAGCTTGTTAACATCCGTGTCTACCACGACCTCCTTGGGTATGAGCCTCTTCTTTGATGAACCTAGCAGGTCGTTCAATGCCTCTCTCGCTGCTTCATGGTTCTTCCACGCCTCCTCGACAAATCCGGCGTAGAGTCCGTTCGCGACCAGCTTTGATACGAATGACCCGTCGCTATCTTCCGCGTACCCTTTGAGAAGGTGTGCTTTGATGTTAAGCTCATTTGATCTGTCGAAGCTATACAGTAACCGGCGAGCAACGCCTTCGTAATCTGATTTGTAAGCATGGTTGAGCGAGTCACCGAAAGAGCCGCCGGCGAGGAGAAACCGGGCTATTTCATAATCCCTAGATATTAGAGCGCTAGAGATCATGTGTGAAAAGTCAGGCTCGTATGGGATTTCGCTCATCAAGAGTCCCTTCCAGGTGGCTCTGCGGGTGTATCGGTCGATTGCTCCAATTTCAACGAGCCAGTTCTCCGCAAAGGCAACCTCGCGATGGTCTACCCTTGAGATGAACTCTAGCTCTGAGAGTTTGAGTCCATACTTGGACATGAGGAGCACCAAGTCAAAGGGGGTCTCGTTTTCGAGAGCTTTGCGCACTGGTATAGGGTCGATCTTCTTTGGGAGGGGTTCGTCAGTAAGGATGACCGCCCGACCGGGCTTGAAGCGACCGATTCTGCCTATCATCTGCAGTAGAGAGTTGTTGTCGATCTTCGAATAGTGGAGCGCCTTTTGACCTAACCGGTCCTTGCTGTCAATCACGTCATCAAATATCAACACGTTATCCACGTAGATATTTACCGAGGAAGCGATTACGTTTGTCGCAAAGATCCTCAGATTCTTGTCGAGCTCGGCTCGTTGCTGGATCCTATTGATCTCGGAACCTTCAAGGCCTCCATGAATGTAAACGCCGCCATAGCTGCTAGCATACTTTTCGACCAGGCGTCTTGTGGGCAGGAAAACTAGCCACGATTCATCGCGGAGCCGCGAGTCAAGGTAGAGCTGTAGAGTCTTGAACATTTCATTGTAGTCCTCTGCGACCTCCACCTCGACCGCGACGGGATATCTGCGACCGCTCATTCGATAGAGCTTTGAAATGCCGAGGAACAATAGGAACTCATGCGGATCGATTGTGGCGCTCATGACTCGAAACAGGTTCCTTGCTCGGGGTTCCTCTTTCTTTGCGAGTGACATGCACAGTTCCAGCTGGGACGTCATCTGGTGGCTTTCGTCAAAGTAGATTGAAGAGTCAGAAATCGAATTCTCGGCTAGCATCCTCAGCAACACGCCATCTGTGACTATCTTGATCTTGCCACCGAGATTGATCTTAGTGTCCTTTGTAATGACTGCCAGTGCATCTCTTATCTCCGGATGAAGCGCCTGGAGCGAATAGAAGAGAGCGTTGCACGCGGCCCTTGAAGGCTCCCGGATGATGATCTGCCTTTTCCCCTTCCACAATTCGTATTCGTGAATCGGAGTTACAGTGCTCTTTCCTGTGCCGACATCCCCGATGATTACGAAATGTTCCGAGAATTCTATCGAGTTGAGTATTGAGAAGATTGGGAGTTTTGGTTCTATCCGATTGTCAGTTGTCTTCTGCACTTGGCTCTCTACCCCATCTTCTGGGACGGATGGAAAACGGTGGCCATGATCGACACTGGGTTCGTTGTCAGCCAAAGGAGACTCGAGCCTTCCGGAATATCGTTTCTAAGGCAGAAATAAACCAGTCCCGACCAGAACGAGTTGCGGCGAGAACTCTCCGTTTTCTTGTCGGTCAATTCGCCTTGTTGGCCGCGAGAAAAAGAGGTCTTATTGTTTGTGGGCGAGAGGAGTCGACCGAAGGACTTCGGTCGTAATCTCCAAGATTCCGCCTCCGGTCAGATTCGCATCCCTCTTCTGAGTTTCCTTTATCCAAACCACAAGACGATTATAGGCATCAAGGCCAAGGTGTCATCAACACGTATCGCGAATACGTCTAGCAGCCTAGCCCTCGCGAACATCAGAAGTAGATAGTTCTTGTTTAGATCCAGGTCCACGCATACCAACCAGTCAGCACGTTAAACACAAGTCCTACAATTATCAAGAATCTGTCGTAAGCAGAGTGGTATGAGGGTAATCCAATGAGATTGAAACCAAAAAAGACTATGGCTACGATGATGTTTGCCCAGCGAATCACAGGATAGTTCAACATCAGGGACAGGAAAACCATAAGGATCGGGACCACCATTAATACTGCAACTCCCAACCACCGATTCTGAGTCATCTTCATACCTCCTATTTCTCCCGCTTTGAAGTCGCCGCTGTATATTCTCAGCACATCCCCCAAGAGATAGGTCAGCATTAGAGCTACCCATGATGCTGAAAGGATTATTCTCACGTCTTCCATAATTCAATCGCCTACTTGCGGATCATTCCACAGTTATGACTACGTTTCCCTTCTTGTCTCCCGTGTCAACATACCTGTGAGCCTCGACCATCTGTCCCAACGGATATCTTCTATCAATGACCGATCGTACCTTCCCCGCCTCAACAAGCTCTTTGAGGCTCAGCAAATCGTCCATCGATTGGCCTGATGCCCCAAAAATAACCTTCTCGCTGCTTCTCCACGAAACCCATCTTCCACGAACCATATGCGCCAGCCCAGGGTTGCCCAAGAGATAACGCCCATTTTGCCTCAGCGATCTCATACTCCGTGAAAACGAGCTCTTGCCTATCACGTCAAAGATCACATCATACGTCTCACCATTCCTGGTGAAATCTTCCTTTGTATAATCGACGACCTGGTCTGCGCCAATCGAGAGCAACATGTCCAGCTTCCCAGTGCTGTCCACTCCCGTCACCTCAGCCCCGTAATACTTGGCAATCTGTACCGCGAACGTACCGATGCTTCCACCCGCACCATTGATCAAGACCTTTTCTCCACTCTGGACATTTCCTCTTCTCAGCAAACGCCAGGCCTCAAGACCCCCCACCGGAAGACAGGCGGCTTCATCATAGGTCATATTCGCCGGTTTGATCCCCATCACCGCGCCTTCACGCAGGCATGTGTATTCCGCATAACCCCCCAAATGCAAACCGGTCCAGGCAAGAACCTGGTCTCCTTTCTTGAACAGTCTTACAGCGTTGCCGACCGCTTCAATTTCCCCAGCTAGCTCCTGCCCTAGTATCTTGTTTCTTGGTCCCCTGAAACCAAATCCTATTCGGAGAAGTAGCTGGAACGGTAGAGGAAATTTGAGACTCCGCAGTCCACAGTCGCCTGCCGTTACTGTAGTTGCATGAACTTTGATCAGTACTTCATTGTCCTTGGGAGAGGGTTTCTCTATCTCCCTGAGCTGAAGAACATCCGGAGGCCCGTATCTAGTGCACACAACCGCTCTCATGCAGGTTCGTACTCCTCGTAACGAGTATCTATTTCTGACATCGGTTTGGAATATTGTCGAAAAGCGAGATTGTTTTTTCTAGAAGTCTTCGTCGAAAGCTGCATGCCCCAAGAATCCTCCCTCGAGAAGTCTAGATTGTATTGCGGCCCGATATGTTTAGAAACCGATAATCTCGAATTTCGAAAATATCCCCTCGCGGAACATTGGTTTTATCCTGACACAAACCGTCCTGGGTCAGGTCGTATCGTTGTTGCATGGCCCGAAATCTCCCAGAACAGTTCTCAAAGTAATCATCCTGTTAACAGCGATGCTCCTGGCGGGCAGCGGCCTGTTCCCTCATCGTTCCGAGGCCGCATCACCCTCCAGCGGTAGTATCGACACTACCAACAAAAGCCTAACCTGGACCGGTGCCACCTATTCGTTCGGTGTAAACGCGGACCCGGCCCAGTGTCCGCCAGCTGCTGACCCGCTGAACCTGCTCTGCGACCACTTCTTCCTCAACATCAACCTCGCCAGCAACTTCTGGCAGTCCAACACCGGCACAGTAACAGTCACGATCAATTGGCCCACCAGCGCTACCAGCAACGACTTTGACCTGTTCGTCTACCGACAGAGTGACGGTGCCCAGGTAGGCTCTTCAACCGCCGGAGGCGGAGAGACACAGGAGCAGGTCGTCTTGCAAGCTCCGATCCCCGGCATCTACGAAATCCGGGTCGTACCCTTCCTGGTTATCGCTTCCAGCTATTTCGGAAGCGCCGTCCTCGCCTTCTCGCCCGGCGGTCCTACTCAGAACCCGAGCTTCCTCACTGGTGGAATAGGCTTCACAACAGCCACCATCGTCGACTCCCAGAGAACCCAGGGAGAACCACTAGTCTACATTGACCAGTCAGGCAACATCTGGGAGACCGCGCCCTGGGGCTTCAGCACCGCTCAAGGCTTCGTCTCAAAATCCACAGACGGAGGGACCAGCTTCCACATCGTCTCGCCTAATGGGCTAAGGCCAAATCCGGCACCCTTCGGAGGCGGAGACTCGGACATCATAACTGATGACAAAGGGAACGCGTACTTCGCAGATCTCGAAGGTCTCGCCGATGTCGGAGTAGCGGTCACGAACGATGGAGGCAATAATTGGAGGGAGAACTTCTTCACTTCTACTTTCCCTGCGGACGATAGACAATGGCTCGCCATCGACAACGGACTGACACCCTCCGCGAACGACAATACCGTCTTCCTAACCCTCCGCGACGTAGCTTTAGGTTCAGAGATACTCTCTTCGCCCGGCTCCACGGGTTCTACGGACCCAGTTGGCGGCTTCGTCTACACCAACGCCGCGACAACCAATTTTGTCGGATCAGGGGCTCCATGCGGCCGGCTAACATTCGACCCGGTGTTGCGATATCTCTACTTGCCCTGCATATCAGGCGACCATGTCAATATCTCCAGAGCTCATGTTAACCCAGGCCAGAGAACAGGCCTCCAGTTCAGCTCCGTCCAAACGCCAGCAAGCCCCGGCGGTTCAGTAGGACACCTCTTCGCATCACTAGCGGTAGATCGAGCTGGAAACGTCTTCGTGGCATGGGTCGATTCGAAGAACAACAACGTCTACCTAAGCGTCTCCACCAACACAGGCACCACCTGGTCCAACCCGTTACAGGTAAACGGAGACCCGGCCAACACCAACGTGATGCCCTGGGCAATAGCAGGCAAGCCCGGCACCGTAGACATCGTCTTCTACGGAACGAGCGCTAGAGGCGATCCTAACCTGTTCCCCAGCTGGCTCGTCAACCGCCAGGCGGCAACAGGCTTCAAATGGTTCACTTATTTCGTACAGGTCCAAAACGCGACAAGCAATAGCCCGACCATCTACCAGGTCCAGGCCAGCGAGCATCCCACCGATTACGGCCAACTATGCACGGCGGGGCTTGACTGCACTGTTACTATGGGAGACCGGACACTGGCAGATTTCTTCAGCGTCGCCCTTGACGCGAATGGAGCTGCAAGAATCATCATCAACGACCTGACAAACCAGCACCACGGAGCAGCAGTCTTCGAACTCACCCAGAACAACGGACCGTCAGCCTACGGCACAACCCTTACCCCACAATTCCCGACAGTAACGACTGGAGTAACGGACCCTGCTGGCGATGCTCAAGTACCCCACTACTCACTACTCGGCGCTGGACCGAACCAGCCAGCACTCGACCTCCTCTCTGTACAATTATCTCAACCTGACGTTTCTCATCTAACCGTCACCCTGAAACTCAACAACCTCGCCAGTCTCCTACCGCCCAGCGGATCGACAGGACTACTATGGCTGACCAGATGGCAGTTCATTACGACAGGGGACGGGGGCGAGGAGAGCTACCGGATATTCTATCTGGGCGCCAACTCGACGGCAGGTCAGACGCCAGTCTTCTTCGCCGGGACCGGAACCTCCGCAGCCCAGACGACCGGAATACCGCCTGGAGATGGATGCGTCACCACAACGCCCCAGAACTGCAAGATCATCGTTTATCCCGCCGAGCATTCAGAGTCAGGCACATTCAATGCCGCAACCAACACGATCACGATAACTGCCCCACTAAACCACATCGGCAGTCCGCTGATTGGCGACAAGCTCTACAGTGTCACAGCGCTCACGTATGCCTCCACCGCCGGCAACCCTATCCTCGCTGACGCAGATGCCACCCGAGCCTTCGACTATGTCCTCGGCAAGACCGTTACCCCGAGCAACTGCCCGCTCCGCACAACTTGCAAGCTCACGGGTGGAGGTTACATATTCACCGACCCACAACAAGACCACGGAAGCTTCAGCATCGAAGTAACAGTCGACAGCTCGGGAAGGATCCATGGGAAGGCGGCCTACATTGACCAAGGGTCCGGGCTGGACTTTCGAACCATGCTGATAACCTCAGCGAACTTCAAAGGCAACACGGTAACCATCCAAGGAATAGGCAGCGCCAACGGCACCACCACCAACTTCCAGATCACCGTCCAAGACAACGACACAGGCTCGGGACAGGACACCTTCTCCATACAACTCGGAACAGGATACTCAAAGAACGGAGTCCTGCAGGGAGGAACAATCGAGATCCACTGACACATGCTGCGATATAGGAGACCAGAAAAAAAGACTGTTTTTTTTTGGCGCTATCGCGCACCCTCACATCGGCGGGACTGAGTCGATGTCTACCTCACACCTGAGGATTCAAATCGTGCCGCGGTTATGGGCGCTCCTCAGAAACTATGTTTGAGATCTCGCGTTTTGTGTCTTCCGTCGACGCAGGACTTGGAAAACAAGTCTCAATGCCGTGAAAAAACCGTAGTAGATATGCAGCTTTTGTCGGTCGCGTGGTTCGTATATCGAAACCTAACAATATCGAGAACTGAATAATATCGAAACCCGAGAATATCGGCATTCGAAAATATTGATGGGTAGAACATACGATATATTTCAACACGGAGGTGGAGACGTGAAAACAAATGATGAATCTCAGAAAACTTTCAGTCCTCGCGATCACGGCGTTGCTGGTAACAGGTTTCGGCGGAGTATCAGCTGTCTCAGGAGTGCCAAAGGGTGATACTACCACTACTCCTCTACTAAACCCCGTCACGGCCCTCATCAACAATGTCGGCGACGATCTATTCTCAACCGTAGACCTAACCTCTCTCGTCGACCCAACGACCACCGCCGCGCCGACACAGCACTACGGACCATATGCTAGCGGCTCAACCGACTCTGGCACCTGTGGAAATGACTGGGCGAATGATCTTTTCGATCGGCACTTCACCGTGTTCACTAACCCAAGTGGCATCACTATTGTCGAGCAGTTCAAGGACGGGACCTTTACAACACCAGCGAGCGATTCTCCCCCGATCAACTTTAGCCCAGGCGCGTGTCAGTCCGGGCCTCCCGCGGGCGTTGTGAATCCCAATATTGTCGGCTCATTGCACGGCTATTTCGTCATCCCGCTCCCAGCTACTGAAGTTCAAACCTCGAACAGTGCATATTGCGACGCGGCCGGCATGACGAACGCGAACTGCGACACGACCACCTTCGTCAACACTCATTTCACACCATGCTACCCTGCCACCTGCACCGTGACCACGTTCTTCTTCCACTATGCAGCAGGCGATCAGAGTCTAATCATGAACGAGTGGAAGAACGCGTCAGCTGACCGCGGCGGTGGTAACAGCGGCGACATTCGAAGCGCAAACATCTGACAGAACCTCCGGGTAATCGACAACCCTCCCCATTTTTTCACTCGAAAAGTGCGCTCTCTCCTCCAGGCACTCAGACTACCCTTTTTGAGGTTCTGGCCCTCTTTCTCCGTTTGCGGAGTTCCTAAGTTTCCTCGGTTTGTCGTTGAGCTAGTTCGCGGAGGTCAACCGGCCACAAGTCACGAAGACTGCGCATAGCCAGGACTATCGATATAGCGAGAGATGAAAAATAGACAGCGGACCGAATTACCAATCGAAACTAACCTCGGACGCTATTTGGCGCAGGTTACGCAAGGCTAAACCCACACTTTCTCCAACGTCAGACGTCTTTAAGCATCAGCCACCACAAGGCGCGAACACCAAGCCACTCGAGAGAGATATGTGCCATTGTGGATGCGAGTGCAAACGCAAAGTCGTACTGGTCAAAGGTCTGCACGGGCAAACTTACCAGATGGCATTCTGTCGGCAGTGCTCTGAGAACCACCAGAAAGCCGGGAGGCTCCGAGCATTCCCCACGAAGACTCCAAAAGGCCGGCTAAGCTAGGCTCGAGTCTAGCTCAGTGTGGTCATTTTCATTCTTACTCCGCGCTCGGCCAGTCGGTCTAGCACAAACTGGAAGAGCCTCTCGTCCTGAGCAATCCTTTCCGGAGTAACAATACCTGTCTCTCTGATATCTCCGCGTCCCACGAGCTGAGCGACAGATGTACAGGGGTAGGCTGTCGTCCGAGCCATCGCCGAGACCCCTGATCGTCGGTTGTAGTGGTCGAGAAGCTGATACCGAAGATGAATTTTCTTCCCGCGGGATAGGCCTTTCACGTCAACTCTCAAGGCTAGAAAGTCCTCAGGAGACCCCTGTGACATTGCCCCTCGAAGCAGCTCTATCGACAGCTGCCGCGGCTCCACCCCGACCCCATTAGCCTCAACCGGTTTACGTTCGAAGAAGCCTAAGACCCGAAGCGTGCCCATCATGTCCGCATGTCCCGGATATCTGAGCGTGAACTCGTGCATCTCTCTAGTTTTCGGATAGCTCCTGGGAAGAGATCCAAGACCGTCGGTCAGAAAATATTCCAGCCTGCCGACTCCGGGAAAGTTGGTAAGACCGCGCCCGGACAACGCTTCAACCTTTTTTCTCTTCCCGTTCTCGATAACCTGTACAGGTCGGGAGTACTCGTTCACAACATCTTCAAGCGAAAATACAATCCGATAATTCAATGGTGGTTCAGGCTTCTCCGGAAGACCACCCACAAAGATCTCCACCGAGTTCATTTTCTCCATTCTTCTAGAAGCGTCTCCAACACACATGTTCGTGAAACCAGGCGCTACCCCACATTGAGGCACAACCCGACAACCAGTCTCCTTCGCCTTGCGCTGAAGCAGAAAGGCGTCCCGTGGAGTATAGGAAATATCCACGGTATCCACACCTGCCTTCACCGTCTCAGTCATGAGGTCAAATCCAAGCCTGCCGGGTAGAGCACCACATACGAGATCGACTTTTCTTAGAAGAGCATGAAAGCGCGGCTTTTGCGAGATGCTGAGCTTAACAGTCTGGATCCTCGGGACCCTTTTCCTCAAGAGTTTCAGGTTCTGAGAACTGGCATCCATTGCGACTACAGAGTCAACATCGTCTGATCCCGCTAGGTCCCGGGCGATCTCCGATCCAACTTTCCCGCATCCGACAATAAGGACTTTCATCTCTAAGGTCCCTGAACGCTGTGCTGAGGCCTCTTAAGTTGGACGAAAAACAATCTGCCTAGCCGAAGGCGAGGCGCGCTCTTCATTAAGGCCAGCGCGTTTGAGACTTCTGAGGTATGGAATGTCTGCCTCCTTAGTTTGTACCCATTGTGGATATACTAATCCTGAAGGAGCTAGTTTCTGTGCAGATTGTGCTGGAGTCCTGAAACCCGCTGACCGAGCCGAGACGCCGCCTGGGCAGTACGTTAGACCCCCAGATGCCCGAGAGGCAGGTAATCCTGTACAGTGTCCTTCTTGCAAGATTCCGATGGAGCAAACTAGAGACGTTCCCTTCCGAATCGGCGGGTATGCTGGAGTAAGAAGACTTGTCATAGGACAGGTGGCGGATGTTGCAGAACACCTCTTGTCTGTGGACGTCTACGTCTGTCCGAAATGCGGGTACCTTCAGCTGTATGCAAACCAGAGAACAAAGCAGGATCTGCCTCGAGCTCTGCCCCGAAGCTAGGTCATCTTATGATGAGAACCTCCAAGGGAAGAAGTCGAACGATAGGAGACTGTAGAGATTGAATCAGTTTCTCTACCGAATTCAGCCGGTACGTCACGATATGCTAACGAGTGGTTCTACTGAGTTCGAGTCGCGTATCGTCTCTGAACATTTCAGCTACCTGAAACAGCTTACGAAAGATGGTGTGGTGATTCTCACAGGACGTACGCAGAACACCGACTACAGCAGCTTTGGAATCGTGCTCTTCAACGCACAAACAATTGAAAGAGCGCGAGAAGTCATGCTCAATGATCCCGCTGTGAAGAACAATGTATTCCGCGCGGAACTGTTTCCTTACAAAATGGCACTGTTCGGCCCTGACAACGCCAAACACGATTAGGAAAATATCGCCTTGACAGCGTCTGCTGCAACGCGTGGAAGGAGTGTTGCGACTCTTCTCTTCTTCAGCATGCGAGTGATGATTTTCCCCTGGAAATCCATGTCACCTTCCTCCTCTATCTCGGAAACATTTTCCCGCAAAACAGAGAATAAGCGATCAAGAGTCTCATCAGAGAGGCCGGCGAACAATTTCCGAGCCAAACCCATCTTTCGAAGGTCAGACCCGAACTTCTCCCTCCACTGCGAATCGTAGTTTCTCAGAAATCTCTCGGATTCTTCCCCATGATGGGGGGCTGCCGATGCAGCAGCAATACCAGCCAGTTTTCCACAATAACCACCGATAACAATGCCTCCTCCAGTCGTCTGTTTTACCTGTCCAGCCGCATCTCCGACCACGATGAATCCTGGGGACCAGCATCTACCAATTGGCCCAGCAACAAGAACTGATCCTGATTTTGTGGCATCGATCGTTGCCTTTGGCCATTGCTCTTTGACCAGATCATCCAGAAACTTCTTCACATTGCCCTTTTTCGATGCGAGACCAACCCTCGCGCTATTCTTCCCTGTCGGGATGCTCCATGCGAAGAATCCGGGTGCTCTCTTGGACCCGAAGAAAAGCTCCACCAGATCACCCTGTTCCTTCATGTCCACCAGCTCGTACTGCAAGCCCGGCAGGATCTGCGCCCAATCGGGCGACTGAAGATCCGCTTGCTCTGGCAGCCTACTTCCTGCTCCACTTGCGTCAATGACGATCTTGCTATGAACCTTCGAACCATCCCCGAGAGTCAGAACGTTGCCATCGGCGGTTCGCTGGAACTTTGACGCCCGAGTCTTCGCCCGGAGCTCCACCCCCGCCGCAACCGCCTGCTTTGCAAGGAATTGATCCAACTTCATACGATTAAGAATAAGCGCGACAGGCGCTTTCTTCCGAACCTCTATCGGGTCACCATGTGGAGGGTAGAACCTCGCGCCATGAATCAGTTTCTGGCTAAAACTAGACTGAGCTTCCAGTCCAAGGAGTTCTAGTCCCTTGAGACTGACAACACCAGAACAGTGGCTAGGTAAACCGACTTGGGGATGTTCCTCTAGAAGTAGAACCCGGGACCCTTTCTTCGCTGCTTCTAGAGCCGCTTCGCATCCGGTAACTCCTGCACCGACCGTGACAACATCGTAATGTTCGGAAGGACTTCCCAAAGGGAAGATCAGTCTTCGAACTCTATTCTAAGCGTAAGACTCTTCAGTTCACGCGCGAGCTTCTTGACAACCTCAAAGTCCACAGGGCTCCGCCTCGGCCGCCGCCCGTTCAGGATAACCTTCGTCTCTCGGCTCCCATCCGGAAGCCAGATCGTATTAATCGTCAAGATCGAGAAGGGTGTGAACAGCCCCTCAAGAAAGTCCCTGTCATCACCGCCTTGGCTGAGGACCTTCACCCGTCTACCGACGCGGTCACCGAGATTCTTGGCCAGCTTGGCACCGCTGGCAAGGAAGGTGTCCATGCCTCTCCGGTCCACCATGAGCGCCATGATATCGCCCGCTTCGACCGCTTTGTGGAAGGTAACGTTTTGGAGGGTCGGGTTCTCCTTCTCCAGCTCAGTAATGCTACGAATGACCCGGATATCCAGATCGGTTATCTGGCCCTTCTTCAGCTTCTCCTCGCACCTCGAACAGAAGATTCCGCTCTTAACACAGAAACTATCTAGAATCGTCTTTACCATTGATACCTCAACCCGTCCCCACAGAAGAATAGTAGGGTCCAACCTACCTGAGTTTCTCGAACCTTGGGAATCTCTCGCCCGAACAAGCGTTGACCTATCTTAATCGGCTTCAGCCGACTTCTCACCTAAAGAAGCCCCTGCTTCATAAATGCATTACCTTCAGGCCGACTTGCTCCCTAGTGAAAGAGAGCTAGGTCTTGAGGAGAGGGAAGATCAACCAGATCATTAAGATGTTCGACTAAGGGAGGAAGTTCCACTGAAGAAACCGGGAATTTGCAACGTTGGTAACGTTTTATTTGGCAATTTCAGTGACGTATATTGGCCTGGAGTCTGATGTCTGGTTCCCTCGTTTGTTCGCGCTGCGGATATGCGAATCCCCCTGGACAGCTCTTTTGCAATAGATGCGCAGAACGTCTTACCCCTAGGATGCAGTCAGCAACAACGCCTGTGAGCCAGCTCGATCCTCGCGCATCCTCGCCAACGCCTACCGCGCTCAGCTATGAGGCGAGGAAGGGAATCGACAGGACCTTTACCGGAATATTGCTCATCAGCATAGGTTCTTTCTTACACCCTTACCCTACGCGAACTACGTTGCCGGACTCCTTCAGATCGTCGGGGCGATCCTCGTCATACTTGGAAGAGAGTTCTTCGGCCAGAGACATTCCAAATTCGTAATGTGGTCACTTGGAATCTACCTAGTAGGGCTATCAATATTCGTCGTGAATGCAATTGCGTTCGCAAGCTCGCTCGTCTCAGCCATTGACCTTGGCTTGAGCCCTAGCGGAGTCGCTCAGGTCGTCTCTCAAGCTGTCAGCGACTTTCTGGTCGGTTTGATTATAAGTGCAGCTGTGACTGGAATTGCAATAGTGCTCTTCACCTATGCCTTGCAGAACTCGATGGGAAAACTGTTGCTTTGGACAGGGTACGCAGTCACACTAGCGGTGGGAGTCGTGATCTTCTACAGCGTATCTGCAGATGTCGCTACGGCAGTGCAACAAGCAACCTCCACAAGTCCACCGGACATAGCTCCGATCACCGCGCTCCAGGGCCAGATACAACTCATCAGTCTGATAAATTTCATCCCGGCAGTCATCAACGCGATCGCCTACTACTTAGTCTTGTCAAGAATCAAGAATGGAGAGATTCCCGCACACCCGGCCCGGTAGCTAGCCCTCTCATCGCTCCCGCTGACCCGCTCGTGGTAACAGCCAAATACCGATGGGACTTTCTGACCAGCAGTCCTCGGATGGGATCTGATTGAAGCTCTTTGAGTACGAAGCGAAATCTATCGCGCAAAACCTCGGGATAAACACGCCCAAAGGCGCGGTAGCTTCCACGTCAGAGGAAGCCCGGGATATTCACAAGCGTATAGGTGGAGAGGCGGTCATCAAAGCCCAGGTCCTCGTCGCTGGACGCGGAAAGGCGGGTGGAATAAAGTTCGCCAGCAA
>WNGH01006295.1_pt1 | contig 13858 bp, 9 predicted proteins | sample 5400631 | NCBI WGS metagenome assembly WNGH01 (sample SAMN13153373, study PRJNA577476) | soil metagenome | isolation source: 115 cm soil or saprolite under Garry oak tree replicate 1 | place: USA:California | collected 2016-06-15
GCAGTACTACGACCTCTCGGAGGGAACGGCCAAGTGGCGAGCAGGCCCACAAGCCCGTGAGGAGGAGGGCATCGTGCGTTCGCCCTATGATCCGGAGGCACAAACCGGCAAAAAGCGGGAGATGACCTGGCTGGGATACGTGCGCCGTGTCGGTGCATACGAAATTCCTGCATGATGCAGGAGAGGTTGAGAGCAAACAACCTCTAGGACAATGACTTACTTAGAAGGGAAACCTGAAGAGGAAAACAGCATGTCAATAAAGCGGAGGGCGGCAGAAGGCATGTATGCTGTGGCTCTGCAAGTCCTGTGCGCAAGGGTAGACTGGGACTGTCAAACCTGAGTTCTGCACGATAGTGCCCATATCCACCCCACCATGCCCGAAGTGGTGACGCTGGAATACACACCAGTTGTATCCGGGTGTGCAATGCTCTCTCCAGCGAGTGGCAGGCAAGGAGCCTGAGAAGGAACAGAAGGGGCCCTACACGCACTCAACGTTTCGTATGGGCAAAAGCGGGATGGCCTACCGGTGGCGACACCCAGGGCCACGGAACCCCCATAGTAGCTGGGAAAAACAACGAGGTGACGAACCAGTGAAGGGGCAGCTCATGAAAATGGGCCAGAGCACGCCAGTTGATAGCGGTGTGCAGGGTAGGTATCGTGAAGTTCTCACACGGAAAGGCATGCGTAATGCAGAGCACCGAAACGTATCTGGGACTTCTTCAAGAGCGAGGCAAACGAGGTCTGCCGCTCAAACGGGTCTATCGACAACTGTTTAACCGAAACTTGTACCTCTCCGCCTATGGCAAGGTCTACCGGAACGCTGGCGCAATGACGCCCGGTGTCACCGAGGAAACAGCCGATGCGATGTCGCTGGACAAAATCGATACCATCATCACAGCGTTGCGCAATGAACGGTATCAATGGCACCCAGCGCGCCGGACCTACATCCCCAAGAAAAACGGCAAGAAGCGCCCCTTAGGAATGCCCGTCTGGTCGGATAAGCTGCTGGCGGAAGTCGTTCGCAGGATACTGGACGCCTACTACGATGTCCAGTTCAGCGACCATTCACATGGCTTCCGCACGGAACGAGGATGTCACACGGCTCTGCGAGACATCTACTACACCTGGGGAGGCACGACTTGGATCATTGAGGGCGATATCGCTGATTGTTTTGGGTCACTCTCGCACGAGCAACTCATCGCAACACTCAGCGAGAAAATCCACGATGGACGATTTCTGCACCTTATGAGAAAACTGCTCGATGCAGGATATTTGGAGGACTGGACATTCAATCAGACGCTCAGTGGCGTGCCACAAGGCTCGATTGTCAGCCCAGTCCTCAGCAATATTCTGCTCGACAAATTAGACAGGTTCGTCGAAACCGTTCTCATTCCCCGCTACACCAAGGGTGTCAAGAGAAAGCTCAACAAGGAATATATTCGATTGATGAGCCGAGCACAGAGACGCTTCAAGAACGGGCAGAAGGAGGCTGCTCAACGTTTGCGAAGACAAGCACAGCGACTCCCCGCTTACGACATCTACGACCCCGACTACCGACGGCTCAAGTACTGTAGGTATGCTGACGATTTCTGCCTGGGCTTTACTGGGCCGAAGGCAGAGGCCGAAGAGATCAAGCAGCAACTCAGGGCATTCCTGCGCGAGGAACTCAAGTTGGAACTCTCCGAGAGCAAAACGCTCATCACTCATGCGCGCAGCGAAGCTGCCAAGTTCTTAGGATACGAACTGACCATCCTACAGAAGGACACGAAGCGCACCAAGAACACGGTCTATGGCACCAAACGCCGCAGTATCAACGGAAGGATTGGGCTTCGTGTGCCGCAAACCGTCGTCAGAGACAAGTGTAATCGCTACAAGCAACGCAACAAAGTGATGCATCGAACCGAGCTACTCAATGAAAGTGACTACACGATCATAGCCACCTATCAACTCGAATTTCGCGGCATCGCCAACTATTATCGCCTGGCATACAATCTGCATACGCTCCAACGACTAAAATGGGTGATGGAACAGTCGCTCACAAAGACGTTAGCAACCAAACATCACACCTCTGTGCAGAAAATCATGGACAAGTACAAAGCCGAACTTGTGGTGGAAGAAACCATCTACAAAGGGTTGCGCGTGATAGTGCCACGCGAAGGCAAGAAACCGCTTGTAGCCACGTGGGGAGGTATCCCTCTGAAGTGGGATATGCAAACAGACCTCGAGGACCGACCACAGCCGCATTGGAACCCACGATCTGAACTAGAGAAACGGCTTCTGGCCCAAGTCTGTGAACAATGTGGGGCAACGTGCCTTACAGACAAGATCGAAGTGCATCATATTCGGGCACTCAAAGACTTGGACAGCTACACGGGCCGAGAAAAACCGCTCTGGGTCAAAATCATGGCTGCCCGACGCCGCAAAACGTTGGTTCTTTGTCGAACGTGTCACAAGGATATTCAATATGGCCATCCTGTGAGACGACACACATCAAGCTCATGAACGTCGTACGACGATACTGGAGAGCCTAGTGCATCGAAAGGGTGCATGCTAGGTTCGGAGGAGGGGAGTCGAAAAAGTACCACGAACGGTAACTCGTCGGCTTCCTATCCTACAAAGTGCATCTGACCGAAATGACCGCCACCATTCAAGAGGAGCTGGCCCAGCAGCAAGTGCTGCCGGCAGAACAGATCGTGGATACCGGCTACGTCGATGCCGAGCTGCTGGTGAGCAGTCAGCAGAAGTATGGCATCCGATTGGTGGGTCCCGTCCTCTCCGACAATAGTTGGCAAGCCAAAGCGGGCAAGGGCTTCGATCTGGCCCACTTCCAAGTGGACTGGCAAGCAGAGCTCGCAATCTGTCCGTGCGGACAGCCCAGTCAGAGCTTTCGTCTGGATGGTGATCGCATCGAAGTGGTGTTTGCCACGCAGACCTGTCTGGAGTGTCCCTCACGCGTTGATTGTACCCAGTCCAAGACGTCGGGAAGAGTGCTGCATCTGCGTCCGCAAGCCGCTCATGAAGCCTTGCAGGCACGCAGGCAAGAACAGCAGACTCCGGAGTTTCGCCAGCAGTATGCTCCACGAGCCGGCATTGAGGGGACCCTCTCCCAAGGGGTGCGCAGCATGGGATTGCGTCGGGCGCGCTATGATGGTCTGCCCAAGGTCCATTTCCAACAGGTGCTGACCGCCGTGGCGATCAATCTGGTGCGCATTGATGCCGTTCTGACCGGGACTCGCCGTGGGAAAACACGCCGCTCTCCCTTTGCGCGGTTGGTCTCTCCTTCCGACCAGCAGGACGCAGTCGGCGCATGATTCCCTTTCGATTCAGAATGTCATTCGTCAACAGAGTCTACTAAGGGAGGGGCCTGGCTCACTAGCTTCAGGCATATCTCTTGATCGCATCGGTTGGATAACCCAGTTCTGCTAGCATCAACCGCCATGCCTCGTGCCCTTCAAACGTCCGTACACTATGCCGATTCTTCAGCAGGTGAGAGACTCGTTTGGCTCCTGGATAGATGCCCTGATTGTGGAGGAGGAGCACGGCCTGACGAATTTCTTCACAGGTCGCTCTCACTCGCTCTTCACGCCGCTTGCTCTTCTGGGCAAGATATCTGGCAGAGATGCGTTTGCACAGGTCGGTAAAATGGTGCCATATGAGACCCGCACCGTACCCCAGTTGTCTGGCAAGTTCGGTAACGGAGGGAACCTCCTCGTTACTGGCCAGCACCTCTTGTAACCGTTGTTGGATCCGCTGATAGTCAAACCGCCCCCGGTACCGCGCAACAACTGCCTGGCAGAGTTCGGGGAAATACTTGCGGAGTGTCCCAGGATCGCAGCCGAACTGCCGCGCCACGGCCATTAACGATATGGGTTCGCTGCCCGCCACAGCGCTCTCCAGTGCCTCCCTCATCTGGACTCGGGCGCTGGCCTCCCTCATCTGGACTCGGGCGCTGGCCTCCGCCCACTGGCGTTTGTACCGCTTCACACTGGCGCGACAGAGGTCGGGGCAGTGCTTACGTAGAGTCTCAACTCTGCATCCGATCCATTGGGCAATCTCTTTCAGACTCGGGTAGCGTGCTATCTCTTCCCTCGCCAGCAGCGTTTCCAACACGTGCCGCATGTGACGTACATCATCCTGTGTTATCCCATTCCCCGTGCCTCGAGACACCTCCGGTAGATCTTTGACGGGGATGGGCAGGAACGCACGCCTGGGCAGAGAGCTTGCTGTCAAGAATTCTAAAGGCGGGATCGACAGGGTATAACACAATTGTAAGAGGAAGTCGAAAAACGGTAAGCCGTCCTTGCGAAGGTAATTCCACAAGCAAGATGGCGATACATTCATCTTACGGGCAAGAACACTTAAATTGCCTTGCGTATATTGATCCACGCACAGGCTCAGCATAGTAGCGAGTTGTTCTTTTGCTGGCACCACTGTCAGATCCGGGGCTGCAGCTAACAGTTCACCGGCATGCACTGCAATCCAGCACTGCCTCTCAAAATCATCTCGATCAATCGACGTGCTTCCTGCTTCCTCTCCTGCTGATGCGCCGCCCAACCAGCCAGCGCAACGTGTACAGTAACCCGCGTGGGCGACTTGCGACAAGAAGGGCATTGTCGCCTGACAACGCGGGCACACGGTAACGAGCTGTCGTCGATGGCGTGGACACATCTGGACACTTTGCAGCGCCCAGAGCAAAGGATCGTAGAGGACTTGATGGGCTTGCCGCCAATCGTCGTAGCACATAGGACACCAGGCTTTCCTCTGGCGCACCAATTTACTGACAGCAGTGACCTCGCTCCATGTCAGCATCGTCAAGAAACGTAGATTATCACACGAGGTCAAGCTTTGCATCACCTCTACCCAATGCCTGGCCATCGAGCTACAACCATTGAGAGATGAGCTGTTCTGCTCACAGAAAGTACTAAGGTGGCGATAATGGTGTGGCTCCGTGAAGTCTAGACCCTGCGAGGGAAAGATTTCATGCATCATCAGGGCTTTTAGTGTTACACAATGTGCCTCGGCTAGCCGGGCGATATAGCTGGCCAAGCATTCTACAGACGAAGTCCCGACGCCGATCGGCTCTAGGCGATAGAGCCGACTGCGGGGTGGAATAGAAGGTGTAGTCACATCCCAGACTTGATAACTTTCCATGTACTTTCACCTCAACGACTCACTCTTTTTCTCCGTTCTTCCGTTGTGGCCCTCCAGTCCTGTCACGTTTTGGCTTACGCCGGAATGGTCGGGGCGGTTCCGCTCTCGGTTTCTTTAGGGGCTTGTGAGGGATTCCTGTTGAAGGAGTGTCCTCAGCTTCTTTTCCCTCTTCAGATCTGTCACAGGCTTCGTCGGGCCGGTCACCGGAATCCAGTTGTAATTCGGAGGAAACCTCACCAGCGGAATCTTCCTCAGAGGGGAAGTCCTGTTCGACTTCCTTTGCCATTTCGTCAGAGCGATCGGGCTGGGTCGTTTCCGCTCCAGAGGTTGTCTCCTCAGTTTGAGGAACCGCAGGTTGCGGACCCTTTTTGGGCTTGACGAGAGGATCTAATCCAAGCATCTTCCGCAACTGCGTGCGTTGGGTGGGATTTGAAGCGAGCCGACTTTCACCCTCATACGCCTCGCGCATCATTTCATAGCTCTCGGCTTCTCTGAACGCATGCGTTTTCAGATGGTTCCTGCTGAGCGTTTTCGCTCCCGCCCACAGGGCAGCGTGAACTGCCCGTACCAACATCAGGCGGAGATTCCCCACGCACCCGATGGAACGTTCGTAGCAGAACTCCCAGTGCTCGAGCAGGACATCGGTCTCTACTACGAACGGCAACGCATCCTGAAAGGTCCTGAGGACATTCTTGAATTGCGATAGCTCTTTCTCTGTATTGCGATAGCGGGGGAAATGAATATCTAGGCTGCGCCCGATGAGCTGGGCGCTTAAATCGCGCAGGGGGAGCAGTTCGTACGTGCCGATCAGGACGAAGATCGTTCCCGTGTTATCGGCCAGGGATTTGATACAATTCACTTGATTCTGGCGCTGCCGGTCACTGCTCACGTTGTCCAGGTGTTGCGCCTCATCGACAAAGATTGCAACCGTACGTCGTCGCTTCGCGGTCGTCTCGAAGGATTGCCGCAGGGCGTCTTTTGACCCCTCGGGGGGTTTACGCTTGATGGGAGATCCGTCAGGCCTTACTAAACCTGTTAGTTCTTCATCGTCTCCAAGATCGTGAGCGATCTTATGTTCAATCAATGGCTCGTCAAAAGCCACAAGACCGACCTGGAAAAAATCTTTCCAGTTAAAGTATCCACTCAAGGGCGGCCTCGGACTCATCCTGAGAAGCGGGATACGTTCTCTATCCTGCTGCAAAATAGGTAACATCTCGAGGATGATCGTCCGAATGACATGGTTCATCATCGTGCTCTTGCCCACGCGGGCCGGGCCAAAGACATTGATGATGGAGGCCCCGCCAGGCTCCTGGATGGATCTGCGCAACGCTTTGTCTGCAGCCTCGAGATGGGGATGCGCTATGATGCGCTTGAAGGCCTGCAGGCGCTCTTCCTTCGTCATCTTGGCATAGCGTGACCGGTCTTCTGGGACAGCTTGTTTCTTCATCACTCATAGTCTCCGTAAAGCTCTTCATTATCCGCAACATGCTCGTCATCCTCCTCGTCGTCTTCGTCCGGGGAAGATAGTGACGACGGGGCCTGGAAGAGGGGAAATTGAGCAGCGTAGCTCACATCGATGGCCTGCAGGATGTCGCGGGATTCGGCATCGCACAACCGCTGGATGCCGAACTGCTCCTCCGCCTCGACGGAAGCGAGAAATTCGGCGATGCGTCCGATCGTGATCGGGTACTGCTGGGCGGAGACGGACCGACGCTTGCGCAGCTCATCAGAGATCAACTGCAACTCGCGCTCCGAATGATGGCGCAAGGCCAGAAAATGTACAGCATCGCACTGGGTCCACTCACCTTTCACGTAGGCGAACACACGACTGATATCGTACGGATCAGTACGAACCTCCACCTCCGTCCCTACCACATCCCCATCGGCAAATTTATCGGACCAGTAGAACTCATAATGCACTTGAACGCCCTTTCGATAATGCACCAGCAATTTTTCCCCTCTGTCGGATATGGGCATAGTCTGCATCAGAAACTTCAGGTTGTACTCCACATCGCGATAGGGGCGCACTCCGCTCAGGGTGATGCCAGCCTCATATTCCTCGCGCGGCGTCCGTTCGAGTGCAGTGTGGTAATTATTATCGTAGACGTCGTAGCACCACTGACAGAGTCGCCGGTAAAATGCGGCTAAAGTCCAGACCGCCTTATGGCGTGGATCAACCGATCGCGTCATCTCACGAGGGTTTTTCAAGGCCTTTGTGTTCCCCAGGAGGTTATCGATAAATCCTGTCTTTGTGGTCCCAAAGAGCCGCTCTTCGACCGATCCAGCTCGGGGATCAGAAGCAGGGCGCTCCAACTTCGTGATATTGTAATAGGCCAGCAGCGCCTCAAAATAGACGGAGTTGAAATCAGCACCGCCATCGACCACCAGAATCTGCGGCAACCGCTTGTAGCGTCGCACGCATTCGCGTATTACCATCATGTCGGAGCGGTGGCTTGGAGGATCGAACGACAAGTACACGGCAGGGATTCGCCGACAGTTCGCGTCTGACATCGCGGTCGCCCATGGTTTACCGAGCACTTTGCCCGTCCGCGAACTGACCAGTTGAATATCTGGCTGGAAATGATCGAGATGATCGATCTGCCAGGGGAAATCGCCATGTCGCGGTGTACTCTGGTCGAGGGAAAGATAGGGGGCCTTTTCCTGGTAAGCAGCACGCCGTCCTTTGCGTTTCAGCGTTTGTTCATAGCCACGCCGTTTTTTGATTTCTTGACAATACGTTTTGTAGCTCGGGGGATAGATACCCTGGGCTTCGCAATACTTGACCATCTGCCCGTGGGAATGCACGATCGGCTTTTGCCGATCGGTTTCATAATCGTTCTCGATATAGTCCATCATGGCCTTTATCGAGTCATCGGGCAGTTTGCGCTGTGGGTTGCCGGCTCGCTGATACTTGGTGAGCAACCCGATATACCCATGCCCGTACTCGCGCTCAGCCTCTTCCCATTTCGTTTCCCAATCGCGCAGCGTGCGATACGGCACACCCAGCTTCTCAGGAGTTTCGCCGGCCCAATATCGTTTCAAGAGCTTGTGCCGCTCGTTCGCTTCCCGATAATCCTGCGTGTTTGCTCTGGCTAATATAGCCAATTCTTTATCACTTGCTCCGCCTATATTCGCATGTCCCTTCTGGATAGGCTGCGCGATTTTTCCCTGGGAGGCGAGGGCGTAAAACTCTTCTCTCGCGATCTCCACCCAGTCACACCGCTCAGAGCGCAGAAAAACGGATGTGTCCCCGTGGTTATAGATCGTCCATGGGCGTCCATCCCAGACGACTCCTTGCCCTACCCCTATCTCTATGACTTCCGAGAGGGGACCGGGAGGCCGATAAGGGGATTCGGACATAATGATGTAGCCCCTTGCGACCTGTTCATCGCGAAAAATATGGACATATTCGCTATCAGCAAATGGAGCCGCGTGCACTTCCACGTAAAAGTGCTTGAGGAGCAGCGCGCTGTAGATGTGCTGCGCTTCGACATGCTCTAGTAGCGCCTTCAGCGTCATAACGGGCTCTTGCGCAAACAGTTCGCGCATGAGATTCAATGCCGCTTTGTCAACCTGCAGATCTGGATCGCGCAGGAAATCCTCAAGAAAGCTGAGGTTTCGTACATAGATCGGATTCAACTCAGCCGATGAGCGCACTTTATATGACAGACCGTACCGCGCTGCATACTCCTCACCCGGAGGGCAGCGCCAGTGCCCTTGTTCGTCCCGCTGGTATCTGTTCGGCATCGACTCGGCCAGTTCGACCAACTTCTCTTCGGGTTTCCACTCCTCCCACGCGGCACCATCACCACGCATGACGAAATAATCAGGGGTATGCCAGAACGCGACGGGGCGGCCGCTTTTGGCGATATAGCGCATCTCTATTTTCGATGGTTGGTCGTAATACTCGAGCACCTCCTTGTCATTTTCATAAGTATAAACGGCCAGAAACTCCGGGGTCCGGCTCTCAAACTGGACCGTTCTCTCCATCTTGTCGCTGGCATAACGACCCGTCCAGTTCCCGACCCGGCTCTGGCGACTACGTACAGGCTCAGAGGCGCGAATCGCCTCGATCAATCGGCGCGCTATTTCAAGCAATTGACATTGCTCGCACCAAAGCTCAAACTCAATCGGTTCTAGCATGCAACTCACCTCCAAAGTCAAGGTTCATAAGACGAATGCCGATCCCTACCTAAGAGTACAATACATCATGTTTTATGATTTGTCAACTTTTACTTTTTATATAATGAAATTATAAGTTTATATTAGCTCAAAATACTCTACAAACTTATTAAACTCATTCGCCCGCGAGTAAGCGCCCTTAACATTAAGATCAAATTACAAGGGTGTCACATTTGAGGCGGCTATAAAGCTTCTATCTTCCTTAAATGCCGACTCACGAGCTTGCTGTGCGGTGTAGATCAACCACCAAAGCCGTGTCAGAAATCGAAGGAGGATAATTTATAACATGCTGCGAGAATGAGACGCAATCTAGCTGCTCTTTAACAGTCTGTACCGCTATCAGCAGCAAAAATGTGGTATAATTCTGCTGAGAGACAGTGAGCGCTGAATCTCGGCCGCCCGTTGCGGCTAAATATCCTGGCTTAAAGCAACGATGCCTACCTCTGCTCTCAACAGATGTAGTAATCTCGCTGAGCGGATTTTGTTTTCGGCTTCAGGCCGAATTTGGATTGAAACAATAAGTTTGATGAGTAGATTGAACTCATCGCGCAAGCTGCCTCTCATCATCAAATTCAGTTACAGATCGTGTTCGTTCCCTCCCTTGCTTCGAAATTGCCAGGCCTCTTCTCCATCTCTGGCTGTGACATCTCAGCAACATATTCACCGCCTGTTTCTCTATCTAATTGAGAACGGATGTCGAGCAAAGCACGACGAGCATCACGCTCTCTGAAAGTGCCTGGGGCATTTAACAAAGCGCCTACCCTTCGATAGGTCGGGGTAAGTCGCTGGCCATGCGCGGCTCGCGCCGCCTCATATATGCGCTGCCGCAGATGAGCTTTCCTCAGTTGTCCTCGCTGTTTGCGATACTCAGCATAACGATAAGAAATTTCCTGGCAGTGTACTGGGAAGTGCCCCTTGATCGTCCTCGCCGGATAGCCTAATCGTTGCGCCACTTCTCGCATGGACGGTGGCGCGGTTTGCCGATCAGCCAGAATACCTTCAAGGGCCTGTTGAACTTTTTCGCGATCGAAAGGACGACGCACATCCCGTTTAAGGGTTTGCCCCTGAGATACAGGCGATTCGCCAAGAGCGCTATGCTCTACGCCGGTGAGGAATTGGAGAAAAGAAAGTCGAAGCTGATAGCAAAGCCGAAGTAAGAACGGAAGAGATGGCGGGAAATAGCCTTGCACCAGTTCCCATAAGGTGGTCTTGGGAAGTCCAAAGCAGCGGGCAAATGCTGCCGTATTGCCCGCTGTCGTAGATGCTATAAGATTTCGCAACGTTTGGATAACTCCTTCGCGAGGTATTGCAGGCGTCAACTGTGTTCTACGGGCCAGGAAGTCTCCGATAGTTTCTGCGATGTACATTTCTTTTTCCCCAGCCTGACCATGGCGGTGAGCGCTCCCTAGCCATCTTCCGCACGATGAACAGTAACCGGGGCGGGAACGCCAGGTGAGCCAGGGTAAAGATGAAGAACAGTACGGGCAGTGCCTCTCCAAAAGCTGCCAGTGCGCGGTGCAAACAGCCACACCGTTGATTGACCACAGCAGAGGTTCATAGATGATGGCGCCTTGACGTCGCCATGAATCGTAGCATAGCGGGCACCACTGCCTGAGGGGCTGCAGGAGATCGCGTTGGGAGAGGGCGTCAGCACTCACCAGCAGCGTGAGAAGCGTAAGATCAGTCCGAAGAGTCAGCGACCTCAGAGCATCAACCCAATCCGATGCCATAGTACCATTGCCATTTATCGGATTGGCGAAACGAACGAAACTGCTGATGCTCCGGCTTTTATCCCCAGCAATATATTGCTTGCCGAGGATGGGGGCAATACTATGTTGAATAAGCGTTCCCACCTCTACATGGTGCTCATATGCCAATCGGCATAGATAACTCGTCAGTGACTCGACAAGGCAACTGTCGGGGCCTAGAGGAGCGAGGCTGTAGAGTCTGCTCCTTTGCGGAATGTCTGGGATAGACATATCCCAGATCGGTAAGAGGGGTGACGCGATTTCTTCACAGGGTTGAGTCATAACAATACCCTTTCCAATCAGAAGCCCACTTCGGTGGAATCCCCGCCTTCTTGATCCTTGAGGAAGTGCGCCCGCCATGCCAGCATATATCCATTGATCACCCAGCTCTGGAGCGCAGTGTTGTCGGGATAGGTGCGGGAGGCGGACATGTTGGCATAGCCATCAACGGCGAAATCGATCATCGAGAGGTATTCCAGACTATCCGGACGGCTTTTCGCCTCCTCGAGTGCTTCTTGGAAAAGACTCTGTCCTTTCTCCCATGCCCCTCTCACCCGCGGAAGCACCTGCTGCAACTTGCGCCATTCCTGCGCCAAGTGCGCATCTTTCCATGTAATCTCGACGACACGAGCAAGGAAAGACTCTAGGTGCTCTGGACGCAATGCGGTCTCAAGGTCAGGGCGTCTCATATCACTACCACCGTGGTAGACCAGTTCGCGGATGTAGCGAATGGCTAGCGCCACGGTAAATTGCTCTGGCTCGATGTCCTGCCGGCGAAGATCAATATATTGTTGAAGATAATCCATGCTACTCCCTCACGTTCTGCATCACTACTCAAAAGCAGCCTGGCTGTGGCGTCACGCCTCCTCGCTCGGATCATGGTCCTGTGAACTTCTGAGCTTGTCTATGAGCGCTGCCATATCAAAATACCATTGAGCAAGCTTCCTCAGAGACGCGAAGAACTGTTCACGATCCTCGTGGGGCACGACTGGAATTAAGGGAAGTGTGCCTATCTCAGCCATCTCACCACTTGAGTCGATCGTGATAATGTCCATGATGGGAGCTATCGCCTGCTCCTGCACCATCTCCCGTGCCTGCGCTGTCGTTTCGTTTATGAGGGCTTTTCCTTGTGAAAGAAACAACTCAAGTTGGTGGGAAGAAGAATCGTCAAGCGAGGCGGAGAGGTGCAGCGCCCATTGATCGAGCCAGGACTCGGCATTGCTATACGCTTCGAGGAAGGTAAACAGATATCTTCGCAGTGATCGATAGCGCTCCAGCAGTAATTGCTGGACTTGTGCTACATCCTTCTCCCATGCATCGGTGGCTTGGCGAAGTTGCTCGCGTCGCTCGGCAGGCACTAATGACCAGTTAAAGCAAGCACACCAGAATGGCAAAGCACCCATATGGAGACACCAAACTATACGCTGGCCTCGCGCCGTTTGCAGCGGCAATTTGCGGGCGCTAGCCCATAAGACGAGCTTCCGCCAGCGAGGGATATGGGTCCCGGCGCGAAGGCCAAGCATGTTGCAGAGTGCCTTCACTGGAAAGTATGCTGTACCATCTGCGAGATATAAAGCCGGCACCTCTTCGTCAAAATAGGGCAGTATAATAGTCGTCTGTTGGATAGCTTGTCTCTGCTTCCCTCTCATGCTGTCTTCTTCGGCGTTCATTGATCTCACCTCATTCAATTAGGAGCTTCTCAGAGAGCCTTGTCTTGCCTTCACTTGCAATGGAAACCACCCGGATAGCAAGGAGAATCATCCTCTTCATTTTTGGGCCTTTTGAAAACCATCTCGATGGCCCGCAGATCCGATGAAATAGGTTGGGTTTCTTGTAGTGGTTGCCAGTTTGATTGTGTAAATACAATGGGGTTACAGGAAAAAAGCTCCCAGCCACTTTCTCCTAGTCGGTTTGCATATTCGTACATGGCCAGACCTTCTTGCCAATCGTCGAGTTCTTGGTCATTGGCAAAGCGCGGCCGAAACTCACCTCCATTGCTTGTGATGGCCGCGAAAACGAACAGGTATTCCCATTTTTGCATTGTATTCCTCCTTGCATCATTGGACATTATAGAAATCTCAATGAGTTCAGAATTTTCAGCGTAGGTATGGGTGTGAAGCAGCATACGTGATACTTCTTAGCTCTAGATAGCCCATACTCGCGTTTTCTCCTGACGTTATCCGGTTGTCTCCACTTTAAGCCTCCATGCAAAGTTCCGTTTGAGAATAGAGAGGAGCAAGAGATGCTGTGGAAAGAGATGTTCCAATTGGTCGATAATACGCAGTATCACTAAAGGAAGTAAGCTATTCTGCTGGGTAATCATATGGGGAAGGTAGCCCATATGGAGGTATGCGTTTGGGTTCTCAGCTTCCTCTTGATCGTCAAAGAGATGAAACACATGTACATCCTTCTCTGTCATTGCCTCAACACTGCTGCCCAACTCGAGTGAGGGTGACGGAATGCCATGAACTATGTGGGTCGTTGGTGTGCCGCTTGATAACCTCTGTTGCTCTATCATCCCAAGCATGATGACATGAACCAGCACGGCTTTCTCTGAAAGATAATCGGGCGAGAAAAGTTCTACCTGTGCCTCGTTGGAGAGGCGCGGTCCCAAGGAGCCAAAAGGAGGGTTGAGCAAGGTGGTATCGTAGATCACCCCCACCATGTAGCAGGAAGGTTCTTCATTTCTGCTCAGATCCGTGTCTCGTATCACACGAGACTCATCTAGAGGCCTTGAGCGTACCACAACTCGCACGAAGTGGCCAAAGGCGTAGTCA
>WNGH01004980.1_pt1 | contig 13846 bp, 8 predicted proteins | sample 5400631 | NCBI WGS metagenome assembly WNGH01 (sample SAMN13153373, study PRJNA577476) | soil metagenome | isolation source: 115 cm soil or saprolite under Garry oak tree replicate 1 | place: USA:California | collected 2016-06-15
CGATCCCGTGCAACGCAAAGAAGCTGGGATCCACCGGGACGATCGCTTCCGAGCACGCCTTCAGCGCGTTGAAGGTGAGGAGACCGACGCTCGGCGGGCAATCGACGATGACGTAGTCGTAATCGTCGGCGAAGCCGGCCAGGGCGTCGACCAGGATGTCTTCCCGACCGATCTGACCAGCGAGCGCCTCCGGCACCCCGCTCAACAGGATGTCGGCGGGAGCCACATCGAGGTTCTCGCGAACATTCCGGATGACGTCACGGAGAACCGTCGGCCGCTCGCCAGGGTCCTCGACGAAGACCTCATACATCGTCCGCGAAGGCTGGACCGCATCGGAGAGAAGCCCGAGCGTCGCATGGCCCTGCGGGTCCATGTCCACGAGCAAGACCCTGCGCTGCTCGCGGGCGAGAAAGGCCGAGAGGTTGATGGATGTGATGGTCTTTCCACACCCGCCCTTCTGGTTCACGACCGCTATCGTGCGCATTACACACTCCTCACGGCGGTGGTGTGCCTTCCCTGACGGCCCGACGGTAGCAAAGGTACCCGACGATCGACAACAATTTGTTGGGGTATCCACCGATGGGACCCCCACCGGCGGGGCCAACTATGGTTGGCTTTAGCCTGACGAGCGCGAGTTTTAGATCTGTTTCTAGAGGGGCTAGATCAAGAAACTCCACTCAGGGAAGTCAGGCGCCTGTGACCAGCGCGGTCTCAGAACTTCGCTTCGATTACCCCGCCCTGCGAAACTTCGCACTTGCCGGTGCCGCCCTTGTCCGGGCCGACGCCCGGCTCGTTCAGCTTGAAGCGGCAGGTCATGGTCCCTCCGCGATCGCCCGCGAGGGTACTGACCATGTGGTGGTCGGGCGCGTAGGGCGTCAGGACGTATTTCCCGGAGTAGCGCTGTCCGTCCGGCAACAGCGCCCAGAGTTTGCCGCTTCCCCCGAAGACGCTCGACCGGTAGTTGAGCGTGACGACCTTGGACGGCTTGCCCGGCTCCGTGAGGCGCCCGGGAATCGGTCCCGAGGCACACCCCATGAGCACGGTCAACGCGAGCGAAATGTAGACGGCATCACGCCTCATCTCGGAAGTCCCGTCCCTCCGGGGCGCGACCGGGGCGCTGCCCCGGTGACTCAGGCGGCCCCATCCGACCCTGAGCATCGCAATCACGGAATGCCACACGGCACCAGCCGCCTGCGACGCAAGCCCGCGGTGGAGACAGTGGTGAAGCCTGAGACCGAACGAGGGTAAGTCAGAGGCCGTGAGCGTGATCCTCGCTCAGACCACCGCCTCCCAGGTTCTCGACAGGATAAGACAAAAATGGTGGGCAGGGACGGGATTGAACCGCCGACACCAGGATTTTCAGTCCTGTGCTCTACCAACTGAGCTACCTGCCCGAACCAGCCGTCAGCGACGCGACGAGCGTGAAGAGGATAGCACGAGGCGGGTTACTCGGCTTGACGATGGTCTCGCCGGGCACCTCCAGGCGATCGACGGGCGCGCCGCCCGCGCCGACGAGCTGGGCGCGCTTGGCGATCGGCGCCGAGGCCGCCACCAGCGTGTCGCCGTACTTGCCCGTGCTCTTGAGCTCGACACCGAAGACGGCGCCGTCGGCCTGACGAACGAGGCGGCCCTTCTCCGGCTTGAAGCGGACACCGCCGGCATCCTGCACGCTCGGGAAGTAGACGCAGCCGGCGACCGCGAACGCGGCCAGCGCCAGCGCCAGCCGGCGCGTCACCGTCCGAACGCCCCCTCCGCCACCATGGCGCGGAAGGCGCGGTCGTAGGCGCGGATCGTGCGCTCGATGTCCTCCTCGGTGTGCACGGCCGATACCCAGCCGTGATTCATCGAGCAGTCCACGCCCTCGTTGAGGATCGCGCAGCGCAGCAGGTGATAGTGGTCGCCCTTCCGTGGGCGGTCGAAGCCGGCCAGCCCGGGCTTGCCCTCGAACGACACGTGATAGATGGATGCCTCGCCGTAGCAGGTGCCGGGCGTTCCCGCGCGTTTCATCGCCTCGGTCAACCCGCGGCGAAGCTCCTCGCCGAGCTTGTTCGTGCGCGCCTGGAGCGACGCGTCCCCGATCTGCTCGAGCGTGGCGATGGCCGCGGACGCCGAGATCGGGTTGGCGTTGAACGTCCCGGCGTGGGCCACGCGCTCGGCGCGGTCCCAGGTGGCGTCGCCGCGATAGGCCAGCATCGACAGGACATCGCGCCGGCCGCACACGGCGCCGCCGGGCAACCCGCCGGCCACGATCTTCGCCAGCGTCGTGATGTCCGGCGTGACGCCGAAGTACTCCTGGGCGCCACCCGGCGCGTAGCGGAAGCCGGTGATGACCTCGTCGAAGATGAGCAGGACACCGTGACGCTGGGTGAGCGCCCGCAGCTCCTGCAAGTACCCGGGAATCGTCGGCGTCGTCCCCGACTGACCACCGGCCGGCTCGAGGATGACGGCCGCGACGTCACCGCGCTCGAGCACCGTGTCCACCGCCTTGATGTCGTTGGGCGGGCACGTGATGACCTGGTCGAGCGTCGCGCCCGGCACACCCGACGACAGCGGGACCTCGTAGGGCGGATTCACGCCGATCGCAACCCCGTCGTGCCAGCCGTGGAAGTGCCCGGTGAATTTCAGGATCCGTGAGCGGCCGGTGAAGGCGCGGGCGATGCGCAGCGCCAGATGGGTGGCCTCCGTCCCCGACATCGTGAACCGCGTCAGCTCGGCGCTGGGAACGAGCTGATTGACCAGCTCCGCCCACCGCACCTCCAGCTCGTGACAGGCCCCCAGGTGTGTTCCGCGCGCGACCTGTGCCTGCACGGCCTTGACCACGGCCGGATGGCAGTGGCCGAGGAAGAGCGCGCCGTGGCCCATCCAGTAGTCGATGTACTCGTGGCCGTCGACGTCCCACTTGCGCGTGCCAGCCGCGCGGTCGACGTAGACGCCGAATGGCTTCAGGTGCCGGATGTCGTGGGTGATCCCGCCCGGGATGGCCGCCCGAGCTCTTTCGGCGAGCGCCGCCGACTTCGGATGCTTCGCGCGGAATGTCTCGTGAATCGTCATAGTTTCACTATCATACCCGATCCACCTCGCGACGGATCTGTGCGCGCCGACTCTCCGGCTCGAGCACGGCGCGGCCGAGAAGGGCGACGAACCCGGCGTGGGCCTCGAGCGGCAGCCCATCGACGGTCGGTTCCGGACGTCGGGTGATGCCGTCGACGGCGCCCGCCTCGACGCACGCTTCGACGAGCCGGCGCTCTTCGGCCGCCCCGTGGAGCAGCATCTGGCCGCTCAGCCGCGAGAGCGCCGCCACGATCCCGTAGGCCCCCCAGTTCGAGACTCCCGCAACGACGAGATACTTCACGCGCACGGCGGAGGCGATGCGGGCCATGAGCGCGCCTTCGCGAGCCAGCCGGGGCCGTAGGTTGCCCATGCCGATCTCGTTGCCGCCGTCGCCCACGGCGAATGTCGTCACGGATGACGCGTGCCCGGCTCGAGCCGCAGGTGGCCTGTTCGAAGAGCGGCGCGGCTGCGGACGCGCTTTCTTTCCCGCCAGCACGAACAATTCGTCGAGCGGCGAGTTCCACGGCGCGACCGATTCACCGCGCGCGGACAGATATTCGCCGGTAGTCGTGCGGCCGGGGCGCTCGATCGCGATCAAGTGCGAGGGCGTCTCGCGCGCCAGCAACGTGCGAGCGGCCTCGCTTCCCGGATGATAGACGTCGACGTCGGGGGGCTCGCCGAGCGCCGACAGCGCGGCCGCCAGCGAGCCGCGAACCGAAGCGTCGGTGACGTAGCGCACGTGCGCGCCCAGCCGGTGGAGCGCGCGACCGAGCACGGCGGCGCCGGGCGGGCCATCGGTCTCGGGAATTCCTGGCGGCACGCAGAAGCCGGTGACGATGACGACTCGACGCGCGCGACGCAGGCCGTGGGCGGCGGCGAGAGCGGCGCCCGGCGTCGCGTACCGGGTGATGCCGCGGCCTCCAGGATCGAGCGCGAGCAGGCGATCGAGATCGTCCAGCCGGCGCGGAGCGGCCACGCGCGCGATTCTACCGCGTCAGCTCGTAGAGCTGGACCTGGTAGGGGCCGAGCGGCGTCACGCGGCCGGGTCCGGCGAACTGCACGTCGGCGCTGTCCAGGAGGATTCCGCGCGCCGCCGGGTCCGCGTTGCGCGGCTTCGGCTCGGCGGTGAGGTTCGCGAGCAGGTACACACCTTCCCCCGAGGGGGCGCGGCGAACGAGCGTGAGCACGCCCTGCTCGTCGAGGGATGCTTGCGCGTGGCTCTTGTGGCGGGCGCCGAGGGCCGGATGATCCCGCCGGAGCGCCAGCCAGCGCCGGTAATAATGATGCAGCTCCCGGTGCCGGGGCGCGCCCACCAGCGAGTGGTTCAGCCGTGATCTCACGAAGGTGGCCGGATCGCCCGGATCGGCGACCTGGCCTTGCCAGGCGAACTTGGCGAATTCGAGGGTGCGGCCACGCCGGACAGCCTCGGCCAGGTTGCGGTCGAGGAACGACGTGAAGTACTGGAAGGGCGCCGTCTCGCCGTACTCCTCGCCCATGAAGAGCAGCGGCAATCCGGGCGCAGCGAACATGAGGGCGGCCGCGACCTTCAGCGCCTCGAACCGCACGATCGACCACAGCCGATCGCTCTGGGCGCGATTGCCGACCTGATCGTGGTTCTGGACGAAGATCACGAAGTGCTCACCCGGAAGGTCAGCCGACGGCGTGCCACGCGGCCCGCCGAAATACTCGGAGCTCTGGCCCTGGAACGCGAACCCCTCCGCGACCGCGCGAGGCAGCAGCGCCGGGTCGGTGAAGTCGGCGTAATAGCCGCCGCGCTCGCCGGTCAGGGCCACGTGGACGGCGTGGTGGAAATCGTCCGACCACACGGCGTCGAGACCGAGCCCGCCGTCGGCGCTCGGCAGCACGATGCGACGGTCGTTGTCGTGTGACTCGGCGATGATGTGGATCGACCGGCCGAGCCGACGGGCTTCTTCGCGGGCCGCGTCGGCGACCTCGGTGAGGATGTGCACCGGGCTCGTGTCGAAGATGGAGTGGATGGCGTCCAGCCGCAGGCCATCGACGTGGAACTCACGCACCCACGCGCGGGCGTTCTCCACGAAGTGGCGGCGCACGCCGGCGGCGTCCGCACCATCGAAGTTGACGGCCTCGCCCCACGGCGTCTTGTAGCGATCGGTGAAGAAGGGCCCGAACTCCGCCAGGTAGTTGCCCTCGGGCCCCAGGTGGTTGTAGACAACATCCAGGATGACGCTCAGATTCCGTGAGTGACAGGCGTCGACCAGTCGCCGCAACCCGCGCGGGCCGCCGTAGGTGGATTGGGGGGCAAAGAGATGGACGCCGTCGTACCCCCAGTTGCGCGATCCCGGGAACTCGGCCACCGGCATGATCTCGATGGCGGTGACGCCGAGGTCGGCGAGCGATTCCAGGTGGCCGATGACGGCCTCGAAGGTGCCGGCTGGAGTGAACGCCCCGACGTGCAATTCGTAGAACACGAGGTCGGCGAGCGCGTGGCCCCGGAAGCCGGCGTCGGTCCAGGCAAAGGCCGTCGGATCCACGACGGCCGACGGGCCGTGCACGCCGTCGGGCTGCCAGCGCGACGTCGGATCGGGACGGTGGCGCTCACCATCCAGCCGATACTGATAGCGTGCGCCCGCTCCCACGCGGGGAACCGTCATCTCGAAGATCCCCTCGTCGCCCCGGGACATGGCCAGGGGCGGGCGGCCCTCGAACACGAGGTCGACGGACTGGCAGCGGGGCGCCCACACCCGGAAGCTGACGCCGTCGTCATGGACGCTTGCGCCCGGTGCGTTCCTACTGTCCAATGTGGTCAAGCCTGGCCCTTATCTTGTCGAAAGGTACGCACTGATGGGCTATCCGTTTGCACTCGTCCTCCATACCCATCTTCCGATGGTGGTCAACCACGGACGGTGGCCGCATGGCAGCGACTGGCTGTGCGAAGCCGCGTTCGAATGCTACCTGCCTCTGCTCGAGGTCCTGCATCGGCTGGTGGCCGATGGGATCTCGCCGAGGTGGAGCATCAACCTGTCGCCCGTGCTGACCGAGCAGCTCGCCTCGCCCGAGTTCCAGAAGGAGCTCGCCTTCTATCGCGAGAACGTGCTGCGCGCGTGCGCGGAGAGCCGCGAGCACTTCACCCGTGAGGGCGACCACGAGATCGTCAAGCTCACCTACTTCTGGGAGGAATTCTACGAGCGGATGTGGGAGCTCCACCGGCGGATCGGTGGCGATCTGCCCGGCACGTTCGGCGACCTCCAGCGCCAGGGCCACATCGAGATCCTCACCTGCGCGGCGACCCACGGGTACCTGCCCCTGCTCTCGCGCGACGAGTCGATCCATCTCCAGCTCCGCACCGCCGTCGAGACGCACAAGCGCCACTTCGGAGTCGCGCCGCGCGGGATCTGGCTTCCCGAGTGCGCGTACCGTCCCCGCTACGAGTGGACGGCGCCCACCGGCCACGAGCACGGCCAGAGCCGCAAGATGCGGCCGGGTATCGAGGAGATGCTGGCGACGCACGGCATCGAGTACTTCGTCGCCGACTCGCACCTGATCGCGGCGGCTGCGCCCGTCTTCCTCTATCGCGACTACGTCCCACGCTCGGCGACCGTACCCGTGTCGGCGACACCGGAAGTCCGGGCGCCACGGCGCTCGCCGTATCACGCGTATCGCATCGCCTCTCGTGGCGGCACCGGCCATGCCGTCGCGTTCTTCCGCGATCCCCGGACGACCCTTCAGGTGTGGAGCCGCGAGCACGGCTATCCCGGCGACTACGCCTATCTCGAATTCCACAAGAAGCATCACCCGGGCGGGCTTCGCTTCTGGCGCATCACGGACAATTCCGGCAATCTCGGCGCCAAGCAGCCGTACGACCCGGCCGAGGCCGCGCGCATGACGAGCATGCAGGCGCGCCACTTCGTCGAGCTGGCGCGCGACACGGCGAGCAAGGCCGGCCAGGGCGCCGTCGTCTGCTCGCCGTACGACGCCGAGCTGTTCGGTCACTGGTGGTTCGAAGGGCCGACATGGCTGGAGCACATGGCGCGCGGGCTCCCGGCCGCCGGCGTGACGCCGATGACGCTGGGCGAGGCCCTGAACGCGATGCCACCGCGCGCGACCGTGTCGCTGCCGGAGGGGTCGTGGGGCGAAGGCGGCGATCATCGCGTGTGGCTCAACCCGGACACCGAGTGGACGTGGGACCGCGTGTACAGCGCCGAGGCGGAGTGGATCGACCTCCTCCAGCACGTCGATCAGGTCAAGCCGGAGGTCCGGCGCGTCATCAGCCAGGCCACGCGCGAGCTCCTGCTGCTGGAGGCGTCCGACTGGCAGTTCTTGATCACGACCTGGGCGGCTCGCGACTACGCCGAGCGACGGGTGGCCGAGCACTACGCCGAGTTCAAGCGCCTGGCCGAGATCGCGCGCACGCTCATCAACGGCGCGCCGCTCTCGGTGGAAGCCGCCGAGACGCTCCGTCGCCTCGAACGCGAGGACTTCTGCTTCCCTGACCTCGATCCCGCCTGGGCCAGGCCACCCGCCAATCGGTAAACGAGACATGCCCCGGCGGCCTCGCGTCCTCGCGATGATCATGGCCGGCGGGCGTGGCGAGCGGTTGCATCCGCTCACGCGCGACCGGTCGAAGCCCGCCGTGCCGTTCGGGGGTCGCTATCGGATCATCGACTTCGTCCTGTCCAACTTCGTCAACTCGGATCTGCTGTCGCTCTACATCCTGGTGCAATACAAGTCGCAGTCGCTCATCGAGCACGTGCGCCTGGCCTGGCGCACCACCGGCATCGTCGGCGACTACTTCGTCACCGTCGTGCCACCCCAGATGCGGACGGGCGGCGGGTGGTACCGCGGCACCGCCGACGCCGTGCTCCAGAACCTGAACCTCATCGACGACTTCAATCCCGACGTGATCGCGATCTTCGGGGCTGATCACATCTACCGGATGGACATCGCGCAGATGCTGATCTTCCACCGCGAGTCGGGCGCCGACGTGACGGTGGCCGCGCGGCCGGTGCCGCTCACCGAGGCGTCCCAGTTCGGTGTGCTCGGCGTCGATCGCACGGGCCGTGTGGTCGAGTTCCAGGAAAAGCCGGAGCGCCCCAAGCCCTTGCCCGACAACGCTGATCGTGCGCTCGTTTCCATGGGCAACTATCTCTTCAGCCGCCAGGCGCTGGTCGAGGCGCTGGTGGACGACGCGCGACGGTCGACCGATCACGACTTCGGGCGCTCGATCATTCCCGAGCTCGTGCTCGAAGACCGGGTCTTCGGCTACGACTTCCAGACCAACGACGTGCCGGGCGTGAAGCCGTACGAGGAGCCCGGCTACTGGCGCGACGTGGGGACGATCGAGACGTACTGGCAGGCGCACATGGATCTGCTCGGTGAGTCGCCGCGTCTCGACCTCGACAATCACGACTGGCCCATCCGCACCGGCACCTATCCCGGCCCGCCCGCCCGCTTCCTCGGCTCCGACGTGGACAACGCCCACATCGCCGAGGGCTCGCTGGTGAAGCGGGCCACGATCCGCAACTCGATCCTCGGGCGGAGCGTGTGGGTGAACGAGGGCGCCGTGATCGAGGACTCGATCATCATGGACCACACCACGGTCGGCAAGGGCGCCCACATCAGGCGTGCCGTCGTCGATCGCTTCAACATCGTGCCCGCAGGCAGCGAGATCGGCCTCGATCCCGACACCGACCGGCGGCGCTGGCACGTGGACGGGTCGGGCATCGTCGTGATGCCACGCGGCGGTCGGCGCGAGTTCCTCCTCGGCCTCGACGAGCCCTGATGGCCGATCGTGCCGTTGCGATCCACGGGCACTTCTACCAGCCGCCCCGCGAGAACCCATGGCTGGAAGCGGTCGAGGTCCAGGACTCCGCCGCGCCGTATCACGACTGGAACGAGCGGGTGACGGCGGAGTGCTACGCGCCCAACACCGCGGCCCGCCGCGTCGACAGCGCCAATCGGATCCTGGACATCGTCAACAACTTCGAGAAGATCTCCTTCAACGTCGGGCCGACGCTGATGACGTGGCTCGAGCGCCACGCCCCCGACGTGTACGCGCGGGTGCTCGACGCCGATCGCCTCTCGGCCCAGGCGCGCAACGGCCACGGCAACGCGATCGCACAGATCTACAACCACATGATCCTGCCGCTCGCCACCCGCCGCGACAAAGTCACGCAGACGCGGTGGGGCCTCGCCGACTTCCGTCATCGGTTTGGCCGCGAGCCGGAGGGCATGTGGTTGCCCGAGACCGCCGCCGACGACGAGTCGCTGGAGGTGTTGGCCGAGGCCGGCGTGAAGTTCACGATCCTGGCCCCCCACCAGGCCTGGCGCATCCGGCGCATCGGCGGTGACGGATGGGAAGAGGTCCACGACCGCGTCGATCCGAGTCGTCCGTACCTCTGGTGCGGCCCGCGGGATCTGAGCCTCACGCTCTTCTTCTACGATGGTCCGATCTCGCGCGCGATCGCGTTCGAGAACGCCCTCGAGCGCGGCGAGGGCCTCGTCGACCGGTTGCGCAGCGGCTTCTCGGCCTCGCGTGACTGGGCCCAGCTCGTTCACTGCGCGACCGACGGCGAGTCCTACGGTCATCACAAGCGCTTCGGGGACATGGCGCTGGCCGCCGTCGTCCAGCAGGTCGAGGCCGAAAAGTTTGCGACGCTCACGAACTACGGCGCCTTCCTCGCCGCCCACCCACCGCGGTTCGAGGCCCAGATCCGCCAGGCCACGTCGTGGAGCTGCGCCCATGGTGTCGAGCGCTGGCGCCGGGACTGTGGCTGCCGTGTGCGCGGCGACTGGCAGCAGCGCTGGCGGGCGCCGCTGCGCGAGTCGCTCGATTGGCTCCGCGACCAGATCGATCTCTTCTACGAGGCCCGCGCCTCGGCGTGGCTGAAGGATCCGTGGGAGGCCCGCGACAGCTACGTCGACGTCGTGCTCGATCGGACGCCCCAGCGGCTGCACGCCTGGCTGGCGCGTCATCAGCGCGCGGCGCTCGACGACGCCGCGCACGTGGAGGTGCGGCGGCTGCTGGAGATGCAGCGCAACCGCATGCTCATGTACACCTCGTGCGGCTGGTTCTTCGACGAGCTGTCCGGGCTCGAGCCCGTGCAGATCCTCAAGTACGCCGCGATGGCCATCCAGTACCTGCGCGATCTCGGCGGCGGCGTGATCGAGCCGGAGTTCGTCCGCCGCCTGGAGGCCGCGCCGAGCAACGTCCGCGACTACGGCGACGGCGGTGAGGTCTACCGGCGACTCATCCAGCCGGCCGTGGTGGACTGGCGTCGCGTGATCGCCCACAACGCCATCACCGGGCTGCTCGCCGAGCAGCCCGACGAGGGACGCGTCTACGCGTGGCGGATCGACCGGGTCGAGGAGACGCGCGAGGCCTACTACGGCACCGCCATGCGGATCGGCCACGTGCGGACGACCTCGGAGATGACGGGCGACACCCGCGAGGCGATGTACGCGGTCGTCCACTTCGGCGGTCACGACTTCTCCTGCGGCATCCGCGCGTGGGACGACCAGGCCGCTTACGACAGCATGCGCGCCGACCTCCTCCGTCGCTACGCCCAGCACAGCATGGCCGATATGGTGCGCGGCCTCGACGAGTACTTCGCGCGCGAGATCTACGGGTTGCCCCACCTCTTCATCGAGCAGCGCCGCCGCGTGTTGGGCCAGGTCATCCAGGCCATGCAGGACCGGCACGAGGAGACGTACCTCCGCATCTGGGAAGAGAGTCGCAAGCTGATGCGCTATCTGCGCCAGGCGGAGGCGCCGATCCCCGAGGTCTTTCGCCTGACGGCCAAGCACGTGATCGAGAAGGCGATCATCGGCGACCTCCAGCGGACGCTCGAGCTCGGCGGCATCCCCGAGCGCGCCTTCGAGCTGGCCGACGAAGCCCAGATGCTCGGCATCGCGCTCGACCTGACCCCGGTGCGCTTCGCCATGCGCGGCGCGACGGCGCGGGCGCTGCAGAATCTGAGCGCCGCGCCCACGGCCGAGCGCGTGGCCACGACCATCGCGCTGATCACCGGGCTCCAGCGGCTGGGCGTTCGCTTCGGGCTCTGGCGGACGCAGAACGAGTTCTTCGAGCTGTGGCGCGAGCGGCCGCACGCGCGCCCGATCCTGCGCCCGCTGGCCGAGACGCTCGGGTTCGAGCTGGCGGACAAGGCGCGCGCATGACGCCGCCGCTGGCGACGTACCGCCTGCAGCTCGGGCCGAACCTGAGCTTCGACGACGCCGCCCGGCTGGCGCCCTATCTGGCCGCGCTCGGCATCAGTCATTGCTACGCCTCGCCCGTGTTCGAGACGAGCGCTCCCGACTCCACACACGGCTACGACGTGGCGGATCACTCCAGGTTCCGTGAGTCGCTGGGGGGCGAGCCCGGCTTTGCGCGGTTCGCCGACGCGCTGGCTCGCCACGGCCTCGAGCTGCTGATCGACATCGTCCCCAACCACATGGGCATCGCCGGTCATCGCAACGAGTGGTGGCTCGACGTGCTGGAGTTCGGTCAGAGCGCCGAGCACGCGCCCCACTTCGACATCGACTGGACACCGGTGAAGCGGGAGCTCGCCGGCAAAGTCCTGTTACCGATCCTCGCTGATCATTACGGCGCGGTCCTGGAGCGCGGCGAGCTCCGGCTGGAGCAGCTCGACGGCGCCTTCGTGATCCGCTATCACGAGACCCTGCTGCCAGTGTCGCCCTCGTCGTACGGCCGCATCCTGAGCCACCGCATCGAGGCGCTCCAGGCCGTGCTGGGCCCCGACGATCCCGCGCTGGTCGAGCTGAAGGCGGTGACCACGTGGCTCGTCACGCTGCCGATCCGGCCCGAGAACGACCCCGAGGCGCTGGCGACTCGGCGCCGGCACCGCGATCTTGGCCGCCGACGGCTGGCCGCGTTGCTCGAGCGCTCGGCGCCGGTGCGCGGGTTCGTCGAGGAGAACGTCCGGCTCATCAACGGCACGCCGGGCGATCCGCGCAGCTTCGACCTGCTCGACACGCTGCTGGCCGACCAGGCGTATCGCGTCGCGTTCTGGCGCGTCTCGAGCGAGGAGATCAACTATCGGCGATTCTTCGACGTGGACCAGCTCGCCGCCATCCGCATGGAGCGCGCCGACGTGTTCGCTCTGACCCACGCGCTGGTGGCCCGGTTGCTCCGCGAGGGCGTCGTCACCGGGTTGCGCATCGACCATCCCGACGGCCTCTATGCGCCCGCCGAGTACTTCCGGCGTCTTCAAGAGCTGACCGGGCCCGTGTACGTGGTGGCCGAGAAGATCCTGGCCCCGAACGAACGATGGCCCGCGGCGTGGGCCGTCGCGGGCACGACCGGCTACGAGACGCTGAATCTGATCAACGGTATCTTCGTCGACCGCACGCAGGCCCGAGCCCTGGACCAGCTCTACCGTCGGCTCACCCACGAGACGGCCACGTTCTCCGAGATCGTGGACGAGTCCAAGCGCCTCATCATGGAAACCGTGATGGCGTCCGAGATCGCGATGCTCGCCCACCGGCTGAACATCATCTCCGAGCGGCATCGGTCGACGCGCGACTTCACGCTGGGCAGCCTCACCCGGGCCGTGCGCGAGATCATCGCCGCGTTCTCCGTCTACCGCACGTACGTGGGCGATGCTCGCGTACGCGAGGGACTGCCGCTCGGCTCGAGCGACGGCCCCGTCGGCCCGACCGAGCGTGATCAGGAGTACATCACGCGCGCGGTCGCCCTGGCCAAGCGCCGCACCGCGGCCACCGATGTCTCGGTCTTCGACTGGATCCAGGACATCCTGATGCTGCGCTTCCCGCCGTGGGCCGACGTCGAGCATCGGCGCGAGCGCCTCGACTGGGTGATGCGGTTCCAGCAAACCACGGGACCGGTCACGGCCAAGGGCTACGAGGACACCGCGCTCTACCGGTATCACCGGCTGATTTCCCTCAACGACGTCGGTGGCGATCCGGGCCGCTTCGGCACTCCACTCACGGAGTTCCACGCCGCCATGGTGGCCCGCCAGAAGACGTGCCCGGACAGCCTCACGGCCACCTCGACCCACGACACCAAGCGCAGCGAGGACGTCCGCGCCCGCATCAACGTGCTGAGCGAGATCCCGCAGGAGTGGCGTCGGCGCGTCGGCCGCTGGCAGCGCCTGAATCGCCGGCACCGGATCGTCGTCGACGGCACGCCCGCGCCCGGCCCGAACGAGGAGTACCTGCTCTACCAGACGCTCGTCGGGGCCTGGCCGATCTCAACCGAGCGGCTGCGCGAGTACGCGCTCAAGGCGATGCACGAGGCGAAAGTCCACACGAGCTGGATCAACCCGAATCCGAAGTACGACGAAGCGATCGCGGCCTTCGTCGAGGCGATCCTGGAGCCTCGGCGCTCCCGCGAGTTCCTGCGGGACCTGACGGCCTTCGCGGCCCGTGTGGCCTGGTTCGGCGCGCTCAACTCGCTGGCTCAGACCCTCGTCAAGGTCACCGCGCCCGGTGTTCCCGATTTCTATCAGGGCAGCGAGCTGTGGGACCTGAGCCTGGTCGATCCCGACAACCGCCGCCCCGTGGACTGGGCGCTGCGCGAGCGGCTGCTCGACGGCCTCGCCACGCAGAGCCGGCTCGAACGAGCCGGACTGGCCCGTGATCTCGTGAAGTCGTGGGAGGACGGTCGCGTCAAGCTCTACGTGATCCAGGAAGCGCTCGCCACACGACGGAGCCACCAGGCACTCTTCCAGCGCGGCGACTACGTGTCGCTCGAGGTCTCCGGGGGCCTCGACGACCACGTGTGCGCGTTCGCGCGGGTGGCGCCCGCTGACGCAGCCATCGTCGTCGTGCCGCG